>Ga0155472_178_pt1 | contig 190554 bp, 189 predicted proteins | sample RifCSPhighO2_12_FD_107130 | JGI IMG/M metagenome (GOLD analysis project Ga0155472, IMG submission 107130) | Gammaproteobacteria bacterium RIFCSPHIGHO2_12_FULL_63_22
CGCCGTGGACACTGCCGGCGAGCTTGGCCGTCACGTTGGGTCCGGACCTCGACTATGTCTTGGTGGAAGGCCCGTTCCGCGGCGGTCGTCGCGTGTTGCTGGTGCTGGCTGAAGCCTTGTCCGAATCCACGCTGCAGCGCTATGGCATCGAAACGCCGGTCGTGCTGGGCCGGGTGAAGGGTTCGGCGCTCGAACTGCTGTCGTTGCAGCATCCGTTCTATTCGCGCGTGGTGCCGGTGATCCTTGGCGACCACGTCACGACCGAAGCCGGTACCGGCGCCGTGCACACCGCGCCCGGCCACGGCCAGGAAGACTTCGTGGTCGGCCAGAAATACGGGCTCGAAGTTTTGAACCCGATCGATGGCCGCGGCATCTTCCTGCCGAGCACGGAAATCTTTGCCGGCCAGTACATCTGGAAGGCCAACGACACCATCACCGCCTTGCTCGAAGAGCGCGGCGTGTTGCTGGCATCGAGCAAGCTCACGCACAGCTATCCGCATTGCTGGCGGCACAAGACGCCGGTCGCATTCCGCGCCACGCCGCAATGGTTCATCTCGATGGAGCAGGCAGGCCTGCGCCCGGATGCGCTGGAAGCGATCAAGCACGTGCAGTGGATTCCCGACTGGGGCCAGGCGCGCATCGCAGGCATGATCGACGGCCGCCCGGACTGGTGCATCAGCCGCCAGCGCACCTGGGGCGTGCCGATTGCCTTGTTCGTCAATCGCGAAACCGGCGAGCCGCATCCGCGCAGCGTCGAGTTGATGCGCAGCGTTGCCGACCTGGTCGAACAGAGCGGCGCCGATGCCTGGTTTGCGCTCGATCCTGCGCAAATGCTCGGCGACGATGCCGGCGATTACTACAAGATCACCGACATCCTCGATGTCTGGTTCGATTCCGGCGTGACCCATCAGGGCGTGCTCGCCGCGCGGCCGGAACAAGGCCTGCACAAGCCCGCCGACCTGTACCTCGAAGGTTCCGACCAGCATCGCGGCTGGTTCCAGAGTTCATTGCTGACCGGCATCGCGATGGATGGCGCCGCACCGTTCAAGGCCGTGCTCACGCACGGATTCACCGTGGACGCCGCGGGCCGCAAGATGTCGAAATCCATCGGCAACGTGGTCGAGCCGCAGAAGGTCAATGATTCGCTCGGTGCCGATGTGCTGCGCCTGTGGGTGGCCGCCGCCGACTACCGCAACGAGATGTCGGTGTCCGACGACATCCTCAAGCGCAGCGCCGATGCTTACCGCCGCATTCGCAATACCGCGCGCTTCCTGCTGGGCAACCTGGCTGGCTTCAATCCGGCCATCCACCTGGTACCGGTGGAAGACTGCCTGTTGCTCGACCAGTGGGCGATGGCCCGCGCGCGCGAACTGCACGACCGAATCCAGGAAAGCTATCGCGACTACGACTTCGCGCGGGTGGTGTCGCTGGTCCAGAATTTCTGCACCAACGACCTGGGCGCGCTGTACCTGGACGTGACCAAGGACCGCCTGTACACGATGGCCGTGGACAGCCCCGGCCGGCGTTCGGCGCAGAGCGCGATGTACCGTATCAGCGAGGCCTTCGTGCGCTGGATCGCACCGGTGTTGAGCTTCACCGCCGACGAGTTGTGGGGTTTCCTGCCCGGCGACCGCGAGGAAAATGTATTGTTCACCACCATTGCCGACATCGACGATTTGTTGCCCGCCGACGGCAACTATCTAAAGGTCGACGGCCCGTTGATGGATGGCTTGCTTGAATTGCGCGTGGCAGTGAGCAAGGTGCTCGAGCCCATGCGCGCCGAGGGACGCATCGGTGCCTCCCTGGCGGCGGAAGTGACGGCCTACGCCGACCTCAACGAGGAAGCCTTCGACGCGCATCCGGGTATCCACGACGAGTTGCGTTTCCTGTTCATCACATCGCATATGGACTTGCGCCCGTTGTCTGAAAAACCGGCTGAAGCGATCAAGCCCGAAGGTTCGGAGGCCTGGATTCTTGCGCGGCCATCGGATCACGCCAAATGCGTGCGCTGCTGGCATTACCGCGCCGACGTGGGCAGCCATCCGGACGATCCGGAGCTGTGCGGCCGCTGCGTGGAAAACGTCAACGGCGATGGCGAACAAAGGAAGTATTTCTAAGCCATGGCCCCTCGACAGCTTCCCAATCCCAATGCGCTCTCCTGGCTGGTCCTTTCGACAGTGCTGCTGGCCCTGGACCAGGTGACCAAGTGGTTTGCCGTGGCCTGGCTGCAGTTCCAGCAGCCGGTCACTTTCATCCCTGGTTTCTGGAACTGGACGCTCACCCACAACACAGGCGCGGCCTTCAGTTTCCTGGCCGATGCCGGCGGTTGGCAGCACTGGCTGTTCGCCGGGCTCGCCACGGTCGTCTGCATCGCCCTGGTAATCGGTTTGAGGCACACATCGCGCACGGACTGGCGTACGGCGTTGCCTTTCGCGCTGGTCATTTCCGGCGCCGTGGGCAACGTGATCGACCGGCTGCGCTTCGGCTACGTAGTGGACTTCGTCGACTGGTACTGGCGCGATTTCCATTGGCCGGTGTTCAACGTGGCCGACAGCTGCATCGTGGTCGGCGCCGTGATGATGGTGCTGTTCAGCCTGCGTCCGCCGCGCAAGGATAAAATCAGCTGATGGACATCGTACTGGCCAACCCGCGGGGCTTCTGCGCAGGCGTGGATCGCGCCATTGAAATCGTCAAGCGCGCGATCGAAACCCTGGGCGCGCCGATCTACGTGCGGCATGAAGTCGTGCACAACCGATTCGTTGTGGAAGACCTGCGCCAGCGCGGCGCGGTGTTCGTAGAGGAACTCGACGAAGTCCCCGCTGGCGGCACCGTGATCTTCAGCGCGCACGGCGTATCGCAAGCCGTCCGCAGCGAGGCCGCCGATCGCGGCCTGAAGATTTTCGACGCCACCTGTCCGCTGGTGACCAAGGTGCACATCGAAGTCCTGCGCCATTGCCGCGCCGGCCGCGACGTGATCCTGATCGGACACGAAGGCCACCCCGAAGTGGAAGGCACGATGGGCCAATGGCAGGCCGAGGCGGGGCAGGGCCACATCTACCTGGTGGAAGACGTCGACGACGCGAACCAGCTGGAAATCGCCCAGCCCGAAAACGTCGCCTTCACCACGCAGACCACGCTGTCGGTGGATGAAACGCGCGACGTGATCGAAGCCTTGAAGGTCAAGTACCCCGCTTTGCAGGGCCCGCGTCACGATGACATCTGCTACGCCACCCAGAATCGCCAGGACGCGGTTCGCGAACTCGCCGCCGAGTGCGACCTGGTGCTGGTGGTGGGCTCGGTGAACAGCTCGAATTCCAACCGTTTGCGCGAGCTTGCCGAAAAGCAGGGCGCCGTCTCCTACCTCGTGGATGGCGCCGAGCATATCGATCCAGACTGGCTGGAAGGTCGTCGCGCCATTGGCGTGACGGCTGGCGCTTCCGCGCCGGAAGTGCTGGTGCAGGGTGTCATCGCGCGCCTGCAGGCCCTCGGTGGCGGCAGCGTTCGCGAATTGCATGGCGAGCCCGAGGACATGGTTTTCGCCCTGCCGAAGGAATTGCGAGTGGTCCTGGTCGATTGAGTATTGCGCTCGCGATGGGGCAATCAGCTCATTTTGATTCGTATTCGCCAAATCGCAGGCTTGCAAACTCGTAGAGTTCCGAATCCAGCTCGTTCATCCTCAGAAGGCGGGCGTAGCGTCGTTCGCCAAGCACCTCTCGAATCTCGTTGATGCGCGCGTGTTGATGGGCGTGGCGATCAGGGCTTCTATTCACGGCCGGCTGTCGCACCTCCATTTCACCAAAGAATGGTGTCAACTCGCAGGCGATGCGCCGCATGGATTCTTCGAAGCGGTCCACCAGGCCGATGCAACGCGTCGCTTCCACTTGTGCCCTGGCGCGATCCAGCACTTGCGAGAAATTCACATCGCTCGAGTGCCAGCCAAGGTAGCAGGCCTGGAAATTGCAGATGACCCCTCCATCGCCCTCTTCCATGCGCCAGTCGACATAGTCGGCAATGCCCGAAGCTCGCGCCTTGTCGGCCCCGGGACTGGCTCCCTCGGGCAGGTTCCGTTCGAAGGCGTAGACCGAACCCACCCTGTCGATCGGATGGCGGAGGAAGAACACCGGGTGGAAGCGAATTCCCGGCAAGGGGTGAGGTGGCATCCGGGCCTGGTGGCTCGAGACTGCGCGCAGCGCTGGATTGGACAAGATGAACGCAGAAAATGCGTCCGGATCGAGTATTTCCCAAGGTTTGCTGGCATCGATCGTGCTCCAGTGCCTGTCAAAATGGTTTGACAGGATGCGATCGACGGAACTGCCCGCGTTCTTGAACAGGTGATAGTGGACGAGGATATCGCGCAAGCTAGCCTTCCCGGCAGTGTCACAGCTGCAACCCTACCAAGCCAGGCGGACCTGTGTCGGCTTCAAATTGACCCGGGACCCCGCCGGGGCCTAAACTTCGCGTCCCGCCGGAATAGCTCAGTTGGTAGAGCGGCGCATTCGTAATGCGTAGGTCGTAGGTTCGATTCCTATTTCCGGCACCAGTTACTGAAAACGATACGTGGGTGCGCCGACCGCAGGGTTACCGGAAGGCCGGGTCAAATTGCGCTGCTTTCAGCTCCCGACCGCAGGGTTACCGACAGGATGGTGCGCATTGCGCAAGGTTCAAAAAAACCCGCCTTCCGGCGGGTTTTTCATTGATGGCACCACCGCCTACCCGCAAATTCCCTGCTTGCGCCACTCCGCGCAATTCATGTCGTACTTGGGGTACCCGTATTCTTCCTGGAACTTGTCCGGCCCGATCTTGGTCGCCGCGCATTTCTGGTCGCCGTTGATCCTGCCCTCGAAGGTGATGACCAGCTTGTCGGCATTGGGACGCAACTTGCAGCAGACGGCATAGGCGCCGCGTGCCGTCAGGCGCTGCGGTTGCGCGATCAGGAAGATCCCGTCGTACTGCAGCTTCGCGCCGGAGCGGCTGCTGCCCTCGACCAGGTTGTTGCAGGACGCGGGGATTGCGTTCGAGTGCCGGCCTGCCCACATATCGGCCCGACAGCGATCGATCTCGGCGCGGGCTCGCTGGCGGCAATCGTTGGCATTGAGCTTGTTCTTGCAGCTTCCGCGACCTTCGATGGTCGCGAGGTTCATCCATGGGTTGGGCTTCTTGTCACTGACAAAGACGTCGACGGATGCGCTGCAGGATCGGGTGATGTCGGCCTGGGCAGTGCCGCTGGCAAGGATCGCCAGCATGCACAGGGCCTTTAGGAATCGGCTGGAAATCATGGGACGGCTCCGGGTCGGGGTGGCCTGTCATACAAACGAGATCAAGCCCGGACTTCGGCCAGCCGCTTACTCCACCCCGGCTACCACGAACTCCCGGATCATCAGGCGATCGGCGGTGGATATGTTCTCGAACAGCACCCCGGTCAGGTAGCCCTCATCGCCGATATGCACGTGGCAAACCCGCGCCACCGCGACAACATAGGACAGCTGTTCGTCCGGCCCCATCGAGAACTCCAGGCTGATCATGTCACCGATCGATCCCAGCGATTCGTCGGAGCGGATCAGTGACCCGTCGGCACTGAGGTCGAGCAGCGTGACCGGCTGGGTGGCCTTGCTGGCGACGCCGGTGACGGAAGCGGGCAGGGAGGTCCGGATGCGGATCGAGTTGCGCACCTTGCGCGCTTCCACGCTGTCCGGAAACGACAGCACGGCATAAGCGAAGGCGGGCTCGCGAAACGTGAAGTCGAAGGCCTGGATCACCCTCGATGTGAAGTAGAAATCGTACTGGCCGGTGAAGCCGCGGATGATGAAGGTCTCGCCGGCCTTCATGCCGGTCTTGATGCTGAATGTGCCGACCGGCACCACCATCAGGCACTTTTCATCGATCACGCCCAGGAATTGCGCCTCGTAATTCGGCGAATTCTTTTCCATACGCTGGGTCTGCAGGAACATGCCCGGACGCAACTTCAGCGTCTTCAGGCTGACCTGGTTGAATTCTGGAGCCACCGGATTACTTGCCATCGTCCCTCCGCGCAGCGTTTGGCGAACCGCGGACAAGGCGGCTCCGTCGGGATTGTGCGCCCTGCCGCGCGAGACAGGAATCCGTAGATGCCGCAGTCCCCTGACAGCCCTTGGCGACATCAGGCGGTTTCCCGCAGCGTCCCGGCCGGGCTAGCATGGCGCACTTGCCGACAGGAACCATCGTGGCCAAAGCCAAGACTGCCTATGTTTGCGCCGACTGCGGCGCCAGCTTCAACAAATGGCAAGGACAATGCAGCGAATGCGGGGCCTGGAACACCCTGTCGGAGTTCGTGGTCGAACCGGCGACCGCGGCTGGCAAGCCGGCGGTGCGCAATACCGGTTACGCCGGCGCCATCGATGCGCCACGCATCACCGCACTCAAGAAAGTCAGCCAGACTGCCGAAGTCCGTGTCTCCACCGGCATCGGTGAGCTGGACCGTGTGCTGGGCGGTGGCTTGGTCGAGGGTTCGGTCGTGCTGGTCGGCGGCGACCCGGGCATCGGCAAGTCCACCTTGCTGTTGCAGGCGCTGGCGGCCATGGGCGGCCGCTTTCCGGCGCTCTATGTCACCGGCGAGGAAAGCCTGTCGCAGGTGGCCGGTCGCGCGACGCGGCTCGGCCTGCCGCTGGATGGCCTCGATGCCTTGGCGGAAACCGGCGTGGAAAAGATCCTCGCGCTGGCAGCAGAGGCCAAGCCGCGCCTGATCGTTGCCGACTCCATCCAGACCCTGTGGTCGGAACAACTCACGGCTGCACCTGGCTCGGTCAGCCAGGTGCGCGAGTGTGCTGCGCGTCTGGTGCGTTTTGCCAAGGAAACGGGCACCAGCGTCTTCCTGGTCGGCCACGTGACCAAGGATGGCGGCATCGCCGGCCCGCGCGTGCTCGAACACATGGTGGACGCCGTGCTTTATTTCGAAGGCGAAAGCGGCAGCCGTTTCCGCATCCTGCGCGCCTTCAAGAATCGTTTCGGCGCCGTCAACGAACTCGGCGTGTTCGCGATGTCGGACAAGGGGCTGCGCGAAGTGCCCAATCCTTCGGCCATCTTCCTTTCCGGATCGCAGGGTCCCACGCCGGGTAGCGTGGTGATGGTGACCCGCGAAGGCACGCGCCCGCTGCTGGTGGAAGTGCAGGCGCTGGTGGACCACAGCCCCTTGTCCAATCCTCGCCGCGTCACCGTTGGCCTCGAACAGAATCGGCTCGCCATGTTGTTGGCCGTTTTGCATCGGCATGGTTCGGTCGGCGTTTTCGACCAGGATGTCTTCGTCAATGTCGTCGGCGGCATCCGCGTGCAGGAAACCGCAGCAGACCTGCCGGTGCTGCTTGCCGTGCTTTCGTCATTGCGCGATCGGCCGCTCGCGGAAAAGACCGTGGCATTCGGTGAAGTGGGGTTGTCGGGCGAGATTCGCCCCGTGCCCAACGGCGAGGAGCGCCTGCGCGAGGCGGCAACGCATGGCTTCAAGCGCGCGTTGGTGCCTGCTGGCAATGCGCCGCGCAAGGGTCGCATCGGCGGCATGGAAGTGATCGCAGTCAATCGATTGTCGGACGCACTCGCGGCCGCGTATTGACCGCGCGATTCAGGGCGCCAGCAACATCTCCAGCACGTACTTGCTGCCGAAGAAGGCGAGCAGCAGCAGTGCCATGGAAGTCAGCGTCAGCTTCACCGCGCGCGGACCCCGCCAGCCGAAACGCCAGCGTCCGAACAACAGCACGCCCAGCACGATCCAGCTGAGCACCGACAGCACGGTCTTGTGCCACAGGTGCTGGGCCAGCAGGTTTTCCACGAACATCACGCCGGTCAGCAGGGCCAGCGTGAGCAGGATGAAGCTGGCGCCGAGGGAACGGAACAGCAACTCTTCCAGTTGCACCAGGGGCGGCAAGGCGCGCAGCCAGCCGTGCAACTGCCGACGACGCAGGGCGCGTTCCTGGAACCACAGCATCAGCGCGAGCAGCGCTGCAATGGCAAGCGTGGCGTAGGCCATCAGCGCCAGCCAGGCGTGCAGTTGCAGGCGCCAGTCCAGTGCCTGCGCGCTGCCGTGTCCGGCAAACTGGTAAAGCATCATCAACAACACGGCCAATGGATAGACGATGACGCCGAGCGCCTGCATCCGTTGGGTTACAGCGGCCAGCGTGCTCAGCGCGGCCATTCCCAGTGCGACCAGGGATAGCGCGGCGAAAAAATGCAGGTCGGGGCCATGCAGCCGGGACCAGCCCAGGGCATGGGTGGTGGCATGCAGTGCGATGGCGGGCAGGGCCAGCCACAGGACGCGCCGGGTGCGCGGCCGGTCGGCCTGCAGGCTGCCGACCAGGACGGCGGCTGCGGCCAGGTAAGCCAGCGCGGCCAGCAGGGGGATCAGTAATTCAGGCATTGCCTGAGTTTCGCATACCGGCCAAGGCCCGCGCATCGGGCGCTATAATTGCCGCCCCTTCGATCCGGCCCCCAACACCATGTTCGAGTCGCTGACCCAGCGCCTGTCCGGCACCCTGCAACGCCTGCGCGGCCGTGGCCGCCTGAGCGAGGAAAACATCCGCGAGTCGCTGCGCGAAGTGCGCATCGCCTTGCTGGAAGCCGACGTGGCCTTGCCGGTGGTCGTGGCGCTGATCGAACGCATCAAGTCGCGCGCGGTCGGCCAGGAAGTGCTGACCAGCCTTACCCCGGGCCAGGCCCTGATCAAGATCGTGCACGACGAAATGGCTGCGGTCATGGGCTCGCAGGCGAGCGAGCTGAATCTCAACGTGCCCGCGCCGGCGATCATCCTGATGGCCGGCCTGCAAGGCGCGGGCAAGACGACCACGGTCGGCAAGCTCGCCAAGCACCTGAAGGAACGGCGCAAGAAGAAGGTGATGGTGGTCAGCTGCGACGTCTATCGTCCGGCCGCCATCCAGCAGCTCGAAACGCTGGCAAAGCAGGTGGACGTGCTGTTCTTCCCCAGTGAAGTGGGGCAGGATCCGGTTGAAATCGTGCGCGCGGCCATCTCGGATGCGCGCAAGAGTTTCGTGGATGTGCTGCTGGTCGATACCGCAGGCCGCCTGGCCATTGACGAAGCGATGATGGCCGAGATCAAGGCGTTGCATGCCGCGATCAAGCCGGTCGAGACCTTGTTCGTGGTCGATGCGATGACCGGCCAGGACGCAGCCAACACGGCGAAGGCGTTCTCGCAGGCGCTGCCGCTGACCGGCGTGGTGCTGACCAAGACCGATGGCGATGCGCGCGGTGGCGCGGCGCTGTCGGTGCGCTACATCACCGGCCAGCCGATCAAGTTCGTCGGCGTCGGGGAAAAACCCGATGGCCTCGACATCTTCCATCCTGATCGCGCCGCCAGCCGCATCCTCGACATGGGCGATGTCCTGTCGCTGGTTGAGCAAGTCGAACAGCAGGTCGACAAGGAAAAGGCGGCCAAATTCGCCGAGAAGGTCGCCAAGGGCAAGAAGTTCGATCTCAATGACATGCGAGACCAGCTCGAGCAGATGCAGAACATGGGCGGCCTGGCCGGCCTGATGGACAAGCTGCCGGGCATGGGCCAGATCCCGGATTCGGTAAAGAGCCAGGTCACCGGCAAGGAAGTCCCGAGGATGGTCGCCATCATCAACTCGATGACCAAGAAGGAACGCCGCAACCCGGCCTTGCTGAACGGCTCGCGCCGGGCGCGCGTGGCCAAGGGCTCGGGCGTGACCCCGGCCGACGTCAACAAGATGCTCAAGCAGTTCCAGCAGATGGAAAAGATGATGTCCAAGCTGTCCGCCGGCGGCATGAAGGGCATGATGCGCGGCATGAAGGGCATGATGGGCGGCGGTGGCGGGTTCCCGGGCGGGTTCCGGCGCTAGGCTAGGGGCATCGCGGCCGAAGCCGCTTCCACTGGTTTTCACAGGCGGGACAAACGGTTATACTTCCCGGCTCCCCGAAGGCCCGAGCTCAAGAGCCCGCGTCCCGGCATCCATCCAGAACAAAGAGCACACTGAAAATGGTCAAGATTCGCCTGACCCGTGGCGGCGCCAAGAAGCGTCCCTTCTATCACATCGTCGCAACCGACCATCGCAACAAGCGTGACGGTCGTTCGCTCGAGCGCCTGGGTTTCTACAACCCGGTTGCGCAGGGCCAGGAAAAGCGCGTCGAGCTCAATACCGACCGCGTCAACCACTGGGTTTCCCAGGGTGCGCAGCTGACTGACAAAGTCCGCATGCTGGTCAAGGAAGTTTCGGGCCAGGCTTCGGCCTGAGCCTCTGCCTCGCGTCACGACGCGAGGAATCGATCATGACCCAAGAGCGCCGAATCCTGCTGGGCAGGGTCCTCGGCGCTTTCGGCGTTCGGGGCGAGATGAAATTGCACTCGTTCACCGACCCGGTGTCGACGGCGATGAAGTATCAACCCTGGCTGGTCTTGCACCAGGGCGCCGAGCGCGAAGTGCAGGGCGTGCGCGGTCGCGAAACCAACAAGGGCATGGTCATCACCATGCCCGGCATCGACGACCGCGACGCGGCCGAAGCGATGGCTGGCGCCGAAATCTGGGTGCCGCGCAGTCGCCTGCCCAAGCCCAAGCCCGGTGAACATTATTGGGTCGACCTGGAAGGCCTGCGCGTATTCAATCGCGAAGGCATCGAACTCGGCACGGTGTCCTACCTGTTCGAAACCGGCGCCAACGATGTGATGGTCGTGAAGGGCGAGCGCGAACATCTCATTCCCTACATCCCGGAACAATTCATCGTCGAGGTGGATTTCGACAAGGGCCAGGTGCTGGTCGACTGGGATGCGGACTTCTGAGCATGCGCATCGACGTGCTCACCCTGTTCCCCGATTTCATCCGCCAGTGCACGCAAGTGGGCGTGGTCGGTCGCGCCTTCGAGCGCGGGCTGATGTCGGTCGAAGCCTGGAACCCGCGTGACTACGCCACCGACAATTACCGCCGCGTGGACGATCGCCCCTTCGGCGGCGGCCCGGGCATGGTGATGCTGCCGGAGCCGCTGACCGCCTGCCTGCAGGCAGCGCGCGCGGCCGATCCCGCGCCGGCGCGGGTTATCTACCTCAGCCCGCAGGGGCCGGCGCTTACCCAGCGCAAGGCGAGGGAGCTGGCGGCCTGCGAGCGCCTGATCCTGGTCTGCGGCCGCTACGAGGGCGTGGATGAACGATTCATCGACCGCGAGGTGGACGAGGAATTGTCCATCGGCGATTACGTGCTGTCCGGCGGCGAATTGGCCGCGGCCGTCGTGATCGACGCCGTGGGCCGCCTGCAGGAAGGCGCGCTGAACGACGCCGACTCAGCCAGCCAGGACAGTTTCGAGGACGGCCTGCTCGATTGCCCGCATTACACCCGGTCCGAGTCGCTGGGTACCGAAGGCGTGCCGCCGGTGCTGCTGTCGGGTGACCACGCGGCCATCCGTCGCTGGCGGCGCCAGCAAAGCCTGGGCCGCACCTGGTTGCGGCGCCCGGAGCTGCTGGCCCAGCTGGAACTCGACGCCGCGGACCGCAAGCTGCTGGCGGCTTTCCAGTCGGAATGGGCCGAATCCGACCAGCCCGGCCCGGATGTTGAAAAGCCCTAGCCAATCAGTGGCTTCGCTGGCTATAATGCGCAGCTAAGTCGCCGTCCAACGGCCCCTAATCAGATCGACAAGATCATTACCGGTGCAACCATGAACAAGCTCCTCCAGCAATTCGAAGCCGAACAGATCACCCGCCAGTTTCCGGACTTCGGCCCGGGCGACACCGTGGTTGTCAACGTGAAGGTCAAGGAAGGCAATCGCGAGCGCGTGCAGGCCTATGAAGGCGTCGTCATCGCGATCAAGAATGCCGGCGTCAATTCGGCGTTCACCGTCCGCAAGATCTCGCACGGCTTCGGCGTCGAGCGCGTCTTCCAGACCCACAGCCAGATCATCGACTCGGTCAGCGTCAAGCGCCGTGGCGCGGTCCGCGCCGGCAAGCTGTACTACCTGCGCGACCTGCAGGGCAAGAAGGCCCGCATCAAGGAAGATCTTGGTGCCCGTACGGCCGGCTGATCGCTCCGATCAGTGCAAGCAAAACGGCCGCGAAAGCGGCCGTTTTCGTTGGTGATCGCATGACTGAAATCATTCCTTCGGTACGACTCGACCTCTGGCTTTGGGCCGCGCGCTTCTACAAGACGCGCAGCCTGGCCAAGCAGGCGATCGAATCGGGCCGCGTGGAAGTGGATGGGCAAAGCGCGAAGGCGTCACGCGGCCTGAAGTCGGGCGAGAAACTTTCCGTGCGTCGCGGCGACGAACTTTTTGAAATCGAAGTATTGGCACTGAGCAGCAAGCGCGGCTCGGCGACGATTGCGCGCACGCTCTACGTCGAGTCGCCCGAATCCATCGCGCGCCGCGCCGCGGATGTGGAAAAGCGCCGGCTCGAGGCTACCGGTTATCGTGCGCCGCTGTCCAAGCCCGACAAACGCGCGCGTCGCCTGATCCAGGCGCTGGGCGATCTCGACGCAGGGTAATCGCGTCGCCGGGCAAGTCGGCGGAACGTTCAGTTCAATTGCTTGAGGCGGTAGAGCGCTTCGAGTGCCTGCTTCGGCGTCAGCTCATCGGGCTCGATCGCGTCCACGGCCTCGCTCAGCGCCGAACGCGGCGCGGCGAACAATCCCATCTGCAAGGGCGCATCGAGCGCTTCCGCCGTCATCGGCGTCGAGTGCAGGTGCGTGCGCGATTCCAGTTCGCCCAGGGTCTTTCGCGCCTGCGCCACCACCTCGCGCGGCAGGCCGGCCAGTGACGCAACCTGCAGCCCGAAGCTGCGGTTGGCCGGGCCGTCCTTCACCGCATGCATGAACACCAGCTTGTCGCCGTGCTCGATAGCGTCCAGGTGCACGTTGGCAATGCCGCTGCCCGGTTCCGCCAGCGAGGTCAGCTCGAAATAATGCGTGGCGAACAAGGTGTAGGCGCGATTGTTCTGCGCCAGGTGGCGTGCGCAGGCCTCGGCCAGTGCGAGGCCGTCGTAGGTGGACGTGCCGCGGCCGATCTCGTCCATCAGCACCAGCGAATGCGACGTGGCGTGGTGCAGGATGTAGCTGGTCTCCGACATTTCCACCATGAAGGTGGATTGCCCGCGCGCCAGGTCGTCGCCGGCGCCAATGCGGGTCAGGATGCGATCGACCGGGCCGATTCGTGCACTTGAAGCGGGCACGAAGCTGCCGATATGCGCCAGCAGCACGATCAATGCGTTCTGCCGCATGTAAGTGGATTTGCCGCCCATGTTCGGGCCGGTGATGACCAGCATCCGCCGGTTCGGGTCCAGGTGCAGGTCGTTCGGTTCGAAGGGTTCGTCGCGGGCGGCCTCCACCACCGGGTGGCGGCCGCGTTCGATGTGGATGCCTGGCTCGACGGTGAATTGCGGCCGCGTCCAGTCCAGCGCCTGCGCGCGTTCGGCGAAGGCCGCAAGCACGTCCAGCTCCGACAGCGCAGCCGCGCACTGCTTGAGCGCCTCGAGTTTTTCCGCCAGCGAGTCGAGCAGGCCGTCGTACAACAGACGCTCGCGAGACAACGATCGTTCCCGCGCCGACAGCACCTTGTCTTCGAAGGTCTTCAACTCTTCAGTGATGTAGCGCTCGGCTCCGGTCAGCGTCTGCCGCCGCGTGTAATGCGTGGGTGCGCGGTCGGCCTGGCCCTTGCTGATTTCCAGGTAATAACCATGCACGCGGTTGTAGCCGACCTTCAGCGTGGCGATGCCGGTGGCGATGCGTTCACGCGCCTCGAGTTCGACCAGGAATTCATCGGCGTGGCTGGACAGTCGCCGCAACTCGTCGAGTTCGGCATCGAAGCCTTCGGCAATGACGCCGCCGTCGCGTTGCATCACCGGTGGATGCTCGACGACGGCGCCCGCGAGCAGCACAGCGCACTCGTCATGTTCACCCAGTTGGGCGCCCAGCGCGGCCAGCCTGGGTGAATCGAGCTTCACGATATTCGCGCGAATCGCAGGCAGCGCAGCGAGTGCATCGCGCAGAGTGGAAAGGTCACGCGGCCTGGCCGAGCGCAGCGCAATGCGGGTCAGGATGCGCTCGACATCGCCAATCCCGCGGAAGCGGTCCCGAAGGGTCACGTCGCCGCGACTCTCCAGCAGCACCTGCACGGCCTGCAGGCGCTGCGCCAGCACCTGTTGGTCGCGCAGGGGGCGATGCAGCCAACGTCGCAGCAGGCGGCCGCCCATGGGGCTGATGGTGGCGTCCAGCACGCCCAGCAGCGTGTGCTGCACGCGGCCATCGTTGCGCGAATCCAGCTCCAGGTGACGGCGAGTGACCGCATTCATCGAGATCGCGTCTTCCGCGGACTCCACCATGATGGCGGTGAGGTGCGGCAGTTGTTGCTTCTGCGTCTCTTCGACGTAACCGAGCAATGCGCCCGCCGCGGCAATGGCGAGAGGCTGGTCCTCGATACCGAAACCGCCCAGGTCGTGCACGCCGAAAAACTTCAGCAGCTGCCGGCGGCAGGTGTCGCTGTCGAAATACCAGGGCGCGCGACGGCGCAGCCCCGGCATTCCCAGGACGGTCGGCGACCATTCGTCTTCGTCCGCCACCAGCACTTCCGCCGGCGACAGGCGCGCAAGCTCGGCGATCAGCTGGTCCTCGGACGAAGCTTCGGTCACCAGGAAACGGCCGCCCGCTAGATCCGCCCAAGCCAGGCCGAAACGCTGGCCGCTTTCAGTCTTCCGTCCGCGCGCGATCGACAGCAGCAGGGTGTCGCGGCGTTCCTGCAGCAAGGCTTCGTCAGTGACCGTGCCGGGCGTGACGATGCGAACGACCTTGCGTTCGACCAAGCCCTTGGACATGGCAGGGTCGCCGATCTGTTCGCAGATCGCGACCGATTCACCCAGCGCTACCAAGCGTGCCAGGTAGCCTTCGGCCGCATGCACGGGCACCCCCGCCATCGGGATCGGGGCACCGCCCGCACTGCCGCGCTGGGTCAGCGTGATGTTGAGCAGGCGCGCGGCCTTGCGCGCATCGTCGAAGAACAATTCATAGAAATCGCCCATCCTGAAGAACAGCAGGATGTCCGGGTTCTCCGACTTGGCGGCGAAGAACTGGCGCATGAAAGGCGTGGCTTGCTGGTTGGCTTCCACGGTCAGGGCTGCGGGTTCACGCTGGTCAAGGCGAGGGGGGAGAGCCACGGAAATTCGAATGAAAAGTGTAGCGGAAGTCGGGTGTCCGGGCATTCACCGGAAAATCCACTCGCAGATACCAAGGAGCCCGGCGCTGGGCCGGGCTCTTTGCTGTTTACACCTGTGTCGAAATCAGTTCTGGGCGTTGATCTCCACGCGCCAAATACGCGCGAGGCCCTCCCGATGGTCGGAGCGATCAGCCGCGGAACGGCTTCGGTTCAACGATCGGAGGCAGCGGGCAACCATCCGGGTCGACCCTCTCTCCGCGCAGCGTGTCCGGGCAGCGATCGTGGCAGTCGGTCACGCCATCGCCGTCACTGTCGGCGTCGCCGCCGCAGACCTGCACCGGAATGGCCTCGCCGGTGAGGGCAAGGGGGCCGGAAGAGGTGGCACAGCCAGTCGCGAGGCCGCAGAGCAGGACCAGTGCGAGGCTGGCTTTGGCGTAACGATCAAATGCGGACATGAGGGTTCCCCTTGCGAATGGCGTCTAAGCCTAGGTTATCAAAGCGTAAATCAAGATTGCGGAGTAGCACGAGAAGGCTGCCGCTGGCAAGCGAAACAACTGAAAAGGCCCCAAAGGAGTCCGATGCAAGTGCTTGTTCCATCTTGGGAAGCGCTCGCTTAGTCTAACCGGATGGACGCCCAAACTCCGTCGGTCGACGCCGAATACGACGATGCTGCGCTACACCGGCTGGCCGAGCAGGTCGGCGACGCCTTGCGGGTGAACCGGCACACGGTCTGCACGGCCGAAAGCTGCACTGGCGGCTGGATCGCCAAGATGATCACCGATATTCCCGGCTGTTCCGACTGGTTCGACTGCGGACTGGCGGCCTATAGCTACGAAGCCAAGCAGGCCTTGCTGGGCGTACGCCCGGAGACACTGACCCAACACGGCGCCGTCAGCCGCGAGACCGTGCTGGAGATGGTGTCCGGCGCGCTGATCACCTCTGGCGCGAGCCTGGCCGTGGCGGTGACCGGTATCGCCGGTCCCACCGGCGGCACGCCCGACAAGCCGGTCGGCTCGGTCTGGGTGGCGTGGAAACGGCGCGGGCGCTACCCCACGGCCGAGGTCTTCCATTTCGAAGGCGACCGCGAGGCGATCCGGCGGCAGACCGTGGCCAAGGCCCTGGCGGGGCTGCTCAACCTGCTCGACTGATCGCTTGCCACGGGCAGGGGCTTGCATTGGCAATTCGTTAGTAGTATTACTACTAACACCATGCAAACACTCTCCGAAACCCAGCAAACCATCCTCAACCTGATCACCGATCGGGTCGAGTTCGACGGCGTTCCCCCTTCGCAAGCGGAAATCGCGAAAGCCTGCGGCTTCAGCGGCGTTCGGGCGGCCCAATACCACCTCGACATCCTGGAACAGGCCGGCTTCATCAAGCGCATCCCGGGCCAGGCGCGGGGCATCCGCCTGTGCCGGGTGGACGAAGACGGCGAAAGCCGTAACAGCAGCCGTGCCGACGCCGCGCATCGCGACGACGAAGTGCTGCGGCTGCCGGTGCTGGGCCGCGTTGCGGCCGGCACGCCGATCGGCGCCGGCATCGCTTCGGACGAAACGGTGCTGCTCGATCGCAGCTTTTTTTTCCCCGCGCCCGATTACCTGCTGAAGGTAAAGGGCGATTCGATGCGCGACGACGGCATCCTCGACGGCGACCTGATCGGCGTGCATCGCACCAACGTCGCCAGCTCCGGGCAGATCGTGGTCGCGCGCATTGACGACGAGATCACGGTCAAGTTGCTCAAGATAGGCAAGGACTGCATCCGCCTGCTGCCGCGCAACCCCGACTACCAGCCCATCGAAGTCCGGCCCGACCAGGACTTCGCCATCGAAGGCCTGTATTGCGGCCTCGTGAGGCCGAGTCGTTGATCGGTTCCGCGCTGCGCGCCGGGGCGTATTCCTACGCTTCGCCCAGTGATTGCCTGCTACCGACATTTTCCACGACGCCGCATATTTCGATTCCGGACAGCAACATCTCAGGCTATGCGACGGCCCTGTCCCAAATTACCTGCAACCAATACTGACCCTAGGGAATAAACCATGGACGAGAACAAGAAGCGCGCCCTCACCGCTGCACTGGCGCAGATCGACAAGCAGTTCGGCAAGGGCACCGTGATGCTGATGGGCGACAAGAATGTCGAAGCCCACGAAGTGATCGGCACCGGCTCGCTGATGCTGGACATGGCGCTGGGTATCGGCGGCTTGCCCAAGGGCCGCGTCGTTGAAATCTATGGTCCGGAATCCTCGGGCAAGACCACGCTCACCCTGCAGGTCATCGCGCAATGCCAGAAGGCGGGCGGCACCGCGGCCTTCGTCGATGCCGAGCACGCGCTCGACCCGAACTACGCGCAGAAGCTTGGCGTCAACCTCGACGACCTGCTGATCTCGCAGCCCGACACCGGCGAGCAGGCGCTTGAAATCGTCGACATGCTGGTGCGATCGAATGCCGTGGACGTGGTGGTGGTCGACTCGGTCGCCGCCCTCACGCCGCGCGCCGAAATCGAAGGCGAAATGGGCGAGATGCAGGTCGGCTTGCAGGCGCGCCTGATGAGCCAGGCCTTGCGCAAGCTGACCGGCAACATCAAGCGTTCCAACTGCATGGTCATCTTCATCAACCAGTTGCGCATGAAGATCGGCAACATGATGCCGGGCCAGAATCCGGAAACCACCACCGGCGGCAACGCGCTGAAGTTCTACGCCTCGGTGCGCCTGGATATCCGCCGCATCGGTTCGGTCAAGAAGGGCGACGAGATCATCGGCAACGAGACCAAGATCAAGGTCGTCAAGAACAAGATGGCGCCGCCGTTCAAGGTGGTCATCACCGAGATCCTCTATGGCGAGGGCATCTCCCGCGAGGGCGAGCTGATCGACATGGGCGTGGACAACAAGCTGGTCGAAAAATCCGGCGCCTGGTACAGCTGCATGGGCGAGCGGATCGGGCAGGGCAAGGAAAACGCCCGCCAGTACCTCAAGGACAACCCGACCATGGCCGTCACGCTTGAAGCCAAGCTGCGCGAGAAGCTGGCGCCCAAGATCGTGGCCAAGGCGCCGCCGGCGCCTGAGGACGTCGAGGCCTGAGTCCATGGCCTGGGGACGGAAAAAGGCATCGGATGCCGCCGAACCCTCCGCGTACCAGCGGGCCCTGGGCCTGCTGGTACGGCGGGAACACTCGCGCAAGGAGCTGTCCCGAAAGCTCAGCGCCAAGGGCGTCGAGCGCGATGACGCCGACCTTGCCCTGGACAAGTTGAATCGCCAGGACTTCCAGAACGACGCCCGTTTCGCCTGTGCCCTGGCCCGAAGCCGGGCCGGCGCGGGCTACGGCCCGAACCGGATTCGCGCGGAGCTGTCCACCCACGGCCTGGGCCGCGACGACATCGCTGCCGCCCTGGATGCTTGCGAGCGCGATTGGGATGCCAGCGCGGCGGACATCATCCAGCGCCGATATGGCAACAAGGACCTCGGTGATCCAGTCCAGCGGCGCAAGGCCGTGGACTTCCTGCTGCGCCGGGGCTTCGACCAGAAGTCGGCCTATGCCGCCGCCCGGGCCCGCCCCGGCGAACTCTCGCCCGAAGACTGAAGCGAGACCCCAGCCCGGCCTGATAATCTAGGCGTCCGCGGTTTCGATAGAAAACTTCCCCATGAAAAGCAGTGCCGAAATCCGCAAGGATTTCCTCGATTTCTTTGCCTCCAAAGGCCACACGATCGTTCCTTCCAGCTCCCTCGTGCCGGGCAATGACCCGACGCTGCTGTTCACCAATGCCGGCATGGTGCAGTTCAAGGATGTGTTCCTGGGCGCGGAGAAACGCAGCTACAAGCGCGCGGCCAGTTCGCAGCGCTGCGTGCGCGCCGGCGGCAAGCACAACGACCTGGACCAGGTCGGCTATACCGCGCGCCACCACACCTTCTTCGAAATGCTGGGCAACTTCAGCTTCGGCGATTATTTCAAGCGCGACGCCATCCACTACGCCTGGGAATTGCTGACCGGCGTCTGGGGCCTGTCGAAGGAAAAGCTGCTCGTCACCATCTATCACACCGACGACGAAGCCTTCGACATCTGGCACACGCAGATCGGCCTGCCGGTGGAGCGCATCATCCGCATCGGCGACAACAAGGGTGCGCCGTTCGCCTCCGACAATTTCTGGCAGATGGCCGATACCGGCCCCTGCGGTCCCTGCACCGAAATCTTCTACGACCACGGTGCGCACATTCCCGGCGGCCCGCCCGGATCGCCGGATGAAGACGGCGACCGCTTCATCGAAATCTGGAACAACGTCTTCATGCAGTTCGACCGCCAGCCGGACGGCACCTTGCTGCCCCTGCCCGCGCCGTGCGTGGACACCGGCATGGGCCTGGAGCGAATCGCCGCCGTGCTGCAGCATGTGCACAGCAACTACGAGATCGATCTCTTCCAACACCTGATCAAGCATGCCGCGCAGCTCACCGGCACGACCGACCTGGACAACAAGGCGCTGCGCGTCATCGCCGACCATATCCGCGCCTGTTCCTTCCTGATCACCGATGGCGTGATGCCTTCCAACGAAGGCCGCGGTTATGTGTTGCGACGGATCATCCGTCGCGCCATCCGCTATTTCTGGAAGCTCGGTCCCCTGCAGGCCGACGGCCAGTTCTGGCGCATGCTGACGCCGCTCGCACAAATGATGGGCGACGCCTATCCGGAATTGCGCAGCAAGGCCTCGCTGATCGAGCAAGCGCTGCGTGCGGAAGAAGCGGCCTTTGCGCAGACGCTCGATGCCGGGATGACTCGCCTCGAAGGCGTGCTCGCGCAGAGCGGCGGCACGATTGACGGCGAACAGTTGTTCCAGTTCCACGACACCTATGGCTGCCCGCCGGACCTGATCCTGGACATCCTGCGCGAACGCGGGCTGTCGCCCGCGGCCGGCGCGTTGCCGCAGTACGAAACCCTGATGGAGCAGCAACGCGATCGTGCCCGCGGTGCCAGCAAATTTGCTGGCAGCGTGGGCCTGCCGGCAGAACTGGTCGCGTCGCTGCCACACACGGAGTTCCGCGGTTACGACCAGCTTTCCCAGGACCAGTTGAAGATTGTTGCGCTGGTCCAGGACGGCAAGCCGGTCAGCGCAATCGATGCCGGGCAGGAAGCGATCGTCATCCTCGACGCTACGCCGTTCTATGCAGAATCCGGCGGCCAGGTGGGTGATACCGGCTCGCTGACGGGAGCAGCTTCGCAGCGCTTCGAGGTTCGCGACACCGCAAAATTGTCGGGCATCTTCCACGGCCATGTGGGCCGCTTGATCGGCGGACGACTGGCAGTCGGTGATCTGGTTTCGGCGGCGGTGGACGGCGAACGCCGCCAGGCCATCGTGCTAAACCATTCAGCGACGCATCTCTTGCACGCTGCATTGCGCAAGGTGCTGGGCGAACACGTCACGCAGAAGGGCTCGCTGGTGGCGCCCGATCGCCTGCGCTTCGACTTCTCGCACTTCCAGCCGATCGGCGCAAAGGACCTCGCCACCATCGAGGCCATGGTGAATGCCCAGATCCGCCGCAACCCGGTTGCCGAAGTCCACAACATGGGCATGGCCGAAGCCATCGAGTTCGGCGCGATGGCCCTATTCGGCGAAAAATACGGCGAGCGCGTGCGCGTGCTGCGCATGGGCGATTTCTCGACCGAATTGTGCGGCGGCACGCATGTGCACGGCACCGGCGACATCGGCGTGTTCAAGATCATTTCCGAAGCGGGCGTCGCGGCCGGCGTGCGCCGCATCGAGGCGGTGACGGGCGAGGGCGCGCTCGCCTGGTTCGCCGACCAGCAGCGTCGACTTGATGAAGTGTCCGAGTTGGTGGGCGCGCGTGGCGACGACGCCGTCGAAAAATTGCGGCACCTGCTCGAACGCCAGAAGAAACTCGAGCGCGAGCTGGAGTCCTTCAAGGCCAAGGCGACCGCCGGTGCCACTTCGTCGTTGGCGGATACCGCTGCCGACATCGGTGGCGTGAAGTTGATCGCGGCGCGCCTGGAAGGGCTGGACGGCAAGGCCCTTCGCGATGCGATGGACATGCTGAAGGAAAAACTCGCTGATGCCGTCATCATCCTGGCCTCCGCCGAGGGCGGAAAGGCATCGCTGGTCGCCGGCGTGAAGGGCTCGGCGCTGGGCCGGGTGAAGGCGGGCGAACTTCTTTCGCACGTGGCGGGTCAGATCGGAGGCAAGGGCGGTGGTCGCCCCGACATGGCCCAGGGCGGCGGCCAGGACGGACCCGCCCTGATCACGGCACTGGAAGGCGTCAAGGATTGGGTGGCGCAGCGGCTGGCCTGATTGGGCCAGTCATTCCTAGCCCATCCGTTACATTGCGCGAATGCTCGACCCGCTCTACCATCGGTTCAGCTACGCTCGCGTGGCTTGGAGCCTCGGGTCGTCCCGACCGTGGACCGGTGCACGGAAGTATCGGAAGGAAGTGCCATGCTGATTTTGACGCGACGCGTCGGCGAGACATTGATGATTGGCGACTCGGTCACGGTCACGATCCTGGGCGTCAAGGGTAACCAGGTCCGGGTCGGGATCACCGCGCCGAAAGACGTGGCGGTGCACCGCGAAGAGATCTTCCAGCGTATCGGCAAGGAGTCCGCCGCAGGCGTGGATAATCCACCGGAAGAGCCCGGTTCAGCCAGCAAGGACCGCTGAGGTTTACCGAAGGGCCTGCAAACAGCTATCCTATGCGGCCTGTCGGTTCGCCGTCAGGCAAGAAAACCCGGAGAGATGCCCGAGTGGCCGAAGGGGCTCCCCTGCTAAGGGAGTATGGGCTTTATCTCCCATCGAGGGTTCGAATCCCTCTCTCTCCGCCAGACACCAAAACGCCTCCTTTCGGAGGCGTTTTGGTGTCTGGCGGAGAGAGAGGGATGAATGTTGGGGCCGTTCGCTTCAATCGGCGAGGGACGAATTATTTGACGAAGCCGTCCCCCAGCCCCATAATTGTCGTTCTGCTGTGCGCCCGTAGCTCAGCTGGATAGAGCACCAGGCTACGAACTTGGTGGTCGGGAGTTCGAATCTCTCCGGGCGCGCCACTTGCAGAATGAAAAAGACCAGTGATCCTTGATCCCTGGTCTTTTTTTTTGAACCAGCAAATCGAACGCCACGCACCCACCTGCGATAGTCTGCACCGGAATTCCCGAAGGAGCGGCCCGTGCCCGCCACAGTCCAACAGCGCCGTGAACTTGCCGCGCGCCTGCTGCCCTTGCTCGACCTGACCAGCCTGGGCGAAGACGACACTCCTGCGCGAATCGAGGCCTTGTGCGCCTCGGCCCGAACCCGGCATGGCCTGCCCGCCGCACTTTGCGTCTATCCAGAACACATCACCACCGTTCGGCGCGCCATGCACGGCACGGCGGCGAAAGTGGCGACGGTCGTCAATTTTCCCGATGGCGGCAGTGATGCTGCGCGTGCAGCCCGTGAGACGCGGCGCGCACTGGCCGCGGGTGCGGATGAAATCGACCTCGTGCTGCCCTACCACGCGCTGCGTCGCGGCGAGCGCGCAGTGGCGGAGGCGGTCGTCATCGCCTGTCGCGAAGCCTGCGGAAGCGCTTCGCTGAAGCTGATCATCGAGACAGGCGAACTCCAGACACCGGACTTGATCCGACAAGCCTGCGAGATCGGCCTGGCAGCTGGCGTCGACTTCCTCAAGACTTCCACCGGCAAGGTGTCAGTGAATGCCACGCCGCAAGCTGCCGCACTTATGCTCGATGCCATCGCGCGTGATGGCGGCCGTTGCGGCTTCAAGGCCGCGGGCGGAATCCGCACGCTGGACGACGCTGCCCTCTATCTCGCCATTGCCGCCGAACGACTGGGCGATGAGTGGATCACTCCCGCACACTTCCGCATCGGCGCGAGTACCTTGTTCAGTGAATTGACGGCAGCGCTGGACGCCGCTGGATGACCGCGATGGACGTGCCATCGGCCGCGACGCTGATCCGCTGCAAGCGCGACGGGCAGCGTCTTGATGCCAAACAATTGCGAATCATCGCGAGGGGCATCGCCAGCGGTGACTGGAGCGAAGGCCAGGTTGGCGCCTTTGCGATGGCCCTCGCCTGGCGCGGCATGACAATCGATGAGTGCCGCGAATTCACCTTTGCATTGCGCGACTCCGGCCAGTCCTTGCGTTGGGACGATCTGCCCGGGCCCGTACTGGACAAGCATTCCACCGGCGGCGTCGGCGACTGCGTCAGCCTGGTGCTGGCGCCCCTGCTGGCCGCCTGCGGCGCCTATGTGCCGATGATTTCGGGTCGCGGGCTTGGCCACACGGGCGGCACTCTCGACAAACTCGAAAGCCTGCCGGGATACGACGTCAATCCGCCCAACTGGCGGCTGCGCAAGACCGTTGCCGATATCGGTTGCGCGATCATCGGCCAGAGCGATGACCTGGTGCCGGCCGATCGCCGTCTCTACGGCGTGCGCGATGTCACCGCCACGGTGGACGTGCCAGACATGATGGTGGCGTCGATACTCTCGAAGAAGCTCGCGGGTGGCGCGCAGGCGATGGTGCTCGACATCAAGACCGGCAACGGGGCGCAGTTGACGGACATGGCGTCCGCGCGCGCGCTGGCCGATCGCATGCTGGCGGTCGCTGCGGGTAGCGGCTTGCACCTGCGCGTGGCACTGACCGACATGGACGAGGTGCTGGGTCGCGATGCCGGCAACGCGCTCGAAGTGAGGGCCGTCCTGGATTTGCTGTGCGGTCGCGCTGCTTGTGATCGGCTGCGCAACCTGACCCTTGCGATGTCGGCTGAATTGCTTTGCCTCGGTGGCATCGCGACGACCGCGGACGACGCCAGCGCACGGGTGCGCCGCGCGCTTGACTCCGGCGCGGCTGCGGAACGGTTCGCGCGCATGGTGGCCGCATTGGGCGGACCGTCGGATCTTCTGGAGCGGCCGGACGCGTATCTTCCTCGCACTGAATTGCAGCGCGATGTGTTGGCGACTTCCGATGGTTACGTTTCGGCGGTCGATGTGAGGGCGTTGGGCAATGTGGTGGTCGAACTCGGCGGAGGCCGAAAACATCCGGCGCAGGCCATCGACCACGCCGTGGGTTTGTCCGGCGTCGTAGGCCGGGGCGCGCGCATCCAGGCCGGCCAGCCGATGGCGACCATTCATGCCCGGGGCGAGGCGGAGACGATGCTCGCCTCCGAAGCAGTGCGCCGCGCCTTCGTGATCGCGGAAAGCGCGCCGCCGGTCGCGCCATTGCTGCAGTGGCACGCGCGGGCGGAGAATGCCGCATGACTCGCGCAATCTGGTTGGTGCTCGACTCGCTCGGCCTCGGCGCGGCGCCCGATGCCGCCGCTTACGGCGATGCCGGGGCGGACACCTTCGGGCATATTTCCGCGGCCTGCGCCGCTGCGTCCCGTGGCCCCATGAAGCTTCCGAATTTGTCGCGGCTGGGCTTGCCGCAAGCGCATGCAGCCGCCCATGGCGCGCCGGCGCGGGGATTCGAAACCACGCCTGTGCCTGAAGGCCTGTGGGGTTATGCGGTCGAACGCGCCTGCGGCAAGGACACGCCATCTGGTCATTGGGAAACCGCCGGCGTGGTGCTGACGGAACCGTTCGGCTTGTTCGAAAAGCCGGAAGATTCCTTTCCTGCCGACTTGCTTGAAGCATTGATAGAGCAAGGCGGGCTGCCCGGAATCCTTGGCAACTGCCATGCCTCGGGCACGGAAATCCTGCAACGCCTCGGTGCGGAACACATGCAGACCGGCCGACCGATCGTTTACACCTCGGCCGACTCGGTGTTCCAGATCGCGGCGCACGAAGGCACGTTTGGGCTCGAGCGCCTGTATGAAATCTGCAAGCTGGCGCGCAAGCTGCTCCAGCCCTACAACATCGGTCGCGTGATCGCGCGACCCTTCGTGGGCACGCAGGAATCAGGCTTCGTTCGCACCGGCAATCGCCACGACTACGCCTTGCCGCCGCCGGCGCCGACGCTGCTCGATGCAGTGGTAGCGGCCGGTGGCGAGGTGGTTGCGATTGGCAAGATCGCCGACATATTTGCCAACCGTGGCGTCTCGCGGCATGTGCCCGCGCATGGCCACGACGCATTGTTCGATGCGACGATCACGGCGATGTCGCAAGCCGGCAGCGGCAGCCTGATCGCCACCAATTTCGTCGACTTCGACAGCGTGTACGGCCATCGCCGCGACCTGTTCGGCTACGCGGCGGCGCTGGAACATTTCGACGCACGCCTGCCAGAACTTTTCGCCGCGCTCCGCGAGGGTGACCTGTTGGTGCTGAGCGCCGACCACGGTTGCGATCCCACCTGGCCGGGCAGCGACCACACCCGCGAGTGCATTCCCGCGCTGGCCTTCGGGCCCGGCTATGCACCGCGCGCGCTGGGCCGACGCGACAGTTTCGCCGACCTGGGTCAGGCCATGGCCACGCACCTGGGCCTGCCGCCATTGGCAGCCGGCCGTTGCCTGCTGGACGCGGCCTGAGGCGCGATCGATGAGCACGCCACACATTGACGCCGCCCCCGGCGAGATTGCCGACACCGTATTGTTTCCGGGCGACCCGTTGCGCGCGCGGCACATCGCTGCGGAGTTCCTTGCCGATGCCACGGAAGTGACCTCGCGCCGCAACATGCTCGGCTTCACCGGCCACTATCGTGGGATGCGCGTGTCGGTGATGGGTAGTGGCATGGGCATCCCGTCCTGCGCCATCTACGCGACGGAATTGGCGCGCGTGTACGGCGTGCGTCGCATCGTGCGGGTCGGCACCTGCGGCGGCGTCGGCGATGTGGCCTTGGGTGACCTCTTGCTCGCGCAGGCGGCGTCCACCGATTCCAACTTCAACCGCATGCAGTTCGGCGGCCATGAACTGGCGGCCTGCGCGGATTTCGAATTGTTGCGCGCGGTCGCCGACACGGCTGCCAGGAATGACATCCCCGTGCGGATCGCCAGCGTGTTCAGTTCCGATTGTTTCTACGGCGGCGATCCGGACCTGGTCGCGCGCCTGTTGCAACATCGCATCATGGCGATCGACATGGAATCTGCCGGCCTCTACGGCCTGGCGATGCGCGAGGGCATCCAGGCGCTATCGGTGCTCGCGGTAAGCGACCATTTGCAACGCGGCGAACACATGTCGGCGGAACAGCGCGAGCAAGGCCAGTCACGAATGGTGTCGCTGGTCCTGGAAAGCCTGCTGCCGCCAATGGAAACATCCCGCTAGCAGGCGCCGGTTCCGATCGCCCTGCGGATGGCGAGTCGTTCCTTTTCGAGATCGATCCCGTGCCCGGCCAGCCAGGCCGGGTCGAACAGGGTCTGGTCGTAGCGCGCGCCGCGATCGCAAAGCAGGCTGACGATGCTGCCGCCAGCACCGCGCGCTCGCATCGCCGTTGCGAGACGAAGGCAGGCCACCAGGTTGGTGCCCGACGAACCGCCGTAGCGATGGCCGAACAGGGTCTCAAGTTCCCAGGCGGCCGCGATGGACTGCGCATCCGGAACCTCGACGACGGCATCCACCACCTCGAACAGGAAACAGGGCTCGACCTTGGGTCGTCCGATGCCTTCGATGAGGGTGACGGCATCGGCCACGGCCGTCGTGTCGCGACCGGCCCAGCCGCGGGCGAAGGCGCTTCCCGTGGGTTCGGCCACGCACAGTTGCGTCGACAACTGCCGGTAGCGAAGGTAGCGGCCGATGGTGGCAGAGGTGCCGCCGGTGCCGACGCCGCAAACGATCCACGCTGGCACCGGATCGGGCTCGTCGGCCATTTGCGCAAGGATGGATTCGGCGATGTTGTTGTTGCCGCGCCAGTCGGTGGCGCGTTCGGCCAGGCCGAACTGATCGAGATGGCAGGCGCCTTGTTCGGCATGCCAGGCCGCGCGGGCGTGCACCTGCGCCGGATCGTCCACCAGATCGCATCTTCCGCCGAGAGCCTGCACGTCGCGGATCTTTCCGGGCGCCGTGCATGCTGGCATCACTGCGATGAATTCCAGTCCCAGCAAGCGGGCGAACCAAGCTTCGGAAATCGCAGTGCTGCCCGACGACGCATCGACCACGGCCTGGTCTGAACGCAGCCGGCCGTTGCACAGGGCATACAGGAACAACGATCGCGCCAGCCGGTGCTTGAGACTGCCGGTGGGATGCGCTGCTTCATCCTTGAAGTAGAAACCGATGCCTGGATAGGCGGGAAGTTCCAGTCGCAGCAGGTGGGTGTCGGCGGAGCGCGCCGCTTCGCGTTTGAGCTTGCCGATAGCCTCGCGCACGAAGGCACGGTCGAGGTCGAGGGGCGGCAGGGATAAGGGCATGTCGGGCATGCGCCATGCTGGCCCGAACAGCATGCGGCTACCCTGATCTCGATCAAGCACACGGCAGCCGCGTGCGACTAGCATGCGGCTTATGCGCAGCACGGCGTCGTCGTGCACCATCGAGGTGGAAACATGAAAGTCCTATCCCCGCTTGTGCTGCTGACCTTGCTGTTGGCCTGCTCGCCGCAGTCCGGGCAGACCCCGGACAAGACGGCTGCCGCAGCCGCCGCGCCCGAAACGCATGCCACGGACGCCCCCTTGCGCGAAGGCATGGGCCGCATTCGCCTGTCAGTCGATGCGCTGGGGCACTACGAGCAGGGCCACATGGGTGCAGAACAGGCCGTGGAGATGGCCGGCAATGTAGAAAAGGATGTCAACTTCCTGATCGCCAATTGCAGGCTCGATCCCGATGCCGACGCCGCACTGCACGGCATCATCGCCAAGTTGTTGAAGGGCGCGCACGCGCTCAAGTCGAACCCTGCCGACCTGGCCGCGATTGCGCCGATGCGCGAGGCGATGGCCGAGTACGCGGCCAGCTTCGACGATCCGGCGTTCAGGACTCAGCCCGCAAGTCCGTGAATCGGCACGGCCGCCGATGCGCTCAGGTCGAGTGATCGAGTCCGATCAGCGCCGTCGTGCGGCGCTGCAGGAAATCGAAGTAACGGTCGATGTAGCTGATGCCGTTTTCGTGGTCGATCAGGTACGGATTCATCAGCGTGTGGCGCAGTATCAGCAGGCGGTCATCGTGCTCGCCGCCCATCGTTGCCGGATCGAGGCCGAGTAGTGACAGGATCCGCGACATCTCCACCTCGCCAAGCGCTTCGGGGCGCAACGTGGTAACCGAGCCGAAGAACTCCTTCATCTGCAAGGGCTGGCTCGGGTCGCAGCGCAGCTCGTCGTGCAGGCGCCGGACGAAGGCATTGGCGCGCGACACGTCCGTGTTGCCGACCGGATTGAGCGCGAGGCAAACCAGGTTGCTGTCGGGCGCGAATGGCACGACGGCATGGAGCCTGTCCGAAACCGATTCGGAAAATTGGCGCGCGCAAGCGTGGAAGGCTTCGGCGGAGACGATGGTGTGTGCCTGCAGCCGGCCGAAATTTGCATGGTCCAGCGGTAGCACCCGATGCGTGACGAAAGCGGCCGCCGCGGCCGCGCCGGGCTTGGAACCTTCGGGAATGAATTGCCCGAGGCTGCGATAGCGAGCCACGTAACCGGCGGCAGTTGCGTCGTGGAAGACATAGTCGGCCTGCTCCGCCAAAAGCGCCATCGCCCGATGGTCGCGACAAATGAAGGCGCCCGCGCCGTAGGGCAGGTAGCCCAGCTTGTGCGGATCCACGGTGATCGAATCGGTACGGCCCAGCGCGCCGAAGGCGGCATGCACGCCATCCGATGGAAACGAATCGAAGCCCTCGCGAACTTCCGCGAGTGTGCGCAGGCTGCCATCGGGATTTCGAAACATCGTGGCCAGGTAGCCGCCCCAGGCGCCATCCACGTGTACACCGAAACCCAGTCCGTGCGCCGCGTGCAGGTCGCGCGCATCCACGACGCGGTCAACCGGATCGATCGTGCCGTATTCGGTCGTACCCAGCACCGCAACCGCCAGCAGCACCGGTTGGCGATCACGAGTGCAAGCTGCGAGCGTTTCTTCAAGCGCATGCAGGTCGATGCGCATGTCGCGCTCGGGCAATAGCTGCAGCTGCGAGCGGCCGAGGCCGAGCAGCTTCATGCCCTTGCTCCAGGAATAGTGGGCGGTGATCGGCGCGAGCACGATCGGCACCCGCAACTGCGGATGCGCCTTGAAGAAATCGACGAGGCCTAGTTGCTCGACTTGTTGGGCGCGCACGCGCGCATCCCAGCGCCTGCGCTCCGCCACCGGTTGCGCCGCGAGCCACGCCTGCCAGCCGTCGAGCAAGGCGATGCCTGCCTGCGGCGTGAGATTGAAGGCGGCCCAATCATCCGCAGGCAAGGTGAGCTCGGGCACCCTTGCCGCACGCAATGCCACCGGGAATGACTTCAGCGCGAGCGCCAGCCGCAGCGCCTGGTAATTGGCCAACGTTCCGCCGGACGTCAGGTGGCCGAAGGCGCAATCCACGCGCGTGGGGTCATGCGGGTAACCAAGCATGCGCGCGAGTTGCAGGCCGACCTGCACTTCCATATCCACCGTTACCGGCGCGGCATCCTCGCTGACGTTGTTCGGGTTGTAGGGCAGGGTAAGCATCTGCGCGGCCAGCCCGGGAATGAGCAGGTCGGAAACCATGTGGCCCAGATAGCGCGGGCTGTGGAACGGCACCGATTTCTTCAGCGCCGCCGACAGTTGGTGCAGCTCGCCGCGCAGGCGCGCTTCGAAGGCCAGGTAGTCGGGGTGCTGCGCGGCGCGGGTGGAAATCGCCGGCGGATCCTCGGGGTGGAAATTTCGCCGCCAGTACACGTGGTCGCGCAGGAATTCGACGACGAGCTTTTCCAGCATCGTGTCGTTTTCGCCATAAGGGCCGAGGAAACAGGCGTCCAGGGCTTGCCGGCTGGCCTGGGGCGCGGGGCCGCCGTGCCCGGTGGCGGACGGAGCGATGGGATCGAGGGAATGGGATTGGGACATGGCAGGCAGCTTAGGCCGCGACGGCCCCGGCCCCCTTGATCGAGGTCAATGGGCGCAGCGAAGCCCGAAAAGCCTGTGGTAAACTTTGCAGATCGGGTTGCCGCCCGGGTCGCGGGCCAGCCCGTATCCCGGCTGTATCCGGTGTTTTCGGGGTATAGCGCAGCCTGGTAGCGCGCCTGCTTTGGGAGCAGGATGTCGAGAGTTCGAATCCCTCTACCCCGACCAGTTCAAGCGTTCCGGATGTCGTGATTAGCGGTTTCAGTGCACAATTCCAGCCAGGGCGCCCGTAGCTCAACTGGATAGAGCATCGGACTTCTACTCCGTAGGTTGGGGGTTCGAGTCCCTCCGGGCGCGCCAGTTTCGCTTCAAATGGTGGATGTAGCTCAGTCGGTTAGAGCATCGGATTGTGATTCCGAGGGTCGCGGGTTCGAATCCCGTCTTCCACCCCAGTCTCCGGATGCGGCATAATGCCGCGTCGGCTGCCGTACCGGCAGGAAAGGTTTTGGGCCGTTAGCTCAGTTGGTAGAGCAGTTGACTCTTAATCAATAGGTCGAAGGTTCGAATCCTTCACGGCCCACCAATCTTTCCTGAATAACCGGTACCCGCATGGCAATGCGAAAGTGGCGGAATTGGTAGACGCCCAGGATTTAGGTTCCTGTGGGGAAACCCGTGAGAGTTCGAGTCTCTCCTTTCGCACCATCCGTTGGCTGCGTGGGGTGAGCCGGATCCATGGGTTTTTTCTTTTTTTGGCGCCGTAGAAAGGCGCGAGGCTGGAGTACAAATGCAAGTTTCACTTGAGAACACCGCTTCCCTCGAACGCCGCCTGACGGTCAGCCTGCCCGCCGAACGCCTTGATGGCGTGGTCGGCCAGCGCCTGCAGGAAATCGCGCGCACTGCCAAGCTCAAGGGCTTCCGCCCGGGCCGCATCCCGCCCAAGGTCATCGAGCAGCGCTATGGCCCGCAGGTCCGCGAAGAAGCGATGGGCGAGCTGATCCGCCAGAGCTTCGACGAGGCCGTGCGCCAGGAAAAGCTGCAGCCGGCGGGCAACCCCGACATCCACAATGAACCCAAGGGTGAAGACGGCGCCATCCGCTACGTCGCCACCTTCGAAGTCGTTCCCGACTTCGGCCCGATCGACGTCAGCAAACTCAGCTTCGATCGCGTAGTCGCGCACGTCGAGGATTCCGACATCGATGCGATGCTGGAAACCCTGCGCCAGCAGCGCCAGGCCTGGCATCCGGTCAGCCGTCCGGCACAGGCCGGCGACCTGGTCCGCGTGGAAACCTACGCGCGCCTGGCCAATGAACGCATTCCCGCCGAGGGCGCCGAGCAAGGCGCCACGGTCATCGGTTCCAACGGCATGCTGCCGGAACTCGAGGCGCAACTCGTCGGCATGAGCGCCGGCGAAGAACGCGAAGTCGAAGTGACCTTCCCGGCCAACTGGCGCATGCCGAACATGGCCGGCCAGACCGGCACGGTCGTGCTGAAGGCCGGCCAGGTGGCCGAGTCCTTCGTGCCGGAAATCGACGAAGCCTTCATCAAGAGCTTCGGCGTCCGCAGTGGCAAGCTGGAGGTTTTCCGCAAGGAAGTCCGGGCCAACCTCGAGCGCGAGCTCAAGGGCACCCTGATGAACCGCCTGCGCGCCGAAGTCGCGCAGAAGCTGGTTGGCGCCTACGCCCACGTTGAATTGCCGCCGCGCCTGGTTGAAGCCGAGGCACGTTCGCTGGCGCTGAGCACGGCCGAGACCGCGCGCCAGCAGGGCCAGGCCAATGTCACCGAGTCGCCGGTTCCGTTCATGAATGCCGCGCGCCAGCGCGTGGCCGCGGGCCTGCTGGTTGGCGAGATCGCCCGCCAGAACCAGCTGTCGCTGGACCCGGCGCGCGTGCGCGAGACGATGCAGCTGATCGCCTCGACCTACGAAGATCCCGGCCAGGTCATTGAACTCTATCGCAACGACCCCAATCTGATGCGTAACCTGCAGAACAGGGTGATGGAAGAGCAGGTGATCGACTGGATCGCCGAGCGAGCCAACGCCACCGAGCAGTCGATGACTTTCGCCGACGTGATGCGCCCAGTAGCCTGAGCCTCGCGCGGCCAAACACGGAGAGTGGCATGCAAGATGTAAAGGGTCTGAACCTGGTGCCGATGGTGGTCGAACAGACCAGCCGCGGTGAACGCGCGTTCGACATCTACTCGCGCCTGCTGAAGGAACGCGTGATCTTCCTGGTGGGCGGCGTGGACGACTATGTCGCCAACGTGATCGTGGCCCAGTTGCTGTTCCTGGAAGCCGACAATCCCGAGAAGGACATCAGCCTCTACATCAACTCGCCGGGCGGCATCGTCACCGCGGGCCTGGCCATCTACGACACCATGCGCTTCATCAAGCCCGACGTCAGCACCATCTGCGTGGGCCAGGCGGCAAGCATGGGTTCGTTCCTGCTGGCGGCCGGCGCCAAGGGCAAGCGCTACATCCTTCCGAACTCGCGCGTCATGATCCACCAGCCTTCGGGCGGCACCCAGGGCCAGGCGAGCGACATCGCCATCCAGGCCAAGGAAATCCTGTATCTGCGGGAACGCCTGAACCAGGAGTTGGCCGCGAATACAGGTCAGCCGATCGAAAAGATCGCCGCCGACGTCGAGCGCGACTACTTCATGAACGCCGAAGAGGCCAAGGCCTATGGCGTCGTGGATGCCGTGCTCGACCGCCGGCAGGAAGACAGCGTCCAACCGGGTTGAAGCCCCGCCCGCCGCACCCGCTGACGGAAACCGGGACCGCCTTCACAGGCGGCCCACGGGCACCCGTTGCGGCCTGTGCTATTCTCGATTTTGAAGCCGTTTTTCGCCCCTACAGGGCAGGGCAAGAAGCATGACCGACGACCGTCTCAGCCGTTCCGGCGACAGCAGCAAGATCCTCTACTGCTCCTTCTGCGGCAAGAGCCAGCACGAGGTCCGGAAACTCATTGCCGGCCCCAGCGTGTTCATCTGTGATGAATGCGTCGAGCTGTGCAACGACATCATCCGCGAAGAGTTGGAGGAAAAGGCGCACGCCGCCCGCAGCCACCTGCCCAAGCCGCGCGAAATCCTGGAAGTGCTCGACCAGTACGTGGTCGGCCAGCCGCGCGCCAAGAAGACGCTGTCGGTGGCTGTTTACAACCACTACAAGCGCATCGAGTCGCGTCTCAAGAACGACGATATCGAGCTGTCGAAATCCAACATCCTGCTGATCGGCCCGACCGGTTCGGGCAAGACGCTGCTGGCCGAGACCCTGGCCCGCATGCTCAACGTACCGTTCACCATCGCCGACGCCACCACGCTGACCGAAGCCGGTTACGTGGGCGAGGACGTGGAAAACATCATCCAGAAGCTCTTGCAGAAATGCGATTACGACGTCGAAAAAGCGCAGAGCGGCATCGTCTACATCGATGAAATCGACAAGATCTCGCGCAAGTCGGAAAACCCGTCCATCACCCGCGACGTGTCGGGCGAGGGTGTGCAGCAGGCCTTGCTGAAGCTGATCGAAGGCACCGTTGCCTCGGTTCCGCCGCAGGGCGGCCGCAAGCATCCGCAGCAGGAATTCCTGCAAGTCGATACCAAGAACATGCTGTTCATCTGCGGCGGCGCCTTCTCGGGCCTGGACAAGATCGTCCAGCAGCGCAGCACGGAAGCCGGCGGCATCGGCTTCGGCGCCAAGGTGAAAAGCAGCGAGCGCAAGGCCGACGTCAGCAAGCTGTTGTTCGATGTCGAACCTGAAGACCTGATCAAGTTCGGCCTGATCCCCGAGTTCGTCGGCCGCCTGCCGGTGGTCGCCACGCTTGAGGAACTCAACGAAGAAGCGCTGGTACGCATCCTCACCGAGCCCAAGAACGCCATCACCAAGCAGTTCAAGAAACTGTTCGACATGGAAGGCGTTGAACTGGAAGTGCGCCCCGACGCGTTGCTGGCGATCGCCCGCAAGGCGCTGAAGCGCAAGACCGGCGCGCGCGGCCTGCGCACCATCATGGAATCGGTGTTGCTCGACACGATGTACGACTTGCCGTCGCTTGAAAACGTCAGCAAGGTCGTAGTGGACGAGTCGGTCATCAATCACCAGACTGAACCCTACCTGATCTATACCAACACACCGGCCGCCGCCCCCCGCGCGGCCTCCGGCGAATAAACCAACCGGCAATGAAATGAACACGGGCCGGCCATCCGGCCCGTTTTCATTTGGGAATCTGGCGTATCGTTAGCTGGAAAAGTCGCGGTTCAAGCCCCAAGTAAGGGTTGGTTCGCCCCATTTGGAGAAAGTCATGGAAAATCCCACCTCGGTCCGCCTCGATCTGCCGGTCCTGCCGCTGCGGGACGTCGTCGTGTACCCGCATATGGTGATTCCGCTATTCGTCGGGCGCGACCGGTCGATCAAGGCCCTGGACATCGCCATGGCGGCGGACAAGCAGATCCTGCTGATCGCCCAGAAGAGTCCGGACGTGGACGATCCCGCGCAGGCCGACCTGTATTCGGTGGGCACGCTGGCGACGGTATTGCAGTTGCTCAAGCTTCCCGACGGCACCATCAAGGTGCTGGTGGAAGGCGTGTCGCGCGTCGCCATCGAGGGCTATGGCGACAATGATGGCGCGTTGACCGCACAAGGCACCGCGCTGGAATCGAGTTTCGAGCGCGACGAGCGCGAGATGGGCGTGACCCTCGGTTCACTGATGGGCCTGTTCGAACAATACGTAAAGACCAATCGCAAACTGCCGCCTGAATTGCTGACCACGCTGTCGGGCATTGACGACCCGGGCCGGGTCGCCGACACCATCGCAGCCCACCTGGGTGCGCGCCTGGCCGACAAGCAACGGCTGCTTGAAACCCTGGAAGTGGGGCAGCGCCTCGAGATCCTGATCGGCCTGGTGGACGGCGAGATCGACGTGCAGCAGATCGAGAAGCGCATCCGCGGCCGCGTGAAGTCGCAGATGGAACGCAGCCAGCGCGAGTACTACCTCAACGAGCAGATGAAGGCGATCCAGAAAGAGCTGGGCGACCTCGACGAGGCGCCCAACGAACTAGAGGAACTGGCGAAGAAAATTGCCGGCGCCGGAATGCCGAAGGCGGTTGAGGCCAAGGCCAAGTCAGAGTTGGCGAAACTCAAGCAGATGTCTCCCATGTCGGCTGAAGCCACCGTCGTGCGCAACTACCTCGACTGGCTGCTGGGCGTGCCGTGGAAGAAGCGCACCAAGGTTCGCAAGGACCTGAAGGCGGCGCAGGAAGTGCTCGATGCCGACCATTACGGCCTGGAGAAGGTCAAGGATCGGATCCTTGAATACCTGGCGGTACAAACCCGCGTGAAGCAGATGAAGGGCGCGATCCTGTGCCTGGTCGGGCCGCCGGGCGTCGGCAAGACCTCGCTCGGCCAGAGCATCGCCAAGGCCACCAATCGCAAGTTCATCCGCATGTCGCTGGGCGGCGTTCGCGATGAAGCGGAAATCCGCGGCCATCGCCGGACCTACATCGGTTCGATGCCCGGTCGCATCGTGCAGAACCTGACGAAAGTGGGCAGCAAGAACGCGCTGTTCATGCTCGACGAAATCGACAAGATGAGCATGGATTTCCGCGGCGACCCGTCGTCGGCGCTGCTCGAAGTGCTCGATCCCGAGCAGAACCACAGCTTCAACGACCATTACCTGGAAGTCGACCTGGATCTTTCCGAGATCATGTTCGTCGCGACCGCGAATTCGCTGAATATTCCCGGGCCCTTGCTGGACCGCATGGAAGTCATCCGAATTCCCGGCTACACCGAGGAAGAGAAGCTCAACATCGCCGACCGCTACCTGATGCGCAAGCAATTCAAGGCCAACGGCCTGAAGGAAGGCGAGGTCAAGATCCAGGACTCGGCCGTGCGCGACATCGTGCGTTACTACACGCGCGAGTCGGGCGTGCGCAACCTGGAGCGCGAAATCGCCAAGATCGCGCGCAAGGTCGTGAAGGAACTTGCACTCGCGGGGCCGCGCCCGGCGCCGAAGAAAGGTGCGAAGCCCGCACCTGCCATCCAGGTAAGCAGCAAGAACCTGGACAAGTACCTGGGCGTGCGTCGATTCGATTTCGGCCGTGCCGAAGCCGAAAACGAAGTTGGCCTGGTCACCGGCCTGGCCTGGACGGAAGTCGGCGGCGACCTGCTGCAGATCGAGGCATCGGTGATGCCGGGCAAGGGCCAGCTCATCCTTACCGGGCAATTGGGCGACGTGATGCAGGAGTCGGTGAAAGCCGCGTTCACCGTCGTTCGTTCGCGTAGCGAGCGACTCGGCCTGGATGCGGACTTCCACCAGAAGTTCGACACCCACGTACACGTGCCCGAGGGCGCGACGCCCAAGGACGGCCCCAGTGCCGGCGTTGCGATGGTGACGGCGCTGGTGTCGATCCTGTCCGGCGTGCCGATCCGGTCCGACGTGGCGATGACCGGCGAGATCACCCTGCGTGGCCGGGTGCTGCCGATTGGCGGCTTGAAGGAAAAACTGCTGGCGGCCCTTCGCGGTGGCATCAAGACGGTCATCATTCCCGAGGAGAACCGAAAGGATCTTGCCGACATTCCGAAGAACGTCACGCAAGGCCTTGAGATCGTTCCGGTGAAGTGGATTGACGAGGTGCTCGACATCGCGTTGGTTCGGCCGATCGTGCCCCAGCCAGGCGAGGTTCCGACGCCGGTCGAGACGGTTGAAGAGTCCAGCGAACACAAATCGGAAGCAGTTCGCCCGCATTGATGCAAGTGCATGTAACAAGCCGGAAAGCCGCGAAAAACATGGCTTTCCGGCTTGCACGGGGAAAACCCCGCTGGTATAAATCGTATGCACCGTCGACGATGATTCGCGATGGCTCAGGAGGAACGGACGATCTGTGCCCAGGGCCCAATCGATCCGCATGACAAGAACCGCGGGAATGTCCCGCCTAGGGAGTCACTAATGAACAAAGGCGATTTTATCAGCGCCGTCGCTGACACTGCCGAACTGTCCAAGGCCGACGCCGCACGCGCCGTCGATGCAATGATCGATGTCGTCAAGAAGGCTCTCAAGAAAGGCGACACCATCACTTTGGTCGGCTTTGGCACCTTCTCCGTGCGCAAGCGCGCTGCCCGCCAGGGCCGCAACCCGCAGACCGGCGACACCATCAAGATCAAGGCTTCCAAGAATCCGGCGTTCAAGGCTGGCAAAGCCCTGAAGGATGCAGTAAACTGATCGTCTCGTTTGGGTGCTTAGCTCAGCGGTAGAGCGTCTCCCTTACACGGAGAGGGTCGGGGGTTCGAAACCCTCAGCACCCACCAGCTCCGGGTTGGACAAGAGCCCAGGCAATGTTTTGTGGAGTGGTAGTTCAGTTGGTTAGAATATCGGCCTGTCACGCCGAGGGTCGCGGGTTCGAGTCCCGTCCACTCCGCCACACCCCCGAAGGCGCCTGAGAAGGCGCCTTCGTTTTTTCCGGGCTCGCCGACAGCGCGCCCAACAACATTGGCCAGACACCATGCTCCAAAGCATTCGCGAGAAAACTTCCGGTTGGATTGCCGTCGTCATCCTCGGCCTGGTGATCCTGACGATGGCCTTCTTTGGCATCGAGTCCTACGTGGTCGGCGGCGTCGAGACCTACGCCGCCAAGATCGAGGGCCCGGCGAAGTTTCTCGGTTACGGCGGCCAGGAACGCGAAATCAGCACCGCGGAATTCCGCGAGCGATTCGATCGTGTCAGGCAGCAAGAGCGCACCGCCATGGGCGAAGCCTTCGACCCCACTTCATTCGAGTCCTTGCAGAAGAAGCGCGAAATCCTCGACCAGCTGGTTGACGAGGCGCTGCTCGGGCTGGTTGCCGAGAAGGAAGGCCTGGTGCTGCCGAAGTCGGCCGTGCAGAAGGAAATCATGGGCATCCAGGCGTTCCAGATGGCTGGCCGCTTCGATCCCAAGCAGTACCAGTTGGTGTTGGGCGCGCAGAACATGACGCCGCTGCAGTTCGAGAAGCTGATCAGCGCCGACCTCATCCAGCGCATGCTGCCCGAGGAGCTGATGGCCTCGAGTTTCGTCAGTGATGCCGAACTCGATGCCTACCTGCGCTCGAGTCGGCAGACGCGCGACATCCGCATCATTGAATTGCCGCCGGTCCTGCCGGCGATGACGCCGCCGACCGAGGCACAAATCAAGGCCTGGTATGACGGCCATCTCGCCAGCTATCGCAGCCCTGAGCAAGTCGCCATCGAATATGTCGAGCTCAATGCCGCTGCCATGCCCGTGGACACGGTGGCCGACGAAGCCAACCTGCGCGAGCGCTATGAGTCGGTGAAGGCCCGCTACGGCACGGTCGAGCAGCGCATCGCCTCGCATATCCTGGTGAAGGTCGACGAGAAGGCGACAGCGGCACAGATCGCTGCTGCGCAGGCCAAGGCGACCGACCTGGCAGCCAAAGCGCGCGCGCCAGGCGCCGATTTCGCGGCATTGGCCCGCGCCAATTCCGATGACGTGGGCTCCAAGGACGCTGGCGGCGACCTCGGTCCGGTCGAGAAGGGCGTGTTCGGCGACGAGTTCGACAAAGTCTTCTTCGCAATGGAGCCGGGCCAGGTGAGCAACCCGGTTCGCCTGGCGGATGGCTTCCACATCGTCCAGTATCGCGAGCGGGTGGCGGGCAATGCCAAGCCGTTCGAGGAAGTGCGCGCCGAGCTCGAAGCCGAAATGCTCGAATCGGAACGCGAGCGCATCTTCAATGACGTGGCCGGCCAGCTGGTCGACCGCATCTTCGACGACCCGACGGCGCTGGCGCCGGCGGCCAAGGCCCTGAACCTTCCCGTGCAGCGCACCGGCTTGTTCTCGGCCACGACGGGCGAGGGCATTGCCGCACTCCCGCAAGTGCGCAAAGCGGCATTTGCCGACGCGCAGAAGACGGAGCGCCAGGTCAGTGACCCGATCGAAATCGGATCCAACCACACCGTCGTCGTGCACGTGATCGACCATCGCCCGGCGGCAGCGCTGCCGATGGCGTCGATTCGCGATCGCATCATCAACGACATCAATTCCGATCGCATTGCACAGGCCACGAAGCAGGCGGCCGAACAGCTCCTGGCGCGCGCGAAGAAGGGCGAGACGCTCGATGCCATCGCAGCCAGCATCGGCCGCACGGTTATCGACTTGCCCGGCCTGCAGCGCCAGGCGCCCAATCCGCAGTTGCAGTTGGCGGCGGATAACGCGTTCCGCCAGCCGCGTCCGGTCGCCGGCAAGGCGCGCCCGGTCAGCCTGGTTACGGCAGGTCCGAACCAGTTCCTGCTGTCGGAAGTGGTTGCGGTCAAGGACGGCGACCTGAGCACCCTGGATGCCAAGACCCGCGCCGACCTGAAGAAGCAGTTCGCCCAGATGCGCGGCGCGGTGGATGCGCGCGCGTTCGTGCAGGCGCTGCGCAAGCAGTACAAGATTACCGTCGCCGAAGACCGGCTCTGACGGAAAACGCCGATCCGATCGGATCGGCGGTTGCTGCAAGGAAAGGCCCGGGCATCGCGCCGGGCCTTTTTATTTCAGACGCCTTCTATTCCGGTCATGCCGAGCACGTTGTAGCCGGCATCGACGTAGGTGATTTCGCCGGTGACGCCGCTGGCCAGGTCGGAGCTCAGGAACGCCGCGACATTGCCCACGTCCTCGATGGTGACGCTGCGGCGCAGCGGCGCATATTGTTCGACATGGGTCAGCATCTTGCGGAAGTTGGCGATGCCCGCGGCGGCCAGGGTCTTGATCGGGCCGGCGGAAATCGCGTTGACGCGGGTGCCTTCCGGGCCGAGGTTCAAAGCCAGGTAGCGCACGTTGGCCTCCAGGCTGGCCTTGGCCAAGCCCATCACGTTGTAGTTGGCCAGGGCCCGCTCCGCGCCCAGGTAGCTCAGCGTCAGGATGCTGCCGCCGCGACCTTTCATCATCGGCCGTGCCGCCTTCGCCAATGCCGCCAGGCTGTAGCTGGAGATGTCATGCGCGATGCGGAAACTTTCGCGGGTCAGGCCTTCGAGGAATTCGCCGTCCAGTGCTTCGCGCGGCGCGAAGCCGACCGAATGCACCAGGATGTCCAGGCCGTCCCAGCTCTTGGCCAGCTCGGAGAACACATTGTCGATTTGCGCATCGTCTGAAACATCGCAGGGCAGCACGATCTTCGCGCCGTATTCGGCGGCGGCATCTTCCACCCGCGACTTCAACTTTTCATTCTGGTAGGTGAAGGCGAGTTCAGCGCCTTCACGGGCCATCGCTTCGGCGATGCCGGTGGCGATCGAGCGCTGGCTTGCGATGCCGACGATCAATGCGCGCTTGCCGGTAAGGAATCCCATCGTGTTTCTCCTGGTTGTGCGAATTCGCAGGGGACTAGTTTGAACGCGGGCGAGCCATACCGCCAAGCATGGTCGCTTCCCGGCGTCAGGGCGACAGTTTCAACTTCTGCCCGGGGTGGACCAGGGCGCGGGCGCCAAGCTTGTTGAGGCGACGCAACGCGGCGATGCTCAAACCGTAGCGATGCGCGATCGACCACAGCGAGTCGCCGCTGCGCACTTCATGCACCTGGGGCGTGGTGGCGGCCGAATTTGCCGCGTCGGCGGATGAGGCGCCTGCCGAAGGATCGGATGCAGGTTGCCCGGGATGCCGGGTTTCGCCGGCCAGCAGTCCCGCCTCGTCCTGTGCCGGCGGTTGCCAGGCGATGGTCGGCGTCAGAACCAGGCGGGGCACGCCGGCGACGACCCTGCCGTTCTTGAATCCAGGATTCAACCGGCGGATCTGTTTCGGGTCCTGGTCCTTCTGGCGTGCGAATTCATCGAGCGATTGCACGTCCGCTTCGATCAGCAAGGGCAGCACCGGTATGAAGCGGGTGTTGTTGGGCAATGACAGGCCGTGGCGTCCGGGCTCGGAAACCAGGCAGGAAAGGGCCTGCAACTTCGCCACGTAGTCGTAGGTGATGTTCGACAAGCCGTGCGGCTTGCGCAGGGCTGCGGAAACTTCGCGGCTGCGTGCCCGCCTGAAGGCATTCTGGATACGGCCTTCGCCGGCGTTGTAGGCCATCACGATGGTCTGCCAGTCGCCGAACATGCCCTGCAAGGTCTTGAGGTAGGACAGCGCGGCACGCGTCGACTCCACCGGCGACAGTCGCCCGTCATAGCCGGGCTGGATATGCACGCCGTGGTTGCGAGCCGTGCTCGAGATCATCTGCCACATGCCTGCGGGGCCACCCGGGCCTATGGCTTCGGGCTTGTACCAACTCTCCACCAGCGGAATGAAGACGAACTCCGACGGCAGGCCCGATCGTTCGACTTCCAAGCTGACGAAATCGAGCAGGGGCAACACCTGCTCGAGATGCCTCGCGAACGACGCGGGACTGCCGGCATAGCGTTTGCGCCACCGGCTGCTGTTGGATCCGGCCGAACACGCGCCCGGGCTCAGCCCCTTGTTGATGCGAGCGAAAACGTCTTCGCCGCGTCCCATCACGGGAAGCGGCGATACCGGCGGCAACGCGGCGACGGCGGCCGCAACCGGATCCGCGGGAGCGACGACTGCGGGTTCGGTTGCCGGCGACTCGACTACTGTCGTCGACGGCTGCGGCACCGCGACGGCCGGCAGGTTGGGTCGAACCGCCTGTTGGCAACCGGCCAGCCACAAGACGCCAGCCAGGGCCGCGAGCGGGCGTCCACGCACGAGCGCCATCAGAATCCGTCTTTCCATGACCGCAGTGCGGCGAACGCGGCAATTCGATCCCCCGGGGCCACGCCACGCGCCTCGAGTCCGGCGCGAAGGCCTGGCTGGTCGACGCGCAGGAAGGGATTGCAGGCGCGCTCGCTCGACATCGGGCTTGGCACGCTGGGCAATCCGCGTGCGCGCAGGTCGGCAACCTCGGCCAGGCGACGGTCGCGTTCCGCGTTCTCGGGTTCGGCGGCCATCGAGAACCGTCCGTTGGATTGCGTGTACTCGTGGCCGCAGCAAACCTGGATCTCGCCCGGCAGGGCGGCAAGCCGGTCGAGCGATTGCAGGAACTGGGTGGGCGTACCTTCGAACATGCGTCCACAGCCGAGGCTGAAAAGCGTATCGCCGCAGAACAGGAAGCCGCCGCCATGGAAAGCGATGTGGCTGGTGGTGTGGCCGGGCACCTCCATCACCTGCAGGTCGAGGTCGAGCGCGTCGATGCGGACGCAATCTCCTTCGCCAACCGCCTGCATCGGGCAATCAATCCGGGAATCGACCGGGCCGTAGCAGGGGATGTTGAATTTTTCGATCAAGGCCGCCGCGCCGCCGATGTGGTCGGGGTGGTGGTGGGTAAGGAGGATTGCGACCGGCTTCAGGCCGGCCTGCGCTGCCTCGATCACTGGTGCGGCATCGCCTGGATCGACGATGAGCGCGCGGCCTTCGCCATCGGCGAGCGTCCAGATGTAATTGTCCGAGAAAGCAGGCAGGGGGCGCAGGACGAGCATTCAGGGAGTGACCTTGATGGCGGATTGCCGCAGAATCCTGACCATGCCTCCCCGTCGCCTTCCGAGTCAACCCGACGCCAGGTCCCACCCGTGGCTGCGGCGACCGGCGGGACGACAGTTGCTGACGGGCGTACAACGCATGGCGATCCCGGAATTGACCCGGGTTTTCGGACTGTATGGTCTTTATCTTCGCCCATCTTCCGAAATCGCCCCTGAACTTTCCGGCAACATGCTCAGCCACGTGGTCAGCCTCTACCGATCCGGCCAGGGACTCGCGGGCCAGGTGCGTTGCCGTGACGCGGAGCTCCCGATCGAAAATAGCAGCCTGTCGCTTGTCTACGCCTTGTTCGTGCTCGAGAGCTCGGCCGATCCCGAGGCCTTGATGCACGAGATTGCACGGGTGCTCAAACCCGAGGGCGTGGCCCTGGTGATCAGCCTGAATCCCTGGAGCCTGGCGCGATTGCGCTGGTGGTCGCCCCACAGCCGCGGCACGCCCGTTTCCTATGTCGAACGCCTTGCTGGCGACGCCGGCCTGGATCCGGTGCGTTGCCGCCACATCGGTCCATTCTGGCCCAACGCCAAGGCTGCGCTGACAGCGGAAGCCGGCGACTCGTGGCTGGATGGATTCCGTGTAGCGAACCTGCTGGTGCTGCGCCGTCGCGAAGCCGGACTCACACCCTTGCGCCGCAGCCATGCAGCGGTCAGTCTTCGCCCCGGCATGAGCGCCGGCTGACGGATTTTCCAACAAAAGATGAGTGCATTGAAAAAAGTCGAGATCAATACCGATGGCGCCTGCCTGGGCAATCCCGGCCCGGGTGGCTGGGGCGCATTGCTGCGTTATGGCGACACGGAACGCGAGTTGGCCGGGGGCGAATCCGACACCACCAACAATCGCATGGAGTTGATGGCGGCGATCGTCGCGCTCGAGGCCCTGAGCACGCCGTGTGACGTGACCCTGCATACCGATTCGCAGTACGTGCAAAAGGGCGTTGGCGAATGGATGCCGAACTGGATCCGCCGCGGCTGGAAGACCGCCGCCGGCCAGCCGGTGAAGAACCAGGACCTGTGGGAGCGGCTCGACCGCGCCGCCAGCAAGCACAAGGTGCACTGGCGCTGGGTGCGCGGTCATTCCGGCCACGTGGACAACGAACGCGTGGACAAGCTTGCGCGCAACGCCGCCGAATTGATCAAGAAGGACATGCGCTGATGCGCCAGGTCGTGCTGGATACGGAAACCACGGGCCTGTCGTGGGAGCGCGGGAATCGTGTCATCGAGATCGGCTGCATCGAATTGCTCGAGCGTCGTCCCACCGGAAGGCGCTTCCAGCGCTACCTGAATCCGGATCGGGAAATCGAACCCGGCGCGCAGGAAGTGACCGGGCTTACCCGCGAATTCCTCTCCGACAAACCGCCGTTTGAACAGGTCGCTGGCGAATTCCTGGACTTCATCCGCGGCGCCGAACTGATCATCCACAACGCCGATTTCGACGTGGGCTTCCTGGACTACGAACTGGGATTGCTGGGGCCGGGCTTCGGCCGCATTCGCGACCATGCCGGCGTACTCGATACCCTGCGACTGGCTCGCGAGCGGTTTCCAGGGCAACGTAATTCGCTGGACGCGTTGTGCCGCCGACTGGGCGTGGACAACGCGCACCGCAAGTTGCACGGGGCCTTGCTGGACGCGGAGTTGCTGGCCGAGGTTTACCTGTCGCTTACGGCCGGGCAGGGTGACCTGGGACTGAGCATGGCCGTCGCGGCGACGCCCGCGGGCACCGGCAGCGAGCAAGCGGCGGCATCGACGCAGGCGCGGCTGAGGGTGCTGCTGGCCAGCGCCGAGGAAGAACTCGCGCATGTCGCGCGCATGGAAAAGATTGGCAAGAAATCAGGCGGCCGTACCATCTGGCCGCCCTTGTCGGAGCCGGGGATTACACCCGACGCAGCAGCACGACCGTAACGTTGTCGGAACCGCCGCCATCGAGCGCGGTGGAAATCAGGTGGTCCACGCATTCCTGGGCCGACAATTCAGTCTGGGCCAGCAGGGATCCGATCGCGACATCGTCCACTTCCTCGGTCAGTCCATCGCTGCACAGCAGGATCTGGAAGCCGGGGCGAAGCTCGCCGGAGATGGTCTCGACCTTCAGCGAATCGGGGTCGGTGACGCCCAACGCCTGGGTCACCACGTTGCGATGCGGATGGCTGCGCGCCTGTTCCGGCGTGATCGCGCCCTGGTCGATGAGTTCCTGCACGTAGCTGTGGTCGGAGGAAAGCTGGCGCAACTGGCCGTTCCAGAGGTAGGCGCGGCTGTCGCCGACCCAGGCCAGCTCGAACTTGTGGTCGGCAATCCGCAGCGCCACCATGGTGGTGCCCATCGGCAGGCTGTCGGCGCGTCGCCGCGACTGCCGGATGATGTCTTCATCGGCGCTGCGGATCGCTTCGCTCAGGGTCCGGCCGGCGCGCACTTCGCGAACCACGGCGTCGCGGGCCAGGGCGCTGGCGACTTCGCCGAACTCATGTCCGCCCATGCCGTCGGCAACCAGCCACAGGCCGAGCTCGCCGTCCGAATAATAGGTGTCCTCGTTGAGCTCGCGGCGAAGGCCGACGTGGCTCGAGTTTCCGAATTCAATCATGGGCAAAAGCCTGCCATGTGGCGAAACTCCAAGGGGACAAGCTTCATCATCGCAAAATTAGAGGCGCAGCCAAAGTCCGGGCTTTCCGCAGCCCTTCAGGAACATCATACGGTCTGGAGGGGAAAAGGTTGGAAACTAGCCCAACGGGGGGTCGGCAGCTTATACTTCGCGCCCTGCCGGGCCCCTTGGGGCCCCGACCCGACCGGAGAGGTGGCAGAGTGGTCGAATGTATCTGACTCGAAATCAGACGTACGTGTAAGCGTACCGTGGGTTCGAATCCCACCCTCTCCGCCAAAAATGGATCAGCCCCTTCGGGGGCTTTTTCATTTTCCGGCTAAACTTGAACCGCCCGACCCTGTGAGCCAGCCATGTCCGAGATCCTCGTACCCGTGTCCTTCGGCGAACTGCTGGACAAGATCGCCATCCTGCAGATCAAGTCCGAGCGCATGTCCGACGAGGCGAAGCTGGCCAACGTGCGCAAGGAACTCGACGCGCTTTCCGCGACCTGGCTCGGCCATCCGGCCGCCGGGCACGACATCGTCAACCTGCGCGCCCAGTTGAAGTCAGTGAACGAACGCCTGTGGGACATCGAGGACGATATCCGCCGTTGCGAACAACGCCAGGATTTCGGGGCCGAGTTCATCCGGCTGGCGCGCGCGGTGTATTTCGAAAACGACGAACGTGCGGCCATCAAGAAGCAGATCAACCTGGCGCTGGGTTCTTCCTACGTGGAAGAAAAGTCCTATCAGGATTACCGCGCCGGCTCGACGCCCGCCGCCTGATCCCGCGCGGCATCGGCGATGAAGGCATCGAAGATGCCGGTTACTTCTTCCACTGATATCAGGTCCATCACGCCAGGGAATTCGACTCGCTTGCCCCAGCGCAAGTCGCCGGCCGGCTTGCCCATGAATTTTCTGGACGCTTCGTCGTAGTGGTTCACCGACCAGCGCAGGTCGGAGTAGGGGCCGCAGCGCTCGCGATCGGTACAGGCAAACAATCCGATGACCTTCGTGCCCATTGCATTGGCCATGTGCGCGGGACCCGAGTCGGGGCTGAGGACGAGCGTTGCGCGTTCCAGCAGGGCCAGCAATTGTTTCAGCGTGTCCTTGCCGATCAGGTCGATCGCGGGATGGCGCATGGCGCGCAGGATTTCATCACCTGTGCGGCGCTCGAGTTCGCTGCGCCCGCCGCAGATGGCGATGCGCCAGCCGCGTTCAGCGGCGTGGTCGGCGACGGCGGCATAGCGGTCGGCACGCCAGTTGCGCAGCGTGTGGCTGGAACAGGGCGAAACGATCAGTGTCGGCTGGTCACCGGGCAACTGTTCCGCGGCCCACGCGCGCGCTGAATCGGGAACCGGCAAGTTCCATTCGACGCGGTCCTGCCTGAGGCCCAATGGTTCGCAGAATTTACCGAACGCATCGAGAACATGGTGGCCGGCCGCGCTGATTCGTTCGTTGATGAACAGGGAATGTCCTTCCTTGCTTCGCGCGACGTCGTAGCCGACTCGTCGATTTGCGCGCACCAGAGCCGACAGCAGGTTGGCGCGCAGGGCCAGTTGCATCTGCAGCAGCACATCGAACCGCCGGCCGGCCAGGCTCTTGCGTAGCGCCGCGACACCGCGTGCCCCTGCCCCTTTGTCGAAAACGATCAGTTCGACGCCTTCCAGGCCTTCCATCAGCTTGGCTTCGCCCTTGCCCAGGATCCAGGTGATCGGCACCTCCGGCCAGGCGCGACGCAGCGTCCGGATCAGCGGCACCACGTGCGTGGCATCGCCCAGGGCCGACAGGCGGAGCAGGCAGATCGATCGCGGCGCGGCGGGAGGGCTCACTTGCTAGAATTCACCGTGATGGACGCGATTACCGCCAGCGGCAGCCGACAGTCTTTCCGCGATGCGGGCGGGCAGGGCACGATTGTGTTCGACCCGGCGCGCCTGGGGCAAGCCACGCCGGCGCTGTTCGATCCCGGAAGCTATGGCGCCCGGGCCCATGCCGTGCAGGACAAGGGTGGCCGCGGCGCCGCATGGTTCGTGCAGGGTGAGTTCGGCGAAGGGGTGTTGCGCCACTACCGGCGCGGCGGATGGATGGCGCGCGCCAGCAAGGACGCCTATTGGTGGCGCGGCGAGCAGCGCGTGCGCAGCCTGCGCGAGTTCGCACTGATGCAGAAGTTGCAGCAACTCGGCCTGCCCGTGCCGGCGCCCGTGGCGGCTTTCTACCGGCGCGCGGGTTTGCACTATCGCGCGGCGATCATCGTGGCGCGCATCGAGCCGGCGGTTTCCTTCGCCAACCTGGTTTGCGCGTCGCCCGATTCCGCGCCATGGGCCGGCGTAGGCGATGCCATCGGTCGCTGCCATAGCCAACTCGCGCGACATGCCGACCTCAATGCGAACAACGTGTTGCTCGACCCGGACGGAAAGGCCTGGTTGATCGACTGGGACAAGGGCGCGTTGGAAGCGCGGCCCGGTCCGTGGCGCGATCGTGTCATCGAACGCCTCGCGCGCTCCCTGCGCAAGGAATGCCCGGCGCTGTCGCCGGCCGAACTCGAATCCGGCTTGGCGCGTTTGCGCGCCGCCCACGACAAGGCGCTTGCTGGATGAACTGGTCACTTCGATTCCTGGGCGTGGGCAGTTCGGCGGCGGTCGAGCTCGGTTCGGCGTCTGCCGTCATCGAGCGCGATTCGCGCCCGCTGCTGATGATCGATTGCGGGCAGGAAGCGCTGACGGCCTATCTTTCGCACTACGGCGAGGCGCCCGAAGCGGTGTTCGTCACCCATGTGCACATGGACCATGTGGCCGGGCTCGAGCGACTTTTCTACAAGACTTATTTCGATCCGCAGCGCTGTGGCAAGTTGAAGCTCTATGTGCCGGCTAGCGTCGTGCCGCACTTGCAGTCGCGGCTTGCCGACTATCCGGGCGTGATCGCCGAAGGCGGCGCCAACTGGTGGGATGCATTCCAGCTGGTGCCGGTGTCGCGCGGGTTCTGGCATGCGGGCCATTGGTTCGACGTATTCCCGGTGCGCCACCACTTGCCCGACACAGCCTACGGATTGCGCCTGCGCGGCGCGATGGTATGGACCGGCGACACGCGGCCTATTCCGGAAATGCTGGCGCGGCATGCCGACGCCGGGGAGTTGATCGCGCACGACTGCGCCCTGGTGGGCAATCCATCGCACAGCGGCGTGGATGACCTGGAGCGCGAGTATCCATCCGAATTGCTTTCGCGTTGCGTGCTCTACCACTACGGCAGCGTGGCCGATGGCGAAGCGCTGCGGGCGCGCTCGCACCGCGTGGCCGCCCCGGCGGATGTGATCGTGCTTTCTCCGCCCTTCGATCCGGCGATGCCCGCATGAAATCCGCCGTTGATCCCGGCATGCTGCAGCCGGCGACGCCGCCGGTGGACCGACTCGGGCGCGGGCTGCGCGACCTGCGCGTCTCGGTGATCGAGACCTGCAATTACCGCTGCCCCTACTGCATGCCCGAGGACAGCACGCCGCCCGAAAGCGCGCTCGACCGCGCACGTCGGCTGGACTTCGCGCAGATTGAATCGGTCGTTCGCGGCTTCGTTCGCATGGGCGTGCGCAAAGTTCGCCTGACTGGCGGCGAGCCGCTGTTGCGCAAGGACCTGCCGTTGCTGGTGTCGCGCCTCGCCGCCATTCCGGGAGTCGAGGACCTGGCGCTGACCACCAATGCTTCGCTGCTGGCAGGCAAGGCACAGGCCTTGCGCGACGCCGGCCTGCATCGCCTGACGATCAGCCTGGACGCGCTCGATCCGGAAATATTCCGCCAGCTGTCCGGTGGCCGCGGCGATGTTGCCGATGTGCTCGCCGGTATCGCCGCGGCGGAGGCCGCGGGTTTTTCTTCCATCAAGTTCAATACGGTCGTGCAGCGCGGCGTCAATGAGGGCGAAGTATTGCGCCTGGTCGACCATTTTCGCGGCACGCCGCATGTGCTGCGCTTCATCGAATTCATGGATGTCGGCACCTGCAATGGCTGGCAGCCGCAGGCAGTCGTGTCGTCGCGTGAATTGCACGATAGCATCCACGCGCGCTGGCCCTTGCGCCCCTTGCAGCCGGGATATCGCGGCGAAGTCGCCGCGCGCCATGCCTTCTTGGACGGACAGGGTGAGGTGGGCTTCGTCAGTTCGGTCAGCGAGCCGTTCTGCGGCGACTGCCAGCGCGCCCGCCTGTCTGCAGACGGCCAGGTATTTACTTGCCTGTTCGCGGCCAAGGGCAGCGACCTGCGCCCGGCCATCGAGTTGGGCGGCACTGCCATTGAGGCGCGCATCGCCGAAATCTGGGGCCAGCGCGCCGATCGCTACAGCGAACTGCGCGATGCAGGCCGGCGTGATTCGAAAAAAATCGAAATGTTCTTCATTGGTGGCTGAATGCGCGACAAGAATTCCACACCGCCAGTCCTCACCCACGTTGCTGCCGATGGCAGCCCGACCATGGTGGACGTGTCGGGAAAGCCGGCAACGCAGCGCGAGGCCAGTGCAGCATGCCTCGTCGTTTTTCCAGCCGGCGTGGCAGCTACCCTGCAGGCCGCCGACCTGCATACCGCCAAGGGCCCGGTGATCGCGACGGCCATCGTGGCCGGCACGATGGCGGTGAAGAAGACCCACGAACTCATTCCGTTCTGCCACCCGCTGCCGATCGATGGCTGCCGGTTCGATATCGCGTGGGACGATGCGATCCGCCTGCGCATCACCTGCAGCGTGCGCACCGTGCATCGCACCGGCGTCGAGATGGAGGCGCTGACCGGCGCCACGATTGCGGCGCTGACGGTTTACGACATGTGCAAGGCGCTGTCGCATGAAATCGTGATCGGGCCGGCGATGCTGATGTCGAAATCCGGCGGCAAGCACACGATCGTTCCGCCATGAGCGTGACCGTGCTTTATTTCGCCAGCCTGCGCGATGCCGCGGGCGTGGATTCTGAAGTGCTCGATCTTCCGGCCTCGCTTGCTGGATTGTACGAATCGCTGCGCGCGCGCCATGGCTTTGCGCTGGGTCGCGAAAAGCTTCGCGTGGCTGTTGACGGCGCCTTCGCGAACTGGACCGATCCGGTGGCCGATGGCGCGGAAATCGCATTCATTCCGCCGGTATCCGGAGGCTGAGGATGCCGCACTTCGAGATTTCCGAATCGCCCATCGACGTGGCGCGCCTGCGCGAGCTATTGCTTGGCACCGGTGCCGGTGCCTACGCCAGTTTCGAAGGCTGGGTTCGTGACCGAAATGACGGGCGCGCGGTGCAGGCGCTTACCTACGAGTCCTATCGCACCCTGGCTGAGGCGGAGGGTGCCGCCATCCTGGCCGAGGCGCACACGCGCTTCGACATCCAGCAGGCCGCCTGCGTGCACCGGGTGGGCCGGCTTGCGTTGGGCGAACTTGCGGTGTGGGTAGGCGTCAGCGCCGCGCATCGCGGGCCGGCCTTCGACGCCTGTCGCTGGATCATCGACGAAGTGAAATCGCGCGTTCCGATCTGGAAGCACGAGCACTATGCGGAAGGTGGGCAGCAGTGGCTGCATCCATCGCCGCAGGAAGATGGCCGCTAGGTCTGGATTTGGGTGGCAGCCCTTGCCGGCTTGCCTCGGCGCCCGAATCAGTCAATACCGTTGCTGCCTTCCGGCCCTGGCGGAGTTTTCAACCTATCGTCGCGAGGGGCCGACAAAGGCCACCATAGAAAACTAGTGGCGGAGAGAGAGGGATTCGAACCCTCGGTACGGTTTTAAATCGTACACACACTTTCCAGGCGTGCTCCTTAAACCACTCGGACACCTCTCCGCATTTTGTAGCTGACCTGCAACGATTACCTTTGGACAGGGTAAGCGCCTGAAACAAGAGCGAAATTGTAACCGAGCCCGGCAAACGGGACAAGTTTGAGGCCCGTGCCGGCAGCGAGCGCCGCGCAGGGATGCGCAAGTGTCGCGGGAGTCAGGATGCCGGGAGCGACCGCTTGGCCCCAGCCGAGGCGTAGGGGACAATGGAGGCGTTCGAAACGAGAGACCCCATGTCCTATCTTGTCCTGGCCCGAAAATGGCGACCGAAGCGCTTCGATCAACTGGTCGGGCAGGAGCACGTCGTGCGGGCGCTGACCAATGCGCTCGAAACCGGCCGGGTCCATCATGCTTTCCTGTTCACCGGCACGCGCGGGGTCGGAAAGACCACCATCGCCCGCATCTTCGCCAAGAGCCTCAATTGTGAACGGGGCACGGGCGCTGAACCCTGCGGCGAGTGCGCATCCTGCCTGGACATCGATGCCGGCCGCTTCGTGGACTTGCTGGAAATCGACGCCGCCAGCAATACCGGTGTGGATGATGTGCGCGCACTGATAGAAAACGCGCAATACATGCCCGCGCGCGGCCGCACCAAGGTTTACCTGGTGGACGAAGTGCACATGCTGTCCAAGAGTGCCTTCAATGCCTTGTTGAAGACGCTGGAAGAACCGCCCGGCCATGTGAAGTTCCTGCTCGCAACCACCGATCCGCAGAAGCTGCCCGTCACCGTCCTGTCGCGTTGCCTGCAATTCAACTTGCGTCGCCTCGAGCCGGAACAGATCCAGGGACAGATGTCGCGCATCCTGCAGGCCGAGCAGATCGAAGCCGATCCGCAGGCGCTTGCGCTGTTGGCGCGCGCCGCCGACGGCAGTCTGCGCGATGGCTTGTCGCTGCTCGACCAGGCCATTGCCTACACCGGCGGCAAACTGGAGGAGGCCGGCGTCAACGCGATGCTCGGCACCGTCGAGCGTGCCCAGGTTGGCGAACTGCTGGAGTCGCTCGCCGCGGGTGATGGCGGACGACTGATGGCTGCGGTCGTGGAGATGGCGCAATACTCGCCGGATTTCGGCCACGTGCTCGAAGACCTCGCGACTGAACTCCATCGCATCCAGTTGCAACAGTTGGTGCCGGGATTCCAGCCCGAACCGTCCCGGATCGATACCATCGGCCTGGCCGCGAAGCTGGCGCCCGAGCTGGTGCAGCTGTGGTACCAGATGGCCGTGAACGGTCGTCGCGACCTGGGCTATGCGCCCAGCGCGCGCGCCGGTTTTGAAATGGCGCTGCTGCGCATGCTCGCTTTCCGTCCGTCGGACGGCCCGCGTGCTGAAGCTGCAAGGATTCCCGCGGCAGCGAGCAGTGCGACGGTCGCGACCCGCGACGTCGCGACTGCGCCGACGACTGCCGCGCCCGCCCCTGCGGCAATGCCAGCTTCGACGCCAACGCCCGTCGTCAACGCCGGATCGAGTAGCCTTGACCATGCCGACGATTGGCTCGCACTGGTGGCCGGCTCCGGCTTGAAGGGACCCGCGCTGCAGTTCGCTTCGCACTGCGCGTTCATCAGTTGCGACGAGCACGTGCTGCGCGTGCACTTGCCCGAAGAAGATGCGCACCTGCGATCGGAAAGCGGCATGCGCCAGTTGACGCAAGCCGTCGTCGCCGCGCTTGGCAGGCCCGTGCAGGTTCGCTTCGAATCACAAGCGGACAGCGCCGGTGACACGCTGCACCAGCGCAACCAGCGCCAGCGCAGCGAGCGCCAGGTGGCCGCCGAAGCCAGTTTCCGCGCCGATCCCGTGGTCAGCCAGTTGCTCGGCCAGGGCGGCAATATCGTTCCCGATTCCATCCGACCCTTGAGTGAGAACTGAAAAATGCGAGGCAATATCGCGCAGATGATGCAACAGGCGCAGCGTATGCAGGACAACCTGAAGCGCGTGCAGGACGAACTCGCCGTGCTCGAAGTCACCGGGCAATCAGGTGGCGGCATGGTCAGCATCACCATCACCGGCAAAATGGAAACGCGTCGCGTGCATATCGATCCGTCGGTGCTGGGCGATGCCGAGATGCTGGAAGACCTGGTAACGGCCGCCTTCAACGACGCCGTCACCAAGGCCAATGAAGAAAGCGCCAAGCGCATGTCCGCGGCCACGGCGGGCATGTCGCTGCCGGCCGGGATGAAGCTGCCGTTTTGAGCGCCGCGTCGCCGCTGCTGGAGCAACTGATCGAAGCCTTGCGTTGCCTGCCGGGCGTTGGCCAGAAGAGCGCGCAGCGCATGGCCTATCACTTGCTGGAACGCAATCGCGAGGGTGGCGCGCGCCTGTCGCAGGTGCTTGCCGAGGCCGTGGAAAAGATCGGCCATTGCCGGCAGTGCCGCGATTTCAGCGAGCAAGCCTTGTGCGCTACCTGTGCGAGCCCATCACGCGAACCATCCCAGTTGTGCGCCGTCGAATCACCCGCCGACCGACTGGTGATCGAGCAGGCAACCGGCTATCGCGGCCTTTACTTCATCCTGCAGGGCAGGCTGTCGCCACTGGACGGCATCGGCCCGAAGGAACTCGGCCTGGACCTGCTGGCGACGCGGCTGGCGCAGGGCGGCGTCCGTGAATTGATCATCGCCACCAATCCGACGGTCGAAGGCGAGGCCACGGCGCATTACCTGGCGCAACTTGCGCGCCAGTTCGACGTGACGCCGAGCCGACTCGCGCATGGCGTGCCACTGGGCGGCGAACTGGAATATGTCGATCGGGGCACGCTGGCGCATGCGTTTGGTTCGCGACACGAAGCCAGTAGCTGACACGAGTCGTGGCTGTGGGTTGTCCGAGGAGGCGAACGTGCAAGACACTATTTTCAGCAAGATCATCCGCCGGGAAATTCCCGCCGACATCGTCTTCGAAGACGACCAGGTACTGGCCTTCCGCGACATTTCGCCGCAGGCGCCGGTGCACGTGCTGTTCGTGCCCAAGGAACCGTATCGAAGCTTGAACGAGGTTCCGGCGAGCGAAGCCGAACTGGTCGGGTCGCTGATGCTGGCCGCCTCGCAGTACGCGCGGCTCGAAGGCTTCGCCGAGGACGGCTATCGCCTGGTGATGAACGTCAATCGCGACGGTGGGCAGACGGTCTTCCACATGCACCTGCACTTGTTGGCAGGGCGCGCGATGCACGGCGGATTCGGCTAGGCGCCGAATCCGCGCGCTTCAATCCAGGCGCTTACCAGCGGCGGCCATACCAGCCGCCGAAGAAGAACGGGCGCTCGTGGATGATCCGCACGTCGTCGCGCTCGGGCCAGAGGTAGATCACGTCGGCCGCGACTCGCGGGTACTGGTAATCGTATTCGCCGACCTTGCGCGTTTCGAAGCCTTCGATGCGGCCCGAGATGGTGACTTCGCGACCGGGCTTGAAGACTTCCGGCTCATAGAATCCGTTGCGGCAGGCGATGAAACGGCCGAGGCTGCGATCGACTTGTTGTGGTTGGGTGCTGCCGGCAAGCGGCGTAGCCACGATTTCGAAACAGCTGCTCTGGCTGCGCGGTTCGACGCTGACGATATGCCCGCCCCAGCGAACCAGTTCGCCGGCGGCCTGCTTGGCGACCGCGGCTTCGGGGGTGATGGTTGAAAACTCGCCCTGCAATGGCTTGGGCGCGGTGACGCAACCTGCCAGGGTCAAGGCAACGGCGAGAACGGCGGGGACTTTCATTGGTTGACTCCAGTCATGGTCGGTTGCGTCGGGTAATCCGGAACCCCCGCAGACCGCGGATGAGCGCCTTTTGTTCCTCGTCCGTGAGCTCGCGACCAGCGTAACGCCAGTCCGTGTAACGCTGGCTGACCGAAATCAGGGCCGGGCCATCCGAGGCGAGCTCGGCCGCGACGCGCCGCGTGAAGCTCAACGGCGGTTCGCTGGGCTCCTTGGTCCAGCCAGCGCGACGCAAGCTCTTCACCAGCGCGCGCCATGCCTGCACGAGCGGCGGACTGCGGTCGCGATGCTGGTGCAACAGGAACCACAGGGTCAGGCCCAGTGCCAAGGCTGAACCGATGCCAAAGGCGGTGACCAGTTGCCAGGCCTGCGCCTCGTCGATGCCGATCGGGCGCAACAGATTTTGCTGCCGCGCCGCATTGAAGCCCAGCACCAACTGGTTCCATTGCCTGCGCAGGAAATCGGTACCGTCGAACATCGGCTCGAGCATGCCGGCCGCGGCGCCAGCCAATCCTGCCTCTTGCCGCGCCTGCAGGTCGTCGAGCGTGTCGAGGATGTTTTCCGGGGCGATCGCGGCGGTCGGGTCCACTCGCACCCAGCCGCGCCCTTCGAGCCAGATTTCATTCCACGCGTGCGCGTCCTTGCCCTTGAGCAACCAGTATTTTCCGATTTTGTTGTAGTGGCCGCCCACGTAGCCGGTAACCACGCGCGTCGGCACGCCGGCTGCCCGCATGAAGACCGCATAGGCCGAGCTGAAGTGCTGGCAGAAGCCAAGCTTGGTCTCGAACAGGAAATCGTCGGTCGCGTTGAAGCCCACCGGCGGCGCCGAAATCGTGTACTTGAAGTCGCTCTCGAGCATGGCCATGAAGCGCCGCGTCAGCACCAGCGGGTCGGGATCCTCCGATTGCCACTGCCTGGCCATCGCGATGGTGCGTGGGTCGTGCCCGGGAGGCAGCGACAACGCCACCCGGCGTTGCCAGCCTGGCAGCGGATCGGTGAATCGCGCCTGCGGCGCCGACTCGCCGACATAGCGCACCAGGTTATTCACCGGTTCGGCGCTGACCGCCGTCAGTTCGCCATTGAGTTGCGATTGCGGCGGCGTGGTCAGGGGCAGGTCGAGTACCACCAGGTCGCGACGTTCGGTCGGCTCGAACATCACTTCATAACGAATCGTCGCGCCCGTCGACTGCAGTGCGGGGCCCGGCATGCTGATCGCGCCGATGTCGCGCGTCCAGGCTTCGCCATCGAAATGGACCAGCACCGGGCCGCGCCAGTACATCTGCGTGCGCGGCGGCGTGTTGCCGATGAAACGCGCGCGGAAGGCGGCCGAGTCGTCCACCAGTGCATCGAGCCATTCGTTCGGCGTCATGCGATCGCCAAGGCCGGCACGGCTGAAGGAATTCTCCGGCAAGCCCCAGAGCGGCGTGGCCAGCCTGGGGAACAACCAGAAGCCCGCCAGCGCCATCGGCACCGCCATCGCCAACGATGCCGCCGCCTGGCGAACGGACGGCACCAGCGACGCGTGCTTGCCCGGCACCAGCCTCGACCAGGCGATGAGGGACAGCGCGACCGCGGGCAGCGCCAGGCTGAGGCTCAGTGGCCCTTGGTCCTGAAGGAAGGCGGCGAATGGTGCGAACAAGGAAAAGCCGAGCAGGCTGTGTGCATCGCGCAGGCTGTGCGTCTCGAACGGCTTGAGCATCAGCATCGCCAGCAGGCCGGCGCACGAGGTGTCGCGACCGATACGGAACCCGTAGGCGCCCAGCACCAGTCCGCCGATGGTCAGCGTCAGCAACAGGCGCATCCAGGCCGGCCAGGGTCGTTCCGAATAGGCCGCAAGCAAACCGGTGGCGACCAGCACCGCAGCCAGCCAGCCCGGCACCAGCATCAGCAGGGGCAAGGCGCACGCCGCGGCAGCCAGCAGGCACCAGCGACGCGTGGCGCGGTCGATCGGCTCAACCATGGGGCAACAACGCCAAGGTGCGCAGGCACAGGTGCCGATGCTCGGCGCCCCGGCCGGCAGGAATGCGCTGCGAGGGCAGCACCAGCGCATAGTTGCTGCCACTGCGTTCGGCTTCCACGACCCATCGCGCCAACCGGCTGATGCGATCTTCGTAAGGCAGCGGGTGCGCCGCATTCCAGTCAATCGTGATGTCGCGCGCCACCGCCGATTCGTACTCGCGAACGAGCAGGCGATCCGCGCGCGCCGACGCCTTCCAGGCGATTTGCCGCGGCATGTCGCCGGACCGGTATTCGCGGAGATGGTGCGGTTGCTCGCCATGCGCGCGGGTGCGCGGCGAGTCGCCGTCACCCAGGGCTTCAGGCAGGGGCGGCGCATTCAATTCCAGCGCCGGATACACCAGCAATCGCGAGTCGGGACGCAACCAGCTCCAGGCCCGCGCCAGCCCGAGCGGCCTGAGCGTACTCAAACGAAGCCGGCTCATCTCCAGCCAGCCGCGCGTCTGCGTCGGCAGGTCCAGGACGACTTCCGCTTCTTCGTTGGCATCGAGTTCAAAGTCGGAACGTGATTCGCCGCAGATCAGTTGCAGCCCGGGGCGCGAACGCGCGCCGTCGGCATCGAAACGAAGCTTCACTGGCAACACTTGGCCGGCGAATACCGGATCGGCATGGATGGCCTTGAGCCGGATGCCGGACATGATGAGGTGCGCGTGCACCAGGCTGTTGTGGCCGACGCCGGCGAACAGGAATACCAGCAGCAGGGCCGGGTTGTTGTTGTAGTTGAGTCCGCCGACCAGCATCGTCACCAGCATCGCGCCGAGGAACAGGCCGAAGCCGGTGGGCAAGACGTAGATCCGGTTGCGCGTGATGCGCACGGGCAAGGATTCAGGTTTTTTCGGGCGCACCAGCGCCAGCGCCGCCATGCGGTCGCCGAAGCGTTCGACGGCGTCGCGGGTTGCCGCCATCGATCAGTCGACAGCGACGGATTTCAGGATCGATGCCGCCAGCGCGTCGCGCGAGCTTGCTTCGGCTTCCGGTACCAGCCTGTGTGCCGCGACTTCGACAAACAGCGCTTGCACGTCCTCGGGCAACGCATGCGCGCGGCCGGCGATCAGCGCGTGTGCACGCGCGCCTTGCAGCAGCGCCAGTCCCGCGCGTGGCGAAAGGCCGACGCGAACGCCCTTGTGCCGCCGGCTTTCGGCGAGCAGCCCTTGCACATACGCAATCAGCGCATCGCTGGTGTGCACGCTGGCCACGCTGGCGCGCAAGGCCATCAGGTCTTCACCGGTAAGTTGCGGCATCACCTTCGCGATCATTTCGCGTCGGTCGGCGCCGGCAAGCATTTCGCGTTCGGCATCGGCGCCGGGGTAGCCCAATTGCAGGCGCAGCAGGAAGCGGTCGAGTTGTGAATCGGGCAGCGGGAACGTGCCGGCGAGGTCGGCCGGATTCTGGGTCGCCATCACGAAGAAGGGTTGCGGCAGCGCGTGGCAGACGCCGTCCACGGTGACCTGCTGTTCGGCCATTGCTTCGAGCAGGGCGCTTTGCGTGCGCGGTGGCGCGCGATTGATTTCATCGGCCAGCAGCAACTGGGCGAACACCGGGCCGGGATGGAACCGGAACTCGCGCGCGGTTGGGTCGAAGATGGACACGCCGATGATGTCCGAGGGAAGCAGGTCGGAGGTGAACTGCATGCGCTGGAAATCGAGCGCCAGCGTTGCGGCCATCGCCCTTGCCAGCGTGGTCTTGCCCAGGCCCGGCAGGTCTTCGATCAGCAGGTGGCCGCCGGCGAGCAGGGTGGTGAAGGCGAGTCGCACTTCGCGCGGCTTTCCCAGTACCAGCGTGTTGATCTGGTCCACGGCGGCGACCAGCGACTGGCGCAACGGGTCGGGTAGGATAGCGGCGTTGATGGCCTGCACGTGCATGGGGTTCCCGGGTGCCGAACAATGTGAGTGACAGGCACGATGCTGGCATGAAACCCAGTAACTTGCGCGTGAAGTTCATCCAGATATGGGCACTTGTGCAAGGGTGCAAGCTGGTTCTCGCCGCTTGCCTGCCGGTATTCGTGGACGAGGCCTTCTACGCCTGGGAGGGTCGCCACCTGGCCTGGGCGTATTCCGACCTGCCGGGGCTGACGGCCTGGCTGGCTCGGCTGGGCATGGAACTGGGCGGGGCGCATCCGCTCGCACTTCGAATTCCCTTCCTGCTGCTGGGCGGAGCGGTGCCCTGGCTCGCGTGGAGCCTGTCCCGGCGCTGGTTCGGCGAAGCGGCTGGCGCACAGGCGGGCCTGCTCGCCACGCTGATGCCCTTGTCGGGGCTGCTGGGCGTGCTGGCGGTGCCGGACGTGCCCATGGTGTTCGCGGCGCTGCTCTGCCTGGAAGCGATGGCCCGGCTGCGGGAGCGGATTGGCGGCATGGCGTTGTTGATGCTTGCCGGCGCCCTGGTCGTGGGCGCGCTCGCGCACTATCGGTTCGTGTTGGTGGTGTTCGCGGGGCTGCTGGCGGTGTTGGCGGACGAACCCTCGAGGCGCCTGTTGCGCGACGGTCGCGTCTGGGCCGTGCTGGCGCTGGGCGCGGCGGCCTGGTGGCCCTTGCTCGAATGGAACCTGCACCATGCCGGCGCGGGATTGCGCTTCCAGTTCATCGAACGCAATCCCTGGCAATTCCACGCCGACGGCCTGGCCTGGTTGCCGATCCAGTTCCTGCTGGTGACACCTGCGCTGTTCGTGCTCCTGCTCGTCGACTTGCGTGAATGCTGGCGTCGCCGGGACCAGCCAGGTCCGTGGCGTTTCATCGGCACGGTCGGATTCGTGGCAGCGCCGCTGTTTCTCTTGCTTGGCTTGTTCGCCGACGACCAACGCGTGAGCTTCCATTGGCCGCTGTCGGGATGGCTGGCTTTGGTCGCGGTCGCGCCAGTCGTGTTGGCCACGTGGTCGCGCCGCACGAAGGCACTCGTTTTTTCATTCGCGGCGTTCGGCCTCGTCGCGGGTCTTTCATTCCTCGCCGTCGCGAGTTCCGCATCGTTGCGCGAGCGCCTCGCCGACAGTCGCGCGTATCCCGCCGATTTCGCCGGCTGGCGCGAGATCAACGCGCGCATGCGGCAATTTCCCGCCGGCACGCGCATCGTCGCCAGCGATTTCGAACTGGCCGCGCAACTCTCGTTCGCGCTGGGCGGCCGCGACCTGGAAGTCCTCGACAGTCCGTTGAACCACAAGCACGGGCGCGCCGCGCAATTGCAGGTGTGGGGGCTGGAATGGAAACCCGATGCCCGCGACACGCGGCCCATGGTGCTGGTGCTCGACGACAGCGCCACCGCGATGAAGCTGCGACTCGACGCGTATCGCGGATTGTGCCGCCAGTTCGGCGCGTTGCCTCCGGCAGAAATTGTTTCGGCCGACCATGGCAGGAAGCGTTATTTCATCTATCGCATTCCGCTGGCGAGGCCGGGTGCGGGTTGTGTCGCGCCTGCATTGGCGTGGCTCGATTCACCCACGCCAAAATCCCGACTGCACGCGCCGGTGGACGTTTCCGGCTGGGCATTCAAGGAAGGCACGGGGATCGCGCGCATCGAGGTGCTTATCGATCGCCAACCGGTTGCCGACGCGCAGTATGGAATCGCGATGCCCCATGTCGCCGATTACTGGAAAGGTTCGACTGACCCCAACCAACCGAACGTCGGTTTCCGCTTGACACTCCAGGGCACGGCACTCGTGCCTGGTTCGCACTGGCTGGGGCTGCGCCTGCATGGCAATGACGGCAGCGTCGAAGACTGGCCCGAACAAAAATTGCTGATCGAAGCGCGCTGAAGCCCGCGCCGGGTTTCCCGATGGATCAGGGAACGACGAAGCCGACGTCGCGCAGCGCGCTGCACAGCGCGATCAACGGCAAGCCGATCAAGGCGGTCGGGTCTTTCGATTCGATCGAGTCGAACAGGCTGATGCCCAGTCCTTCTGCCTTGAAGCTTCCCGCGCAGTCGTAGGGTTGTTCCGCGTGCAGGTAACGTTCGATCTCGGCGGCCTGCAGCCGGCGGAAACGCGCCACCGTCAAGTCATGGAAACGAAGGCCGCGGCCATCGGAGTGACGGTACAGGCAGACGGCGGTGTGGAAAGAAACCTGGGAACCCGATGCCGCGGCCAGTTGATCGGCGGCGCGCTCGAAGCTTCCGGGCTTGCCCAGCGCCTGTCCGTCCAGCTCGGCCACCTGGTCGGACCCGATCACCCAGCTTTCGCGAAACCGGCGTCCCACCACGCGGGCCTTGTCCACGGCCAGGCGCTGGGCCTGGTGCAGTGGCTGCTCGCGCGGCAAGGGGGACTCATCCACGTCGGAGCGTGCGACCTCGAAGGGCAGGCCCAGTCTCTCGAGCAATTGCCGCCGGTAAGGGGAGGTGGATGCCAGGACCAGCATCAGGCATCCGGCGCCCGGCGCAGGCCCGGGGGTTCGCGCAGCGCGGCTTCCGCTGCGGCTTCGGTGGCGTTGGCCAGGTCGCTGCCGACGTTTTCCAGCGCCACCAGTTGGGCCTCGAGCCGTTGTCGGGCCCGGTCCAGGGCTGAACAGGCCTGGTCCAGTTCAGGTTGGCTGGCGCTGTCGCCGTGCTTCTGGATCCACAGGCGGTGCTGGAGCACATCGCGCTTGGCCTCGCGGATGGGCAGGCTCCCCTCCAGGGACGCCTGGGCTTCGGCGGCGATATCCGATGGCACCCGCTGCACCAGCGGGCGCAGGGCGGCCATGCGCTCCTGGCTGCGGTCCAGCAGGGATTCGACGGCATCGGCCAGGTCGAGCATGCGCATCAGCGTATGCTGGCGGCGCCGGCGCTTGGCCAGCAACCACAGGACGGGCAGGGCAACGGCCAGCAGTAGCAGGCCCGGGATCAGGATGGACAGCATGGTGGGGTCCGGAAGGGTCGGGCCAGTCTGCACCAGCCCCCCAGCCCCGGCAAATTGCCGGTAAGCCCTCGCCAGCGCTGGGGTTTTGGTTTGACACGATAACCGTCGAAGCCCTACAATCGCCCGCTTATGTCCGCAACCTTGCCCGCAGTGCTCGATGTTTGGCGCATGGTGGCGGCCAAGCGGTATTTCGAAGGCAGCTTTCCCCTGGCCGCGTTCACGCGCCTGAAAAGCAGCCTGACCGATACCGAAGGCGAGGTCAGATTCAGCCTCGAATTCGGTCGCGATTCGATGAACCAGCCGTTCGTCGAGGTCCGCGCCGAAACCGAGTTGCCGTTGCAGTGCCAGCGCACGCTAGAGCGCTTCCTGCAGCCGGTGAAGGTGGTGCAACAGTTAGGCTTGATCAGCTCCGAAGCGCAGGAAGACGCGCTGCCCGAGGGGATGGAGCCGCTGCTGGTAGCGGATAATGCCGAACTTCGACCGATCGACCTGGTTGAAGACGAACTCATCCTTGCGCTGCCGGTAGTACCGATCAACCCCGAGTCGAGTTTGCCGGACGCAGTCTGGCCAGCCGATGAGGACGATAAACCGAACCCTTTCAGTGCCCTGGCGGCCCTGAAGGATCACAAAAAGTAGTTGGAGACAAACCATGGCCGTCCAGAAATCCCGTCGTACCCCGTCCACCCGCGGCATGCGTCGTTCGCACGACTCGCTGACGGCCAAGCTGTTGTCCACCGACGTCACCACTGGCGAGACGCACATCCGCCACCACCTGACCAAGGACGGCTTCTATCGCGGCCGCAAGGTCATCGACGTGAAGTCGGCGGTCAGCGTCGAAGAGTAAGTCGCAGCCCCGCCCTTCCAGGGCGGTAGCGCGCATCCGGATACGGCGGGCATTGCCCGCCGTGTTCATTTGGCTCCGACCCATCCGGTCGTGAGAGACTTGGGAACGGGTCGGCGAGGACCCTGGCAACGGAGCAGGGCATGACTGTTTACTCACGGATCGCGGGCACGGGCAGTTACCTTCCAGAGAAGGTGCTGACCAACGCCGATCTGGAAAAGATGGTCGAGACCAACGACGAGTGGATCGTCAGCCGCAGCGGCATCCGCGAACGGCACATTGCCGCCGAAGGCGAAACCACCAGCGACCTCGCTTTCCATGCCGCCACGCGCGCGCTCGAAGCCGCCGGCCTCGATGCCGCGGACATCGAACTCATCGTGCTCGGCACGACCACGCCCGACGTCATCTTCCCGTCCACCGCCTGCCTGCTGCAGGACCGGTTGGGCGCCAACGGCTGCGCCGCGTTCGATGTCAACGCGGCCTGTTCCGGATTCATTTTCGCGCTGAGCATCGCCGACAAGTTCATCAAGACCGGCGCCGTAAAGAATGCCCTGGTGGTCGGCGCCGAAACGCTGACGCGCATGGTGGACTGGACCGATCGCGGAACCTGCGTATTGTTCGGTGATGCCGCGGGCGCCGTCGTGCTGAAGGCCGACGACACGGCCGGCATCCTGTCCACGCACCTGCATGCCGATGGCAGCAAGAAGCACCTGTTGTACAACCCGGTGGGCGTGTCGAAGGGCTTCAAGCCCGATGAACCCAACGCCGGCGTCAAGGTCATGATGGCGGGCAGCGACGTGTTCAAGTACGCGGTTAAGGCGCTCGATTCGGTGGTTGACGAAACCCTGGCTGCCAACGGACTCGACAAGTCCGATCTCGACTGGCTGATTCCGCACCAGGCCAACCTGCGCATCATCGAAGCCACGGCCAAGCGCCTGCAGATGCCGATGGATCGCGTGGTGGTGACGGTGGACCGCACCGGCAACACATCGGCCGGTTCGGTGCCGCTCGCGCTCGATGAAGCGGTGCGATCGGGTCGCGTGCAGCGCGGCCAGTTGTTGTTGCTGGAGGCGTTTGGCGGCGGCTTCACCTGGGGCTCGGCGCTGATCCGTTACTGATCGGGCAGGGTAGCGAGCTGGCAGTCCGGGCACGCTGCCCTACGCTGCGGTACAGACGATTTTCCCGCCGCGCCCGTATCATGCGCGGTTCCCATCCAGGCTCCACCGATGACCGACAACCTCGCCTTCGTGTTTCCCGGCCAGGGCTCGCAGAGCCTGGGCATGCTTGCCGAACTCGCCGCCGTGCATGGCGCGGTGCGCGAGAGTTTCGACGAGGCCTCCGAGGGCTGCGGACTGGACCTGTGGACGCTGAGCCAGCAGGGCCCCGAGGAACAACTGAACCAGACCGAATTCACCCAGCCCGCGTTGCTGGCCGCCGACGTAGCCGTGTGGCGCGCCTGGCTCGCCGCAGGCGGCGCGCAGCCCGCGCAACTGTCCGGCCATAGCCTCGGCGAATACGCGGCCCTGGTGGCCGCTGGCGCGATCTCGCTCGGGGATGCGGCGCGACTGGTGCGCGAACGCGGCCGGCTGATGCAGGAAGCGGTGCCCGCCGGTACCGGCGCGATGGCCGCCGTGCTCGGCGCCGATGACGACATGGTCGCGGGTGTCTGCGCGCAGGTCTCGCATGCCACCGTGGTGGTGCCTGCCAACTTCAATTCGCCGGGCCAGATCGTCATTGGCGGCCATGCCGATGCGCTCGAACGCGCGATGGCGGAACTCGCCTCGCTGGGCGTGCGCAAGATCGTGAAGCTCGCCGTCAGCGTGCCTTCGCACACGCCGCTGATGCGTGATGCCGCGACCCGGCTTGGCGAAGTGATGGCCGGCTTGACCTGGACCCATCCCGACCGCCGCGTCGTGCAGAACGCCGATGCCCGTGTCGAGCACGACGTGGATGCGATCTGCAATGCGCTGGTGCGGCAGCTCTATCTTCCCGTCCGCTGGACGCAGTGCGTACAGGCGCTCGCCACGGGCGGCGCCACGCAAGTCGTCGAATGCGGCCCGGGCAAGGTGCTGTCGGGCCTGGTGAAGCGCATCGACAAATCACTGGATGCGCGCGCGATCGGTACGCCTGCCGAATTCGATGTCGCCCTTTCCCAATTCGCCTGATCCAGGAGTTCCATTCATGACCACCAACCTCACCGGCGAAATCGTGCTGGTCACGGGCGCAAGCCGCGGCATCGGCGCCGCCATCGCCGATACCCTGGCGGCGCGTGGCGCGATCGTGATCGGCACCGCCACCAGCGATGCCGGCGCTGTCGCCATCGGCGAGCGGCTTGCCGCGACGGGCGGGGCAGGGCGGACCCTGGACGTTACCGACGGCGCCGCCGTCGAAGCGCTGGTGGACGCCATCGCCAAGGACTTCGGCCCGATCTCCATCCTCGTCAACAACGCCGGCATCACCCGCGACCAGTTGCTGATGCGCATGAAGGACGAAGACTGGAATGCGATCATCGATACCAACCTCAGCTCCGTCTTCCGCACCTCAAAGGCGGTGCTGCGCGGAATGATGAAGGCGCGCAAGGGCCGCATCATCAACATCGCGTCGGTCATCGGCCTGACCGGCAATGCCGGGCAAGCCAATTACGCGGCGGCGAAGGCCGGCATCATCGCCTTCTCGAAATCACTGGCCAAGGAGATTGGCAGCCGGGGCATCACCGTGAACGTGGTGGCGCCGGGTTTCATCGAAACCGACATGACCCGGGCGCTGCCCGAAGCCCAGAAGGATGCAATGCAGGGCCAGATCGCCCTGGGCCGCTTCGGCGCGCCCTCGGACATCGCCGAGGCGGTGGCATTCCTGGCCGGTCCGGCCGCCGCCTACATCACCGGCGAAACCCTGCACGTCAATGGCGGGATGTACATGGCCTGAGCCCTTGCGGGTCCGGGAATTGAGCTAGAATTCAAATTGCAGCAGTACGGCCGGGGCACAACGGACGCTCGCCGGGGCCGGCAACAGATTACAATGTGTCCGTTATTTATTCCGGGAGGAGATCCACCCATGAGCACCATCGAAGAACGCGTCAAGAAAATCGTCGTCGAACAACTGGGCGTCAAGGAAGAAGAAGCCACCAACAACGCCTCCTTCGTGGACGATCTCGGCGCTGACTCGCTGGATACGGTCGAGCTGGTGATGGCCCTCGAAGAAGAGTTCGAGTGCGAGATCCCGGACGAAGAGGCCGAGAAGATCACCTCCGTCCAGCAGGCGATCGATTACATCAAGGCCCACGTCAAGGCCTGATCGCGAAACGCTTTTCCATGGCAGGGCCGCGCTTGCGCGGCCCTGCCTGTTTACAGCGCCGGGCGACATGCCCGAACCAGATTCGCGCCAACCTCATCCGCGGAGCCAAGCCATGAGTTCACGTCGCGTCGTCGTCACCGGAATGGGCATCGTCTCGCCGGTCGGCAACACCCTCGCCACCGCCTGGGACAGCATCTGCAACGGTCGTTCCGGCATCGGATCGATCACCCACTTCGACACCAGCGCCTACACCGCCAAGATTGCCGGTGAAGTGCGTGATTTCGACGCCAAGTCCTGGGTCAATCCCAAGGACGCGAAGAAGATGGACACCTTCATCCACTACGGCCTGGCCGCGGCGATGATGGCGATGGAAGACGCAGGGCTGGAAATCACCGACGCCAACGCCGAGCGCGCCGGCGTGCTGATCGGCTCGGGCATCGGCGGCGTCCGTGGCATCGAGGAAACGGCGATCGCGTTACACGAAGGCGGTCCGCGCAAGGTCTCGCCTTTCTACGTGCCGAGCACCATCATCAACATGGTCTCGGGCCAGTTGTGCATCATCAAGGGCTTCAAGGGCCCGAATTTTTCCGCCGTGTCGGCCTGCGCGTCGTCCAACCATTCGGTCGGCATGGCGATGCGCATGATCCAGTACGGCGACGCCGACATCATGGTCGCCGGCGGCGCCGAGCACGGTTGCACGCCGACCTCGGTGGCGGGCTTCTGTTCGATGAAGGCCCTGTCCACGCGCAACGACGAACCCACGCGCGCCAGCCGTCCCTGGGACCGCGACCGCGATGGCTTCGTGCTGGGCGATGGCGCCGGCATCCTCATCCTCGAGGAATACGAATCGGCGAAGGCGCGCGGCGCGCGCATCTATTGCGAACTGGTCGGCTTTGGCGCCAGTTCCGACGCGTACCACATGACCGCACCCAGCGAAAACGGCGAAGGGCCTGCTCGTTGCATGGCCATGGCCTTGCGCGACGCGAAGCTCAATCCCGACCAGGTCGAATACCTCAACGCACACGGCACGTCCACGCCCTTGGGCGACCTGGCTGAAACCCAGGCGATGAAGCGCGCGCTCGGCGACCACGCCTACAAGACCATGGTCAGTTCGACCAAATCCATGACCGGCCACTTGCTGGGTGCAGCAGGCGGTGTCGAAGCCATCTTCTCGATCCTGGCACTGCACCACGGCATCATCCCGCCGACCATCAACCTGGAAAATCCGGGTGAGGGTTGCGACCTGGATTACGTGCCCAACGTCGCCCGCGAGAAGAAGATCGATGTCGCGATGTCGAACGGATTCGGATTCGGCGGCACCAATGGCACGCTGGTGTTCAAGCGCCTCTGAATGACGACCCCCGGCCCGCGATGACAAGCCAACGCGAGTTGTCGCCCGGCCTGGACCTGCTGGCCCTGCATCGGCTTGATCCGGTCCGCTATCCGTTGTTGCTGGAAAGCGTCGCCGGCGGCAATGCGCTGTCGCGATGGGACCTGTTGCTGGTGGCGGACGGCAGCGGCCTTCGCCTGGAAGCCGATGGCATCACGCGCCGCCTGGATGGCGAGGTTTTGGCGGGCAGGTTCCTCGATTGCCTCGACGCCGGATGGCAGGAACTGCAGGCCGTGCCGGACAACGCAGCCGGACCCGTCCACGCATCCCAAGCATCGGCTGAATCCATCGAGCTGCCGTTTCGCGGTGGCTGGGGATTGTTCCTCGCCTACGAACTGGCGGCGCAGGTCGAAACCGTGCTTCGGCTTCCGCCTGCGCCGGGCCCCTTGCCCGTTGCGCTGGCGCTGCGTTGCCCAGCCGTGGTCGCGCGCGATCGCAGCAACGGTGTTTGCATCGGACTGTGCGAGGCCGGACGCGAGGCGCTTCTGGAGACCATTGCACGGGATATTTCGCGCATGCCGGCAACGTCCCTGTCCGAGCCCTGGCAGGCGCCGGCGGCCATCATCGAAGACGAGCCCAAGCGCTTCCTCGATGGAGTCGCCAAGGTGCACGACTACCTGCGCGACGGCGACGTCTTCCAGGTAAACCTCTCGCGCGCATGGAACGCCGTTTTCAATACGCCGCCGCGGCCGGATGCGCTTTACGCGCGGCTTCGCGAAGCCAACCCGGCGCCCTTCGCGGGCCTGCTGGTGCAGCCGGGCTGGGCGCTGGCGAGCTCGTCGCCGGAGCGACTGGTTTCGGTGCGCGGCGATAACGTGCAGACGCGTCCCATCGCCGGAACGCGACCGCGCATCGCCGGCGATGACGAGCAACTTCGCATCCAGGAACTCGTCGGCCATCCGAAGGAACGCGCCGAACACGTGATGCTGATCGACCTGGAACGCAACGACCTTGGCCGCGTCTGCCAGGCCGGCAGCGTGGAGGTGGACGAGCTGATGATCGTCGAGAGCTATACCCACGTGCACCACATCGTCTCCAACGTGCGCGGCAGGCTGCGTGAAGACGTGACGCCGGGGCAGGTCATTGCGGCCGTGTTTCCCGGCGGTACCATCACCGGGTGCCCGAAGGTTCGCTGCATGCAGATCATCGCCGAGCTCGAAGGCGAAGGTCGCGGGCCTTACACCGGTGCGATGGGCTACCTCAATCGTGATGGCGACATGGACCTGAACATCCTCATCCGCAGTGCATGGTTGGCAGGAACACAGTTGCAGCTGCGTGCCGGTGCCGGCCTGGTGGTCGATTCGATCGCCGAGGCCGAGCTCGACGAAACCCGCGCCAAGGCGCGCGGCCTGATGCGGGCCTTGGATCCGGCATGAATGCGATCATCCTGAGTGATGGCAAGGTCGTCCCGAACCTCGATCCCGGCGATCGTGGGCTCGCCTATGGCGACGGCGTCTTCGAAACATTGTTGGTCAACAAGGCGTTGCCCGCCTGGTGGGACCGCCACTGGAACCGCCTGCTTCGCGGCACGACCTCGCTGGGCATTCCGGCGCCCTCCGAGGTCGCCGTGCGCCGCGCCTGCGCCACGTTGATGAAGGCCGAACCCGGCGCCTGCGTACTCAAGATCATTTGCACGCGCGGCGCGGGCGGCCGTGGCTATCGACCGCCGGCCGCAGCAACGCCGACAGTGGTCGTGTCCACGCATCCGGCACCCGATCCGGTCGGGCCGGTGGACTTGCGCTGGTGCCAGACGCCCTGGGCCATCCAGCCGCGACTGGCTGGCATCAAGCACCTGAACCGGCTCGAGCAAGTGTTGGCCCGTGCGGAATGGGACGACCCCGAAATCTTCGACGGCATCGTTCGCGATACCGAAGACCGCGTCGTCAGCGCCACGTCCGCCAACCTGTTTGCGCTGGTGGGCGGCCGATGGCTGACGCCGCGGCTCGATCGCTGCGGCATCGCCGGTATCGTTCGTGGCTGGCTGCTGGATGAAGTACCCGAAGCGGCGCAAGCCGACCTCAGCGCGGTTGAAGTCAGTCACGCCGAGGCCCTTTTTCTCTGCAACGCGGTGCGCGGTATCCTTCCCGTGCGCCGGTTGGGCCTGCGCGAGTGGCCCCTGCATCCCGCCGTCACCGCACTGCGCCGCAAACTGGCGATCGCAAACCCCGCCTTTGTCTTCGAGGAGTCCTGATTGGCCACGCATCTCAAGCACGGACGACTCAAGCTCGCCTTTGCCATCGCGATCATCATCGTCGCCGTCGCCGCCACCATCGTATGGCAGCGCACCCAGGGTTTCGCCCAACGCGCCCTGGTGCTCGACCAGACCGAGCGGGTTCTCGTGATCGAGCGCGGCGACGGATTCAACGCCGTGCTGCAGAAGCTGCGGGCGCAGGGCGTGGTGCAGGGCAGCGACCTGGAATGGAAATTGCTCTCGCGCGAGATGGGCGTGGCCGGGCGCATGCAGGTGGGCGAATACTCGATCACGTCGGGACTTACGCCGCGCGAAATCCTCGACCGCCTGTCGAAGGGCGAGGTCATCCAGCGCAAATTCACCATCGTCGAAGGCTGGAGCTTTCGCGACTTGCGCGCGGCGCTCGATGCAGACGCCCTGATCAAGCACAGCACCCAGGGCCTGCCAGATGCACAGGTCATGGAAAAACTCGGGCGTAGCGGGGTGTTCCCGGAAGGGCGCTTCCTGCCGGAAACCTACGTTTACACGCGTGGCACCGATGACATCGCGGTGCTCGATCGCGCCGCCAAGGCGATGGACGTGGCGCTGGCCGCTGCCTGGGAATCGCGCCAGGCGAACCTGCCGCTCGCGTCTCCCGATGAAATGCTGACCCTCGCGTCCATCGTCGAAAAGGAAACCGGGCTGGCCAGCGAACGGCCGCAGATCGCCGGAGTGTTCGTGCGCCGGCTTGAACTGGGCATGCGCCTGGAGACGGACCCGACCATCATCTACGGCATGGGCAGCAGTTACGCCGGCAACATCCGCAAGCGCGACCTGCAAACCGATACGCCGTACAACACTTACCTGCGCGCCGGCTTGCCACCCACGCCCATCGCGATGCCGGGCAAGGCGGCGCTGGCTGCCGTGGCGCATCCGGCCGATGGCGATGCCATTTTCTTCGTGGCGCGGGGCAATGGTGCGCATTATTTTTCCGCGACCTACGCCGAACATTCGGCGGCGGTGCGCAAGTACCAGTTGAAGCGATGATGCCTGCCAGCGTGCGCCCGGGTTTCCTGGTGTCGATCGAGGGCGGTGAAGGCGCCGGCAAATCCACCGTGCGCGAAGCCTTGCAGCACTCGCTGGCGGCACGCGGCCTGGAAGTCGTGTTGACGCGCGAGCCGGGCGGCACCGTCGCCGGCGAAGCCATCAGGCAGTTGTTGCTGGACCCGTCCGGAAAGCTGGCGGCCGAAACGGAACTGCTGCTGATGTTCGCTGCGCGCGCGCAGCTGGTACGCGAAGTGGTGCAGCCGGCCATCGCCCGCGGCGCCGCAGTGCTCACCGACCGATTCACCGACGCCAGCTTTGCCTACCAGGGCGGCGGCCGCGGCATATCCATGGGCATCATCGCCGAGCTTGAACGCTGGGCCGCGCTGATCAAGCCCGACCTGACTTTCCTGCTCGACGTCGGCGTTGAAGTCGGCCTGTCGCGGGCTCGCTCGCGCGGCGCCGAACTCGATCGCATCGAATCGGAACAACTCGATTTCTTCGAGCGGGTTCGCGCCACCTATCGCACGCGTGCCGAGGCCGAGCCGACGCGATTTCGCGTGGTGGATGCCGCGCAATCGCCCGCACTGGTCAGCGGCGAAGTGGTCCGGCTGCTCTCCGACTGGCTGGATGCGCGCGCGTGAACCTGACGGTCTGGCAGCGACGGATCTTCGACGCGGCGATGCAGTCGCATGCGCAGGGCCGCCTGGGCCATGCGTTGTTGCTGTCCGGGCCGGCCAGCATGGGCAAGCGCCAGGTGGCCGAGGCCATCGCGCAGCGCTTGCTGTGCAGCTCGCCGCGCAGCGATGGTTTCGCCTGCGGCGCCTGCCGCAGTTGCCAGTTGTTTCCTGCGCAACAGGTAGGCCTGGCCGTCACCCAGGCGCATCCTGATTTGCAGCGCATCGGCCTGGAGCCCAACGAGAAAGGCGACAAGCTGCGCACGGAAATTTCCGTCGACCAGGTGCGCCGACTGGGCCAGTGGTTCTCGCTGACGCCGCAGTTGGGCGGCGCGCAGGTGGCGCTGATCGATCCGGCCGACCTGATGAATTCGTCGTCGGCCAATGCCTTGCTGAAGACCCTGGAAGAACCAGCCTCGAATCGTTTCCTGTTGCTGGTGACCTCGCGTCCGGGGCGACTGCCCGCGACCATCCGCAGCCGGTGCCAGAAGCTCGAATTCCGCCTGCCTTCCAACGACGAGTCGCTCGAATTCCTGGCGGCTGAAGGCTTGCGCGGGCCCGAGGCCCTGGCTGCCCTTTCGGCAGCGCGCGGCAATCCGGGACAGGCGGCGGCGTGGATGCGCGATGGCATCCTGCAACTGCGTGGCGAGGTCATCGACAGCCTCAATGCCGTGGGTTCCGGACGGACCGGGCCGGTGGAGACCGCACAACGGTGGCTGGCGGACGAAAATGCGGAACTCAGGCTTCGTTTCGCTGCCGAATTGGCAGTGGAGGGGGCGGCTTCGGCTTTTCAGCGGCCGCTGGCCGGGCGCTCGGTGTTGACTGTGCCGGGGGATTTTTCCAGTATTTCGAAATGGTTCGATTCAATGAACCGGACCCGCGAGCAGCTCAAGGCCCCGCTCCGCAACGACCTGGTGCTTGCAGGACTGCTGCGCGAATGGCGTACCATGTTCGAAACGGGCCGATGATGCATACGGCTGCAACCCGGAGACTGGAACGATGATTGGTGGCGCAGGCGCAAGGCAGGGCATTCTCTCGCTGGCCATCAAGGACAAGGCGCAGCTGTATGGCGCATACATGCCTTTCCTGAAGGGTGGCGGCATCTTCATCCCCACCAATCGCCGTTACACCCTGGGCGACGAAGTGTTCCTGTTGTTGTCCCTGCCCGAAGACAAGGACCGCCTGCCGGTCGCCGGCAAGGTCGTGTGGATCACGCCGCCGGGCTCGCAGGGCAATCGCGCCGCCGGCATCGGCGTGCAGTTCAGCGACTCGGCCGAGGCCGAGACGGTGAAGGGGAAAATCGAGACCATGCTGGCCGGCACCCTGGAATCGGACAAGCCGACCCACACGATGTAAGGCGGCGCCCGGGTTCAGGGGAGCAGCAGCATCCGGATGATCATCCAGGCGCCCATGGCGCCAACTGCGAACAAAAGCGCGATGCGGATGCGCGAGAGCCGCGCCGAATCCGACGCCTTCGCCGGCTCCCGGAACTGCAATACCTCCGGCACATACGAACTCGACGGCGCGCCTTCTTCCAGGCCCATGTCGTGCAGCATTTCCCGCGCGCGCTTGTAGTCTTCCGACTTGATCACCCAGATCGCCGGGAGGTTGGCATTGTTGTTCTTTTCGACATAGCTGAATTCGCGGCGGCTGACTTTCTTGTAGCCGCGGCCTTCGCTGATCTTGTGCTCGATGCCGGCCTCTTCGAACAATTTGGCGACGGCTTCGACATTTTCCAGTCGCGGCGAGCTGAACATCTGGCGCATCAGTGGGCCTCGCTGTCTTCGGGCAGGACCCGGATCAAACCTTCCTGCGCTACGGATGCAACGAGTTTCCCGTCGCGCGTGTAGATCAGGCCGCGGGCCAGGCCGCGCGCATTGCCGGCGGTCGGGCTGTCGAGCGAATACAACAACCAGTCGTCCACGCGGAACGGACGATGGAACCACATCGCGTGGTCGAGAGAGGCCATCTGCACGTTGGGCTGGTAGTAGCTGATGCCGTGCGGAAACGTGGTGGTGCCAAGCAGGTAGAAATCAGATGCGTAGGCCAACAGCGCGCGATGCAGTTCGGGCGCATCGCCAACCTTGTCGGTCAGGCGGAACCAGACCTGCTGGTAGGGCGGGCGTTTGGGCGGCTTGACCTCGTCGCGTGGATAGATCGGGCGCATTTCAAAGGGACCCATGCGCGACAGCCAGCGCTGCATTTTCGCGGGCAGTTTTTCCATGATTTCCGGCGATGGGGCCGCCGTCGGTTCCACGTCTTCGGGCTGCGGGACTTCAGGCATGTTGAACTGGTGCTCGACGCCAGGCTCGACTTTCTGGAACGACGAGGCGAACACCAGGATCGGCTGGCCGTGCTGGATCGCCGTCACGCGACGCACCGAAAAACTGCGGCCGTCGCGGGCGCGGTCCACGTCGAAGATGATAGGCGCGGTAATGTCGCCGGCGCGCAGGAAATAGGCGTGGATGGAATGCACGCTGCGGCCTGCTTCCACCGTCTGCTGCGCCGCCGACAGGGCCTGGCCCAGCACCTGTCCACCGAACACGTACTTGGTGCCGATGTCGCGGCTCTGGCCGCGGAACAGGTTGTCTTCGAGCCGCTCCAGCGTGAGCAGGGCGACGAGTTCAGATACGACGGATTCGGTCATGGTGGCTCCGGACGGCTGCGGCAATTGTACCGTCGCGGGCTAGAGGGCGGGCTCAGGGCGTGACGCGCTTCAGCTTGCCTTCCGACAACACCCGGTCCCAGGGGAAAAGCGGGCCCGGGTCACGCTTGCGCGGCACCAGGCGCGAGGGGTCGTCGCTCGCGGCCACCATCGTCGTGTCCAGGTCTTCGTGTCCCGCGATGTATTCGAGTCCGGGCAGTTCCCGCCGCAGTGATCCAAGCAGGGCCACCAGCGCGCGCAGTTGTGCTTCGGGGTAGGGCTCGGTCATTGCCTGGTGGCGGGAGTCGAGCCAGTCGGGATATCGGCCGATGTTCACCAGCTCGATGCCGATCGATCGCGGGTTGTAACCGCGCGTGTGGTGGGCAATGCGGGTAGGGCGGACGAACAGGTGCACCGTGCCGTCGCGATCAATGTAGTAATGGCCGCTGTTGCCGGTGCCCGAATCATGCAACTGGCGCTCGCCGTATTCGCGCGCGACCGCCATGTCCGGCAGTTCCGTGCAATGCACCACCACCAGGTCTATCTGCCCGGCAGGGCGCTGGTCGAGGCGCTCTTCGTAGGGAAGGGGCCAGACGTGGACGGCGGGCGGCGGCAGGTCGGCGCTCATGGCCGCATGTTAACATTGCGACCACTGCGGAGCCTTCCATGTCGCTGCCTCCACCTGATTCGCCGCTCGGCATCCTGATGTCCAGCCTGCCCCGCGCAGGCCGCGTGGAATGGATCGGCCTGCGTCCGCAACGTGACGTCGAAATGGTGGCCGTGACGGAAGCATTGGCAGTCGCTGGACGCGGCCTGCAAGGCGATCGTTACGCCAGCGACAGTGGCAAGCGCGGCATCACGCTGATCCAGGCCGAACATCTTCCCGTCATCGCCGCACTTGCCGATCATCCACAGTTGGCGGCGTCGTTGTTGCGGCGGAACGTCGTGGTTTCCGGCATCCCCGTGATCGCATTGAAGGGTCGCAGGTTTCGCATCGGCGACGTGCTGCTGGAGGGCACCGACGACTGCGATCCGTGTTCGCGAATGGAAGCGGCACTTGGCCCCGGCGGCTTCAACGCCATGCGAGGGCATGGCGGCCTGTGCGCGCGCATCCTCGAAGGCGGCCAGCTTCGAACAGGCGACGCCGTGGTGCCGGTGCCGGCCGACGCCGGGTGAAGGGCCACGTCATCATTTCGCACGGGCTGCAGAGCAGTCCCGAGGCGACCAAGGCCACTGCCATTGCGAAAGTTGCGCAATCGCTTGGCTGGACGACCGAGATCCCGGATTACCGCGATCTCGATGCCAGCAGCGAACTGGGCGACGTGCTGTCCCGCATCGAACGATTGCGCCGCGCGTTGGCTGGCAAGCGCACGCCGCTGGTGCTGGCGGGGTCGAGCATGGGCGCCTTCATTTCTGCGCGCGTCTCGCTTGCCGTGGCTGTGCAGGGGCTGTTCCTGATGGCGCCCCCGACGCAGCTGAAAGGCTACGACATCGTGCTCGAGGCCGCGCCGGTTCGCACTTGCATCGTGCACGGCTGGCATGACGAATTGATTCCTGCCGGCGAAGTCGTGCGCTGGGCGCAAAAGCGCAGCGACCACCTCGTGCTCGTGAACGACAGCCATCGCCTGGCCGACCATGTGGAATTTTGCGCGCAGGAATTCGGCCGCTTCGTGCAGGGACTCGCGTGAAATTCTTCGTTGCCTGTGCCAAGGGCCTGGAATACCTGCTGGTTGACGAGTTGCTTGCCATGGGCGCCACCCGCGCCACGGCCGCGACGGCGGGTGCCAATGTGGAAGGCGTGGATGCGCTGGCCTATCGGGCCGCCATGTTCTCGCGCCTGGCCAGCCGCGTGCTGTGGCCCCTGGCCGAGTTCGATTGCGAAAACGAAGCCGACCTTTACCAGGGCGTGCACGAGCTCGACTGGTCGGCGCACGTCGCGCCCGAAGGTACCCTGGCCGTTGACGCGCACGTCTCCGGACCCACGCTCACCCACGAACGCTTTGCCGCGCAACGCATCAAGGATGCGGTGGTGGACCGGATCCGTGCCAGCCACGGCGTGCGGCCTTCGGTGGACGTGGATGCCCCGGACCTGCGATTGAATTTTGCCTTGCGCAAGGGTCGCGGCTTCCTGTCGGTGGACCTCGGCGGTGGCGCGCTGCATCGCCGCGGCTGGCGCCAGTCGCAAGGCGACGCACCGCTGAAGGAAAATCTCGCCGCCGCGATGCTGGTGCGTGGCCAGTGGCCGCGCATTTATTCCGAAGGCGGCGCCTTGCTCGACCCGATGTGTGGCAGCGGCACGCTGCTGATCGAAGGCGCGCTGATGGCGGCCGACGAAGCGCCCGGGCTGTTGCGCTGGCGCGGCCAGCAACCCAGCCGCTGGCTGCGCTTCGACACGCGCGCGTGGTCGGCGCTGGAAACCGAGGCGAAGTCTCGCGCCGCTACCGGGCGGGCTGCGCTCAAGCCGGTATTCTTCGGTGCCGACAGCGACCCGAAAGCCCTGCATGCTGCGATGGGCAACGCCGATCGCGCCGGCGTGGGCGAACTGATCCGCTTCGATCGCAAGCCGATCGTCAATCTCACCGCGCCTGCATTCGCTCGCGGCCTGGTGGCCTGCAATCCGCCCTACAACCAACGCCTGGCTGCGGACACCGATCTGTATCGCGAAATCGGCGATGCGCTGCGCAAGGCCGTTCCGGATTGGCGCGCCGCGCTGCTGTGCGGCAATGACGAACTCGCGCATGCCACCGGATTGCGCGCGTCCAAGAAATATACGATGCACAACGGCACGATCGAGTGCACGCTGGTGCTCTGCGATCCTATCCAGCCGCCGATGCGCGAAGCCAAGCCCGTCGCTGCGCTGTCCGAAGGCGCCGCAATGGTGGCCAACCGCCTGCGCAAGAACCTGAAACGATTCAAGAGCTGGCGCACCCGCAACGGCATCGATTGTTATCGCGTCTACGATGCCGACCTGCCGGAATATTCGGCGGCCATCGACCTGTACCAGGAACTCGATGGCGCGCGGCGCCAGTTCCTGCACGTGCAGGAATATGCCGCGCCCGACACCATTCCCGAAGCGGACACGCGTCGCCGCTTCGGCGAATTGCTGGCCGCGCTGCACGATGTGTTCCCAGTGCCACGCGAGCAGGTCGTCGTGAAGACGCGACTGCGCGGCAAGGGCGGCAGCAAGTATGGCCGCCTCGACAAGACCGGTGATTTCTTCATCGTCGCCGAAGGTCCGGTGAAGCTGCGCGTCAACCTCCAGGATTACCTCGATACCGGCGTGTTCCTGGACCATCGACCGCTGCGCTTGCGCATTGGCGCAGAGGCGCGCGGCAAGCGCTTCCTCAATTTGTTCAGTTACACCGGCGCGGCCACGGTGCATGCCGCCGTCGGCGGCGCCGTGCAGACGACCAGCGTCGACCTGTCGGCGACCTACCTGGACTGGGCCGCGAAAAACCTCGCATTGAACGGCGTGGACGGGCCCGAGCATCGCCTGGTGCAGGCGGACGTGCCGCAGTGGCTGGAAAACGACCGCAACCAGTACCACTTGATCTTCTGCGACCCGCCAACCTTCTCCAATTCAGCGCGGGCCGAGGATTTTGATACCCAGCGCGACCATCCGCGATTGCTGCGCGCCGCGATGGCGCGGCTGGCGCCGGGCGGGCTGCTTCTGTTCTCGAACAATTTCCGCCGCTTCAAGCTCGACGATGCAGCGATTGCGGAATTCGCCAGCGTTCGCGAAATCAGCAAGCAGACGATCGACGTGGATTTCGAACGAAATCCGCGTATCCACCGCGCCTGGGAATTACGAAGACTTTGACTTGCGCTCGGCCTTGCGCCGCTTGCGCTCGGCAGCGCGGTCGTCGATGGCCTGCTTGTATTCGGCCTTGCTGATCAGCTGCATGCGCTCGATCTTGCAGGGGTAGTCGCGGGTCAGGATGGCGTCGCCCAGGTTGCCGCAGACGCGGCCGCTGACCGGGTCGCCCCGGAACACCAGCACGGATGAGAAGCTAAGCGAGGTGCAGGCGCCGCCGACTTCAATCCGGTATTTGTGGCGGCCTGCGTCCACCAGGATCGTGCGGTCGTCCAGTTCCACCCAGCCTCGGGCAAAGTCCGGGTCCAGGCACTGAGAGCCGCGGAGGATGGGGGTGTCAGGCGAGCCTGCGCTGGCGGAAGTAGCCAGCCCCAGGGCCAAAACCAATGCGAACGCCGGGATCTTCATGCTGCCTCCATGGTTGCCTGGCACCATTGTGCACCGGTCCGATTAACCCGGGCGAAATGTCCGCGCAGGCATTATGCTCGGGACATGGCAGCCAAGAGCGACATCAACAAATCCCAGCCCGTCGGCTGGACGTTCTTTCGCCAGTGGCTGAAGAACCCCCTTCGGGTGGCTGCCATCTCACCTTCCAGCAAGCAGTTGGCGCGGCAGATGATGTCGCAGTTGCCGCGTGCTTCACGGCGGGTGATCGAACTTGGCGGCGGCACCGGCGTGTTCACCCAGGCGCTGCTGGACCACGGCATCGCCCCGGCCGACCTGCTGGTGCTGGAGTTGAACGAAGAACTGCACCAGCACCTGGTCCGCCAGTTTCCGGGCGCGCGCGTGGTCTGCGCGGATGCCGGCAATCTTTCGGCGATTGCGCAGTCACAGGGCTTCACCGGCCCCGACAGCGCCGACGCGGTGATCTCCGGCCTGGGCCTGCTGTCCATGCCCCGGCAGACCCAGCAGTCCATCCTGCAGGCGGCCTTCGACAGCCTCAAGCCGGAAGGCCGTTTCATACAGTTCACTTACGGCCCGGCCAACCCCGTCACCCGCGAGGTGGTGGATGCGCTCGAGCTGACCGCGCGGCGCGCCAGCTTCACCTGGTGGAACGTGCCGCCGGCGACGGTTTATGTTTACCAGCGGCGGGTATCCCGTTCGATGGCGCCGCGTTCGATGCGCTGAGTTGCGGCTGAGCAACGCTGGGTTGCACCCGGGCCCCTTTTGAGGCGCGCCGGCAGCACCTATCTTGAGGGCACGATCCCCAGGAGGCTTCCATGACCACCACCGCTACTCGTAACCGACCCGTCACCCGCCGCCTGCGCGGCATGGCCACGTCCGACGGCGCCGGCGTCAGCCTGACCCGGGTCATTGGCACCCAGCAATTGTCCTACCTCGACCCGTTCCTGATGCTCGATGAATTCGGCTCGGACAAACCGGGTGACTACATCGCGGGTTTCCCTTCGCACCCGCATCGCGGCTTCGAGACGGTCACCTACATGCTGGACGGACGCATGCGGCACAAGGACAACCACGGCAACGAAGGCCTGATGACGGCCGGATCGGTGCAGTGGATGACCGCCGGTCGCGGCATCGTGCATTCGGAAATGCCCGAGCAGGAAGAAGGGCTGATGCGAGGCTTCCAGCTGTGGGTCAACCTGCCGGCCAAGGACAAGATGGGCCAGCCGCGCTATCAGGAATTTTCCGCCGATCGCATTCCGGAGGTGTCGCCTTCCAAGGGTGTCGCGGTGAAGGTCATCGCGGGACATGTCGGCGACGTGGCAGGACCCGTGCAGCAACCTGCCACGGACCCGCTGTACCTGGACATCGCCATCGAAGCCGGTGCGAGTTTCGGACAGGCCATCGCCTCGGGGCACAACGCGTTCGCGTACGTTTACGAAGGCGAAGTGTCCGTGGGCGCCGACTCGGTCGGCAAGGGCGAGTTGATCGTGCTGGGTGACGGCGACGCGGTCACCGTCTCCGGCACGTCGGCGAAGAGCCGGTTGATCCTCGTCGCGGGCAAGCCCATCGGCGAACCGGTGGCGCGCTATGGTCCGTTCGTGATGAACACCCAGGCCGAGATCATGCAGGCCGTGCAGGACTTCCAGTCCGGCCGCTTCTGATCGTCAGCCCTTCGCAGCGGGACCGATTAGCGTCCCGCTTCGCGAACCAGCATTGACGCGGTTTCGCCTTCGATCCGCCCACGGCCCAGGTTGAGCACGCCATTGACGCCATGTGCGACGAAGTTGTCGTGCACGCGAGCGTTGTCGAGAAGCAACTCGCCGTAATTGAGCACCATTCCGCTGTCGCGTTCGCTGCCATCGAGCGAATTGAAGGCGACGATGCTGTCCTCCATCTGCAGGCGGCCGCGATTGAGGACGATGGATGATGAGCGATTGCCGGTACTGTCGAGCACGCGCGTCGACACCAGGCGCAGCGTGCCGAAATTCCGGATCGCGCCATCGCTGCCTTCCGCGAGCGCGAGGTCGCGCAAGGTCACGTTGCCTTCGCGCCCGACTTCAAGCAGCGCGACATCACCGTCGGCGTAGCTTCGGATCTCGGCGCCGTTGCCTTCGATGGTGAGTTCGCCGGTGATGCTGGGCAGCAACAGCCCCGATTCCGAAGCCGATGACAATACGTAGGATCCGCGCCGCGCCAGGATGATGCGCTGCGCTCCGCTGCCCGACTGCGCGGCGCGCAAGGCTTCCACCAGGGCCTTGCCGTCGTGGTCGGCGATGGTGGTTTCGCGCGTGCAGGCGGTGGACAGCAGCGCGAGTGAACCGATGAGGAGCAATCGAGTAAGGATCATGGCAATGGCGCTCCGTGGGGTTCGATCCCAAGCTCGCACGGCCGGCTAGAGCACCCACTCAGGCGCTTCGGGAGATAAAAGCGAACTCGCAAAAACGAAACCCGCCTTTCGGCGGGTCTGTTTTTTGCAAGGGAGTCCATCAATCGTCGGACGGCAGGCCTTCAGGGCGTTTCCGGAACGGCGGCTTCGGCCCATTGTGGCGCGGAGCGCGATTGCCATCGGGACGCGGGCCACGATCGTTGAAGGGCCGGTCGCCCGGCGGGCGGGCACCTTGCGGACGATCACCTTGCGGACGCGGCGGCTTCGGACCGCGCGGCGCGTACGGGCTGTCGCCCTGCGGACGCGGACCACGGGTTTCGCCCTGCGGACGTGGGCCCCGCGGGCCCTGGGGCGCGCCTGGCCGCGGTCCACGGTCGCCGTAGGGACGTGGTGCGCCGGGACGCGCATTGCGCGGCGGTGCGACCTTGGAGCCGGTCTCTACGCCCTCGGGCACGTACCAACTGCGGAACTCGGCGCCGTGCGGGGCATTCGCATCGTTGCCGGGCTGGCGGCTTGCGCTGTGGGGCTTGCCCTTGAAGCCGGCCGGGCCACCCGGGCGTGGGCCGCGGTCGCCTTGCGGGCGCGGACCGCGTTCGTTGAACGGACGGTCGCCTTGCGGCTTTGGTCCGCGCGGCGCATACGGGCGGTCGCCCGCCGGCCGGCCGGCGCCGGATTCGATCCGGTTGCCGAAGTTATCGTCACGCGGTCCGGCGCTTTTCGCGCCGAACGGCTTGCCGCCACGCGGCGGGCGATTGCCGACCGGACGGTCGGCGCCCATCGGCCCGCTGAAGGCCTTGCCCGCGCCCTTGAAGGCGGGCTTGCCACGCGGACCTGCGCCGGGACGGCCGCGACCTCGCGGCTTGTCTTCGCGCACATGGTCGAAGCGACGCAGTTCGCGCGCTTCTTCGTTCACGTGGCCGTTGACGAAGGAGTTCTGCACACGGTCCTTGCCGACCCGGATTTCCATCGGTCGCGACTTGCGCTGCCCGATCACCGGCTGCAGGGTCAGCACAGGCGCGTTTTGTTCCAGGCCGAAATGCTTGCGGATCTTTTCGACTTGTTCGGCTTCCATCTCTACGCAGTGGCCGCGCTTGAGCAAGCGGGGCAGGGTGACATCGCCGTAGCGCACGCGCTTCAGGCGACTGACCTGGTGGCCCTGCGATTCCCACAGGCGACGCACTTCGCGGTTGCGGCCTTCGGTCACCACCACCTGGAACCAGGAGTGCGAACCGCTGGCGTTGATGCGCTCGATCTTCTCAAATTTTGCCGGGCCGTCTTCCAGCGCCACGCCGCGCGCCAGACGATCGACCACGTTGTCCGGCACTTCGCCGGGGATGCGGCAGACGTATTCGCGTTCGATCGCATTGGACGGATGCATCAGCGCGTTGGCCAGTTCACCGTCGGTGGTCAGCAGCAACAGGCCGGTGGTGTTCATGTCCAGGCGGCCGACGGCAATCCAGCGCGCGCCTTTCAATCGCGGCAGCGCTTCGAAAATGGTCGGGCGGCCTTCGGGATCTTCGCGGGTGGTGACCTGGCCCTCGGGCTTGTTGTAGATCAGCACGCTGGTCGGTTCGGTCAGCGCAGTGGCGACGAAAGTCTTGCCATCGATTTCGATGCGGTCGCCGCTGGACACGGACTGGCCGATCTTGGCGACTTCACCGTTGACCTTCACCAGGCCCTGGCCGATGCGCTCTTCCAGCGCGCGGCGCGAACCCAGGCCGGCTTGCGCGAGCACCTTGTGCAGGCGTTCCTCGATGCGCGGCGTGTTGTCTTCGGCGGTCTTGTCCTTCAGCGACAGGACTTTCTTGGTCGGGGTCTTACTCATTTCTGAACTCCGGCTCGGCGATGTCGCCGGCCTCTTCGTTGTCGGGGCCGGATTCGGCCTCGGGTGTGGAATCGGACGTGAGCTCGGCAAGCAGGGCGGCGTTGGCCACGCCTGGCGGCGTCATGTCGAAGGGAAGCTGCGGATCGAGCTCGGGGATGTCCTTGAGCTCGGAAAGCGGCGGCAATGCATCCAGGCTTTTCAGCCCGAAGTAATCCAGGAAGGTGCGGGTGGTGCCGAACAGTTCCGGGCGGCCCGGCACGTCGCGATGGCCGATCACGCGGATCCACTCGCGCTCTTCCAGCATCTTGATGGTGTTCGAATTCACCGCCACGCCGCGGATGGATTCGATTTCGCCGCGGGTAATCGGCTGGCGGTAGGCGATGAGCGCGAGGGTTTCGAGCGTGGCGCGCGTGTACTTGGTCTGGCGTTCGGTCCACAGGCGCGCGACGAAGGAATGCACGTCGGCCTTTACCTGGAAGCGGAAGCCGGAAGCGACTTCGACCAGTTCGACGCCGCGATTCTCGGCATCGCTGCGCAGGTCGGCGATGGCTTGTTCCAGGCTGCCCGGGGGCGGCAGGGATTCTTCCGGGAACAGGGCGGTGATTTGCGCCAGCGTCAGCGGCTGGGGCGAGGCCAGCAGCGCTGCCTCCACGATGCGTCGGATCAGGTCTTGGTCCATGGGTTCGTCGTTGGGTTGGTCAGTCATGCGTCGGTGCCGTCGGCGCCGGTCGCATCGTCGAGTCCGTGTTCATCGGACGTGGGTTCGGGGAGGTCGCGTGCAAGCGCGTCCGGATCGTTCGCGGCGCCACCATCGGAGGCGGCCAGCGACTTCACGTAGATCGGGGCCGGCCAGGCAGGCGCATCGGCCAGTTTCGGCAGGTGCACGTCGCGCGGGGCCGCTTCGTCCTGCACGATTTCGAGCAGTTGTTCCTTGGCCAGTTCCAGCACCGACAGGAAGGTGACCACGACGCCGATGCGGCCTTCCTCGACGTTGAACAGGTTCTCGAACAAATGGAAGCTGCCGTCAGCCAGCTTGCCCAGCACTTCGCCCATGCGCTGGCGAACCGACAAGGCCTCGCGGGTGATCGCGTGGTGGGTGAACATGTCGGCGCGCTTGAGCACGTCGCGCAGCGCCAGCAGCATTTCGCGCAGGTCCACCGGCGGCGGCACGCGGACCGTCGCGCGTTCCGGCACGAAGGCGGTGGCTACCGTGGTGTCGCGGTCGAGGCGGTCGAGGTCGTCGATGTCTTCGGCGGCCTTCTTGAAGCGCTCGTATTCCTGCAGGCGGCGCACCAGTTCGGCGCGCGGGTCGCCTTCGATGCCTTCCTCGAGTTCGGCGCGCGGCAACAACATGCGCGACTTGATCTCGGCCAGGATGGCGGCCATCACCAGGTATTCGGCAGCCAGTTCAAAACGCAGGTCCTGCAGCACGTCGATGTAGTCGACGTATTGCCGGGTGATCTCGGCGACCGGGATGTCGAGGATGTCGAGGTTCTGTCGGCGGATCAGGTAAAGCAGCAGGTCCAGCGGGCCTTCAAAAGCCTCCAGGATGACTTCCAGCGCGTCCGGCGGGATGTACAGGTCCTGCGGCATCTGCAGCACCGGCTGGCCCTTGAACACGGCCAGCGGCATTTCCTGTTGCTGCGGCCGTTCCGGCGCGCGCACGGCGTTGCCATCCTTGCGGGGCAGTTCCGGAAAAGCGGATTCGGGCGCGTCTTGCGCGAGCGGTTCGGTCATCAGAAAGATTCAGTGAGCGGTATCGGGAAACGGTGATTCTTGATGAAGGGCTCTCGAGTGAGAGTTGGGAACTGGCGCTTACACCGTGACGGGATGAAAGCCCTGACGCAGGACGACGGGCTCGTCGCCCGTGCAATCCACCACGCTGGTCGGCCCCGGTTCGCAATCCTCTGCGTCCAACATGACATCGACCCAGCGCAAACACCGCTCTGCTACCGATTCGGCCTCGTGGCTGACGAGGTCATCTTCGTCAGGAAACACCAGGCTGGTGGACAGCAGCGGCTCCCCCATCGCTTCCAGCAACGCCTTCGTGACCACGTGGTCGGGCAGGCGAATGCCGATGTCGCGGCGCTTGCTGCGGCCGCTGTTTTTAATGCGCTTGGGCAATTCCGCGGAGGCCGGAAGGATGAACGTGCATGGACCCGGGGTCAGCGATCGCATTAGCCGGAAGGCTGGATCGTCGAGCCGGGACAGGCGGCCGGCCTCACTCAATTGCCGACAGAGTAAGGTGAAAGGGTGCTTCGTGTCCAGTTGCCGAAGCCGCTGCACGCGCTCTTCCGCTTCCTTCCCGTTCAGCGCCCAGACCAGCGCATAGCCAGCGTCAGTGGGGCACAAGCCCAGTCCGCCGTCCTTCAGGACCTCGGCGGTCTTCAGGATAAGGCGCTCTTGCGGCGTCACTGGGTGGACGTGATGGCGAACGGTCATGCGGCTATCATGCAAGCTGACGGTGCAAAGGCATAGCCATGTGGTATTCGATCATCGGAACTGACGCCAAGGGCTCCCTGCCGGCGCGACTCGCGGCCAGGCCGCAACACCTGGCGCGGCTGGAGGCACTGCGTGACGCAGGTCGCCTCAAGATCGCCGGGCCTTTTCCCGCCATCGACTCGCCCGATCCCGGTCCGGCCGGTTTCACCGGCAGTCTCATCGTCGCCGAATTCGACTCGCTGGCCGAAGCGAAGGCCTGGGCGGATGCCGATCCCTATCTTGCGACGGGCGTCTACGCGAGTGTCGATGTCCGTCCGTTCAAACTGGTCCTGCCGTGAGCAACGCAGCGCGGATCGAGCGGATGCGCGAGGCATTGCTGGCGTTGGAGCCCTTGCATCTGGAAATTGTCGATGAAAGCCACAGGCACGCCGGCCACGAAGGCGCGCGCGACGGGCGCGGCCATTTCGCCCTGGATATCGTCAGCGAGGCCTTTGCCGGACTCGCGCCATTGGCCCGCCACCGCCGCGTCTACCAGGCCATGGGCGACATGATGCAGACCGATATCCACGCCCTGTCCATCCGGGCCCGGACGCCCGCGGAAGCCCGATAGGGCATAATACGGCCCCCAAAGGCGGCCTTCTTGCGCGCCGGCAACCCAAGAAAACCCCACATGACCCAGAAAATTGCGGTGATCCGCGGCGACGGCATTGGTCCCGAGATCATGGACGCCACCCTGCACGTGCTCGATGGCCTGAACCTCGGCCTGGAATATGACTTCGTCGACGCCGGCCTGTCGGCCTATGAAAAATGCGGCGAGCTGCTGCCCGCCGCGACCATGGAAGCGATCACGCAGCACCGCATCGCGCTGAAGAGTCCGCTGACCACGCCGGTGGGCGAGGGCTTCTCATCCATCAACGTGGAATTGCGCAAGCGCTTCGACCTGTACGCCAACGTGCGCCCGGCAATCTCGTTCCCGAACACCAAGTCGCGCTACGAGAACATCGACCTGATCACGGTGCGCGAAAACACCGAAGGCGCCTACATCGGCGAAGGCCAGAACGTGACGGCCGACGGCGAGACGGCGACGCTGACCCAGCGCGTCACCCGCACCGGTTCCGAGCGCATCGTGCGCTACGCCTTCGACCTGGCGCGCCGCGTCGGCCGCAAGAAGGTCACCGTGGTGCACAAGGCCAACATCCTCAAGTCCACCTCGGGCTTGTTCCTCAAAGTTGCGCGCGAAGTCGCCGCGCAGTATCCCGACATCCAGTGCAACGAGATGATCGTGGACAACACCTGCATGCAGCTGGTGATGCGTCCGGAACAGTTCGACGTGATCGTCACGACCAATCTGTTCGGCGACATCATTTCCGACCTGTGCGCCGGCCTCGTCGGCGGCCTGGGTCTCGCGCCGGGCGCCAACATCGGCACCACCGCTGCCATTTTCGAGGCCGTGCACGGCTCGGCGCCGGACATCGCCGGCAAGGGCATCGCCAATCCGGTCGCGCTGTTGCTGGGCGCCGCGCAGATGCTCGACCATCTGGGCAAGCTCGATGAAGCCCGCCGCCTGCGCGCAGCCATCGTCGCCACGATGCGCGACCGCGACCACCTGACGCCGGACCTCGGCGGCACCGGCACCACGATGTCCTTCGCCAACGCGATCGCCGCGCACATCGCGGCGTAAGGCGATCAGTCGCGCGACTGCAGCTTGGACAGCAGTCGCAGGATTTCCAGGTACAGCCAGACCAGCGTCACGATCAGGCCGAAGGCGCCGTACCACTCCATGTATTTCGGCGCGCCGGACTCGACGCCGTTTTCGATGAAGTCGAAATCCAGCACCAGGTTCAGCGCCGCGATCACGACGACGAAGCCGCTGAAGGCGATGCCCATCCAGCCGCTTTCGTGGATGAAGCCGATCGAATGGCCGAAGAAGCCCATCACGATGTTGGCCATGTACAGCAGGAAGATGCCGCCGGTCGCGGCGACGACGCCGAGCTTGAAGTTCTCGGTCGCCTTGATCAGGCCGCTGCGATAGGCCATCAACAGGGCAGCGAGCGTGCCGAAGGTCAGGCCGACGGCCTGCACGACGATGCCGGGATACTGCATTTCCAGCATTGCCGAAATGCCGCCGAGGAACAATCCCTCCAGCAGCGCGTAAAGGGGAGCCGTGTACGGCGCCCAGGTCTTCTTGAACACCGTCACCAACGCAACGACGAAGCCGCCGATGGCGCCGACCAGCAGCATCGGCAGGATCGCGCCCATGCTTTCAGGACCGGTGTAGCGGTTCCAGGTGTAGGCGGCGCTGACCATGATGATCAACAACAGCAGGCCGGTCTTGTTGACCGTGCCGTTGAGGCTCATCGTCTGATCGCTGCCACCACTGACAACGCGGCCGGAACCGATATCGAGGAAGGTGTTCTGGCCTAGGGCCGGATTGCCGCTGCGCATGGCTTGGGTCTCCTGTGGATTGCGCCGAGTCTACTGCTTTTTTCGGACCGGGTTGGCACTGCCTGGCGAGGGCAGGGGCCGTTTCCAGAAATGATCCAGCACCGTCACCTCGCCGCGACCGGCGCGATAACCATGGCGCAAGGCGCCGTGCACGTAGTCGCTGGCATCGGCGCAGGCGTCGGCCAGCGACATTCCGAGACAGGCATTGGCGGCGATGGCTGACGCCAGCGTGCAGCCGGTTCCGTGGCCGGACACTTTCAGCCGCGGATGCACGAACTCGTGCAACTGGCGGCCATTGTCGAGGCGATCGATCATCTCCTTGCCGGGCAGGTGGCCGCCCTTCAGCAATACAGCGCGGGCGCCAAGCGCCAGCAGTTCCACCAGCGCCGCTTCCGCATCCGCGCCATTGCTGATGGCATGGCCCAGCAGCAATTCCGCTTCCGGGATGTTCGGCGTGATCACGCTGGCCAGGGGCAGCAGTCGCGTGCGCAGTGCTTGCAACGCCGCCGGTTGCAGCAAGCGCGCCCCTGAACTGGCAACCATCACCGGATCGAGCACGAGCACTTTCGGCTTCCATTCTTCCAGCGCATCGGCCACCGCGTTGATGACGCGCGCGTTCGCGAGCATTCCAATCTTCACCGCGCCAATCCTGAAATCATCGAAACAGGCGTCGATTTGCGCGCGCAGGAACGCGATCGGTGGTACCTGCACTGCCGTCACGGCGCGGGTGTTCTGCGCGGTCAATGCGGCGATGGCGCTCAGCCCGTGCACGCCATGCGCCGCGAAGGTCTTCAGGTCGGCCTGGATGCCCGCGCCACCGCCGGAATCGGATCCGGCGATGGTGAGGGCACAGGTGGGACGTTTCATCAAAGCACTTCGGAGGCGTAATCGGCCAGTCGCGAACGCTCGCCGCGACGCAGGGTGATGTGCGCGCTGTGCGCCCAGTTCTTGAAGCGATCCACGGCGTAGGTCAGGCCCGAGGTCGTCTCGGTGAGGTACGGAGTATCGATCTGTTCAACATTGCCCATGCAGATGATCTTGGTGCCCGGGCCGGCGCGGGTGATCAGTGTCTTCATCTGCTTCGGCGTCAGGTTCTGCGCTTCGTCCACGATCACCCAACGGTTGAGGAAGGTGCGGCCACGCATGAAGTTCATCGAGCGGATCTTGATGCGCGATGCCAGCAGGTCGTTGGTCGCGCCGCGGCCCCAGGCACCGTGGTCGTCGGTATGGGTCAGCACTTCCAGGTTGTCGGTCAGCGCGCCCATCCACGGCGTCATCTTTTCTTCCTCGGTGCCGGGCAGGAAGCCGATGTCCTCGCCGACGCTGACCGTGGCGCGGGTCATGATGATCTCGCGATAGCGCTGCACGTCCATCGTCTGCGCCAGGCCCGCCGCCAGTGCCAGCAAGGTCTTGCCGGTGCCGGCCGTGCCCAGCAGCGTGACCAGGTCGATTTCCGGATCCATCAACGCGTTGAAGGCGAAGTTCTGCTCGCGATTGCGCGCGTTGATGCCCCACACCTGGTGCTGCGACGAGCGATAGTCATCGACGATCTGCAGCACCACGCGCTCGCCATCGAGCTTGGCCACTTTCAGTTCGACTTCGTCATCGCCGGGCAAGTACAGGAACTGGTTCGGATACCAGCCGTCGTCGGCGGTGCGGCGTACCTCGTAGAAGGTGCGGCCCTTTTCCGTCCACGAGCGCAGGTTGCCTTCATGTCGTTCCCAGAAGTCGCCCGGCAATTCCGTGGCGCCGGTGAACAACAGGTTGAAATCATCGATTGCGCGATCGTTCTCGTAGTCTTCCGCGGTGATGTCGCAGATCGAGGCCTTGATGCGCAGGTTGATGTCCTTCGACACCAGCACCACCGGGATGCCGGGGTTGTCGTCACGCAACTGCAGGATCGAGCCCAGGATCAGGTTGTCCGGCATCACGTTGCCGAAGCGGCGGCCGGTCTCGACCGGCTTCAGCTGGAAGTGCAGCTTGCCGACGCTTTGTTCATTGCGCAGCTGCAGGCCCTTGGGCTGCACCAGCGGGATGCCGCCTTCAATCGAATTCTTGCCGTTGGCCTCGACTATTTCATTGAGGAAGCGGCTTACCTGGCGCGCGTTGCGACTTGCTTCGGAATGGCCTTTCTTGCCGTTGTCGAGTTCCTCCAAAACCATCATCGGGATGAATACGTCGTGCTCTTCGAACTTGAAGAGCGCGGTCGGGTCGTGCATCAGCACGTTGGTATCCAGCACGTAGATGCGCTTGCTTCGCGTCATTGATCGATCCTATGAGGGAGGGAACAGGAGAACACACAGCGATAAACCGCCGATGCTCGCGGGGCGAGTCGGCGGGGTTGGGGAACGGGAGGGATTGGTCACTGCAGGCGGCGTCAGAACTTCATCGGATCCATGATGGCATCGAGGTTCAGGTGGTCACAGAATTCCATGAAATCGTCGCGCAAGGCGGCGATGTGCATATTGGCCGGAATCCCGATGGTGACCTGCGCGGTGAACATCTCCGCGCCGGTCTGCATCGCGCGGTAACGCGAGCTGTGCAGGCTTTCGATGGTGATGCCCTGCTTGTCGAAGAAATCGGCCAGCTGGAACAGGATGCCGGGCTTGTCGGCCGCCACCACTTCCACGATGTAGGGCAGCAGGTTCGATTGCACGGGCTTGGGGCCGGTGCGATACCAGACCAGCTTGAAGCCTTCTTCGCGCTCGAGCCGGGTGAGCATCGCCTCGAGCTTTGCCACCGCGTCCCACGACCCGATCGCCAGCGCCGTCACCGACACGTCGCGGCCGACCGTGGACAGGCGCGCGTCAACCATGTTGCAGCCCGATTCCGAGATGCGACGGGTAACCGCCAAGAGGGGCGACTGAGGATGCGTGGTGTACGCGCTGATCAGGAGATGGTTTTCGTTGGTGGCGGGTCGAGCAGGTGCGTCAGTCAATGCAGTCTTCCCTGGATGGCACATCCGATGTGCCAGATGCGTCCAGCATACTTGCCGCCGGTTTGCACCCGCAAGTAACATCGTGACTGTTTTCCCCCAGGCCACCCACTTGTACCTGTCCGGCAGCATCACCGCGCTGGCGACGCCGTTTACGGCCGCTGGCGACATCGACTTCGAGTCCTGGAAGCGGCACCTGGACGCACAACTCGCCGCTGGCACCCGGGCCCTGGTCGTGGCGGGTTCCACCGGTGAGGCCGCCACGCTTTCCGACCAGGAATATTCAAGCCTGATCCGCACTGCGGCCGACCAGGTCGGCGGCCGTGTGCCGGTGCTGGCGGGAACCGGCCTGTCCGGAACGGCCAAGACCATCGCCCAGACCCGGCTGGCCAGGGACAGCGGGGCCAATGTCGCCCTGGTGGTCACGCCTCCCTATGTCCGTCCCACCCAGGCGGGACTGCTTGCGCACTACCGTGCCGTGGCGGAGCAGGGTGGCCTGCCGGTGGTCCTGTACAACGTGCCCGGGCGGACCGGCTGCGACCTGCTGCCCGAGACCGTCGCCGAACTCGCGTCGCACCCAAGCATCGTCGGCCTGAAGGAAGCACGCGGCGACGAGCCGCGCTGGGAAGCGCTGTACCCGATCGCCAGTTCCAGCTTCGCCCTGCTCAGCGGCGACGATCCGACCTTCCTGCGGGCGATGCGCGGCGGTGCCAGCGGCGTGATCTCGGTGGCTTCCAACGTGGTTCCGCGGTCATTCGCGAGGCTTTGCCACTGGGCCGGCAACGGTCAGGACCAGCTTGCCGACACGCTGGACGGCCAGCTCCGCGCGGTTTACGACTTCCTCGGCGTCGAGTCGAATCCGATCCCCTTGAAGGCGCTGCTGGACCGGATGGGCATCGGTCGTGGCCTGCGCCTGCCGCTACTGGATCTGTCGGCCGAACATGCTGAACTCGCCAATCGCGTGGCCAGCCTCTGTCGCGACATCGAATCCCATCTACAATGATGCCCTTGTTCAGGAGAACCCGATGACTTCCACCCCTCGTTTGATGCGCACGCTGATGGTTGGCGCCGTGGTCCTTGCCCTGGCCAGCGCAAGCACCGGCTGCGGCTGGTTCAAGAGCAAGACCAAGTCCAATTACAGCGCCAGCCGGGAAACCCAGCCGCTGGAGGTCCCGCCGGGCCTGAACCTGCCGGATACCTCGGGCGCGACCGCGCTGCCATCGGTTGCGAGCGCCAGCGGAGCGCCGTCGGCGTCCGGCGTGGCATCCGACATCACCTTGCAGGGAAATGCAGCGACCAACTATCCGAGGATCGGCAGCGCGCTGGAAGGTATCGAGGGCGTGGTCATCAATGGCCGGGCCGAAGCGCTTGGCAGCTACGATGTGACCTACCAGGGCCAGAATTTCCTGGTCCGCGTGCAGGACAGCGCAGGCGCCAGCCGAATGATCGCGCTCAGCCCCGATGGCCGCATCCTGACCCGTGGTCCGGCTGCGACGCTGATGGCCGCGATCAGGGCAAAGCTCTGAAGCAATAAATCAGCGCTTGAGTTCGGCAAGCTTTCCGGGCTTGCCGTCCCATTCCGCGGCATCCGCGGGGGCGTCGATGCGCACGGTGATCACCGGCCATTCCTTCGACAGTTCGGCATTCAGGGCGATGTAATTTTCCTGGCCCGCCGGGACATCGTCCTCGGGATAGATGGCCTTGGCCGGGCATTCCGGCTCGCACAGCGTGCAATCGATGCACTCATCCGGGTCGATGACCAGGAAGTTCGGGCCTTCGTGAAAGCAATCCACCGGGCAGACTTCCACGCAGTCGGTGTATTTACAGCGTATGCAGTTCTCGACGACGACGAAGGGCATGTTGCATCCGGAAGTGAAGGCGGTGGCGCTCCCTACGAGGTTCGAACTCGTGTTCCAGCCTTGAGAGGGCCGTGTCCTGGACCACTAGACGAAGGGAGCGCATGGATTGCACCGGTGGCGCAGGCTAGTATAGCGGCTTCACCACCCTGTCGCCTAGGCGTTGCCTGCGACTCTTCAGGCCGGAAGGAATCCGGTCCAGAGATCCCATGACGGAAAACAGCACCGCCTTCCTGCGCACACCCCGGATCGTTCCGCGGGATGGGCACGGCATATCCCGCAAGGACATCAGTCCCAACGCACTGCGCGTGCTCTATCGCCTGCGCGAGGGCGGCTTCGCCGCATTCCTGGTGGGTGGCGCGGTGCGCGACCTGCTGATCTGCGGGCACCCCAAGGATTTTGACGTCGCCACCGATGCAACGCCCGAACAGGTGAAGTCCCTGTTCCGGAATTGCCGCCTGATCGGCCGGCGCTTTCGCCTGGCGCACGTGATCTATGGTCGCGAGATCATCGAGGTCGCGACCTTCCGCGCCAATGAAGACGATGGCAGCGGCGATCGCGAAACCGTTGGCGAGGGCCGCCTGAGCCGCGACAACGTCTATGGCACCGTCGAAGACGACGCCGTGCGCCGCGACTTCACCGCGAACGCGTTGTACTACGCGATCGAGGACTTTTCCGTGCGCGATTACGTGGGCGGCTTCGAGGATGTGCAGGCGCGCGTGCTCAAGCTGATCGGCGATCCCGAGTCGCGCTATCGGGAAGATCCCGTGCGCATGTTGCGCGCAGTGCGGCTGGCCTCGAAACTCGATTTCTCGATCGACCCGGCCGCCGCCGAGCCCTTGCCAAGACTGTCGGAACTGCTGTCCGGCGCCGCACCGGCCCGATTGTTCGATGAATGCCTGAAGATGTTCATGGCCGGGCATGCCGAGAAGAGTTTCCTCGCGCTCGAGCGCCACGGCCTGCTGGCCGCCTTGTTCCCGGAAACCGCCAAGGCCCTGGCAACCAATCGCAGCGGCGCGCTGCGCGCCACCCTGTTGCAGGCGTTGCGCAGTACCGATGGCCGCGTCGCCGAAGACAAGCCGGTAACGCCGGCGTTCCTGTTCGCCGCCTTGTTGTGGCCGGCGTATTGCCGCGAGCTGGCCGTCCTGCAAAAAGCCGGCGTCGATCCCCTGGCCGCGCAACAGCGCGCCGCCGACCGCGTCACCTTGCACCAGGCCGAGCGCATCGCCTTGCCGCGGCGTTTCTCCCAGCCGATGCAGGAAATCTGGTTGCTGCAGCCGCGTTTCTCGCAACGCCAGCGCAAGCGTGTGTTCCGCCTGCTGGCGCATCCGCGCTTCCGCGCCGCTTTCGATTTCCTCGAGCTTCGCGGCAGCAGCAGCCCCGAAATCGCCGAAGACGTGGCCTTCTGGCGCGAGGCGCAGCTGCAGTCGCCCGAGCACCTGGCCGAATCACTGGACGGAAGCCGCGCGGGAGCCAGCGAGTCGCACCACGATCCGGATATTTCATCGCCACCGCGCAAGCGCCGCCGTCGTCGTCGTCCTTCCGGCGGTTCGCAGCCCACGGGCACGCCAGACTGATGGCCGACGCCGTCCGTGCCTTCGTGGGATTGGGCGGAAACGTCGGCGATGTCGCCAGCACGCTGGCGGAGGCGATCTGGGCAATGGATTCGCTGCCGCAGACCAGCGTGCGCGCCCAGTCGGGCTTGTATCGTTCACCGCCATGGGGCCGCACCGACCAGCCCGATTTCATCAACGCAGTGGTTGAGCTGCAGACACGCCTGGCGGCCATCGTGTTGCTCGACAGCCTTGTGGAGATTGAAGAAAAACTCGGCCGCGTGCGCAATCCCGACGACCGTTGGGGGCCACGCAGGCTCGACCTCGACCTGCTTGTATTCGGCGACCAGAGCTTGCAGTCGCCCGGATTGCAGGTGCCGCATCCGCGCCTGCATGAGCGTGGCTTCGTGCTGGTACCCTTGGCCCAGATCGCACCGGGCCTGGACGTTCCAGGTCGTGGGCGAGTCTCCGACCTGCTGGCCGCGATCGATGCTTCGGGCGTCGAGGCCATCGACTGAGTTCCGAGGATTCCAGACATGTACGCCGATAATGCGAAGTCCGCAGCACGCCCTGCCGTCACCGTGCCCAAGCTCAGGCAGATGAAGGCCGATGGCGAACGCATAGTTTCGCTCACCGCCTACGACGCCAGTTTCGCCCGCTTGATGGATGCCTGCGGCGTGGATGTGGTGCTGGTGGGTGATTCGCTGGGCATGGTCGTGCAGGGACACAAGAGCACCTTGCCCGTCACCGTCGCCGACATCGTCTATCACTCGGCTTGCGTGGCGCGTGGACTGCGTTCGGCGCTGCTGGTTGCCGACATGCCGTTCCAGAGTTGCGCGACGCCGCTGCGCGCGCTGGAGTCGGCGGTACCGATGCTGGCCGAAGGCGGCGCCAGCATGGTGAAGATCGAAGGCGCCGGTCCGATGCTCGAAACGATCGAGTTCCTCACCACGCGCGACATTCCCGTTTGCGCGCACCTGGGACTGACGCCGCAATCGGTATTGAAGCTCGGTGGCTACAAGGTGCAGGGCAGGGAACAAGCTGCCGCCGCGCGTTTGCTGTCCGACGCCGCTGCCGTCGCGCAGGCGGGCGCAGAGTTGCTGGTGCTGGAATGCGTACCGAGCGCGCTGGCGGCCGAAGTAACGGCCAGCCTGCAGATACCGACCATCGGCATTGGCGCCGGCCCCGCTTGCGACGGCCAGATCCTGGTCATGCACGACATGCTCGGCATCAATTCGGGCCATCGCCGGCCGCGCTTCGTCAAGAATTTCCTGGAAGGCAACGATTCCATCGCGGCTGCCGTTCAAGCCTATGCAAAGGCAGTTCGCGACGGCAGCTTCCCCGGCCCCGAACACGGATACGAGTGATGCAGTCTTTCTCAACCATTGCGCAAATGCGCGAGCAGGTCGGCCAGTGGCACCGCGACGGATTGCGCATAGGCTTCGTGCCGACCATGGGCAACCTGCATGCAGGCCATTTCGCGCTGGTCGAACTGGCGCGTGAACATTCCGACAAGGTGATCGCCAGCATCTTCGTCAATCCCACCCAGTTCGGTCCCAACGAAGACTACGGCCGCTATCCGCGCACGCCCGACACCGACATCGCGGGACTGGCCGGCAAGGATTGCGACGCCCTGTTCCTGCCGTCGGTGGACGAGATGTATCCGTTCGGCACCATTGGCTGCGTGCAGATGCACGTGCCCGGCATCACCGACATCCTGTGCGGCGCGCATCGTCCCGGCCACTTCAATGGGGTGGCGCAAGTGGTGTCGCGCCTGTTCAACATGGTGCAGCCGGACGTCGCAGTATTCGGTCGCAAGGATTACCAGCAGTTGCAGGTCATCCGCTACATGACCGAGGAAATGAGTTTTCCCGTCCGCATCGTCGCCGCGCCCACCCTGCGTGAGACGGATGGCCTGGCGATGAGTTCGCGCAATCAGTACCTGCAGGGTGACGAACGCCAGGTGGCGACCACCGTGTATCGCACCCTGCGCGCGATGCGCGATGCGGCAGCGCAGGGCACGCCGCTACGAGACATCGAGGACCAGGCGACGCTGGCCTTGCAGGAGGCGGGTTTCATCGTGGATTACGCGGAGGTCCGCCGAAGCGACCTGACCCGCCCCAAATTGCCTGCCGAGCCGGGGCTGGTGGCATTGATCGCCGCGCGCCTGGGCAGGACGCGCTTGATAGACAACCTGGAATTCGACGGCGAGTGATGATGCAGATTGATTCAACCTGGCAAGCCCTCAGCCACGAGGCGGCACGGCTGATCCACGTCCCCTTGCAGCAGATGCTTGCCAGCGACCCGAAGCGTGCCACGGATTTCAGCCTGCGTGTCGGCCCCGTCTATGCGAATTTTTCGCGCCAGCGCTTCGACGACAAGGCCCTCGGCGTGTTGTTCGGGATGGCGCGCGATGCCGGTGTGCCGGCGGCTTTCCGGGCGATGTTCGATGGCGAGCATGTCAACGGTTCGGAAGATCGTCCGGCCCTGCACACGGCGCTGCGCAGTGCCCTGGGCGAGGGCAAGACGGCGAGCGCGGCGCGTGCCGAAGTGGCGGCCGCACTGAGCGCGATGCAATCGCTGTGTGATCGCCTGCGCGCATCCGGTGTCACCGACGTGGTCAATGTCGGCATCGGAGGCTCCGATCTCGGTCCGAGGCTGGCGGTCGAAGCCCTGCGCGATTTCAGCGACGGCCGCTTCCGCATCCATTTCCTCAACAACGCCGATGCGGGCAACGTGCACCAGTTGGTCGGCAAGCTCGATCGAAAGCGCACTGCCGTCGTGTTGGTGTCCAAGAGTTTCGGCACGCAGGAAACCTTGCTCAACGGCGACATCCTCAAGGCCTGGCTCGGCGACGACGAACGCCTGTTCGCGGTGACGGCGAATGTTTCCAGGGCGGCTGCGTTCGGCGTGCCGGCCGAGCGGATCCTGCCGATGTGGGACTGGGTGGGTGGTCGTTATTCCCTGTGGTCCGCCGTGGGCCTGGTGGTCGCACTGTCGATCGGCTTCGAGAATTTCCAGCGCTTGTTGAATGGCGCGGCGATGATGGACGAGCACGCATTGCAGCAGCCACCCGAGTCCAACCTGGCGGTCTGGCACGCGCTGGCCACGGTCTGGAATCGCAATGGCCTGGGCCTCGATACGCAGGCCGTGTTGCCCTACGACGATCGCCTCGCGCTATTGCCGTCTTACCTGCAGCAACTGGTGATGGAGAGTCTCGGGAAATCCGTGCGGCCCGACGGTAGCCCGGCCGCGGTCGCGACCGTGCCCGTGATCTGGGGCGGTCCCGGCACCAGCAGCCAGCACAGTTTCTTCCAGGCCCTGCACCAGGGCACCGATACCGTGCCGGCCGATTTCATTGGCGTCGCACGACCCGCGCATCCGTATCGCGCCAGCCACGATGCCTTGCTGTCGCACCTGTTGGCGCAGGGCGAGGCGATGGCCAACGGCGCTGCCGATGCCGATCCGCAGAAAGCCTATCCGGGCAACCGGCCATCCACGATGTTCCTGCTGGACGAGCTCACGCCGCAAAGCCTGGGCGCGCTGATTGCGATGTACGAGCACAGCGTGTACGTGCAGTCGGTGTTGTGGGGCATCAACGCCTTCGACCAGTGGGGCGTCGAACTGGGCAAGAAGATCGCGACGTCCTTGCTGCCTGCAGTCGCGTCGGGTGTAGAACTGCCGGTGGCTGATCCGGTGACCGCGCGATTGCTGGCGGAGCTGCGTTCGCGCCGCTAGCTGGCGGATGGTGCATCGGGCCTGGTTTCAGCGGCGTGCCGTTGCAGCGCCCACGCAACGTGTTCCTGCACGACGTCGGACGGATGGCCTGCGCGCGCCTGTAGCGCGTCGATGATGCCAGGGGTCGTCGCGGCATTGCCCAGCGCCACGGCAATGTTCCGCAGCCAGCCTTCATATCCCGTCCTGCGAATCGCCGAGCCTTCGGTCCGGGTGAGGAATTCCTCCTCGGTCCATGCGAACAGTTCCACCAGGCTGGCCTGGTCGAGATCATTGCGCGCACGGAAATCAGGTTCGTCGAAGCGCTTGGCGAACTTGTTCCAGGGGCAGACGAGCTGGCAATCGTCGCAGCCAAAGATGCGGTTGCCGATGGCGATCCGGAACTCTTCCGGAATCGAGCCTTTCAATTCGATCGTCAGATAGCTGATGCAGCGGCGCGCGTCCACGCGATTGGGCGCCACGATCGCCTGGGTCGGGCAGATGTCGATGCAGCGCGTACAGGTGCCGCAGTGCGCGCTGGCTTCCTGGTCCAGCGGCAAGGGCAGGTCGGTGAAGATTTCGCCCAGGAAGAACCAGCTGCCGGCGCCCTTGTTGATCAGGCAGGCATTCTTTCCGATCCAGCCGAGGCCGGCATTGCGTGCCAGCGCGCGCTCAAGTACCGGGGCGGAATCGACGTACACGCGATAGCCGAATTCGCCGACCTCGTCGCTGATCCGGTCGGCGAGTTTCTGCAAACGGGCGCGCATCAGCTTGTGGTAGTCGCGGCCCAGCGCGTAGCGCGCCACGTAAGCGCGTGTTCCATCCGCCAAGGTGTTCCAGGCAGCGTCGTCGTCGCCGGTGCCGTAGTCCATCCGCACAGAGATCACGCGCATCGTACCCGGCTGCAATTCGGCGGGACGCGAGCGCTTGTCGCCATGGCGGGCCATGTATTCCATTCGGCCATGCTGGCCCTGGGCGAGCCAGTCGCGCAGGTGGGTCTCGTCCTGCGAAAGGTCCACGTCGGCGATGCCGGCTTGCTGGAATCCCAGGTCGGCACTCCAGAGCTTGATGTTGTCGGCGAGTGCGCGCAGATCGGGCATCGTGGAAGTATAGTTACGTCATGAATTCGCCGCTGCCCTTGTTCACCGCCGACCAGGTTCGCGCCATCGAGGCGCAGGCCGTCGAAACGCTAGGCCTGACCGCATATGAATTGATGGGTCGTGCCGGCGCGGCGGCATGGCAGGCCCTTCATCGTCGCTGGCCGCAGGCTGCACGGATAGGCGTCGCCTGCGGACCTGGCAACAATGGCGGCGATGGTTACGTGCTCGCGCGCATCGCCAAAGCCGCGGGTTGCCAGGTACAGGTAATGGTGCCGCCGGATGGCGCGCCGCGGGGTGACGAGGCGAAGCGCGCCGCCAGCGACTGGCGCGAAGCCGGTGGGCTGACCCGCGTGTTCGACGGCCAGTTGCCGGACGTGGACTTGTGGGTGGATGCCTTGTTCGGCATCGGCCTGGTGCGCAACATCGTGGGTGTCTCCCAGGCGATGATCGAACGCATCAACGCCTCGCACCTGCCGGTGTTTTCCATCGACGTGCCCTCGGGCCTGGATTGCGACCGCGGTTACGCCGGACGCGCCTGCATCCGCGCCGACATGACGATTGGGCTGCTCGCTGCGAAGCGCGGCGCCTACACCGGCCCGGGCTGCGATGTATCCGGCGTTGTCGAGTTCGATCCGATCGGCATGACCGATCACTTCCTTGCGCAGTTCGCGCCAAGCGCTTTCCTGTATCGCCCCGCCGACCTGGTGGATGGCCTGAAACCCCGGCATGCCAATGCGCACAAGGGCGAGCACGGGCACGTGCTTTGCGTGGGTGGCGAGATGGGAATGGGCGGCGCCGTCAGGCTGTGCGCAGAGGCGGCATTGCGAGCGGGAGCGGGCCTGGCCAGCGTCGCGACTCGCACCGAAGGCGTCGCCGCGTTGGTGGCCGCGCGCCCGGAGGCGATGACGCATGCCGTGGAGGATGCCGACGCACTGCAGATCCTGATCAAGCGCGCGGACGTGCTGGCAGTGGGGCCCGGGTTGGGTCGCGGCGACTGGGGTCGGAATCTTTTCGAAGCGGCGGCGGCATCGGGCAAGCCGCTCATCCTGGACGCCGACGGACTGGGCATGCTGGCCCTGCATCCGCGTCCATTGCCGCAAGCCATCCTTACGCCGCATCCCGGCGAAGCCGCGCGCCTGCTGGGCTGCGATAACGAAGACGTGCAATCGGATCGATTCCACGCCGTCAACGCACTGGTGCAGAAATTCAATTGCGTCGTGGTCTTGAAAGGCGCAGGCACGCTGGTCGCTGCTCCCGGCGAAACCACGGCGGTCATCGGTGCCGGAAATCCGGGCATGGCCACGGGTGGAATGGGTGATGTATTGACCGGCGTGATCGCCGCCTTGCATGCGCAGCGCCTGCCCTTGTTCAAGGCGGCTGTCTTCGGCGCGCTGCTGCACGGCGCGGCCGGCGATGCAGCAGCGCGCGTGGATGGTGAGCGCGGCCTGCTGCCATCGGATCTGTTCCCGCATTTGCGCCGGCTGGCAAATCCGGAATGACCCGGGTGACAACCCTTGCCGATGCGGCCGCCACCGATCGGCTCGGCCAGCAACTGGCAAGCGCGATGCCCGAATCGGCCGTGGTTTTCCTGCGCGGCGACCTCGGTGCGGGCAAGACATCGCTGGCCCGCGCCCTGTTGCGCGGGCTGGGGGTGCAGGGGCCGATCAAGAGTCCGACCTACACCCTGATCGAGCGCTATCCGCTCGCCGCCGGCGAAGCCGTGCACCTCGACCTGTATCGCATCGCTGAAGCCTCCGAGCTCGAGTTCCTGGGGCTGCAAGACCTGATGCCCGAGGTGCGGCTGTGGCTGGTGGAGTGGCCCGACCATGGCCTGGGGGCGCTACCGCCGCCGGACCTGGAAATCACCTTGTCGGTGGCCGGGCAAGGCCGCGAAATCCGGCTCGACGCGACGAGCCCGGCCGGCAACCGTTGGCTTGCCAGCCTCAGCGAATTGGGCCACTTGGGGTCGGCTTCTTAGGTTGATCCGAGGAAAGTAGGGCAGGTGCCGGATTTAAAAGGAAAAAATCCCTTGCAATTGTAAAAATCCGGTGATTCAATCGCGGCATGCGCCGGTTCCCCTCCCGTTGGTGGCTGTCCCTCCTCCTGGCCTTGGCCGGCACGGGTGCCGGCGCCGCCGATTTGCAGGGCATTCGACTGATCGAGGACGACGCCGGCACGCGCATCGAGCTCGCCATGGTCGGCGCAGCCCAATACAAGTATTTCACCCTGCAGAACCCCGAGCGTCTGGTGTTGGACCTGCAGGCGAGTCGCCTGGCGGACGGTTTCCAACTACCCGCACCGACCGGAATCGTGGCCAACGTGCGTACCGGCAAGCCCACTGCGGAAACCCTGCGCGTGGTGTTCGAACTCGGCCGCGCCGCGCCGGCACACAGCCGCATCGAGAAAGACGGCGCGCAATCCCGCCTGGTCCTGGAGCTTGGCGGTCGCCGGCCGCCGATAGCGGTCTCCGAAGCGCCTTCGGTCGCGCTCGAAAAAACCATCGCCAACCTGCCCAAGGTGGACTTGCCGACCGCCCGGACCCTGGTCGTTGGTCCTGTCGCCGAGGCGTCCCCGGCACCTGCACAGGTGCAGGCAGTGGCGCCGATCCAGCCGCAATCGCAACTGCAGGCGCAATCGCAATCGCAATCGCAATCGCAATCGCAATCGAACCAGCTCTCGTCGAACAGTAGTCCGTCGGTCGAGACGCCGGCACCGCGCGCATCGGCGCGCACCGTGCAGGACGTGATCGGCAGCGGACAACGCAAGCTGGTCGTCGCCATCGATGCCGGGCATGGTGGCAAGGACCCGGGCGCCCTCGGCCCTTCGGGCGTTCGCGAAAAGGCCGTTACGCTCGCCGTCGCACGCGAGCTTGCGCGCCAGATCGACGCCGACCCGGGCATGCGCGCGGTGCTGATTCGCGACGGCGACCGCTTCGTGCCGCTGAAAGACCGCTACATGAAAGCGCGTTCCGCACAGGCCGATCTTTTCATCTCCATCCATGCCGACGCCTCGCCCAACAACACCGCGAGCGGCGCTTCGGTTTACGTGTTGTCCACGCGCGGCGCTTCCTCGCAGGCGGCGCGCTGGTTGGCCGACCAGGAAAACGCCGCCGACCTCGTCGGCGGCGTTTCGCTGGACCACAAGGATCACAATCTTGCCGCCGTGCTGCTCGATCTTTCGCAGAGCGCGACCATGCGTGCCTCGGACGACATCGCCAACCAGGTGCTCGGTTCGCTGAAGAATGTCGGCAAGGCGCACAAGCCAAGCATCGAGCGCGCCAATTTTGTCGTGCTCCGGTCGCCGGATGTGCCGTCCATGCTCATCGAAACGGGGTTCATCACCAATCCCTCGGAAGAGAAGCGCCTGAACGATCCCGGCTATCGCACGCGGCTTGCAACGGCGATCACCGAAGGCGTGCGCCGCTATTTTTCCGACCAGGCGCCCCCGGGCAGCTGGTACGCAAGCCGCGAGGACCTGCGTCCCTCGTCGCGCATGCACGTGGTCAGTCGCGGTGAGACGCTCAGCCTGATCGCGGCGCGCCATGGCGTGGGCGTGGATCGCATCCGCGAGGCCAACCGGCGCCAGGGCGATGCGGTGCAGGTGGGTGAGAGCCTGACCATCCCGCTGATGGCCTCCGCGCCCAAGTAAGGTCGGTCCCGCTGCTATCATCGGCGTTGGTTCCAGACCCGACTGCGTGTGCCCAACATCCGTTTGCTACCCGATACCCTGATCAACCAGATCGCCGCCGGCGAAGTGGTCGAACGCCCGTCGTCGGTGGTCAAGGAACTGGTTGAAAACGCGCTGGACGCCGGCGCACGCCGCATCGACATCGACCTGGAGGAAGGCGGCATCCGCCTGATCCGCATTCGCGACGATGGTTCCGGCATGACGCCTGCCGACCTGGGCCTCGCGGTATCGCGCCACGCCACCAGCAAGATCGCGTCGCTCGACGACCTTGAACAAGTGGCGACGCTTGGTTTTCGCGGTGAAGCGCTGCCTTCCATCGCCTCGGTCAGCCGCTTCGCGATCAGTTCGCGCACCGCCGGGGAAAGCCATGGTTCGCGACTTGAGATCGATGGCGGAAAGCTGGCCGCGATCGTGCCGCAGGCGCACGCGGTCGGCACCACCATTGAGGTGCGCGACCTTTTCTACAACGTGCCGGCGCGACGCAAGTTCCTGCGCGCCGAACGCACCGAGCTGGGCCATGTGGAGGAGTGGTTGCGTTCGCTCGCCCTGGCCAGGCCCGAAGTGGAGTTGCGGATCTCGCACAACGGCAAGCCCGGCAAGCAATACCGCCCGGGTCCTTCGGATGCCGACGCGCAGGGGCGCTTGGCGGAAGCGCTGGGCGAAGAGTTCGTCAACCAGTGCCTGCGCATAGACCATGCCGCTGCGGGCTTGTCGCTGAAAGGTTGGGTCGGATTGCCGACGGCGTCGCGCTCCAGCGCCGACCAGCAGTATTTCTACGTCAACGGGCGGGCCGTCAAGGACCGCATCGTTGCCCACGCCGTCCGCCAGGCTTACAGCGACGTGTTGTTCCATGGCCGCCATCCGTCCTTCGTATTGTTCCTGGAACTCGATGCGCGCCGGGTTGACGTGAACGTGCATCCGGCGAAACACGAAGTGCGATTCCGCGATGGCCGCCTGGTGCATGAGTTTGTATTCCGCACGCTGCACGAGGCTCTTGCCGGCACACGCGCTGGCGCAGCGGCATCGCAAGTGCCTGCAGCGTCGCCGGCGGAATCGGCAGCGGGCTATTCCGCGTGGACAGGTGACCGCCAGTCGGCCATGAGCCTGCCGGTGCGCGAGACGATGGCCGGCTACGCCGCGTTGTACGGCGACCCGCAAGCCCAGTCCGGCAGTATCGCCACCGCGCCGCGGCTTCCGGAGGCCGACGATGCTCAGGCGCCGCCGCTGGGTTTCGCGCTCGCGCAGCTGCACGGCATCTTCATCCTGGCCGAAAATGCCCAGGGCCTGGTGCTGGTGGACATGCACGCCGCGCACGAACGCATTACCTACGAGCGTCTCAAGGATGCGCAGGACGGCAGCGGCATCCGCTCACAGCCGCTGCTGGTTCCCGTGTCGCTGGCTGTCGCGGAACGCGAGGCTGACGTCGCGGAGCAGCATGCTGATGCCTTGGCAAGCCTGGGTTTCGAACTTCGCCGTACCGGGCCGCAGGCGCTAAGCGTGCGTGCCATACCGGCGCTGCTGGCAGACCTGGAACCCCGGGCGCTGGTGCTGGACCTGCTGAACGATCTCCGCGAGCATGGCGAAAGCCGGGTCCTGGAACAGGCCCGCAATGAACTACTCTCGACCCTGGCCTGTCACACTTCCGTGCGGGCCAACCGGCGCCTGGGCCTGGCGGAAATGAACGCGCTGCTGCGCGACATGGAAGCGACCGAGCGTTCCGGCCAGTGCAACCATGGACGACCGACCTGGGTGCAGCTGAGCAAATTCGAACTGGACAAACTTTTCCTGCGTGGAAGATGAAATACATGAAACCGATCAAGGTACTGATGACGATGATTCTGGCTGGCACGATGCTCGCTGCATGTGGTGAGGCGCCCGTGGATCCGGCGATCGACGCCGCGGCGAAAGCGCAAAAAACCGCCTACGAGAAAGAGATCGCCGACTGGCGCGCCGGCAGGTTGCAACGACTGACCAAACCCGATGGCTGGTTGTCGCTGGTCGGCATGCACTGGCTCGAGGTCGGCAAGACACGCGTCGGCAACGCGGCCGACAACGGCACCCGGCTTGCGGTCGGTCCGCCGAAGATCGGCTTGGTCGGCCTCGATCGCGACGGGAATATCGAATTCACGCCGGAGTCGGGCGTCGAAATCCTGATCGACGGCCAGCCCGCCACCGGCCCAGTCAAGCTGGTTTCCGACGCCGATGGCACGCCGACCGTGGTTGGCTTCAACAAGGGCGACGCCAGTTTCATCGTCATCAAGCGCGGCGGTAAATATGCCTTGCGCGTGCGCGACGCGCTGGCCCCGACCCGCATGAATTTTCCGGGCATCCCGAGTTTCGATATCGATCCGTCGTTCCGCTTCAATGCGCGCTTCACCGCGCATCCGCCGGGCAAGAAAATCGACATCGTCAACATCCTCAGCATGGTCGAGCCGATGGACAATCCCGGCACGGTCACCTTCGAGAAGGACGGCAAGTCCTTCACGCTGGAAGCCGTGGATGAAGGCGACCACCAGTTGTTCCTGATCTACGCCGATCGCACCAGCGGCCATGAGAGCTATCCCGCCGCCCGGTTCCTGTATGCCGAGTACCCGGATGCGAATGGCATGACGGTGGTGGATTTCAACAAGGGCTACAACCCGCCGTGCGCATTCAGCGAGTTCTCGACCTGTCCGATGCCGCCGCTCAGCAATCGCCTGGACCTGGTGATCACTGCGGGCGAGAAGAAACCCTACAAGCCCGGCGCGGCGGTGGCCAATTGAAGATGATCCGTTTCCCGAAATCCGTCCTTGCGCTCGGGCTGGCGCTGCTGGTTTCCAGCACCGCGTCCATCGCGCAGACCTCGCCCAAGCCGCTGTTGTGGAAGGTCAGCGATGGCGACAATTCGCTTTACCTGCTGGGCTCCTTCCATGCCTTGAAGCCTGCTGACTATCCGCTGGCGGCGTCGGTGGATGCGGCGTTTGCCGATGCCGAGGCAGTGGCGTTCGAACTGTCGCCCGAAGAAATGAATTCGCCCAGCCTGGGCGCCAAGCTGGTCGGCGCTGCTCGCCTGGCCGAGGGCCAGACGCTCAAGTCGTCCATCCCGGCGGCGGAATGGTTGCGGCTTGAACAATACGCAAGCAAGCGTGGTTTTCCGCTCGACAACTTCCAGGGCATCGAACCCTGGTTCGTGTCGATGGTGATCAGCCTGCAGGAGATGGCCGCCAACGGATATGACCCTAAGATCGGGCTTGATCAACACCTGATGGGATTGGCGGCGCGCGCCGGCAAGCGCACCAGCGGGCTGGAAAGCGCTGACGACCAGATCACGGCACTCGACAGCATGTCGCCGATCGAACAGCAGCAGACCCTGTCGGAAACGCTGGACGAAGTGCATGACCCGAAGGGCAAGATCGACGAGCTGCACGACATCTGGCGGCGCGGCGATGCACTGGCCCTGGAAAAGGCCATGGGCACGGAATTGCAGGTGAAATATCCCAAGCTGTACAAGCGCATCAATGTCGATCGCAACCAGGCCTGGCTGCCCAAGCTGCGCGCCATGCTGGACAACCAGAAGAGCGACGACACGATGGTCGTGGTCGGCAGCTTGCACCTGGTCGGCGCCGACGGACTGGTCAGCCAGCTGAAGGCGCGCGGTTACAAGGTCGAAAAACTCTAGCCTTGGCGAAAGCCGCTGGCGCGTTTCAGTGCGGCGGCACCAAGTCGATGCAATCGACCGGGCAGGGCGGAATGCAGAGCTCGCACCCGGTGCACAGGTCTGCAAGAACGGTGTGCATGCGTTTGGATGCGCCCACGATGGCGTCCACCGGACAGGCCTGGATGCATTTCGTGCAGCCAATGCACTCCGCTTCGCGAATCAGCGCGACCATCACGGGTTTCTCGATGCCATTCGCCGGATTCAATGGCTTCGGTGATCGATCCAGCAAACGCGCGAGCGCCTGCACGCCCGCTTCGCCGCCGGGTGGGCACTGGTTGATGTCGGCTTCATCCCTCGCAAGCGCGAGTGCGTAGGGTTTGCAGCCCGCATAGCCGCACTGCCCACATTGGGTTTGCGGCAACAGGCGTTCGATTCTTTCGACCAACTCCGCTTCGCTGGGCGCCGCGGCATGCGCCTTGCGCAGCAGCAGCCACGCGGGAAGCAGGGCTGCCAGCAACACAGCGAGCAGGCTCACCATGGCAACACCGGCGCCAGCCCCGTCAATGCGACTGCGGCCAAGGCCGCGGACAGGATGATCACAGGCGTCCCGCGCATCGGCGTCGGCACCGTTGACACGTGCAAACGATCGAGCACAGCCGTCGCGGCCGGCGCCAGCAATGCCAGTGCGAAGCTCAGGCCGATGCTGGCAGCCAGCGTGGCTACCGGTCGCTGCGAACCACCCGTGATGGCCTGGGCCAACACCGCGAGATTGCCCGACAGCAGCGGCAGTGCCACGCGCCACTGCTGCGCACCAGGATTCAATCGCGCTGGACGCGCGCGCCCGCTGGCCAGTTGCAGTAGCACGCAGGCGAAGGACAGGGCGAACAGGAAATCCAGCAGGCGCGTGCCGGCCTCGCCTGCCTTGAAGACAGTGCCCGTCCAATCGGGCGTCGCCAGCGACAGCACGGTCATCAGCACGGCCGCGCCTGTCGCCAGCCCCAGCGATGCACTGGCGCGCCGCGCGGCCGGATCGGGCGCCAGGCCGATGGCCAGGACCCCTTCGTTGAGCCAGGCCGCGGCGAGGAATACCAGGAAGAGTGACTGCATGGCGGAACGCCGACGTGCGAGGGTTCGCGACTACTTGACGGTCATTCCTGCCTGCGCGCCGTCATCGACGTCCAGCAGGAACAGGCCGTCATCACCGCCGGCGGACAGCACCATGCCTTCGGAGAGTCCGAAGCGCATCTTTCGCGGTGCGAGGTTGGCGATGAACACGACCTTGCGGCCGACCAGCGTCGCCGGATCCGGATATCCGGCGCGGATGCCGGAAAAAATCTGCCGGCGGCCCAGCTCGCCCGCGTCCAGCGAGAACCGCAGCAGTTTGTCGGAGCCCTCCACGAATTCGCATTCGACCACGACGCCGACGCGCAGGTCGAGCTTCGCAAAATCCTCGATACCGATGACGCCTGCCTGCGCAGCCGACGCCTCGCTGGCTTCTGCCTTGATCGGCTTGTCGAGGGATTTCGTCTTGGCGGGCTTGTCGGATTTCGCGGCGGCCCCCGAGGCGGCTTCGCCCGAAGGCTTCAAGTCTTCCACGGACGCCTGCACCATGGCTGCCACCTGCTTGGGGTCGATGCGGACCAACAAAGCCTCGTACTCGCGAACCGCGGTTGGCAGCGATGCGGCAAGGTCAGCGAAGCCTTCGTCGCCGCGTCCGAACAAAGCGCGCGCGCGTGCGGCCAGCGAAGGAAGGATCGGCGCCAGGAAACTCGCCACCACGTAAAAGCCGAGCAGGCATTCACTGCAGACGCGCTGAAGTTCATCGGCGCGGGCCGGGTCCTTGGCCAGGACCCAAGGCTTGGCTTCGTCCCAGCGCTGGTTCAGCAAATCGCACAGGCGCATCGATTCGCGCGCGACTGCCGCAAAATCATTCGCCGCGTAGTGCCGGCGTACGGATTCCAGGCTGGCCAATGCATCGCTGACGCGATCGGTTTCGCCAGCGGCCAGCTTGCGATCGAGGGCGCCATTGAAATGCCGCGTGACGAAACCCGAAGCACGGCTGGCCAGGTTGACGAATTTTCCGACCAGGTCGGAATTCACGCGTGCAGTGAAGTCCTCGAGGTTCAGGTCGAGGTCGTCCACGCCGCCTGCCGATTTGGTGGCGAAGTAATAGCGCAGCGTCTCTGGATCCAGGCCCGCATCCAGGAACGTGCGCGCCATGATGAAGGTGCCGCGCGACTTCGACATCTTCGCGCCGTTCACCATCAGGTAGCCGTTCACGTGCAGGCGGCTGGGCGTGCGGAAACCCGCGCCGTGCAGCATCGCCGGCCAGAACAGGCCGTGGAAATTGATGATGTCCTTGCCGAGGAAATGGTGCATTTCCGACGAACTGCCCGGCTGCAGGAAGCCGTCGAAGTCCACGCCGGTCCGGTCGCAAAAAGCGCGGAAGCTGGCCAGGTAACCGATCGGCGCATCCAGCCAGACATAGAAGAACTTGCCCGGCGCATCGGGTATCGGAAAACCGAAGTACGGCGCATCGCGTGAAATGTCCCAATCCCGCAGTCCGCCTTCCAGCCACTCGCCCAGCTTGGCCTTGACTGCAGCCTGCGCCACGTCGCCAGCCAGCCACTCACGCAGCATCGCCTCGAATTTTCCAAGCTCGAAGAAATAATGTTCGGAGTCGCGCATCACCGGCGTCGCGCCCGATACCACTGATCTCGGATTCTTCAGGTCGGTGGGCGAATAGGCGGCGCCGCAGTTCTCGCAGTTGTCGCCGTACTGGTCCGGCGTGCCGCAGCGCGGGCACTCGCCCTTGATGTAGCGGTCGGGCAGGAACATCAGGCGTTCCGGATCGAACAACTGCTGGATCGAACGGCGCGCGATGAATCCGCCGTCGCGCAAGCGCGTGTAGATCAGGTTGGCCAGCGCCTGGTTTTCCGGCGAATGGGTGGAATGGTAGTGGTCGAAGGCCACGCCGAACTGCGCGAAGTCGCGCTCGTGCCCGGCCTGGATGTCGCGGATGAAGTCCTCGGGCGACAATCCCGCCTTTTCGGCGGCCAGCATGATCGGCGTGCCGTGGGCGTCATCGGCGCAGACGAAGTGGACGGTTCCTTCGTCCATGCGCCGGGCGCGGACCCAGATGTCGGCCTGGATGTAGCCGACCAGGTGGCCCAGGTGCAGCGGGCCGTTGGCATAGGGGAGGGCAGTGGTAACGAGGGCGGGTGCGGGTTTCATGACTGGATTATCGCAGAACCCTGCCCGGACGGGCTCCGGTACAATGGCCGGGTCTTACCAGAACCCCTCGCATGAACCCCAGCACCGAGTCCCTGACTGCCGATTCCGTCCGCGCGGCACTTGCCACCATCGTCGATCCGCACACTTCGCTGGACCTGGTCGCCGGCCAATGCGTGCGTGGCGTCGGCGTGGATGGCGGCAACGTGGCCATCCAGCTGCAGCTGGCCTACCCAGCACAGGGATGGCACGAAGCACTGATCGCGGAAGTCACGCGCGTCGTTGGCAAGCTTCCAGGCGCCGGCAGGGTGTCGGTCAGCGTCTCCACGCGCGTCGTCGCGCACCGCGTCCAGAAGGACCTCACGCCGCTTCCAGAGGTCCGCAACATCATCGCCGTGGCATCGGGCAAGGGTGGCGTGGGCAAGTCCACCACGGCCGTCAACCTCGCGCTGGCGCTGGCGGCGGAAGGCGGCAAGGTCGGCGTGCTCGATGCAGACATCCACGGCCCCAGCATCCCGATGATGCTCGGCCTGTCCGGCAAGCCGGAAAGCCCGGACGGCAAGAACATCGAGCCCAAGACCCGCCATGGCCTGCAGGCGATTTCAATCGGCTTGTTCCTGGGCGAGGACACGCCCGCCATCTGGCGCGGCCCGATGACCACGCAATACCTGCAACAGTTGCTCACCACCACGCTGTGGAAGGACCTCGATTACCTGGTGATCGACCTTCCGCCCGGCACCGGCGACATCCAGTTGACGCTGGCGCAACGCGTGCCGGTTTCGGCCGCCGTCATCGTCACCACGCCGCAGGACATCGCACTGCTGGACGCGCGCAGGGCACTGAAGATGTTCGAGAAGGTGGACGTGCCGGTGCTGGGCATCGTCGAGAACATGGCCATGCACACGTGTTCCAACTGCGGGCATGTCGAACACATCTTTGGCGAGGGCGGCGGCGAGCGCATGGCGGCGCAGTACGGCGTCGAGCTGCTGGGTTCGTTGCCGCTCGACATTTCCATCCGCGAGCAAGCCGATTCGGGCGCGCCCACGGTGGTATCGCATCCGGACTCGGCCATTGCCGCGAGTTATCGCGCGATTGCCCGGAAGGTTGGCGCAAAGCTTTCGTTGCAGGCGCGCAACAAGTCCATCGCATTCCCCAACATCGTGATCCAGAACACCTGATCCGATGACCGAGCACCACCGCATCCGCGAGGCCAGCGACTCGATCGAGCACGCCTTGCACCTGAATGCGCGGCGCAAGCTGCGCATCGTGGCGGTGATCGACATCATCAAGGGCGCCTCGGTGCTGGCGATTGGCTTCGGCCTGCTCAACGCGCAGAGCCACGTGCTGGAAAACGGCGGCGTGTCACTCCTGCGCTTGCTCGACATCGACCCGACCCTGGGCCTGCCGCGCAGGTTCCTGGGCCTGCTGCATGCGGCGGACACCGAGCACGGCCTGTTGGTGCTTGCCGCCGTGGCCTATGCGATCCTTCGTTTCGTCGAAGCGTACGGACTTTGGTTCATGCGCGGGTGGGCGCGCTGGCTCGGCATTTTTTCAGCCGGCATCTACGTTCCGTTCGAGCTTTATTATTTCATTCGCACACCAAGCCTGACGTCGGCCAGTGTCATGGCCATCAACCTGGCAGTACTCTGGCTGCTCTGGCCCAATTCCAAACCCACCCCATCACCCCAACCATCCGGACTTCAATGAGCATCAAATCCGACAAGTGGATCCGCCGCATGGCGACCGGCCAGGGCATGATCGAGCCCTTCGAGCCCGGCCAGGTCAAGCATGCCGCCGACGGCCATCGCATCGTTTCGTACGGCACCTCCAGCTATGGTTACGACGTGCGTTGCGCGCGCGAATTCAAGATCTTCACCAACATCAACTCCACCATCGTCGATCCGAAGAACTTCGACCCGTCCAGCTTCGTGGACGTGGTCAGCGACGTCTGCATCATTCCGCCAAATTCGTTCGCCCTGGCGCGTACGGTCGAATTCTTCCGGATCCCGCGCAATACGCTGGTGGTCTGCCTCGGCAAGAGCACTTATGCGCGCTGCGGCATCATCGTCAACGTGACGCCGCTCGAACCGGAGTGGGAAGGCCACGTGACGCTGGAGTTTTCCAACACCACGCCGCTGCCCGCGAAGATCTACGCCAACGAAGGCGTGGCGCAAATGCTGTTTTTCGAGTCGGACGAAGTCTGCGAGACTTCGTACAAGGACCGTGGCGGCAAGTACCAGGGCCAGACCGGTGTTACCTTGCCCAGAACCTGAAACCTGACTGAGGAATCCAAGCCATGTCCGAACACAATCCGTACGACGCCCCCAATGCAACCGTCGCCGACATCGACGACCAGCAAGTTCAACTCGCCGGCCGAGGCATGCGCCTGGTAGGCTCCCTCATCGATACGGTGTTGATGTTGGTGATCCTGGTGCCGGCAATGTTCGCCGGCGGCTACATCAGTTCGATCATGTCGGGTGTCGAGCCAAGTTTCGTCAACCAGATGCAGTGGGGCCTGATTGGCTTCATCATCTTCCTGGTTGTCCAGGGATTTCCGCTCTATTCCAGCGGCCAGACCTGGGGCAAGAAGGCGCTGGGGATAAAGATCGTTGATATGCAGGGAAACAAGCCCGAGTTTGGAAAGTTGATCGGCTTGCGTTATCTCACTACCTGGGTGATTGGACTGGTGCCTGTACTCGGCACGATCTACCAATTCGTGAACGTGCTCTTCATCTTCGGCAACGACCGTCGCTGCATCCACGACAAGATCGCCGGCACCCGCGTGGTGATGGCCAACTGATGCGGCTAGCGCCCGGCCAACTGTAATCGCAGTTCGGCCAGGCGCGTTTCCAGCGCGGCAGGGGTGAATCTTTGCGCTTCGCCGTTGCCCCACACCGGTCCCGGCCACGCGGCGTCGCCGACGCTGCGTGCAAGTACGTGCACATGCAGTTGTCGCACGATGTTGCCCAGGGCGCCGATGTTGATCTTTTCGCAGCCGGATCGCTCGCGCAGCAGGCGCGCTACCTGGCTCACCTCGTCGAACAACAGGTGCTGGTCGGACTCGGCCAGGTCGAACCATTCGACGGCGCCGGCCACGCGAGGCACCAGCACCAGCCACGGGAATCGAATGTCGTCCATCAACCGGACCTGGCACAAGGCCTGGTCCGCCAGCCAGTGGCTGTCCGCGGCGAGCCGCGGGTCCAGCTCGAAATCCTTCACTTCAGGTGGAGGCTGAAGAAGGCGAGGGTGCGCTGCAGGGCCTGTACCGCGACGGTGGCGTTGTAGTCCGCGCGCTGGTCGCAATTGAAGCCATGCCCGGCCGGCCAGATGTGGATTTCGGCCTCGGGCAATGCTTCCTGGTGTTTCTCGATATCGGCGGGCGGGATGATCGGATCGTGTTCGCCGAAATGCAGCAGCAAGGGTGCCGCGGGTTTCTCGTTGAGGAAGGGCACCGTGCGGCCGCCGTAGTAACTCACGGCGGGAATGCCCAGCCGGGAACAGGCCAGGTAGGCGACCGTGCCGCCCCAGCAGTAGCCGACCACGCCAACCTCGCCCACGTCCTGGACCGCTTCCATGGCCGCCTTCACGCCTTCCACGGCGCGGTCGAAGCCGAGCTTCTCGACCAGCTTCTTGCCGTAGGCGACGCCGTCGTCGTCATAGCCGAGCTCGACATTCTTCTCGAAATGGTCGAACAGGGCCGGTGCGATGGCCGTGTAGCCGTGGGCCGCAAACTTGTCCACGACCGCGCGGATGTGCGAATTGACGCCGAAGATCTCCTGCACGACCACCAGCGCCCCGCGGGCGGGGATGGCAGGATCGGCTCGCCAGGCGGAGATGGTTCCGCTAAGCGTTTCCAACGGTATCCAGTGGCCCATGGGGTGTCCCTCCTGAATGAAGGATACGCCCAGCCGGGGCCGGGCAAGTAGTGACAGCTATAATCACGGTCCTTGCGTCCCTTCCCGGCCACTCCATGTCATTGCTCCAGCCCAAAGTCGGTTTCGTCAGCCTCGGTTGCCCCAAGGCCCTGGTCGATTCCGAGCGGATCCTCACCCAGTTGCGGGTCGAGGGTTACGAGATCGTACCCAGCTACGGCGATGCCGACGTGGTGGTGGTCAACACCTGTGGCTTCATCGATTCGGCCGTGGCCGAATCCCTGGACGCGATTGGCGAGGCGCTGGCCGAGAACGGCAAGGTCATCGTCACCGGTTGCCTGGGCAAGCGTTCCGAATTGATTCGCCAGGCGCATCCGGATGTGTTGTCCATCAGCGGCCCGCAGGATTACGGCTCGGTGATGAATGCCGTGCACGCCGCGCTGCCGCCCCGACGCGACCCCTTCATCGACCTGTTGCCCGACATCGGCGTGAAGCTGACGCCCAAGCACTATGCCTACCTGAAGATTTCCGAAGGCTGCAACCACCGTTGCAGTTTCTGCATCATTCCGTCCATGCGCGGCGACCTGGTATCGCGCCCGGTGGATGAAGTATTGCGCGAAGCCGAGAAACTGGTGGCCGGCGGCGTGCGCGAATTGCTGGTCGTGTCGCAGGACACCAGCGCCTACGGCGTGGACGTGCGCTACGCCGAGCGTGAATGGCGCGGCAAGTCGTACCAGACCCGCATGAAGGCGCTTTGCGAAGGATTGTCCGAACTCGGCGCGTGGACGCGCCTGCACTACGTGTATCCGTATCCGCACGTGGATGACATCATTCCGCTGATGGCTGAGGGCCGCCTGTTGCCCTACCTGGACATTCCGTTCCAGCACGCCAGCCCGCGCATACTCAAGTTGATGAAACGCCCGGGCGCAGTGGACAAGACGCTCGAGCGCATCCAGCGCTGGCGCGGCATCTGCCCCGACATCACGATCCGCAGCACCTTCATCGTCGGCTTCCCCGGCGAAACCGAAGCCGAGTTCGAAGAATTGCTCGACTTCCTGGACGAGGCGGAACTCGATCGCGTCGGCGCATTCGCCTACTCGCCGGTGGACGGCGCCAAGGCCAATGACTTGCCCGACCCCGTGCCCGAGGATGTGAAGCAGGAGCGACTGGCGCGATTCATGGCGTTGCAGGCCGAGATCAGCGCGGAAAAGCTCGAGCGCAAAGTCGGCTCGACGCAGAAGGTGCTGGTTGACGTGATCGACGGCGAACTCGCGATCGGCCGCTCGATGGCGGATGCACCGGAGATCGACGGCCTCGTGCAGATCCAGAATGGCCTGGAGGCCGGGCTGCGGCCGGGGCAGTTCGTGGACGTGGAGATCATGGGCTCGGACGACCACGACCTGTTCGGGCTGGCTGTCGTGGCCGACGACTGAGTGGCTGCCGGCGCCACCCGGGCAGGCAAGCCGGCGACGGGCCGCAAGAGTCTTCGCGAACGCGTGGGAGCGTTGCGCAACCTGCCGCCGTTCCTGAGGCAGATATGGGAAACCAGCCCGGGCATGACGATTGCCAGCCTCTCGCTGCGCCTGGTGCGCGCGCTGCTGCCAGTGGTCACGCTGTATGTCGGCAAGCTGATAATCGACGAGGCCTTGCGCCTGGTCGCGCTGGATTCGGGACTGGAGACGATTCGGGAATGGTGGGACAGCGGATTGCTGTCGCCGCTGATTGGCCTTCTATGGCTCGAACTCGGCCTTGCCGTGGCATCCGACGTGCTGGGCCGACTGGTTGCGCTGATCGATTCGCTGTTGTCCGAGCGCTTCACGAATGCCACCAGCGTGCGCCTGATGCAGCATGCCGCCACCCTGGACCTCGAGGATTTCGAGGACAGCGAACTGCAGGACAAGCTCGACCGCGCGCGCCGCCAGACGATGGGCCGCATGACCCTGATGAGCCAGTTGTTCGGCCAGGCCCAGGACCTGGTGACCGTGATCAGTTTCGCGGCCGGCCTGATGATCTACGCGCCCTGGCTGATGCTGCTGTTGCTGGTCGCACTGGTGCCGGCCTTCATTGGCGAGGCGCACTTCAACGCGCTGAATTATTCCTTGAATTTCGCCTGGACGCCGGAGCGCCGAGAACTCGAATACATCCGCCAGACCGGTGCCTCGGTGGAGACGGCGAAGGAAACCAAGATCTTCGGACTGAACGGTTTCCTGATCGAGCGCTACCGCAAACTCGCCGATGGTTTCTATGCGGCGAACCGCAAGCTGGCGATCAGCCGCGCGGGCTGGGGCAGCCTGCTGACGGGCCTCGGCACCCTCGGTTATTACGTCGCCTATGCCTACATCGCGTGGCGCACGGTTCGCGGCGAATTCACGATTGGCGACCTGACGTTCCTTGCGGGCTCGTTCCGCCGCCTGCGCAATTTGCTGGAAGGCTTGCTCAGCGGTTTTTCCGCCGTGGCCGGGCAGGCGCTTTACCTTGAAGACCTTTATTCGTTCTTCGAAATCGAACCGGAAATCGTCTCGCCGGAAAATCCGCGCGCATTCCCGACGCCGATCCGGCAAGGATTCGTCTTCGAGGATGTCGGCTTCCAGTACCCCGGCGCCGAGCGCTGGGCGGTGCGCCATCTGGATTTCACCCTGAAGGCCGGCGAAGTACTGGCGCTGGTCGGCGAAAACGGCGCCGGCAAGACCACCCTGGTGAAGTTGCTGGCGCGGCTGTACGACCCCGACGAAGGCCGCATCCTGCTGGATGGCGTGGACCTGCGCGAGTACGACCTGGAAGTTTTGCGCAGCAATATCGGCGTCATCTTCCAGGATTTCGTGCGTTACCACATGACCGCGGCGGAAAATATCGCCGTCGGCCGGATCGAGGCGCGCGACGATCGCGCGCGCATCGTTGCCGCCGCGCGCCGAAGCCTGGCCGATGAAGTCATCGAGAAATTGCCCAAGGGTTACGACCAGGTCATCGGCAAGCGCTTCAAGTCCGGCGTGGACTTGTCAGGCGGTGAATGGCAGAAAGTCGCGATCGCCCGCGCCTACATGCGTGATGCGCAGTTGCTGATCCTGGACGAGCCGACGGCGGCACTGGATGCGCGCGCGGAATTCGAAGTGTTCCAGCGCTTCAAGGAATTGAGCGATGACAAGACGGCCGTGCTGATCTCGCACCGCTTCTCGAGCGTGCGCATGGCCGACCGCATCCTGGTGCTGAACGAGGGCCAGGTCGAGGCGATGGGCACGCACGAAGAGCTGCTGTCGCAGCATGGCCGCTATGCGGAGCTGTTCGAGTTGCAGGCAGCCGGTTATCGCTGATCGGACTGCGTTGATCCGCTAGGGTGTGGTGTAGCTGACTTCCAGCACCACGAAACGGGTCGGCCCGGTCGGCAGCACCACGTCGAACTCATCGTCCACGCGTTTCTTCAACGCCGCACGCGCCAGCGGCGAATCGATGCTGATCCAGCCCAGCGTCGGATCGGTCTCGTCGGGGCCGACAACGCGATAGCGTGAGGTCTCGCCCGATTCCAGGTTTTCGACTTCCAGCCAGGCCCCGAAATAGATGGCGTGCGGGTCGCTCGGCAGTTGTTCCACCACTTTCAGTGCCTCCAGCCGCTTGCTCAGGTAACGCACGCGCCGGTCGATCTCGCCCAGCTGCTTCTTGCGGTACTGGTACTCCGCATTTTCCGACCGGTCGCCTTCCGCCGCCGCGGCGGACAGGGCACGCACGACTTCAGGCCGGCGCACTTTCCAAAGGTCGTTCAGCTCGTCGCGCAGGCGCTCGAAGCCCGGTCGCGTGATGATCGCCGTCGACGATGCAGCGGGTGGTCGCCAACGGGACATGCGCGTCGCCTCAGCGTTTCCCGCCGAAGATTCCACCCAGCACGCCGCGCAGGATCTGTCGGCCCAGGCCGTTGGCGACGGTGCGCGTCGCGGATTTTGCCGCCGCTTCGATCGCGCCCTGGCGGCGCTTGGTGCCCCACAGGAATTCACTCAGCTTCGACTGTTCTTCCACGGGCGCCTTGGCGGCGGGCTTCGCTGTCTTGCCGTTCGCGGCCTCGGTATTGCCTTGGTCCGCGGCTCCGGTTTTTTCAAGCGCGCTCGCCGCCAGCATCTCGAAGGCCGATTCGCGATTGACCGCCGTGTCGTATTTTCCTGATACCGGGCTGCGCGAGCGCACCGCCGCGCGCTCCTCCGGCGTGATCGCGCCCATCCGCGATCGGGGAGGGCAGATGTAGGCGCGCTCGACCGGCATCGGAATGCCCTTGTCGAGCAGCATGGACGTCAAGGCCTCGCCCACGGCGAGTTCCGAAATGACCCGGGCCACGTCCAGCTTGGGATTGGGTACGAAAGTTTCCGCTGCCGTGCGAACGGCCTTCTGGTCGCGCGGCGTGTAGGCGCGCAGCGCGTGCTGGATGCGGTTGCCCAACTGGCCGAGGATCACGTCGGGCACGTCGTCGGGATTCTGCGAGCAGAAATAGACGCCGACGCCTTTCGAACGGATCAGGCGCACGACCTGTTCGATGCGCTGTTGAAGCGAAGGCGGGCAGTCGTCGAACAACAGGTGCGCTTCGTCGAAGATGAAGACCAGCTTGGGCTGCGCAAGGTCGCCCACTTCAGGAAGCGTCTCGAAAAGTTCGGACAGCAGCCACAGCAGGAAGCTCGAGTACAGGCGCGGCTTCAGGATCAGTTGATCGGCAGCGAGCAGGTTGATGATGCCGCGGCCGGACATGTCCTGGCGCATCAGGTCCGACAGTTGCAGCGCTGGCTCACCGAAGAACATTTCGCCGCCTTCCTGCTCCAGTCGCAGCAAGGCGCGATGGATGGCGGCGACCGAGGTCGCGCTGACCAGGCCGTAATTTTTCGATATCTCGGCCTTGTTTTCGGTCAGGTAACCGAGCAACGCACGCAGGTCGTCGAGGTCTAGCAGCAACAGGCCCTGGTCGTCGGCGAGCTTGAAGGCGATGTCGAGGATGCCGGACTGCACTTCATTCAGTTCCAGGATCCGGTTCAGCAAGGTCGGTCCCATTTCCGAGACGGTGGTGCGCACCGGATGGCCCTGTTTTCCGTAGAGGTCCCAGAACACGACCGGACTGGCTTCGTTCACATATCCATCGATGCCGATTTGCGCGATGCGCTGGCCGATGCGTTCGTTCATCGTGCCGGCAACCGACAGTCCGGCGATATCGCCCTTCACGTCGGCCATGAACACGGGAACGCCCAGTCGCGAGAAGCCCTCAGCCAGCACCATCAGCGAGACCGACTTGCCGGTTCCCGTTGCGCCGGCGATCAAACCGTGACGGTTGCCGTACTTTGCAAGCAGGTGGACGGGCACGTCGCCCTTGCCGATCAGGATCTCGCTCATGCAGTTTCTCCGTGGACTGCTGCAATTCTAGAGGTTGCGATGATGCTTCGGGAACCTATACCCTCCATCAAGCACCAAGTAACTCTCCCGACTCACTTCAGCGATCCCCCACGCCGATGATCAAGAACACGCTTTTCCTCGCCATTGCACTGGCCACGGCCAGCAATGCCGCGCTGGCCGCCAAGGCGGACAAGAATGCACCGCTATACCAGGGCATGGATGCCGCGGGCCAACGCTATCGCGAAGCCCGCATCAAGCTGCAGTCCGGCGACGAAACCGGCATGGCGCAGATGGCCAAGGCCCTCGAGGACCTGGAAGACCTGGCCCAGAAATGTCTCCGCCAGCGTGGCTGCGATCCCACCCGCGTCATCACCCAGTACGAAGTGCTGATCAAGTCGCAGGACCTCAAGGCCGACGACATGGAACTGGCAGGCGAGGACTCGGGCAACGAGGAAGACCCCGACCACGTGCAGTCGCCGGTGCTCGCCAGTTCGCCGGAGGCGAAGCGTACGCTCAGCCTGCTCGGCGACGGACACGATTTCGACAAGATGGTGGAATTGAACGAGCCGGTGCAGGCGGCGATGCGCGACTGGCTCACCACGCAGCGCGCGTTCCTGATCGATGCCTGGGAAAATTACCAGTACATGCGTTACCTGATGTCGCCCGAATACGAGCGCGCCGGCCTGCCGGAGGCCTTGCTGTTCGGCATCATGGCCAAGGAATCGGGCGGCAAGGTGCATGCCGTGTCGCGCGCAGGCGCCAGCGGTCCCTTGCAGTTCATGCCGGCGACGGGCACGCGCTTCGGCCTGTATCGCGACGTCACCGGCTTCGATACGCGTTACGACCCGCAGCAGGCTGCGCGCGCCAATGCCGCCTACATCAACGAGCGCTTCGCCGGGCTGAACCGCAACCTCGAATACACCATCGCCGCCTACAACGGTGGCGAAGGCCGTGCCGCGCGCTTGTACGCGGCCAATGCCGGCGCCAGCTTCTGGTCGCCACAGGTCAATGCGCAATTGCCGCCGGAAACGCGCGACTACGTGCCCGCCGTGATCGCGGCGGCCTGGTTGTTCCTGCATCCGAAGAAATACGGTCTGGAATTTCCCAAGCTCGACACCACGCCCAGCCAGTTCACCCTGGCGCGCGCGACGTCCATCAACGAGCTGACTATTTGCCTGGGTAATGGCGGCAGCCGGGACGGCTGGTTCCGCGTGCTGCGCAATCTCAATCCCCGCTACGAAGCGCAGGCAGTCATTCCCGCCGGCACCGTGATGCGCGCGCCCAAGCGCGCGGCAGCCCTGTACGGCAGGAGTTGCGTGCAGGGGCCGCGCGCGGAACTCGCGCAACAGTTGATGCGCGCGAACAAGGTGTATGTGCCTGCCGGGGATGTGATGGTCGCTTCGACGACTGCGTCCACGCCTGCGCCCGCGCCGGAAAAGAAGAAGCGCGTGCGTGACTATCGGGTCCGTGCCGGCGACAGCCTGTTGGCCATCGCCCGCGAGCACAGCTGCGATGTCACCGTGCTGGCCAAGGAAAACAAGCTGCGCTCGCCTTCGTACCTGATCAAGCCGGGCCAGCGCCTGAAGCTGAAAGGCTGCGAAGGCAGTTGATGCGGAATGTCGGCACCCGAGGGGTGCCGGCGATCATTCCTGCAGCGCGTCCCACCCGGGGCGCGGCGTGAAGCGCGAGCCGTAGCGCGTCGCCAGCAATTCGAGCTTTGCCTTCAGCGACGCGGCGCCCACCGACCGGATGTACTGGATCGGACCACCGCGGAATGGCGCGAAACCGGTGCCGAAGATGACGCCGGCATCGAGCAGGTCGGCGTCGCTGACAACGCCGTCATGCAGGCAGGACACGGCCTCGTTCAACATGGAAAGCACCAGGCGGTCTTCCAGGTCCGTGGGCACCTGGTAGCCCTCCGGCACCGGCGGTTTGATGGCCTTGTCGTTCTCCCACTTGTACAGGCCTTGTCCGTCCTTCTTGCCGCGCTTGCCGGCCTCGACCTTGAAGGCTTCGGGCAGCACCTGACCATGGAAGTCGGCCATGATCTTGCCGACCGACGCCGCAACATCCAGGCCGACCGTGTCCACCAGTTCGATCGGGCCCATCGGCATGCCGAATTTCAGTGCTGCCTTGTCTATCACTGCGCCGGGAATGCCTTCGCTGTAGCACAGGATCGCTTCCTGCATGTAAGGCGCCAGGATGCGGTTGACCAGGAAGCCCGGCGTGCCTGCGACCGGCACCGGCAACTTGTCGATGGCGCGACAGAACGCAGCAAGTCGGCGCTCCATTTCCGGCGCCATGAAGTCGTGCTTCACGATTTCCACCAGCGGCATCATCGCCACCGGATTGAAATAGTGCAGGCCGGCGAAATTCGATTGCTTGCGCAAGTCGGCACGCAGGTCGGTGAGGGGGATCGAGCTGGTATTGGTGACCAGCAAGGCCTCCGGCTTCATCGTTTCCTCGAGCTTCGCGTACAGCGCTCGCTTGGCATCCGCGTTCTCGAAAATCGCTTCGATGACCAGGTCGGCCTTGGCCACGCCGGCGCCTTCCACGTCGGCGACCAGGCGCGCGCTGGTAGCTTCGCGCTTGGCCGGATCCTTCACGCGCTTTTCGAACAGTTTGGCGGCACGGTCCATCGCCGGCTGCACGTACTGCATCTCGCGATCCTGCAAGGTCACGCTGAATCCACGCAGCGCGCACCAGGCGGCGATGTCGCCACCCATCACGCCAGCGCCGACCACGTGCACGTGGCTGATGCCATGGTCCTTGCCGCCCAGGCTTTTCAGGCGGTCCATCAGGAAGAACACGCGCACGAGATTTCGCGCGGTCGGTGTCTTGGCCAGTGCCACCACTGACCTTGCTTCAGCCTTCAGGGCCGCGTGGATCGGCAGCCCGCCACTGCGCTGCCAGGTGGAGATCAGCGAAAACGGGGCAGGGTAGTGTTCCTTGCGCGCCTTGCGTGCAACCTGCTTGACCATTTGCGGCGCAAGTACCTGGCGCGCTGCCCAGGTGTTGGTCGCCCAGGCCAGGGCGCGCTGCTTGAACGGACGGATCGGTCGCCGCTGCAGGATTCCCAGGGCCGCATCGAGCAACATCGCCGGCTCGACCACGCGATCGACCAGGCCGATCGCCCTCGCTGCGGAGGCGGTCAGGTTGCGCTGGGTCAGCATCATGTCGAAGGCCGCGGGCGCGCCGACCAGGCGAGGCAGGCGCACGCTGCCGCCCCAGCCCGGGTAGATGCCCAGCTTCACTTCCGGCAGGCCGATGCGGGTGGATTCGTCGTTGCTCGCCACGCGGTACTTGCAGGCCAGCGCCATCTCGGTGCCGCCGCCCATGCAATGGCCGTGGATGGCGGCCACGGTCGGGCAGCGCAGCTCGGCCAGGCGCTGGTAAACCAGCTGGCCGCGACGGATCCAGTCCTCGACCTGGCCCTTGGCTTCAATTTGTTCAAAGCCCTTGATATCGGCGCCCGGGATGAAGCCGGCCGCCTTGCCCGAGCGGATGACCACGCCCTTGGGCAGGTCGATGGCAATGCGCTCGAGCATCGAGTCGAGCTCGTCTATGACCCCGCGCGAGAGCGCATTCACGCTCTCGTCGGCGCGGTCGAGGGTCAGCACCAGGTAACCGTCGCTGCGGCGGTCGGGTTTCCAGTGGACCAGGCGAAGACCATCGAACATGTTGGTTCCATACGTCGGAGTAGGGGAAGACAGTATCATCCGGTCAGGCCCCGGCCCGGTCAATGTGCCCGGCCGCACGGATGCGTTAAGGTCGCGCCAGCAACGCCGTTGGCGCGGGTTTCCCTTTCCCGGGAACTTTCGCGCCCGGCCCACACTCAATCGAGCGGCCCCACCGGCCGCAGGAGCAGCGGCCCGGATGGGCGAGAACGAACTCGACCTGGAATTGGTCAAACGTGTGCAGCGTGGTGAAAAGGCAGCCTTCGACGTGTTGGTACTCAAATACCAGCACCGGATTGGCGCCGTCATCGGCCGCTTCGTGCCCGACCATGCCGAAGCCCAGGACATCGCCCAGGAAAGTTTCATCCGCGCCTATCGCGCGCTCGCGAACTTTCGCGGCGATAGCCAGTTCTATACATGGCTCTACAGGATCGCCGTGAACACAGCCAAGAACCACCTGGTCGCGATGAAACGCCGCCCGCCCACCTCGGACGTGGAAGCCGAGGACGCCGAACATTTCGGTGGCTCGACGCGCATGCACGACAACGACACGCCGGAACACGAATTGCTGCGCGAGGAAATCGCCCGCGAAGTTTCCGAAACCGTCGCTGCCTTGCCCGAAGAATTGCGCCAGGCCATCACGCTTCGCGAGATGGAAGGCCTGTCATACGAAGAGATCGCCGAAACGATGGATTGCCCCATCGGTACGGTCCGGTCCCGGATTTTCCGCGCACGCGAGGCGATCGACGCCCGCTTGCGCCCACTGATGGATAGCGAGCGAGTGCGACCATGACCGACACGCAGATGACCCTGGCCGAGCAACTTTGTGCCTTGATGGACGGCGAACTGCCCGAGACGCAGGCGCGCTTCCTGCGCAAGCGCCTTGAACACGACGCCGAACTGCGCGAACTCTGGTCGCGCATGCACCTGGCCTCGTCGTGCATGAAGGGACAGCCGGTGATGCCGATGACTGCGGCCATGAGCCTCGCGGTTCGCGATGCGATTTCCGAGCCCGTATCGCCCGGCGGCGGCGCGCGCTCGCCGCTATTGCGCTGGGGCATCGCCGCATCGCTCGCCGTGCTCGCACTGATGATGGCGCCGCGCCTGCTGCAGTCGCCGCAGACGACCGAGGCCAGCCCCATTGCAAGCGCGCAGGCGCCCAGGGCGCTGCCCAGCCCGTCCTCCGCCGACCTGGTGGCGGTGCGCAGGGACGCGGCGGACGCCGCGCCGCAAGCCGCGCCATCCACGCTTGAATCCATCCCGACGGACCACCTCGTCGCCAGCAACGAACCGCAGCCTGCACCCAGCAGCCCGATGCCGCTGGACTCCGAATCACCGGCCGATTTCCCGCTCGCCGATAGTGGCGACAAGCGCAGCTGGCCGCGTTCGCAAGTGTTGGTGGGCAGGAGCGACCCTTCGCTGGAAGCCTATCTCGTGCGCCACAACCAGATGCTCGCCAACGACGGCTTCGGTGGCTTCGTGCCCTACGTGGACGTCGTCGCGCGTGACCCTGCCGCGACGCAGGACAGCGACGAGTCCGCCGCGCCCGCGAGCGCAGGAGCCGATTCGAAGTGAATCGCCGCTTCGTCCTGATCCTGATCGCTCTCGCCACGGCATCGCCGGCCTTCGCCGCCGACCAGAAATCCGCGCCCTCGCGCTGGCTGGACGGCGCCAAGGGCTGGGTAACCGGCTTGTGGAGCAAGGATGCGTCCGACTGGCTCGAGCGCATCGGGCCGGCACTGGTCGAGCTCGATTACCAGGGGCGGCTGGTGATGGTTTCCGGCACCAGCATGGAGACCCTCGATGTCTTCCACGAATATGAAAACGGCCGCGAGCGCATGCGCCTGGTGACGCAGACCGGACCGCATCGCGAAGTGATCCGCGATGACAAGATGGTGATGTGCATCGGCACCGGCATCGACTCGGTCGGTTATGACGCCGATACGGCGGGGCGCTGGAATCCCGCGGGACAATTTGCCGGGGCCAGCAAGCTCGACGAATACAAGGCGCGCCTGGGCAAGACCGGTCGCGTCGCCTCGCGCGACTGCCAGATCGTCGATCTGCAATCGAAAGATGGCTGGCGCTACGGATACCGCCTGTGGCTCGATCGCGAGACCGGACTTCCGCTGCGCATCGCGCTGATCGGCGAGACGGGCAGGGCGCTGGAGCAGATGGCCTTCACGGAAATCCAGGTCGGCCACCGGCCGGACGAGGTGAACCTGCGCCCATCCACGCAGCAAGGCCTGCAACGCGTGCAGACCCTGGGCGCGGGCAAGCAGGCCGATCCGGGTTGGCGCGTGCTGTCACCGCCGCCGGGTTTTTCGCTGCGCTCGGGCCGCAAGCTCGGCGAATCGGTGCAACTCCTGTACAGCGACGGCCTGGCCAGTGTGTCCGTCTACATCGAGCCCATGGCTGCCGGGCAGCGCGGTGAATCGGCGATGCGACGCGGCGCGGTGAACGTGCATTCCCTCTGGCAGGACGGTCGCCGCGTGGTCGCGATCGGCAAAGTGCCCGCCGCCACGGTGGACTACTTCGCGCGCAACACCCAGGCCGTCGGGGCCAAGGCTTCGGTATCGCGATGACCCGATTGGTCCCGATGTCGCCGGGAACTTTTTCCAGCGCGCCGGGATCATAAGCAGGCACGGCCGGATCGGCCGATTTTCCAACCAACCAGCAAACTTCCAGCAAGAAGACGCCATGAAAACCCTTCCTCGAATCGCAGTCGCTTTTTCGACCGTTGGCCTGGCGGGCCTGATCTTCATCCAGATGCACGACACGGCGAACGCCACGCCCGGCTCCGGCGGCCAGGCGCTGGTCGCGCAAACCGTCAGCACCACTGCGGCGCCGCCGCTGGTCAACCTTCCCGATTTCTCGCGACTTGTGGACCAAGCCGGTCCTGCAGTGGTCAACATCGAATCGATCATGGGCAAGGCCAACGCCGGCCGCACCCTCCAGTTCGGTCCCGGCGCCGGTGAGGATTCACCGCAAGCGCCCGGCCAGGAGGAGATGCCCGAATTCTTCCGCCGCTTCTTCGACCAGCCTGGCAGCCCGGGCAGGCCGATGCCCCAGCAGCCGCGTGGCGGCACGTCCTTCGGCAGTGGGTTCATCATCTCGGCTGACGGTTTCGTGTTGACCAATCACCACGTCATCGATGGCGCGAGCGAAGTCATCGTGCACCTGGCCGATCGCCGCGAGTTGAAGGCCAAGGTGATCGGCAGCGATCCCAATTCCGATATCGCAGTGCTCAAGATCGAAGCCCGGAACCTGCCGGTACTGCGCCTGAGCGACTCGCGCAACCTCAAGCCCGGGCAGTGGGTGCTGGCGATCGGTTCTCCGTTCGGGTTCGATCATTCGGTGACCGCTGGCGTGGTCAGCGGCCTGGGCCGGCCGAGCATGGACAATGCCCAGCGCTACGTGCCCTTCATCCAGACCGATGTCGCGATCAACCGCGGTAACTCGGGCGGCCCGCTGCTCAACACCAGTGGCGAAGTGGTCGGCATCAATTCCCAGATCTTCAGCAATTCCGGCGGCTACATGGGCGTCAGCTTCGCGATCCCGATCGAGGTCGCGATGAACTCCGTCCGCCAGATCCAGAAGACCGGCAAGGTAGCGCGCGGCCAGTTGGGTGTGCAGGTGGGCGACGTGCAACGCGAGCAGATGGAAGAATTGGGCCTGACCCGGGCCGGCGGCGCCTTCGTTGGCGCCGTGCAGAACGACAGCGCCGCTGCGAAGGCAGGCATCCGGGCCGGCGACGTGATCGTCGCCTTCAACGGCAAGGAGATCGTCAGTTCCTCCGACCTGCCGCCGCTGGTCGGCGCGATGCCGCCCGGCAGCCGCGCCAACGTCCAGCTGCTGCGCGATGGCAAGAACCTGGATGTGGTGGTGGTGCTGAGCCCGCTGGACGAGTCGGTCGCCTCCAACGACCGCACCGAGCCACGGGCCACGCCCTCGCCAGGTGCCGACCTGAATCGGGTGGGCATTGTTGTTGCGGAAATCGATCCGGCCACGCGCTCGCGGCTCGGCCTGAAGGTTGGCGAAGGCGTGCGGATAAGCCGCGTAGCCAGCCTGGCCGCCCGCCAGGCCGGCCTGACCCCTGGGGACGTGATCCTGCAGGTGGGCAAGACCAACGTCGGCAGCGCGGCCCAGTTCGAGTCCGCGATCAAGGGCTTCAAGCCGGGCGATCGCGTGCGGCTGTTGGTGCGCAACGAGCAGAGCACCGGGCTGGTGACCATTCCGGCTTCATGAGGGTCTAGGCGGCAGATCCCCGGCCAGCCTGTTCAGGGCAGGCTGTGTCCGGGGGCCTGTGCGATAATGCCGTGTTCACATCGACAGACGGCCTCGCGCCGCCCCCATGCAGCACATCCGAAACTTTTCAATCATCGCCCACGTCGACCACGGCAAATCAACGCTCGCTGACCGGATCATCCAGATCTGCGGCGGCCTCGAGGCCCGGGAAATGGAAGCGCAGGTCCTCGATTCCAATCCGATCGAGCGCGAGCGCGGCATCACCATCAAGGCCCAGTCGGTCTCCTTGCCCTATACGGCGAAGGACGGCCAGGTCTACCAGCTGAACTTCATCGACACACCCGGCCACGTGGACTTCAGTTATGAAGTTTCGCGATCGCTCGCTGCCTGCGAAGGCGCGCTGCTGGTGGTGGACGCGGCGCAAGGCGTCGAGGCGCAATCGGTCGCCAACTGCTACACGGCCGTCGAGCAAGGCCTGGAGGTCGTGCCGGTCATCAACAAGATCGACCTGCCGACGGCCGACGTTGAAAAGGTGAAGAAGGAAATCGAGGCCGTGATCGGCATCCACGCCGACGACGCGGTCGCCATCAGCGCCAAGACCGGCCTGGGCGTGATCGACGTGCTCGAGGCGATCGTGCACCGGATCCCGGCGCCGACGCCGCGCGGCAGCGACAAGCTGCAGGCGCTGATCATCGATTCGTGGTTCGACAATTACCTCGGCGTGGTTTCGCTGGTGCGCGTGATGCAGGGCGAAATCAAGCCCGGCGACAAGATCCTGGTGATGACCACTGGCCGTGTGCACCAAGTCGATGCGGTGGGCGTATTCACGCCCAAGCGCAAGGAGTTGGCCAAGCTTGGCGCCGGTGAAGTGGGCTGGCTGAATGCCTCGATCAAGGACGTGCATGGCGCGCCGGTCGGCGACACGCTGACGCTCGCCAGCAATCCGGCGACCGAAGCGCTACCGGGCTTCCAGAAGATGCAGTCGCGCGTTTTCGCCGGCTTGTTCCCGGTCGATGCCGAGGATTACACGGCCCTGCGCGAGGCGCTCGACAAGCTCAAGCTCAACGACGCAGCGCTGAATTTCGAGCCGGAAAGCTCCGAGGCGATGGGCTTCGGCTTCCGCTGCGGGTTCCTGGGCATGCTGCACATGGAGATCGTGCAGGAGCGCCTGGAGCGCGAGTACGACCTGAACCTGATCAGCACCGCGCCGACGGTGATCTACGAAGTGCTCAAGACCGACGGCAGCATCCTGCCGCTGGACAACCCGGCCAAGCTGCCGTCGCTCAACATGATCCAGGAAATTCGCGAGCCGATCATCCACGCGACCATCCTGACTCCGCCCGATTACGTCGGCGCGGTTATCAAGCTGTGCGAGGAAAAGCGCGGTTCGCAGCAGAGCATCAACTACCTCGGCAGCCAGGTGCAGATCAATTACGAACTGCCGATGGCCGAAGTGGTGATGGACTTCTTCGACAAGCTCAAGTCGGTGTCGCGTGGTTATGCCTCGCTCGACTACCACTTCCTTCGCTTCGAGGCCGGTCCGTTCGTGCGCGTGGATGTGCTGATCAACGGCGATCGCGTGGATGCGATGTCCATGATCCTGCACCGTGCCCATTCCGACCGCCGCGGCCGCGAGCTGTGCGAGAAGATGAAGGACCTGATTCCGCGGCAGATGTTCGACGTGGCCATCCAGGCTGCGGTCGGCGCGCAGGTCATCGCGCGCTCGACGGTGAAGGCCATGCGCAAGAACGTGCTGGCCAAGTGCTACGGCGGCGACGCCACGCGCAAGAAGAAGCTGCTCGAGAAGCAGAAGAAAGGCAAGAAGCGCATGAAGCAGTTCGGCAAGGTCGAGATTCCGCAGGAAGCCTTCCTTGCCGTGCTGCAGAGCGACAGCAAATAATCAACGCAGCCAGGATGGACGCCCGTGAAACTTGATTTCGCCCTGATTCTGACCGTGCTGTCCGCCCTCACCGGGATGGTGTGGCTGGCCGATCGCCTGTTCTTCGCCAAGCACCGCACGATGATGGTGAAGGACGGCGAAGAAGTCGCCGAGCCGGTGATCGTGGATTACTCGCGTTCCCTGTTCCCGGTGCTGTTCTTCGTGCTGGTGCTGCGTTCGTTCCTGGCCGAGCCCTTCCGTATCCCGTCCGAGTCGATGATGCCGAACCTGCTGGTCGGCGATTTCATCCTGGTCAACAAATACGACTACGGCCTGCGCGTGCCGGTGATCAACCGCAAGTTCATCGCCAACGGCGAGCCCAAGCGCGGCGACGTGGCGGTGTTCCGATTCCCCGGCCGCGACGTGGGCGACCCGGAAACCGGCACCGACTACATCAAGCGCATCGTCGGCCTGCCGGGCGACACCGTGGAAGTTTCCGAAGACCGCGTCACCATCAATGGCGAACCGGTCGCCTACCAGACCGACGGCGTGTTCGTCGGCACCGGTTCGGCGCTGGACAACAGCGGTACGGATGTCGTGACCGAGCAGCTTCCGGGCCGCCCGCACACCATCCTGGACTTGCCTGGCAGCCCCTTCCTGCCCGGTCGCTGGGTGGTGCCTGAAGGCCAGTATTTCGCCATGGGCGACAACCGCGACCACAGCGCCGACAGCCGGGATTGGGGCTTCGTCCCCGAGGAAAACCTGGTCGGGCGCGCTATGATCATCTGGCTTAACTGCGAAGGCTGGCTCTGTTCGAATGGCTTCGACTATTCCAGAATCGGCGATACCATCAACTGAACGCGGCCCCGCGGGCGGGCCGAGCCACGATAGCAGCCAAGGGGAAAGTCATGAACGTCGTCGCCAGCAAGCGCAAGCAAAGCGGAATCACGCTCGTCGGTTTCATCATCGTCATGGTGGTGGCTGGCTTCTTTGCCTACATGGGCATGATCCTGGGGCCGGCCTACAGCGAGTACTACGGCGTCGTGAAGGCAGTCAACTTCGTCGCTGGCGAAGCCACGCCCAACACCACCGACTTCGAGTCGCTGCGAAAGGGCCTCGATCGCCAATTCAACGTTGGCTACGTCGAGTCGGTCACCGGCAAGGACGCAAAACTCATTCGCGACAAGACCGGCAACATCCTGTCCATGACCTACGAAGTGCGCAAGCCCTTCCTCTACAACATTGACTTCGTGGTCAAGTTCTCCCACGCCCAGCCTTTGGGAAGCAAGACTGCCGGTGACTGATAGTTTCGGTCATCCGTTTCGCGACCCCGGCCTGTTGCGGCAGGCGCTTCGCCACCGCAGCGCCGGGGTTCCGCACAACGAGCGCATGGAATTCCTTGGCGATGCGTTGGTGAACCTGATTGTCGCCGAGGCCCTGCACGATCGCTGGCCCAAGGCCGATGAAGGCGCGCTCACCCGGGCTCGCGCCAGCCTGGTCCGTGAATCCACCCTCGCTACCATCGCCCGTAGCCTGGGGCTGGGCGACCGGCTGGAACTCGGTACGGGCGAGCTGAAGACCGGCGGGCACCGTCGCGACTCGATCCTGGCCGATGCCCTGGAGGCGCTGGTCGGCGCGATCCACCTCGATGCCGGCTTCGAGGCCTGCCGCGAACGCGTCTTGCCCTGGTTCGAGCCGCTGATCGACCAGTTGCCCATCGGCAAGGTCGAGAAGGATGCCAAGACCCGGCTGCAGGAATGGCTGCAGGCCCGGCAGTCGCCTCGGCCCGACTACACCCTGATAGATGCCTCCGGCGAGGAACACGCGCGCACCTTCCGCGTGTCCTGCCGCGTGGGCGAACCTGAAACCGAAGCGACCGGCGAGGGCAGTTCGATGCGCTCGGCCGAACAGGCGGCCGCAGCCGCCGTGCTTGACCAACTGGAGTTGATCCGATGACTGCCGCCCCCTACCGTGCCGGCACCATCGCGGTGGTCGGCCGACCCAACGTCGGCAAGTCCACGCTGATCAATTCCCTGGTGGGCGCGAAGGTGAGCATCGTCTCGCCGCGTCCGCAAACCACGCGGCACCGCCTGCTTGGCATCGCCACCTTCCCGGAAGGCCAGTTGATGCTGGTGGACACGCCCGGCATCCACGGCAACCAGAAGCGCGCGATGAACCGCTACATGAATCGCGCCGCGCGCGGCGCCGTGTCCGACGTGGACGCCGCGATCCTGATGATCGAAGCCGGTCGCTGGGTGGAAGACGATGCACTGGCCTATTCGGCATTGAAGGAATCGGGCGTGCCTTGCGTGCTGGTCATCAACAAGGTCGACAAGATTCCCGACAAGACCAAATTGTTTCCCTTCATTGCGGAGGTCACGACGGGGCGCGAATTCGCGTCCGTGCACCTGATATCGGCGATGAAGCGCAAGGGCACCGAAGTGCTGGTGAAGGACCTCATCGCCATGGTTCCGGAGAGCGATCCGCATTACGGCGACGATGAGATTACCGACAAAAGCCAACGGTTCCTCGCGGCCGAACTGGTGCGCGAGCAATTGATGCTGCGCCTCGGCGACGAGCTGCCGTATTCGGCCACGGTCGAGATCGAGAAGTTCGAGGAAGACGGTGCGTTGCTGCGCATTGCCGCCGTGATCTGGCTGGAACGCGAAAGCCAGAAGCCCATCGTCATCGGCAAGGGCGGCGAGCGCATGAAGGCGATCTCCACCGGCGCGCGGTTGGGCATGGAGCGACTGTTCGACCGGAAGGTCTTCCTGGAAACCTGGTGTCGCGTCCGCGAAGGCTGGTCCGACGACGAAGCCGCGCTCAGCCGTTTCGGATACAGCGAATAAGGAAGCGCGCCGATGCGCGTCCTGGGACAGCAGGCTTTCGTATTGCATGCGCGGCCCTGGCGCGAAACCAGCCTGATCGTTGAACTGCTGACCATGGAACACGGCCGGGTCGGCGTGGTGGCGCGCGGCTTGAACACACCGAAACGGCACACTCTGAAGGCCGCATTGCAGCCCCTGCAATACATCCGCGTGGATTACCTGCCGCGTGGCGAGTTGGCCCGATTGATACAGGCCGAAGCGCTCGACGTCGCGCCGGCGCTGACGGGCGATCGGCTGATGGCCGCCTTCTACGTCAACGAATTGCTGCTCAAGCTCACGCCGCGCAACGATGCCGCGCCGGCCCTGTTCGAATTGTATGGCCGGGTGCGCGGCGAGTTCGCCGACGCCAGGCGCCTGGCCTGGAACCTGCGCCGCTTCGAACGCGACCTGCTCGATGCCCTGGGCGTCGGCCTGCCCTGGGACCAGACGGCGGAAGGCGAGAGCGTGCTGGCCGAGCGCCGTTATCGACTCGACCCGGAAGTCGGCCCGGTGCCGGACGTGCGCCGCGCCGGCGACAGCATCGCCGGCGAAACCTTGCTGAGCCTGGCGGCCGACCAGATGCCCTCGTCGGAAGGGTTGGCGGAGTTGCGCCGGGCACTGCGGGTCGTGTTGTCGGCGCAGTTGGGTTCAACCGGCTTGCGGTCCTGGGGCTTGCTCGATGAATTGGCCCAGGTGCGACCGCGGCCTCAGGACTGATCGTCCTTCCACGCCAGCGCGTCCTGCGCGGCGAACTCGAACAGCTGTCCCAATTGCGCATCGAGGGGCGATTGCGCGAGTGCGTCCACGGCGCGGCCCAGTCGCGCGGCGCCGACGAAACCACAACTGGCCTTCAATTTGTGCAGCACCGCCTGCGCGGCCGGCGGGTTTCCCGCGCTGCGCGCGCGCTGCAATTCATCGGCCAGGGCAGGCAATTCCGCCTGGAACAGACTGCGCAGTTTCAGCAACGCGGCCCGGTCGCCGCCAATCGCCGACAAGGCCTGCTGCTCGTCCCAGACCGGCAGCTTTCCGGGCGAAGGTTCACGGATTCCCTGCGGCGCGTGCCCAACCAGGCGTCGCACCGTGGCGCAAAGCAAGGCCACCGACACCGGCTTGCACAACACTTCGACGAAGCCTGCCTCGCACAATGCATCGAGTTCTTCGCGGGCCGTGCTGGCGGTGACGGCCAGTGCCGTCGTGCCAGCGATCGATCGCAGCGCGCGCAGGCAATCGATGCCGTCACCGTCAGGCAAATGCGCGTCCACGATCCACAAGTCGTGGCGATGAAGCCGGGCGAGCACGATCGCGCTCGCGATGTCGCTGGTCGAATCGACGAGGGCCGGAACACTGCCGAGCGCATCTTCCAGGAAGCTCCGGCTGATCGGATCGTCCTCGACCAGCAACAGTCGCACCGGCGTTACGGGAAAGCTCATGAAGTGCCCATCGCAAACGGTTTATGCTTGCAGCATGCGCATGGCCGCCGTTTCCATCAAGCTTTGCCTGCTGCTCGCAGTTTGTGCGGCGTGCGCGGTTTGCGCGATTTCGCCCGTGCGGGCCGAGGTGCTGACAGCGCGCATCGCATCCATCAACACCGGCGCGGGCAGCTTGAAGGACGTGCAGGTCAGCCTCGATTGGCCGCGGGGTGCGGCCCAGGGCAGGCTGAGCCTCAAGGCGGCCTCGCTCGATTTTCCCTCCTTGTCCTACGACGCCAGCCAGCTCAGCTGGCAGTGTCCCTTGCTGCGTGCCGCCAATGACGGCTGGAAATGCGATGGCGTGGTGCAGGCGCGCGGCTCGAAGCCGCAGAAGCTGGCCATCGAGTTTTCTCCCGATGCAACAGTTGCACGACTCGCCATCGGCAACAGCCGCATCGAATATCGCAGTCCGCCCGCGCTGTCCGATCGCCATCGCGTGCAACTCGAACGCGTGCCGGTCGCCTGGCTGGGCGCGTTCCTGCGAGGCTTGTGGGCGGAAGGAAAATGGACCAGCGGCCAGCTGGGTGGCAGCGTGGATGTGATCAGCCCGGACCAGGGCGCCTTCGAGGTGCGCACCGACTTGCAACTGGCCGACGTCGGGCTCGAAACACCGGACGGCTTGCTCGCTGCGGCGTCAATGAAGGGCAGGTTGCAGATTGCCTATCGCGAGCTGTCCGGCGCGCGCAGCGTGGACGCACGCGTCACCACCCGTGGCGGCGAACTGCTGTTCGACAGCTTGTATACGAAATTTCCATCCAGCCCGGTGCTGATCCACGTGCTCGCCCAACAGGCGCCCAAGGGCTTGTGGAAACTTCCCGACATCGAATGGCAGGACCCCGGCGTGTTGATGGCGAAGGGAAGCGCGACGCTGGACGCGCAGTCTTCGGTGTCCGACCTGTCGATGCAGCTCGATTTCGGAAACCTGGGCACCGCGCGCGACCGCTACCTGAGCGGATTCCTCGCACCGGCCGGATTCTCTGATCTGTTGCTCACCGGTGGCATGAAGGCCGAGCTGCAGATGCGCGCAGGACAGTTGGCAGGATTCGAAGCGACGATGCGACAGGTCAATGCGGTGGACACCAAGGCGCGTTTCACGCTGGCGGGAATCGACGGCGACTTGCGCTGGACACGCGCAGGCGCGCCCGTGGCGAGCCGCGTCGGCTGGCACGACGGCGCCATTTTCGGCATCGGCCTGGGCGCTGCCGATTTCCGTTTCAGCAGTGCCAACGGCGAACTCGTGCTGGGACCGGAAGTCGTGATTCAAGCGCTGAACGGAAAGCTGGTGCTCGATCAGCTTCGTTGGCAAGCGCCGGCTGGCGAGGCTGGCGCGCGATTCCAGTTCGGCCTGGGCATGCGGGAGCTCGACCTGGCCAGCCTGTCGCAACGCCTGGGTTGGCCGGCATTCACCGGCACCATCAGCGGCAAGATTCCGTCTGCGCGATTCCAGGACGACCTGCTGACCCTGGACGGCGGCCTGCAGATGAACCTCTTTGGCGGCAACATCAACCTGGCCAAGCTGTCCATGGAACGGCCGTTCGGCGTCGCGCCCACCCTGTCGGCGGACGTCGTCATCCAGGACATCGACCTCGAACCGATGACCAAGGTCTTTGGCTTTGGCGCGATTACAGGCCGCCTGGATGGCCGCATCGACGACCTGCGCCTGGTGGACTGGTCGCCGGTAGCATTCGATGCGCGGCTGGAAACCGATCGCGACTGGAAGGGCAAGCGTCGCATCAGCCAGCGCGCCGTCAATGACATCTCCAGCGTCGGCGGCAGCGGCCTGGCCGGCAGCCTGCAGACCAAGGTATTGAAGGTGTTCGACGACTTCGGCTACGCCCGCATCGGCCTGGGCTGCAAGTTGAAGGACAATGTCTGCACGATGGAAGGCATCGGTTCAGCCGGCGACGGCTATATCATCGTCGAAGGGGCCGGTCTTCCACGGATCCAGGTGGTCGGGTTCCGGCGTCGGGTCGATTGGCCCACGCTGGTAGCGCGACTGCAGGCTGCCACCAGCGGCCAGGCCCCCGTCATCCAATAGGAGATTCCAGATGCGCAAGTTGTTGTCCCCCCTGCTTTTCGCCAGCGCGATGGTGCTCGCCGCCTGCGTCACCATCAACGTGTATTTTCCCGCCGCCGAAGCGCAGGAAGCCGCGGCTGAATTCGTCGAAAAGGTCATCGGCGATGACCCGGCGCAGACGCAGCCGGCGCCGGTGAAGCCGCCCCAGGCGTTCCGCCTTCCGCGGTTCAACCCGATGTCGCTGTTCATCAGTGACGCGCAGGCGCAATCGGTGGACATCACCATCCGCACTCCGGCCATCCAGGCCATCCAGGACCGCATGGCGGCGCGCTTCAAGTCTTCGCTCGAAGTCCATTTCGACAGCGGCGCGCTCGGTTTCGGCAACGACGGCCTGATCGTCGTGCGCGATGCCAGCAAGGTCGCGTTGAAGGATCGCGTTGGTGTGAACCAGCTGGTCGCCGAGGACAATCGCGACCGCAAGGCTGTTTACCGTGAAATCGCGGTAGCGAACGGCCACCCGGAATGGGAAGACCAGATCCGCGAAACCTTCGCGCGCCAATGGGTCGCCAGCGCGCACAAGGGCTGGGCCTACCAGGCCGAAGACGGGACCTGGAAGCAGAAATAAGCCAGCCAGGGCCCGAGCGGCCCGACATGGATTAACCCCGGGGGCCGCGGATTTGAGACAATCCGCGGCCCTTTTTGATTGCAGAAACCCGTGGCCCGATCCCGCACCAAGATCAATCGCGAATTCGAACTCGACATCACCGACCTGCTGCACGACGGTCGTGGCGTCGGGCGACTCGACGGCAAGGCCGTGTTCGTCACCGGCGCATTGCCGGGCGAGACGGTCAGGGTCAAGCAGACCGGCCGCAATCGCAACTTCGATGAAGGCGAAACGATCGAGGTATTGAAGGCGTCACCGGACCGCGTGCAGCCGCGCTGCCCGCACTTCGGCGTCTGCGCCGGCTGCGTGCTGCAACACCTCGACCAGGACAAGCAGATCGCCGCCAAGCAGCACGTGCTGGAAGAAAACCTGGCGCGCATCGGCCACGTGCAGCCGGGCCGCATGCTGGAACCGCTGGTGGACGCGGCCTGGGGCTATCGGCGCAAGGGCCGTTTCTCGGTGCGCTTCGTCGAGAAGAAGGATCGCATCGTCATCGGCTTTCGCGAATTGAATCCGCGCTTCGTCGCCGAACTGGGCGAGTGCCACACCATCCTGCCGGAACTGGGCATGCGAATTCCGGAACTGGCCGCCGTGGTCGAAAGCCTCGATGCAAAGCGCAGCATCCCGCAGATCGAGTTCATCGCTGGCGACGGACCGGTCGCGCTGGTATTCCGCCATCTCGAGCCGCTGGGCGACGCCGACGTGGATCGCCTGCGCGAATTTGCCAAGTCGAGTGGATTCGCCGTGCTGTTGCAGCCCGGCGGCGTGGATTCGGTGCAGCCATTGTGGCCGGAGCAACTCGCCCTCGAATTCCCTATTCCCGCGTTCGATCTCAGCCTGGCCTTCCGGCCGCTGGACTTCATCCAGGTCAATGCCGGGCTCAACCAGAAGATGATTGCCCGGGCGCTGGAGTTGCTCGATCCGCAACCGGCCGACCGGGTACTCGACTTGTTCTGCGGCCTGGGCAACTTCACCCTGCCGCTGGCGCGCCGCGCGGGGCAGGTGGTAGGCGTGGAGGGCGATGCCGGCCTGATTGCCCGCGCGCGCGAGAATGCCGTCCGCAACGGCCTGGCCAACGTCGAGTTCCACGCCGCCGACCTGGCCAAGGACCTCGCTTCCGAGCCGTGGATGAAGCTCGGCTTCGACAAGTTGCTGATCGACCCGCCGCGCGCCGGCGCCGCCGAGGTCCTCGCGCAATTGCCCCTGAAGGACATCCGCCGAATCGTCTATGTGTCCTGCCACCCCGGTTCGCTGGCGCGCGACGCCGGCTTCCTGGTTACCGAACGTGGCTATCGCCTGGTGGCTGCCGGCGCGATGGACATGTTCCCGCAGACCGCGCACGTCGAATCCATCGCCCTGTTCGAGAAGTGAACGGAAACCGGCGGCATCACGCGTCCGGGGCTGGCTGGCCCATGGGCGGTATTACAATCGGAAACTGGCCCGTCTTGGCGGGCACCCTGACGGAGACTTGCGGATGTTGGTGATTGGAATCGCTGGAAAGGAACTGGCCCCGCACGAAGGCGAGTGGTTGCAGCATCCTGGTTGCGCCGGCGTCATCCTGTTCAGCCGCAACTTCGAGTCGCGCTCTCAGGTGGCGGAATTGACTGAATCCATCCGCGCCGCCGCGCCGCGCCCGCAACTTATCTGCGTGGACCAGGAGGGCGGTCGCGTGCAGCGCTTCCGCGATGGCTACGCCGACTTGCCGCCGTTGGAGAATTTCGGCGCGCTGTACCTGCGCGATCCGGACGCGGCGATGAAACTCGCCGAAGAACACGCCTGGTTGATGGCCAGCGAAATCCGCGCCACCGGCGTGGACCTGAGTTTCGCACCGGTAGTCGATCTCGGCCGTGGCAATCTCGCCATCGGCAACCGCGCCTTCCATGCGGAACCTGCCATCGTTGGCGAGCTTACTCGCGCCTATGTGCGCGGCATGCATTCGGCCGGCATGGCTGCCACGCTCAAGCATTTCCCGGGCCACGGTTCGGTCCTGGAAGACACGCACTTCGATGAAGCCATCGATCCGCGTCCACTCGATGTGTTGCGGCAGGAAGACCTGCTGCCTTTCGTGGCCGGCATCGATGCCGGCGCCGACGCGGTGATGATGGCGCACGTTATCTATCCTGCGGTCGCACCGGAACCGGCGGGTTATTCGCCGCGCTGGATGAATGAGATCCTGCGCGGCGAGATGGGCTTTCGGGGCGTGATCTTCAGTGACGACATCGGCATGGCTGCGGCGGAATCGGCGGGTGGCGTCGCCGCCCGCATCGACGCGCACCTCGATGCCGGCTGCGATGTCGTGCTGGTCTGTCCGCCGGTGCTGGTGGCTGATTCGCTGGCAGCGATGGACCGCCGGCCCACCTCGAATACGGCGACCCTGGTTTCGCTGATGGGGCGGGGCTTCTGCGGCTGGGACGGCCTGCTGGCCGAGGCGCGTTACGATGGTGCACGCGCCGCCCTGGGCGGCCCCGACTTCAAGGTAGGCTGAGATGACCAACGACCTCGCGACTGCGCTGAAGGATTCAGACTGCCTGTTCGAAGAAATCCAGATCGAGGTCGCCATCGCGCGGATCGCAGTGGAGATCCGCGAGGATTACGCCGGCACGCGTCCGCTCTACCTGACCCTCATGCACGGCGGCATGCTGTTTTCTTCGCGGCTGTCGCTCGAACTGGGTTTCGACGTGGAATTCGACTATCTGCACGCCACGCGTTATCGCGGCGCGCTAACCGGCTCCGGCCTGGCTTGGCTGCATCGCCCGGCCACGCCGCTGGAAGGTCGCCGCGTGATCATCGCCGATGACATCCTCGATGAGGGACACACTCTGAAGGCCGTGCGCGACTGGTGCGAAGACCAGGGCGCCGCGGACGTCCGCATCGCGGTGATGTGCGTCAAGAACCATGACCGTCGCGTGGAAGGCATCGACGCCGATTACATCGCGCTGGAAGTACCCGATCGCTACGTCTATGGCTATGGCATGGACTACTACGAGCAAGGCCGCAACCTGCCAGGCATCTATGCCCTTGGCCATTGACCTCGCGATCATCGGCGGCACCGGCCTGTACAAGCTGGCCGCGATGGAATCGGTGGAGACACTGGAAGGCGACACCGTGTTCGGAACACCGTCGGCGCCGGTGCGCGTCGGCCTCATCGCCGGGCGTCGGGTGGCCTTCATGGCGCGCCACGGCGAGGGCCATTCGGTGCCGCCGCACCAGGTCAACTATCGCGCCAACCTGCGTCGCCTCGTCGACCTGGGCGTCAAGCGGGTGCTTGCCATCAATGCCGTCGGCGGCATCACGCCCGCCTGCGGTCCGCGCGTCATCGCGGTTCCCGACCAGATCATCGACTACACCTGGGGTCGCATCAGCACCATCTGCGAAGAGCCCGGCACGCCGGTGCTGCACGTGGATTTTGGCGAGCCGTACACGCCCTCGCTGCGCGCCGCAGTCCTTCGCGCCGCCGTCGATGCCGGCGTACAGGTGCTGGATGGCGGCTGCTACGGCGCCACGCAGGGCCCGCGCCTGGAAACCCGCGCCGAAATCGCCCGCATGCGTCGCGACGGCTGCGACCTGGTCGGCATGACCGGCATGCCCGAGGCCGGCCTGGCCCGCGAAATGGAACTCGACTACGCCTGCCTCGCACTGGTGGCCAACTGGGCGGCCGGCTGCGGCGTGGAAGCGCTGGGCGCGCCAGCCCCGGAGATCACCCTGGACGAAGTGCTGGCCAACGTGGAGGCGGCCACGGCCGACCTGCCGCGCCTGCTGGAAGCCTTGTTGAGCCAGTAGGCGGCCGGTGATTGTCAAGCCGAGGGTTGCTTGTACATAATCGGGCCGCGCACGCGACCGATGTCACCCTGAGGCCGTCGCACTCCGCCGCGCAGGACGCGCAAGTGCCGCGGGAGGCAGGACGCCGGGAGTGCCCGTCCGTCCGCTATCGAGGTAGTACATGAGCAACGGCACCGTAAAGTGGTTCAACGACGCCAAGGGCTTTGGCTTCATTTCGCCGGAAGACGGCAGCGAAGACATCTTCGTGCATTTTTCGGCAATCGCGTCCACCGGCTTTCGCTCCCTGAAGGAAGGCCAGGCCGTGAGTTTTGAAGTTGTGCAGGGTCCGAAGGGCAAGCAGGCAGCAAACGTTTCGCCCGTCTGAAAGATCAGTCGCCCATGCAATGCGAAAGCCCCGCTTCGGCGGGGCTTTTTTTCGCCTGCGTCGCGGGCCTCGACGGTCTAGCTGAGGATTCGTGCGGGCAGCATGAACAAGGACCGCACCAGCGCGATCATGCCCTCGAACACCACGCCCACGATCCGGAACGGAATCGAAATCAGCCACACGATCGGCGCAAGCACGAGCACCAGCAGGGCCAGCGGCCAGGCCAGCACGAACAGGATGCACCAGCAGGTGAACAGCAGCAGGGTCTTCATGGTTTGCGCTCCAGGCCCAGGGGTGGCCTCGACGCCATGCTAGCGCCTCGTGGGCCGGCTGCCAGTGCAGGAGGTAATGCCCGGGTTCACGGTGCGTGTACGGCCCGGGCGGTGAAATCGCGGCATGAAAACCCTTCTCATCACCGGCGCCAGCAGCGGCGTCGCCCAGGGCATTGCCCGCGAGCTGGCCGCCCAGGGTTGGCAGGTTGCGCGGGTATGCCGCGACATTTCCCGGCTCGATGGCGACAGCTCCGACTCGCTGGCAGCAGACGTGTCCACCGAGGCTGGTGCGCAGCAGGCCATCGAGTTTGCGAGGGCGCGTTTTGGTGGGCTGCCCGGCGCGGTGGCCAACTGCGCAGGCAGTTCGCTGATCGCGCCCATCGGCCGGACCAGCGAAGCGCAGTATCGTGCGGTGATGGCCGCCAACCTCGATACCGCGTTCTTCGTTTCCCGCGCTTATGCCACGGCGCTTGCTTCGGCGAAGCAGGGTGGTTCGCTGCTGCTGTTTTCTTCCGTGGTCGCGGCGACTGGGGTGGCCAACCACGCGGCCATCGCGGCAGCGAAAGGCGGGATTGAATCGCTGACCCGTTCGCTGGCCGCCGATTTTTCCGGCATCGGCCTGCGCGTCAACTGCATCGCCCCTGGCCTGATGCGCACACCGATGACGACGCGCATGCTCGCCAATGACGCATCGGTGAAACAGGTTTCTGCGCAATATCCGCTCGGCCGCCACGGCGAAGTCGCCGATGCCGCCGCGCTTGCCGCTTTCCTGCTGTCCGATGCCGCGGGCTGGATCACCGGCCAGGTCATCGGCCTCGATGGCGGTTTCTCGGCGGTACGTCCCTACGTGAAGGCGGTCTGATGTCGCAGGCCATCGTCTGGTTCCGCCGTGACCTGCGGCTGGCCGACAATCCTGCGTTGCAGGCGGCGTTGGACGCCGGCCATGCGCCGATTCCGCTGTACGTGCATGCGCCGGAAGAGGACGCGCCGTGGCAGCCGGGTGGCGCGTCCTGCACCTGGCTTGCCCGCTCGCTTCGCTCGCTCGACGCCGATCTGCGCAAGCTCGGATCCCGACTGGTGATCCGCAGCGGTAGCAGCCTGGCCGAGATCGAAAAGGTCCTCGATGAAACCGGCGCCGAAGCCGTCTACTGGAATCGACTCTACGAACCCACGCCCATCGCGCGCGACACGCGGGTGAAAGATGCGCTGAAGTCGCGCGGGCTGCATGTTGAAAGCAGCAATGCCGCGCTGCTCGTGGAACCGTGGACCATCGCGACCCTCGGTGGCGAGCCGTATCGAGTGTTCACTCCCTTCTGGAAGAACGCCAGCGCGCGCGTCGCCGGACAGCAGGCCATGGCGCGGCCTGCGTCCCTGCCGCGGATTCCCGATGACGTTGAAAGCCTGGCCGTGGACGAGCTCGGCCTCGAACCGACCGTCCCCTGGGACAAGGCATTCTGGACCGACTGGCAACCCGGTGAAGCCGGTGCCGCGGACTTGCTGGAGGCTTTCGTCGAGGGCGCATCGCACGGCTACAAGGAACAACGGAATTTTCCTGATCGCATCGGCACGTCGCGCCTGTCGCCGCACCTGCACTTCGGCGAGATCTCGCCTCGGCAGATCGCGCGGCAGGTCATCGATGCGCGCAAACCGGCGATTCCCGAAACCGATCTCGGCCACTACCTCAGCGAACTGGGCTGGCGCGAATTCTCCCACCACCTGTTGTTCCACTACCCGCACACGACGGAACATGACCTCAGCCCGAAGTTCGCGCGCTTCCGCTGGGCGCAGGCCGATCCGGAAGTGTTGCGACGCTGGCAGCAGGGTCGCACCGGCGTGCCGTTGGTGGACGCGGGCATGCGCGAGCTGTGGCAGACGGGCTGGATGCACAACCGCGTACGCATGGTGGTCGCCAGCTTCCTCACCAAGAACCTGCGTTATCACTGGAGCCATGGCGCCCGCTGGTTCTGGGACACGCTGGTCGACGCGGACCTCGCGCAAAATACGCAAGGCTGGCAATGGTCCGCCGGAACCGGCGCCGACGCCGCGCCGTATTTCCGGATCTTCAGTCCCACCGCGCAAGCGGAGCGCTTCGACTTGAAGGGCAACTACATCCGGCGCTGGGTTCCCGAACTTGCGGCGCTGCCGCTGCCGGCGCTCTACGAACCCTGGAACCATGCCGCCCTGGCCGCGAAGCTGGCGCCGGATTATCCGACTTCGCCCATCATCGACATGCGCGCATCGCGCGAAGCCGCACTTGCCGCGTTCCAGCAATCGAAATGATCCTGACCGACCTGCTCAATCGGGCAGGGGAATGAACTCCGTTTCACCGGGCACGGTTTCGAAGGCGCCGGATTTCCAGCGCTGCTTGGCTGCTTCTATCTTTTCGCGCGAGGTGGAAACAAAATTCCACCAGACGAAGCGCGGACCATCCAGCGCCTTGCCGCCCAGCAACATCACCCGCGCCGCGCCGCCAGCGGTCAGGATGGGTTCGCTGCCCGCGTCCAGGACCACCAGCGTATTCAGGGGCAGCGGCTCGCCGTCGAGGTACAACTCGCCGCTGACCGGAAACAACGCGCGTTCTTCATGTTCGGCCGGCAATCGCAGGCTGGCGTCGGTGATGAAATCCAGCGACACGTACAAGGTCGGCGTCAGCACCTTCACCGGCGACTCCAGGCCGAAGGCATTGCCCGCGACCACGGTCATGGTCACGCCGTCGCGCTCGAGTACCGGCAGCGTCGATCCCGGATGGTGCGCAAATGATGGCTCGTCGTCCTCGTGCGGGGCCGGCAGGGCCACCCAGGTCTGCAGGCCGTGGAAGGGATGATCCACGCCACGCAAGCGGGGCGGCGTGCGTTCGGAATGCACGATGCCGCGGCCGGCGGTCATCCAGTTGACGTCGCCCGGCTGGATTTCCTGCACCGATCCCAGGCTGTCGCGATGCATCATCGCGCCTTCCCAAAGATAGGTGACGGTGGCCAGCCCGATATGCGGATGCGGACGCACGGCCACCGGCTGTTCGCCGCCCAATACCGCCGGTCCGATGTGGTCGAAGAACACGAAGGGACCGACGCTGCGGCGATTCGCGCTGGGCAACACGCGGCCGACGGTGAAACCGCCAAGGTCGTGCATTCGCGGGCTGTGGAATTCGGGCATGGCGAGCACCTCGCGGGAAAGTGAAAATAATGCCACGACTGCGGTCCGTCCGGCCCTGACGTGGACTCTATGGCTTGGAGTACGCTAGGTACTCGGACAGGGCGAGGACAGGGCATGTCTGGAACGGCGACACGCAGCACCTACCGGCACCGGCTGCCGGTGCGAATCATGCACTGGATCAACGTGGCCTGCCTGTTCATCCTGCTGATGAGCGGGCTGCAGATCTTCAATGCCCACCCGGCGCTGTACTGGGGCAATATTTCCACCTTCGACAAGCCTGCGATGTCCCTGACAGCCAGGACCGGGGCGGATGGAAAGCTGCGCGGGCAAACGCAGGTCGGCAACTTGCGGTTCGATACCACCGGCGTGCTCGGCGTGTCGAAAAACATGGCGGGCGAGGACAGCCGTCGCGGATTTCCGATGTGGGCGACGATTCCCGGTCCGCGAAATCTCGCGGAAGGACGGCGCTGGCATTTCTTTTTCGCCTGGGTGTTCGTGATCAACGGACTGGCCTACCTGTTGTGGTCGTGGCGCGCGCGCCACCTGCGCGATGACCTCGCGCCCACCCGGTCCGACTGGCGTGGCATCGGCCAATCCCTCCGCGATCACCTGCGCTTCAGGCATCCGACCGGCGTCGAAGCCACGCGCTACAACGTGTTGCAGAAGCTTGCCTACCTGGCGGTGATCTTCATCTTCCTGCCCGGCATCGTGCTGATGGGGCTGGCCATGTCGCCGCAATTGGACTCGGTGCTGGGTTGGATGGTGGACATGGTTGGCGGCAGGCAGTCGGCCCGCACCTGGCACTTTGTCATCGCCGTCGCGCTGGTCGCCTTCGTCGCAGTGCATGTCTTCATGGTGCTGGTGAGCGGACCGGTCAACCAGATTCGTTCGATGATTACCGGGCGTTACCGTATACCCGAAGAACCGGCGCCGCCGGAAGGAGCCGACCATGTCGGAAAATGATCGTCGTCGCTTCCTGCGGCGCATGGCCATGGCCTCGGGCGCCGTGTTGCTGGGCGGCTGCGACCGGCTGGCCGAGAGCGAGAGTTTCAAATCCCTGCTGGCCAAGGCCGACGCACCTACCGACGCGGCGCTGCATACGCTGACGCCGGAGGATGCCCTGGCCCAGGAATTCACCGCGGCCGACCTGTCGCCGGTGTTCAAGGCCAATGGCTCGATCAACCCGCAGACGCCGGAATACCTGGCGATGGTGGCGAATGGTTTTGCCGATTACCGGCTACAGGTGGGCGGCCTGGTGGACAAGCCGGTCAGCCTGAGCCTGGCCGAACTACGGGCGATGCCCTCGCGCACCCAGATCACCCGGCACGATTGCGTCGAGGGCTGGAGCTGCATCGGCAAGTGGAAGGGCACTCCCTTGGGCAAGGTGCTCGACCTGGCGGGGCCGCGGCCCGATGCCCGGTTCGTGGTCTTCCATTGCGCCGACAGCCTGGAAAAGGATGACAGCCGCTATTACGAAAGCATCTACCTGTCCGAGGCGTATCACGCGCAGTCCATCCTGGCCTACGACATGAACGATGCCGTGCTCGGCATTCCCCATGGCGCACCGTTGCGGGTGCGACTGGAGCGCAAGCTGGGTTACAAGATGGCCAAGTACATCGTCGGCCTGCAACTGGTGGCCAGCCTTGATGGCCTGGGCGGCGGCAACGGGGGCTACTGGGAAGACCGCGGCTACCAGTGGCACGGCGGCATCTGACCCGACCTTTCCGCAAGCTTGCCCTCGCGCGCGCAGCCATGCACCATCAGTGCTGACAGAGGGAAGCACCATGGCCGAGAAAAAAGCGCCCAGGATCCGACGCGAACCGATGTCGCGCGTGGACACGGCGTGGTTGCGCATGGAGCGCGCGACCAACCTGATGATGATCACCAGCGTGATGATGTTCGAGGAGTCGATGGACATCGACCGCCTCAAGCGCATGGTGAAGACGCGCTTCCTCGCCTATCCGCGGTTCCGGCAGAAGGCCGTGGACTCACCTGCGGGCGCGGTCTGGGAAGACGACGCCGACTTCGACCTCGACTGGCATGTGCGGCTGTCGGCCTTGCCCGGTCGTGCCGGCAAGCGCGAGCTCGAACGCTTCGTCAGCCAACAGGCCTCCACGCCGCTCGACAAGACCAAACCGCTCTGGCAATTCCACCTGGTTGAAAAATACGGCGGCGGTTCGGCGCTTGTGACGCGCATCCACCATTGCTATGCCGACGGCATGGCGCTGGTGCAGGTGATGCTGTCCATGACCGATACCTCGCGCGAAGCGAAGAAGGGCAGCGACCTGGCCAAGGCCTGGCTCAATGGCGACGGCAAGCAGGTCGCGGAGCGGGTAGGCGCGATCGACCGGTACATGAAGATTGGTGGCCAGATGCTGGAGAAGGGGCTCGATTTCTATCGCGACCCCGGCCTTGCCACCGTCGTCGCGAAGGAAGGCGGTGAGATCGCCCGCGAACTAGCCGTCGCACTGTCGCTGTCCGACGATCCCGACACCATCCTGCGTGGACGCCTTGGCGTCAGCAAGCGCGTCGCCTGGGCGGAACCGCTGGACCTCGAGGAAGTGAAGGCCATCGGCCGCGCCTTCGATTGCACCGTCAACGACGTGTTGATGGCGTCGGCGGCGGGCGCCTTGCGCAGCTACATGATCGACCGCGGCGAGATGGTGGACGGATTGACGATTCGCGCGACGGTGCCGGTGAATTTGCGGCCGCTGGAGCACGCCAAGAAACTCGGCAATCATTTCGGCCTGGTCTTCCTCGAATTGCCCGTGGGCGAGGACAATCCCGTGCGCCGGCTCGAGCGCGTGGCCGACTGCATGTGCAAGCTCAAGACCTCGCGCCAGGCCATCGTCAGTTATGGCTTGCTCGCCGCGCTGGGCATGGCGCCTGCCGGCCTGCAGCGCACTTTCCTGGAGTTGTTCAGCCGCAAGGCCACGGCGGTCGCGACCAACGTACCCGGTCCGCACATGCCGCTTTACCTGGCCGGTTGCACGGTGCGCGACATGATGTTCTGGGTGCCGCAGACCGGTTCCATCGGCCTGGGTATTTCCATCCTCAGCTACAACGGCAAGGTGCACTTCGGCCTGATCGGCGATGCGAAACTCGTTCCGGACCCGGACGCCATCATCCAGCGCTTCCGCCCCGAATTCGAAAAACTCCTGTACCTGGCCTTGATGGGCAACTGGGACGACACCATCTATTCCGGTGACGCCGAGGCGATGCTGGTGGAGTGAGCCATGAATACCTGTGATATCCCCGGGCTGGGCCTGCGCGTTTCGCCGGACCAGGTGCCCAATCCACTGCTCGATGTACCCACCGCCGACGACCGCGGCGAAGCGGTGCTGGCCGGTGGTTGTTTCTGGTGCACGGAAGCCGTGTTCCGCCGCCTGCAGGGCGTGACCGAGGTGCAACCCGGCTACGCCGGCGGCGCGGCCGATGCCGCCAACTACAAGGCCGTTTGCAGCGGCAGCACCGGCCATGCCGAAGTCATCCGCATACTCTACGACCCTGCCGTCATCAGCTTCGGCCAATTGCTGAAGGTGTTCTTTGCCGTTGCGCACAATCCGACCCAGAAGGATCGCCAGGGCAACGACGTCGGCACGCAGTATCGATCGGCGATCTTTCCGCTCGACGATGCGCAGTCGGCCGTTGCGGCCAATTACCTCCGGCAACTCGAAGCGGCGCAGGCTTTTGCTTCACCTATCGTGACGACGATCGAACCCCTGGAAACTTTCTTCGTGGCCGAGAGCTACCACCACAACTACGCCGAGCTCAATCCCGGCCAGGGCTACATCCAGTTCGTCTCGATGCCCAAGGTCGGCAAGCTGGAGAGTTATTTCGCCGACAAGCTGAAAGACTGACCGGGTCAGTCGCGCGGTGGCATCCGGCTGACCAGTGCGCAAAGCAGTTCCTGCGCAATCGATGCCGCTGCCAGCGAGGTCAGTTCGCTCACGTCGAAGGGCGGCGACACTTCCACCACGTCGGCGCCCACGATGTTCAAGCCGGCCAGGCCGCGCACCAGGCGCAGCGCCATGTTCGTATCGAAGCCACCCACGACCGGCGTGCCCGTGCCGGGCGCGCAGGACGGGTCCAGGAAGTCGATGTCGAAGCTGACGTAGCAGGGGTGCTCGCCAACCCGATCGCGGATTTCCTCGATGCAGGCCTCCGCACCATGCGCGTGCAGCCAGCGCGCATCGAGCACCTGGTAGCCATGCGACTCGTCATTATGAGTGCGCATGCCGACCTGGATGGAGCGCGACGGATCCACGAAGCCGCGCCGCGCGGCGTGGTAGAACATCGTGCCGTGGTCAATCCGGCCTTCGTTGTCGCGCCACGTGTCGCAATGCGCGTCGAAGTGGATCAGCGACAGCGGGCCGTGTTTTTCCTGCAGCGCCTCGATGATCGGGTAACTGATGAAATGGTCTCCGCCCAGTGTCAGCGGCAGCACGCCGGCGGCCATGAAGGCCCGGTAGGCATTGCAGATGGCATCGGGCACTTTCGCCGGCTGTCCCGAATCGAAAAAGACGTCACCCCAGTCCACTACGTTGGCGCGGTCGAACGGATCGAAGTCCCACGCGTAGGGCCTGCACCAGGCCAGCGAGGCGGACGCCGCGCGAATGCCGCGCGGCCCCAGCCGTGTGCCGGGACGATTGGTGGTGGCCAGGTCGAAAGGCACGCCGACGACGGCGACATCCACGCCGTCGAGGTCCTTGCTGTAGCGGCGGCGAAGAAAACTCAGTGCGCCGGAATAAGTCGGTTCGGCAGAAGTGCCGTAGGGTGATTCGCGGGTGAAGGCCAGGTCCACGTGGCTGGCGGTGGCCGCGGATTTTTCAGGCGAATTCATCTGCTTACTTCATCGTCGGCATGCTGAATTCGGCGCCGGCGCGAATGCCGGTCGGCCAGCGCGCGGTGATCGTCTTCATCCGCGTATAGAAACGCACGCCGTCGGGGCCATGCATGTGCAGGGGACCGAACAGCGACCGCTTCCAGCCGCCGAAGCTGTGGAAGGCCATCGGCACCGGGATCGGCACGTTGATGCCGACCATGCCCACCTGCACCTGGTGCGCATACTGACGCGCGCAATCACCGTCGCGGGTGAAGATGGCCGTGCCGTTGCCGTACTCGTGCTGGTTCACCAATGCCAGCGCCTGGCCGAAGTCCTTCGCGCGCAACACGCACAACACCGGCCCGAATATTTCCTCGCGGTAGATGCGCATTTCGGGCGTCACGTGGTCGAACAGGCAACCGCCCAGGTAAAAGCCTGCGTCATGCCCGGGCACTTTGAGGTTGCGTCCGTCCACGACCAGGGTCGCGCCCTCGCTTACGCCCAGGTCCACGTAGCCTTGCACCTTGTCGCGATGCTGGCAGGTCACCAGCGGTCCCATGTCCGGATCGCCATGGTGTCCCGGGCCGATGCGCAGGTCCTGCACCATCGGCTTGAGTTTCGCGATCAATGCATCTGCAGTGGCATCGCCAACACACACGGCCACCGAGATCGCCATGCAGCGCTCGCCTGCAGAACCGTAGCCTGCGCCCAGCAGCGCATTCGCGGCCTGGTCCATGTCGGCGTCGGGCATCACCACCATGTGGTTCTTGGCGCCGCCCAGCGCCTGCACGCGCTTGCCATTGGCCGATCCACGCGAATAGATGTATTCGGCAATCGGCGTGGAGCCGACGAAGCTGACCGCCTGCACGCGCGGGTCATCGAGCAGCGCATCCACCGCTTCCTTGTCGCCATTCACGACGTTCAGCACGCCATCGGGCAGGCCCGCCTGTTTCAGCAGTCGCGCCAGCATCAGCGTGGGCGTCGGGTCGCGTTCGGAAGGTTTCAGGATGAAGGTGTTGCCGCAAGCCAGTGCGATCGGGAACATCCACATCGGCACCATGCACGGAAAGTTGAACGGCGTGATGCCGGCGACCACGCCCAGCGGCGAATATTCGCTGTAGCTGTCCACGCCGCTGCCGACGTTCATCGAATGCTCGCCCTTCAGCAGGTGCGGGATGCCGCAGGCAAACTCCACCACCTCGATGCCGCGGGTCAGTTCACCGCGCGCATCCGACAATACCTTGCCGTGCTCGCTGGTGATGGCCATGGCGATGTCATCGGCATTGGCCTCGAGCAGTTCCTTGAACTTGAACAGCACGCGGGCGCGATTGAGCGGCGTCGTTGCCGCCCATCCCGGGAAGGCCGCCTGCGCCGAGGCGATGGCGGCTTCCACTTCCTGCTTCGACGCCAGCGGCACGCGTCCGGTGACGTTGCCGGTGGCGGGATTGAACACATCGCCGAAGCGACCGCTGCTGCCGGCCACGTCCTCGCCGTTGATGAAGTGGGGAAGATTGGCGGGCAGCAGTGTCATGGGCGAATCACTCGCAGGTTGTTACCAAAAGGCGCTTCAGGCCAGCGCGTCGGCCGCCGGCACGTAGTCGTAGCCCAGGTCACGCGCCACGGCTTCGTAGGTCACCTTGCCGGCGTGGATGTTCAGGCCGTTCATCAGGTGCGGGTCGTCCAGCATCGCCTGCTTGTAACCCTTGTTCGCCAGTTGCACGGCGAAGGGAAGGGTGGCATTGGTCAGCGCGAAGGTGGACGTGCGCGCGACGCCGCCGGGCATGTTGGCCACGCAGTAGTGGATGATGCCGTCCACTTCATAGGTCGGGTTCTGGTGCGTGGTCGCCTTGCTGGTCTCGAAGCAGCCGCCCTGGTCGATGGCGACGTCCACCAGCACCGAGCCGGGGCGCATCAATTTCAGCTGCGAACGCGAAATCAACTTCGGCGCCGCAGCGCCGGGCACCAGCACGGCGCCAATCACGAGGTCGGCGTAAGCCAGGCGCTCTTCAATGGCATCGTGCGTGGAATAGATCGTCGTCAGGCGATCGCCGTAGAGTTCGTCGAGTTGCTTCAGGCGATTGAGCGAACGATCGAGGATGGTGACGTGCGCATTCATGCCCATCGCCATGCGCGCGGCATTGATGCCGACCACGCCGCCGCCAATCACCAGCACTTCGGCCGGCATCACGCCGGGCACGCCGCCCAGCAATACGCCGGAGCCGCCCTGTGCTTTTTCGAGCGCATGCGCGCCGGCCTGGATGGACATGCGTCCGGCCACTTCACTCATCGGCGCCAGCAAGGGCAGGCCGCCGCTGCGGTCGGTGACGGTTTCATAGGCAATCGCCGTGCAACCGCTCGCAATCAGCGCGCGGGTCTGGTCCGGGTCCGGCGCCAGGTGCAGGTAGGTGTAGAGCAACTGGCCCGGGCGCAGCATCGCGCATTCGTTGGGCTGCGGTTCCTTCACCTTGATGATCATGTCGGCCCGCGCGAAGATGTCCTCGGCGCTTTCCCAGATTTCGGCGCCAGCCTTGCGGTACATCTCGTTGGTAAGTCCGATCGACTTGCCGCCGTCGTGCTGCACGATAACCTGGTGGCCGTTGGCCTCGAGTTCGCGCACGCCGGCCGGGGTGAGGCCGATGCGGTACTCGTGGTTCTTGATTTCCTTGGGGACGCCGATAAGCATGGGTATTGCCCTCCCGGGGCATGACTCATTGATTTGGATGCGGTCCGGCCCGTCCGGGCCAGCCGCCCATTGTACTAGCCCATACGGTCAGGCGGTTTCGCGGATGGCCTCGGAAACCCGCGCAAAGATCTGGTCCACGTGGTTCCGGTCCAGGATCAGCGGCGGCGACAGGGCAATCACGTCGCCGGTGGTGCGGATCAGCACGTCTTTTTCGTGGAAGCACTTGGTGAACACGTCGTAACCGCGGGCGCCGGGCTTGCCATCGCGCGCGCCCAGTTCGATCGCGCCGATCAGGCCGAAATTGCGGATGTCCACCACGTTCGGCAGGTCCTTCAGGCTGTGGATCGCGTCTTCCCAGTATTGGCCGATCTCGATGGCCTTCTCGAACAGGTTTTCCTCGGCATAGATATCCAGCGTCGCCAGCGCGGCGGCGCAGGCCAGCGGATGGCCGGAATACGTGTAGCCGTGGAACAGGTCGATCATGCCCTCGGGGCCCTGCATGAACGCGTCGTGCACCTGGTTGGACACGAACACCGCGCCCATCGGCACGCAGCCGTTGGTCAGGCCTTTGGCCGTGGTCATCAGGTCGGGCGTTACGCCGAAGCGCTGCGCTGCAAACGCCTTGCCGACGCGGCCGAAGCCGGTGATGACTTCGTCGAAGATCAGCAGGATGCCGTGCTTGGTGCAGATGTCGCGAAGGCGCTGCAGGTAGCCTTCCGGCGGCAGCACCACGCCCGCCGAACCGGAGATCGGCTCGACGATGACGGCGGCAATAGTCGAGGCATCGTGCAATTGCACCAGGCGTTCCAGATCGTCGGCAAGTTCCGCGCCATGCAGGGGCAGGCCGCGCGAGAATCCATTGCGCTCGATGTCGAGCGTGTGTCGCAGATGGTCCACGCCGGGAATCAGCGGGCCATAGAACTTGCGATTGTTGACCATGCCGCCGACGGAAATTCCGCCGAAGCCGACACCGTGGTAACCCTTCTCGCGGCCGATCAGGCGCGTGCGCTGGCCTTCGCCACGGGCGCGGTGATAGGCGAGCGCGATCTTCAGCGCGGTGTCCACCGATTCCGAGCCGGAGTTGGTGAAGAACACATGCTTCAGCGGATCGGGCGCGATCGCCGCCAGGCGTTCGGCGAGCACGAAGGGCAGGGGATGGCCCATCTGGAAGGTGGGCGCGAAGTCCATCGTCGCGATCTGGCGGCTGACGGCCTCGACGATGCGGGTGCGGGCGTGGCCGGCATTGCAGCACCACAGGCCGCCGGTGCCGTCGAGGATTTCACGGCCTTCTGTCGTCTTGTAGTGCATGCCTGCGGCACTGGCCAGCAGGCGTGGATTCTTCTTGAACTGCCGGTTGGCGCTGAACGGCATCCAGAAGGCGTCCATGCTGTCGGGCGTCACGGTGGCCTGGGCTTCATACACGTCGCCCAGCGCGGCAGCGTCCGTCGCCGGGACTGCGGGGGGATCGATCATGGCGATGCCTTCGAGTCGAATGGGGAGGCCTGAAAATTATCAGTGTTGAATAAAATTTACAACTGTTGCCATATGTGTGAATAATTGACCGTGCGTGACACGAGTGTTAAATATTCCGCATCACACAAATCAGGCTGCGCATGGACATCGGTTCCCGTCTCCACTCGGTACGCACCAGCAAGGGTTTGAGCCAGCGCGAACTGGCCAAGCGTGTCGGAGTCACCAACAGCACCATCTCGCTGATCGAACAGAACAAGGTCAGTCCTTCGGTGGGCTCCTTGAAGAAGGTGCTCGACGGCATCCCGATCTCGCTGGCCGATTTTTTCACCCTGGATCTCGCCGGTGACGCATCGGACGGCCCCTATTACGCAGCCGAGGAATTGCCCGACGTCGGCAACAACGAGATCCATTATTTCCTGGTCGGCAATCGACGCGGAAATCGCCAGATGTGCATCCTTCGCGAAGTGATGCCGCCCGGCAGCGACACCGGCGAGACGTCGCTGAGCCACGACGGCGAAGAAGGTGGGGTGATCGTGCAAGGGCAAGTGGAGGTGACCGTCGGCGACCGCGTCAAGGTGCTCGGCCCGGGCGAGGCCTATTACTTCGAAAGCCGCACGCCGCATCGCTTCCGCAACGTCGGCAGCGACGACGCCATCATCGTCAGCGCCAACACACCTCCCACTTTCTAAGCCAGGCCTTCCAAAGACAGACCATGAGCAAACCGCAGACACGGGCACAGTGGGAAGCGCGGGCCGCCGCGTTGCAGATTCGAAGCCAGGCCTTCATCGACGGCAAATACGTGGATGCCGCGTCCGGCAAGACCTTCGATTGCATCAGCCCGATCGACGGCCGTGTCATCTGCGCCGTGGCCGAATGCGAAGCCGAGGATGTGGATCGTGCCGTGGCGGTTTCGCGCGCGGCATTCAACAGCGGACGCTGGAGCGAAACTTCGCCGGTGCATCGCAAGCGCACCCTGATTCGCTTCGCGCAACTGATCGACCAGCATGGCGAGGAGCTCGCCCTGCTCGAGTCGCTGGACATGGGCAAGCCGGTCGGCGATGCATTGGTCGTGGACGTCGCCGCCACCGTGCGTTGCATGAACTGGACCGGCGAAGCCATTGACAAGGTGTACGACCAGGTGGCGCCCACCGGCCACCACGAACTCGGGCTGGTCACGCACGAGCCGCTCGGCGTCATCGCCGCGATCGTGCCGTGGAATTTCCCGATGCTGATGGCGGCCTGGAAACTCGCGCCCGCACTGGCGATGGGTAATAGCGTGATCCTGAAGCCCTCGGAAAAATCGCCCCTCACCGCGATCCGCCTTGCCGAACTCGCGATCGAGGCGGGCATCCCACCCGGCGTGTTCAACGTGTTGCCAGGGTTCGGCAAGGGCGCCGGCGAGCCACTGGCGCTGCACATGGACGTTGATGGCCTGGTGTTCACTGGTTCCACAGCCATCGGCAAGCACCTGATGCAGTGCGCAGGTCGCTCCAACCTCAAGCGCGCCTACATGGAATGCGGCGGCAAGAGCCCGAACATCGTGTTCGCCGATGCGCCCGACCTGGACGCAGCAGCGAAGGCGGCAGCCAGCGGCATCTTCTACAACCAGGGCGAGGTCTGCACTGCTGCGTCGAGGTTGTTGGTCGAGCGTTCCATCAAGGACGAGTTCATGGCGCGCGTCGTGGAGGCGGGGCGCCAGATGCAGCCACGCCATCCCTTCGAGCCCGGCGCGCCGATGGGCGCCATGGTCGACCAGGTGCAGATGGAGCGCGTTCTCGGCTACATCGGCCAGGGCAGCGACGAAGGCGCAAAACTGACGCTGGGCGGCAGGCGCGTACTCGCCGAGACTGGCGGTTTCTACATCGAGCCCACGATCTTCGACGATGTCCTTCACACGATGACCATCTCGCGTGAAGAGATCTTTGGCCCCGTGCTTTCCGCGATCGCCTTCGACAGTGAAGAGGAAGCGCTGCGAATCGCCAACGATTCGCCCTACGGCCTGGCCGCGGGCGTGTGGACGCAGAACCTTTCCCGCGCCCATCGGGTTGCGCGGAAACTCCGCGCTGGCAGCGTCTGGGTCAACTATTGGGATGGCGGCGACATGACCGCACCCTTCGGCGGTTACAAGCAATCGGGCAACGGCCGCGACAAATCGCTGCACGCCTTCAGCAAGTACACCGAGACCAAGGCGACCTGGATCAACCTGTCGGGCTAGTGGCTGGCGTCAAGGGCTGAATCCAGGGGTTCTGGGTGGGGTGGTGGCCGGTGATCATTTTGAGTCGCCACACGGAATCGGCTTGGTCAAAATAATCCCCGGCCACCACCTACGCGCACCTGTGACCAACATCGCTTCAGTGCAACACCCTGCCGTACCGTCGCCAACGCAGGTCGCCCGGCGCCGCCAGTCGCACTTCGTGCTTGGTGGGGACAGCCGGGCGATCCTGCGTTTGCAGGCAGTGTGCGTGGGCGTCGCTTCGCTCGCCGCAGGTTGGCGACAAAACGCAGGATCGGCCGCTGGTCCCCACCGAGCAAGCCTGCGAATGGGGCAGCGGGCGACCTGCGTTTGCGGTGGTACGGCAGGGTGTTGCCGTGAAGTCCCAGACCGCGCAGGAAGTTGCAGGCGAGCGCCGGCTTTCATTTTGACCAAGCCGATCCCGTGCGGCGACTCAAAATGAAAGCCGGCGATCGCCAGTCGCGATTAGCTCTTGAGAATCGCCAGTCGCGATCAGCTCTTGGCGATCGCCCTTCACGACGACCCGTTGCGGATTTGCCGGGCAGGGCACAGTTCTTGCTTGGCTGAACGGGGTATGGTCGTTCCGACCTACCCGCCGTGGTCTATTTCGACCGGGGCATAGCCACGCCGGCCCTGCCGGCCCAGGGGAAACACATGCTCGTACGTGCTGCTCGCAACCTGCGAACCTGCTTCGTCGCCATCCTCGCCACGCTTGCCTTTGTCGGCAGCGCAGTCGCGGCGCCTTCGGATACCGGCCTCGCTTCCCGCCAGTTCGGCAACGGCCGCCCGGTCAGCCTCAACGACCTGCCGGCAGGGCAACTCAAGCGCCGCCTGGAATCGCTGGCGCCCAAGGCACAGTCCAACGCGCTGCGCTGGCTGCAGTACATCTCCTTCACCGGCACCGACCTTGACCTGCTGCGGGTTGACGACGGTGGCGGCGTGTTCTTTGCCGACACGATGCGGCCCGACAATGCCATGCGCAAGGCGGCCAGCAAATCGACCGGCACTGTCAGCGCGGCCTATGTGCCCAGTGATGCGTTCTTCCTGCACAGCCGTCCCGGCGCGACCAAGCGCGTGTATCTCGATTTCAACGGCCACACTTTTACCAACACCGCGTGGGGCGCCGGCACGTTTGTCGGCGTGGCTTTCAGCATCGATGCGGACCGCGCCAATTTCAGCGACGCCGAGCGCACCGCCATCATCAGCATCTGGCATCGCGTGGCCGAGGACCTGGCGCCGTTCGACATCGACGTCACCACCGAAGAGCCCGCCAGCTTCAACAGCACTACCGGTCGCGTCCTGATCACCGAGGACAACCAGGCCGACGGCACGGCCATGCCATCGCAAGGGGCGGGCGGCGTTGCCTATGTCAACGTGTTCGGTGCGTCGAACTACCACACCTACTATTCGCCGGCGCTGGTCTATGCCGAGAACCTCGGCCCGAATGTGGACACCTACATCGCCGAAGCGTCCTCGCACGAGTTCGGCCACAACCTCGGCCTGTCGCACGACGGCACCACCGCGGGCGTGGCCTATTACGCCGGCCACGGTACGGGCCTGGTGTCGTGGGCCCCGATCATGGGCAACAGCTATTACAACAACGTCACCGAGTGGAGCAAAGGCGAGTACACCGGCGCCAACCAGACCCAGGACGACCTGGCCATCATTGGCGCCAAGCTCGGCTTCCGTCCCGACGACCATGGCAACACCATTGCCAGCGGCACTGCGCTAACCGTCGCCGGCGACGGCACCGTGGATGCGTCCAATCCGGAGCTCGACCCCTACAACCTGTTGCCGCAGAACAAGGGTGTGATCAACTCGGGCACCGACGTCGATGTCTTCACCTTCATCTCCGGCAGCGGCCCGCTGACGCTCACCGTAACGCCGGCTTGGGATGCGTTCTATCGCGCCACTACCCGCCGCGCAGCCAACCTCGACGTCGGACTGGAATTGCGCGACAACGCCGGCAACCTGGTCGCCTCCAGCGATCCGAATACGGATACGTCGGCCGTGGTCTCCGCGACCGTGGCAGCCGGTACCTATCACCTGTTGGTGACGGGCGTAGGCAACGCAGTCGTGCCGTATTCCGACTACGACAGCCTGGGCCAGTTCTTCATCAACGGATCGATCACCACCGGTGTCAGCGACACGACGGCGCCGAACCCGAATCCGATGACCTGGGCCAGCGTGCCGTCGCCGACCGGCGAGAGCACCATCGCCATGACGGCCAGCACGGCAGTGGATGAAACCAGCACCGTGCAGTACCGCTTCAACTGCACCAGCGGCGGCACCGGTTGTGTTGCCAGCGCGTGGCAGGCCGGCACCTCCTACGTCGCCAGCGGCCTCGCACCAGCAACGCAGTACACCTTCACCGTGCAGGCACGCGATTTCTCGGGCAATACCACCGCCGCCTCATCGGCCGTCAGCGCGACCACCGACACGCCGCCCCCGCCGCCGCCCTACTTTGATTTCGTGGCCGGCAGTGAAAGCACCGTGGCAGGCTCGTTGTCTGGCAACTACACCAGCACTGCCACCGACAACGGCGTCGCCGAGTCGATCACCGAAGTGTCGTCGGGCGGCCAGCCGGCCAAGCGCTTCAGCCAGCTCGAACATCGCTGGAACTTCAACCTCAGCGCCGGCATCAGCGCCACGCTGGTCGCCAACGCCTGGAGCAGCGGCTCCACCGATGGCGATACTTTCAACTTCCAGTATTCGACCAACGGCGGCAGCAGCTGGACGACGATGTTCAACGTATCGTCCACCAGCAATGGCAACGTGCAGAGCTTCGTGCTGCCGGGCGCGCCGAGCGGCGCGGTCATCGTGCGGGTGATCGACAGCAACCGCACGGCCGGCGCCACGGCATTGAACACCGTGTCGGTGGACCACCTGTACATCCAGGTCGCCAACCCGTCCACCGATCCGCCCACCGGCAATCCATCGGGCCTGTCGGCCACGGCGATATCGTCCAGCCGCATCGACCTGGCCTGGACCGATGGCGTCAGCAACGAGTCCAGCTACCGCGTCGAGCGTTCGCCCGACGGCAGCACCGGCTGGACCGTGGTGGCGACCCTGCCGCTTGACAGCCAGTCGTACAGCGACACGACGGTGGCGGCGAGCACGACCTACTTCTATCGGGTCAGCGCCTTCAACAACATCGCGAGCACCGGCTACGCCAGCGCCAATGCCACCACGCCCGTCGCCCCGCCGCCGCCAGCCATCGCGCTGACGGCCGTCGGTTCAAAGGTGAAGGGCGTCATCCGCATCCAGCTGAACTGGACCGGCGCGAGCAGTGTCGATGTCTACCGCAACGGCGGCGTGATCGCCCCGAACGTCAGTGGCACGTCCTATCTCGACATTACGGGCTCGAAGGCTGCCGGGACCTACACGCACAGGGTATGCTTGGCGGGCAGTACGACCACGTGCTCGAATACGACGTCCACTGTGTTCTGATTTGCATCAATCCAGGGGAAGAGGCGCCATGAGCAATCGTGGCGCCTTTTTTTTGCGCTGTTGTCTTGAAGGTCAAGGACTTGGGTTCTGGGTGGGGTGGTGGCCGGTGATCATTTTGAGTCGCCGCACGATACCGGCTTGGTCAAAATAATCCCCGGCCACCACCTGCGCGCACTTCTGACCAACATCGCTTCAGTGCAACACCCTGCATTACCCCCGCCAACGCAGGTCGCCCGGCGCCGCCAGTCGCACTTCGTGCTTGGTGGGGACTGCCGGGCGATCCTGCGTCTTCTCACCAGCTTGCGTGGGCTTCGCTGCGCTCGCCGGAGGTTGTACCGGCGACAGAACGCAGGATCGCCCGGTGGCCCCACCGAGCAAGCCTGCGAATGGGGCAGCGGGCGACCTGCGTTGGCCGGGGTACGGCAGGGTGTTGCCGTGAAGACCCAGACCGCGCAGGAAGTTGCGGGCGAGCGCCGGATTTTATTTTGACCAAGCCGGTATCGTGCGGCGACTCAAAATGAAAGCCGGCGATCGCCAGTCGCGATCAGCTGTTGCTCTTAGACAGCGACAGCAGCAGCCCTTGCCTGGATGAAGGCAAGCAATGCGGCCATGCCATTGCTGCGCGTCGGCGAGAGGTGTTTCGACAGGCCGATCTTTTCGATGTAGTCCGGAGTTGTGGCCAGGATCTCTGCCGCGCTGCGGCCTGAGTAGACGCGCAGTGCCAGGTAGACCAGCCCCGAGACGATGCTCGAGTCGCTGATCGCGTGGAACTCAAGTCGTGATGCGTCGCCTTCCGGCACGATCCAGACCATCGACTGGCAGCCCTGCAGGCGGTTCGCTTCCGTCTTCCATTCCTCCGGGAAGGGCGGCAGGCGGCGGCCGAGATCGATCAGGTATTGGTAGCGCTCGGACCAGTCGCCGAAGAAGGCGAATTCGTCGGCGATGGCTTGCTGTGCTTCGACCGCAGTGGCTTCAGGGGGAAGCATCAGCCGCGTCTCCAGCGGACGCCCTGTGCGGTGTCTTCGAGCAAGACGCCTTCGCGGGCGAGTTCATCGCGTAGTGCGTCGGCACGGGCGAAGTCGCGGGCTTTCTTGGCGGCGTTGCGTTCGTCAACGATGGCCTGGATGCGTGAATCCTCATCGGCATTGCCGCCGCGCGAGAACCAGGCCGCCGGATCCTGTTGCAGCAAGCCGAGGATTTCGCCTGCGGCCAGCAGTTCGCCTTTCAGGCGCTGCTTTTCCGATGCATCGGTTGCGATGCGGGCTTCGCCGGCCAGGCGCGATAGCTCGGCCAGTACCGCCGGGGTGTTGAGGTCGTCGCACAGCGCCACCTCGACAGCGGTGGGGAGTCCGTCGATGGCAACGGCCTTGACGCCGGCCAGGTCGCGCAGCGTGCCGTACAGGCGGTCCAGGGTGCGGATGCACTGGTCGATCAGCGCGTCGGACCAGTCGAGCGGCTGCCGGTACTGGGCGGACAGCAGGGCGTAGCGCAGGGCTTCGGGTGGCTGGCTGTCGAGCAGTTCGTGCAGCACGCTCACGTTGCCCAAGGACTTCGACATCTTGGTGCCGCCGAAGTTGAGCATGCCGTTGTGCAGCCAGAAACGCGCGAACACCTTGCCGCCGTGGGCGCAGGTGCTTTGCGCCAGCTCGTTTTCGTGATGCGGGAATTGCAGGTCCACGCCGCCGGCATGGATGTCGATGGTGTCGCCGAGGTGGGCAGCGGCCATTGCCGAACATTCGATGTGCCAACCCGGGCGGCCGATGCCCCAGGGCGATGGCCATCCCGGCAATTCCGGGGATGAAGGCTTCCACAGGACGAAGTCGCCGGCATCGCGCTTGTACGGCGCCACTTCCACGCGCGCACCCGCCAGCATTTCGTCCACCGGCCGACGGGAAAGCTTGCCGTAGTCCGGGAAGCTGGCGACGGAAAAAAGAACGTGACCGTCGGCGGCATAGGCATGGCCGCTTGCAATCAGCGTCTCGATCATCGTGATGATCTCGCCGATATGCGCGGTCGCGTGCGGTTCCACGTCCTGCGGCGCGACGCCCAACCGGGCCATGTCGTCCCGGTAAACGGCGGTGAACTTGTCGGTGATGGTGCTGATCGGCACGCCCTGTTCCAGTGCGGCTGCATTGATCTTGTCATCAACGTCGGTGATATTGCGGGCGTAGACCAGCCGCGGATAGCGGCGGCGAAGCATTTTCGCCAGCACGTCGAACACCACCGGTCCGCGCGCATTGCCGATATGCACGTAGTTGTAGACTGTCGGGCCGCACAGGTACATGGTTACGCGCTGCGGGTCGAGCGGGGAGAACGCCTCGAGGCGGCGATGCAGGTTGTTGTAGAGGCGAATGTCCATGGCTCCAAGTTTAGCAAACGCCAGCCCGTGGCTTAACGGAATTCTTATGTCGAGGTTCAGCCAGCTGATGCTTGAATGGAATCCTGGATATCAACGCGGGTGCGGGACTGGGGTGGTGCGGAAAGGCATGGATGCCGACGTTCCTTGGCAGTGCCGTGCCTTTGCCCCCGTGCAGAGGATTCCATCATGAGGTTTCGCGCCGTCACGCTCGCCCTGGCACTGCTGGTGTCGGGTTTTGCGCAGGGTCAGAGCCGCTACGCCGATGAAAACGTGACCTACGGCTACGCGCAGGTGCTGCGCGCCACGCCCATTTACGAGATGGTCAGGGTGCGTGTGCCGGAGCAGCGATGCGAAGGCACGTCCGACCGCGATGACGGCACGGGTGGCACGGTCGCCGGGGCCCTGGTGGGCGGCGCGCTGGGAAACCAGGTTGGAAAGGGTGATGGGCGCAAGGCATCCACCATTGCGGGCGCCGTGCTCGGCGGCGCGATCGGACGCCGGATCGATCGAAACAACAGTGTCGCCGGCACGGGCCGTTGCCGGACGGTCGAGGTGGAGCGCGACGAGCGCCGGCTCACCGGCTACGACGTCGAATACCAGTACAAGGGCGAAACCTACATGTCGCGCCTGGCGGCGGACCCGGGTATCCGCCTGCGGATCCGAATCGCGGTCAGTCCGGACGACCCATCACTGCGCAACCGCTGAGTTGCGGGCTCCAGCGGCTGCTGACATACTCGGCGCCCAATGACCACTTGCCACGCCAACGCCGACATCCTGACCTCTGCCCGAATGGCAGCGGGAATGACGTCGCGTGCTCGCCGACCGGAACCCCACACAGCCTAGTTGGGTCCCGGACGTCGTCGTCTTGAAACCGGAAAAGCCCAGCCTAGTGCTGGGCTTTTTTGTTTTCCAATTTCTCCACAGGATCACCACGAATGAAGCACTTCCTCAACACCCAGGACTGGACCCGCCCCGAGCTCGACGCCTTGCTGGCCCAGGCCGCCGCCTTCAAGCGCTCGAAGATCGGCGACCAGTTGCGCGGCAAGTCCATCGCGTTGGTGTTCTTCAATCCGTCGCTGCGCACCCGCACCAGTTTTGAGTTGGGCGCGTTCCAGTTGGGCGGCCACGCGGTGGTGCTGGCGCCGGGCAAGGACGCCTGGCCGATCGAGTTCGAGCTGGGCACGGTGATGGACGGCGATACCGAGGAGCATATTTCCGAGGTGGCCAAGGTATTGTCGCGCTACGTCGACCTGATTGCCGTGCGCGCCTTTCCGAAGTTCCAGGACTGGTCGGTGGACCGCCAGGACAAAGTGCTGAAGGGCTTCGCCAAGCACGCCACGGTGCCGGTGATCAATCTGGAAACCATCACCCATCCCTGCCAGGAACTGGCCCACATCATGGCGCTGCAACAGCGCTTCGGCACCGACCTGCGCGGCAAGAAATACGTGCTGACCTGGACCTACCACCCGAAGGCGCTGAACACCGCCGTCGCCAACTCGGCGCTGACCATCGCCACCCGCTTCGGCATGGACGTGACTCTTCTCTGCCCGACACCCGATTACGTGCTCGACTCGCGATACATGGATTTCGGTGCCGCGAACGTGGCTGAAAATGGCGGCTCGCTGACCGTCAGCCACGACATCGCCTCCGCTTATTCCGGCGCAGACGTGGTCTATGCAAAAAGCTGGGGCGCGCTGCCGTACTTCGGCAACTGGGACCAGGAAAAGCCCATCCGCGACCAGTTCAAGCACTTCATCGTGGACGAGGCGAAGATGGCCCTTACCAACAATGGCGTCTTCAGCCATTGCCTGCCGCTGCGCCGGAATATCAAGGCGACCGATGCGGTGATGGATTCGCCGGCCTGCATCGCCATTGATGAGGCCGAAAACCGCCTGCACGTGCAGAAGGCCATCATGGCCGCGCTAGTTGCCGCAAACTGAAACCAACGGAACCGACATGACCAACAAGAAAGACATCGTTCTCGCCTTCTCGGGCGGCCTGGACACCAGCTTCTGTGTTCCCTACCTGCAGGAACGCGGTTATGCGGTGCACACCGTGTTCGCCGACACCGGCGGCGTGGACGCCGAGGAGCGTGCCTTCATCGAGGACCGCGCCGCCGAGCTGGGCGTCACCAGCCACGTCACCGTGGATGGCGGTCCCGCCATCTGGAACGGTTTCGTGAAGCCCTTCGTCTGGGCCGGCGAGGGATACCAGGGCCAGTACCCGCTGCTGGTGTCGGACCGCTACCTGATCGTCGAGGCGGCGTTGCAGCGCTGCAATGAACTGGGCACGCGCGAGATCGCGCATGGCTGCACCGGCATGGGCAACGACCAGGTGCGCTTCGACCTGGCGGTGAAGGCGCTGGGCGACTATGAAATCGTCGCGCCGATCCGGGAAATCCAGAAGGAGCACACGCAGACCCGCGCCTACGAACAGGCCTACCTGGAGGAACGCGGCTTCGGCGTGCGCGCCAAGCAGAAGGCCTACACCATCAACGAGAACCTGCTCGGCCTGACCATGTCCGGCGGCGAGATCGATCGTTGGGAAGCCCCGGGCGAGGGCGCGCGCGGCTGGTGCGCACCGCGCGCCGAGTGGCCAACGCAGCCCTTGCGCGCAACGCTGCGCTTTGAAAACGGCGTTGCGGTGGCGCTGGATGGCGACGTCATGCCCGGCCACCGGATGCTGGCGAAATTGAACGCGATGTTCGCCGCGTATGGCGTCGGTCGCGGCATCTACACCGGCGACACCACGATTGGCTTGAAAGGCCGCATCATTTTCGAAGCGCCCGGACTGGCGGCCTTGCTCAGCGCGCACCGCGCGCTGGAAGAAGCCGTGCTCAGCAAACATCAAAACCGCTTCAAGCCCGACGTGGCGCGCAAGTGGGTCGAACTCGTTTACGAAGGTTTCTACCGCGACCCATTGAAGGCCGACCTCGAGACCTTCCTCGCCTCCAGCCAGCGTTGCGTGAATGGCGAAGTGATGATCGAGACCCAAGGCGGAACCGTCGGCGCTGTCGCGCTGAAGTCGCCGCACATCCTCAATGCCAAGGGCGCGACCTACGCACAGTCGGCCGACTGGGGCGTGGCCGAGGCGGAAGGCTTCATCCGTCTCTATGGAATGAGCAGCACCCTGTGGGCCGAGGTCAATCGCTGATGTTGAGTCGCGTCCTCCAGCATCTGGATGCCTTGGTGGCGTTCGACACGCGCAATCCACCGCGTGCCATCGGCAGCGATGGCATCTTCGATTACTTGCGCGAAAAACTGACGGGCTTCGATGTTCGGGTCAGCGACCACGGGGCAGGGGCCGTTTCCCTGCTGGCCGTGCGTGGGCAGACCTCGCGCGTTTTCAACGTGCACCTCGACACCGTGCCGAGCTCGCCGGCGTGGACGGCCGACCCGCTGCGCCTGCGGGTCAGTACCGATCGCGCCATCGGTCTTGGCGCCTGTGACATCAAGGGTGCGGCCGCCTGCCTGCTCGCTGCGGCTGAAGACTCCACGGGCCCCGTGGCCTTCCTCTTCAGCAGTGATGAAGAAGCCAATGACGCGCGCTGCATTCCCGCTTTCCTGCAGACCGACCATGGCTTCAGCGAAGCGATCATCGCCGAGCCGACCAATGCGCAGGCCGTGCTGGCGCATCGCGGCATCGTGTCGGCGCGGATCGCCTTCAAGGGCCAGGCGGGACACGCGTCCGCCGCCAACGCGCTCGAGCTGAGCGCCGTGCACCAGGCCATGCGCTGGGGCGTGAAGTCGCTCGACCATGTTGCCTCGCTGGCCCACGCGCGTTTCGGCGGCCTGACCGGCCTGCGCTTCAATATCGGCAAGGTGGAAGGCGGCATCAAGGGCAATGTCATTGCCCCGTCGGCCGAGCTGCGCTTTGGTTTCCGGCCGCTGCCGTCGCAGGACTTCGAACAATTGCACGATACGTTCCGGAGTTTCGCCGAGCCGGCAGCACTGGCCGACTATGAAGAAACGTTTCGCGGCCCGTCCTTGCCTTCTGGCGACATCGCGAGCGCCGAGGAACGTCGCCTGCAGGCGCGCGACCTGGCCGATGCACTTGAACTGCCGATCGGCAACGCGGTCGATTTCTGGACCGAAGCTTCGTTGTTCTCCGCTGCCGGCTTAACCTCACTGGTCTACGGCCCGGGTGACATCGCCCAGGCGCATTCAGCCGACGAATGGGTTGCGCTCGAGCAACTTGCCACCGTTGTTTCCACCTACCACCGCCTGATGGGTGGCCAACATGCCTAAGCCAATGAACGACCTTCGCCCCACCATCGTCCGCCTGCTGTCCAACATGGCCAGCGCGAAGGAAATCCAGCAGTACCTCAAGCGCTTCTCGCAGCTTGATGCGGCGAAATTCGCCGTGGTGAAGGTTGGCGGCGCCATCCTGCGCGACGACATGGAAGCCCTGGTTTCTTCACTCGCCTTCCTGCAGCAGGTGGGACTGACGCCGATCGTGGTGCACGGCGCCGGCCCGCAGCTCGACGAGGAGATGAAGGCCGAACGCATCACCAAGGAAACCATCGACGGCCTGCGCGTCACCACGCCAGAAGGCCTGGCCGTGGTGCGCCGCGTGTTCCAGCAGGAAAACCTGCGCCTGGTCGAAGCACTGCAGGCGCAGGGCGTTCGCGCCACGTCGGTTACCTCAGGCGTGTTCGAGTGCGTGTTCCTCAACAAGCGCAAGTACGGGCTGGTCGGCAAGGTGGCGAAGGTGCATACCGCGTCGATCGAGGCCGCGATCAAGGTCGGCTCGATCCCTGTCATCGCGTCCTTGGGCGAAACCGTCGGCGGCCAGATCCTCAACGTCAATGCCGACTGGGCCGCCAACGACCTGGTCATGACCCTGCAGCCCTACAAGATCATCTTCCTCACCGGTACCGGCGGCTTGCTGGACGGCGATGGTGAGTTGATTGATTCCATCAACCTGTCCACCGAATACGACGAGCTGATGCACCAGCCCTGGCTGCATTCGGGAATGAAGCTGAAGATCGAGCAGATCCACGACCTGCTGATGCAGTTGCCGCCGTCGTCGTCGGTGTCCATCACCCGACCCGATGAACTGGCCAAGGAGCTGTTCACCCATCGCGGCTCGGGCACGCTGGTTCGTCGGGGCGAGAAGATCCGCAGTGTCGATTCCTGGAAGAAGCTCGACCTGAAGCGCCTGAAGTCACTCATCGAGTCGGGCTTCGGCCGCAAGCTGGCGCCGGATTACTTCACGGCGACCAAGCCGTTCCGCATTTTTGTCAGCGAGCACTATCGCGCGGCCCTGGTGTTGACGCTGGAAGACGGCATCCCGCACCTCGACAAGTTCGCGGTCAGCGACGATGCGCAGGGCGAAGGCCTGGGCCGCGCCGCGTGGCTGGTGATGCGCGCGAGCACGCCGCAATTGTTCTGGCGCTCGCGCGCCGACAACCAGATCAACGAGTTCTATTTCGACGAATCCGACGGCTGCATCAAGGGCGAGCAATGGAATGTGTTCTGGTATGGGCTGGAAAGCTTCGACCAGATCCGTTTCGCGGTGGACCACTGCATGGCGCGGCCCGCCACCTTGAAGGGACCCTGACCGCATGGCCGCCTGGTTGGCTCCGATCGCCTTGCAAGGCCGCCATGTGCGGCTCGAGCCGCTGTCGCTGGCGCATGTGCCCGGCCTGCAGCAGGCGACCCGCGACGGCGAACTCTGGCGCCTTTGGTACACCTCGGTGCCCGATCCGGATGGCATGCACGCCTACGTGGAAAAGGCCTTGGCGCTGCGTGACGCGGGGGCCGCCTTGCCCTGGGCAGTGATCGATGCCAATGGCGAAGTCGTGGGCAGCACGCGCTACGGCAACGTGGATGCCGACAACAAGCGCGTGGAGATCGGCTGGACCTGGTATGCGAAACGCGTGCAGCGCACCGCGTTGAACACCGAGGCCAAACTGTTGCTGCTGACGCATGCGTTCGAGGCGCTGGATTGCGCGGCGGTAGAATTCCGCACGAGCTGGTTCAACCACGCCTCGCGCAACGCCATTGCGCGCCTTGGCGCGAAGCAGGACGGCATCTTGCGCAAGCACATGCGCATGGCCGATGGCCAGCATCGCGACACCGTCGTATTTTCTATCATCGACGGCGAATGGCCGATGGTGAAGCGGCACCTTTCCTTCAAGCTCGAACAATCCCACCGGAGCAGTCAGTCATGAGCAAGCGCATCGGACTCATCGGGGCTCGTGGGCATGTCGGCGCGGAGTTGATCCGCCTGATTGCCGGGCATCCCGAACTCGAGCTGGCCTTCGTGTCATCGCGCGAGCGGGTAGGGCAATCGGTGGCCGAGCACCACCCGGAAGTCGGCGGCGACCTGCGTTACGTCGAGGTCACCCCGGAAAATATCGCCTCGTATCCTGCCGACGCGCTGATCCTGGCACTGCCCAATGGCAAGGCGGCGCCCTACGTCGCAGCGATCGATGCCAATGCACCCGGTACCGTCGTGCTCGATCTTTCAGCCGACTATCGCTTCAACCCTGACTGGTATTACGGCTTGCCGGAGCTCACGCGCAAGCAGTACCACGGCCAGAAGCGCATCAGCAATCCCGGCTGTTACGCCACCGCGATGCAGCTGGCGATCGCCCCACTGCGCGATTCCCTGTCGGGACCGGCGCAGTGCTTCGGTGTGTCGGGCTTCAGCGGCGCCGGGACCTCGCCGTCAGACAAGAACGATCCTGAAAAGCTGCGCGACAACCTCATTCCCTATGCGTTGACCGACCATATCCACGAGCGCGAGGCCGGGGAAAAACTGGGCTGGACGGTGCAGTTCATGCCGCATGTCGCGCCGCATTTCCGCGGCCTGTCCATCACTGCCAACCTGCACCTGCGCGAGCCGATGACATTGCACGATATCCGCCAGCGCTACCTCGATTTCTATGCCGGCGAGCCCCTGGTCGGCGTGCAGGACGATGCACCGTGGGTCAGCGCGATTGCCGGCAAGCCCGGCGCGCTGGTCGGTGGGTTCACGATGGGCGAAGTCGGGCGTCGCGTAGTGCTGGTATCGGTGCTCGACAATCTGTTGAAGGGCGCGGCGACCCAGGCGCTGCAGAACCTCAACCTGGTTTTCGGTTTTCCCGAGACCCAGGGCATTACCACGGTTTCCGAAGGCTGACCCTGATGTCCGACCTGCTTTGGCAAAAACCCGGTGTCCAGGTGGACGCGGCGATCCAGGACTTCCTCGCGGGCGAGGACGTCATCCTCGATCGCGAATTCTTCCTGTTCGACATCCAGGCGAGCAAGGCGCACGCCGAGGGCTTGCAACACATCGGCATCCTCGATGCCGATGAGCTGGCGGGCCTGCAGCGCGAGCTCGATTTATTGGCCGCAGATTTCAGCGAAGGCCGCTTCGTGCTGGATGCTCGTTTCGAGGATTGCCATTCAGCCATCGAATCGCGCCTGACAGAACGCCTGGGCGATGCCGGGCGCAAGATCCACACCGGGCGCAGCCGCAACGACCAGATCCTGGTCGCGACGCGGCTGTGGTTGAAGGACCGTTTGTCGCGCGTCGCATCACTCTGCGCCGATGCCGCGCGCGTCGCGCTGGATCGTGCCGAAGCCGAAAAGGCGCTGCCCATGCCTGGTTACACGCACCTGCAACGCGCCGTCGTTTCATCGGCCGGCATGTGGTGGTCTGCCTGGGCCGAAGCCTTTGTCGACAACGCGCAGCGCGCGCGCCAGACGCTTGCCTGGATCGACGCCAATCCGCTGGGCAGCGCCGCGGGCTACGGCATCAACCTGCCGCTGGACCGCGACCATTCGACGCAGGCGTTGGGTTTTGCACGCATGCAGGTGTCGGCGCCCTATGCGCAACTATCGCGCGGCAAGTTCGAGATGGCGGCGATCGAATCGCTCGGATCGGCACTGCTCGATTTGCGTCGCCTGGCCTGGGACTTGTCGCTTTTCACCAGCGCGGAGTTCGGCTTCGTCAGCCTGCCGCCGGAATACACGACGGGCAGCTCGATCATGCCCAACAAGCGCAATCCCGACGTCATCGAACTGATGCGTGCGACCTACGCCAGCGCCGCTGCCGCGCGCACCGAAATCGAGCAGCTGTTGTCGCTGCCTTCCGGTTATCACCGGGATCTGCAGTTCAGCAAGGGCGCCATATTCCACGCTTTCGGTCGCGGCCTGTCGGCGCTCGCGCTATTACCCGACCTGTTGCGGCGCCTGTCGTGGAATCCCGAACGCATGCGCGCCGCGCTCGATCCGTCCATGTATGCCACCGACCTTGCCGTCGATCTCGCGCGGCAAGGCCTGCCGTTTCGCGACGCGTACAAGCAGGCGGCCGACCCGGCACGCTGGGCGCAGGGCGATCCGGAAGCAAGCCTGCAGGCACGTGTATCGCCTGGCGCGTCGGCCGACCTTCGGCTGGATGTGTTGCGGCAACGGCTGGACGGAATTAGCTGATGGACGCGCACGCGTTCGGCGCTCAGCCCTTGCCGGACTGGCGTCGAGCCGTGCTGAAAGTGGGCAGCAGTTTGCTGGCCGCCGCCGATGGCGGGTTGAGCGACACGCATGCCGCAGGCCTCGCCCGGTTTGTTTCCGATAGCCGCAGGCAAGGCCGCGAAGTCGTGATCGTGTCGTCCGGCGCGGTGGCAGCCGGACGCGGCGTATTGAAGACCGAAGCCGCCGGCCTGACCCAGCGACAGGCGCTGGCCGCATTGGGCCAGGCGCCCATGATCGCGCTTTGGCAAAGCTTGTCGGACGTGCCCGTGGCGCAGGTTTTGCTGAGCCACGACGATGTACGCAATCGTCGCCGCTACCTCAACGCGCGCGCCACGCTGCGCGAATTGCTGCGGCTCGGCGTGCTGCCTGTCATCAATGAAAACGATACCGTTGCCGTGGATGAATTGAAATTGGGCGACAACGACAATCTTGCCGCGGTGGTCGCGACGCTGGTGGATGCCGACCTGTTGCTGATCGCGACCGATATCGCGGGACTCTACGACGACCATCCGGTGCGCAATCCCCGGGCGACACCGCTGCCGCGCATCAAGGCGATCACGCCGACGGTGCTGCGCATGGCGCAGGGCGATGCCGGCACGCTGGGCACGGGCGGCATGCGCACCAAGCTCGAAGCCGCCAGCAAGGCGGCCGCCGCAGGCATCGGCACCGCGCTTTTTTGCGGTCGCGATGCCGACACCGTGCAGTCCCTGTCGCAAGGCATCCTGCATGGCAGTTTCGTGGAGCCGCACGGCGACCGCCTTCTCGCGCGCAAGCAGTGGCTGCGCAATGCGCCGGCAGGCCTGCATGGCCTGCGCGTGGATGCCGGCGCAGCGCGCGCGTTGGTGGAGCGTGGTGCATCGCTGTTGCCGGGCGGTGTGGTGTCGGTGGAAGGCGAGTTCGGTCGCGGCGATTTGATTGAACTGCGCCTAGCCGGCGCCGACTACGGCCAGGTTTTGGCGCGTGGGCTCGCGCAATATGGTTCCGGCGACATGCAACGCATTGCCGGTCGTCACAGCCGCGACATCGAGGGCATCCTCGGCTATCGCTATGGCGAGGTCGTGGTGCACCGCGACGACCTAGTCGTCCTTTCGCAGGACTCGCTTGCATGAAAACCGAGGCGTCGACTGGTTACGTCCGTCCACTCGCCATCGCCGCGCGCGATGCCGCGCAGTCGATCGCCGCGCTGGATTCGGCACAGCGCGAAAGCCTGGTCGGTGCGATGGCCGATGCCATCCAAGCCGATCGCGCCACTATCCTGGGGGCCAACGCCAGCGACCTGCGGCGCGCCCGCGAGGCAGGAACCAGCGGCGCCATGCTTGACCGCCTGATGCTCGACGACGCGCGCATCGGTGGCATCGTCGCCGCGCTGCGCGAAATCGCGCAGTTGCCCGATCCGGTCGGTCAGGTGACGCGTAGCGAGACGCGACCCAATGGCCTGGTGGTCGAGCGCGTGCGCGTGCCGCTGGGCCTGATCGCGATGATCTACGAAGCGCGGCCCAACGTGACCGCCGATGCGGCGGCCCTGTGCCTGAAGGCTGGCAACGCGGTGATCCTGCGCGGCGGGTCGGAGGCCTTGGCGAGCAACCAGGCAATTGCGGCCAGCCTTCACCGTGCGATGCGCGACTGCGCGGTTCCCGAGGCCGCGCTTGTCCTGATCGAGGATCCCGCGCGCGAGCACATGCTCGAGTTGCTGCAACTCACCGACATCGTGGACCTGGCCATCCCGCGCGGCGGCGAGGGCCTGATCCGCTTCGTGGCCGAGCATGCGCGGGTGCCGGTGATCAAGCACTACAAGGGCGTCTGCCATCTGTACGTGGACCGTGCGGCGGACCCCGAGTTGGCACTGCGCTTGTTGATCGATGGAAAAACATCCCGGCCGGGCGTGTGCAACGCGCTGGAGACCCTGCTGGTGCATTCGGACATTGCGCCGAGCTTCCTGCCGAAGGCGCTGGAGGCGCTTGCCGGGAAGAAGGTGCAAGTGCGCGGCGATGAAAGCACGCGCTCGCTGTCCCCAGCCGTGGCCGTCGCCACGGACGACGACTTCGCGGCGGAATTCCTGGATCTCATCCTGGCGGTACGGGTCGTGGATTCGATGGACGAGGCGATTGCGCACATCCGGCGCTTCGGGTCGGACCATACCGAGGTCATCGCGACTTCCGACCCCGCGGCGGCCGAGAAATTCGTGCGCTCGCTGCGCAGTTCGGCGGTGATGGTCAACGCCTCATCACGCTTCAACGATGGTGGCGAGTTGGGGCTCGGGGCGGAGATCGGGATTTCGACCACGCGCTTGCATGCGTATGGGCCGATGGGGTTGGAGTCGCTGACGATCGAGCGGTATGTGGTGCGGGGGGTGGGGCAGGTGAGGCATCCGGGGTAGCAGTTGGAGCTCAGGAGCGGATTCCGGAGCGAAAGCGACAGGGTGCGGAAGGGCGGACCGGTTATTCCGCTGCGCTTGAACGACAAAGCCGCCTGGGAGGCGGCTTTTTCATTCAACATGCTTTGGTCGGGGAGACAGGATTCGAACCTGCGACTTCTACGTCCCGAACGTAGCGCTCTACCAGGCTGAGCTACACCCCGAGGGAGCCGCCTATTCTAAAGACCGACCCGCCCTGAGGCAAGTTTTGTCTTAAAATACCGGATTCGCGCCGCCCGCATGGAGTTTCGCTTGATCAAGCCCCGCACCCCGCCTGGCGTCATGGAGCTGTTGCCCCGCGACCAGATCGCCTTCCAGCGCATGCTGGACGTGATCCGGCGCAATTTCGAGCGATTCGGGTTCCTGCCGGTCGAAACGCCCGTGTTCGAACTGTCGGACGTGCTGCTGACCAAGACCGGTGGCGAGACCGAGCGCCAGGTCTATTTCGTCCAGTCCACGGGTTCGCTCGAGCAAGGCGGTCAGCCGGAACTCGCCCTGCGCTTCGACCTGACCGTGCCATTGGCTCGCTACGTGGCCGAGCACGAGCACGACCTGGCCTTCCCGTTCCGTCGTTACCAGATGCAGCGCGTCTATCGCGGCGAGCGCGCCCAGCGCGGCCGTTTCCGCGAGTTCTACCAGTGCGACATCGATGTCATCGGCAAGGACTCATTGTCGGTGCGCTACGACGCCGAAATGCCGGCCGTCATCTATTCGGTATTTTCGGAGTTGGGCATCGGCCCCTTCACCGTGCACCTGAACAATCGCAAATTGCTGCGCGGATTCTTCGAAGGCCTCGGCATCGCCGATGGCGAACGGCAGATGGCCGTGCTGCGTGAAGTGGACAAGCTCGACAAGCGCGGCACCGACCACGTGCGCGCCACCTTGCAGGGCGAAGGCTTCGGCCTGTCGGAAGCGACCACCGACCAGATCCTGTCCTTCGTGCAGATGCGCTCCACCAGCCATGCCGATGCCTTGGCCCGCCTCGACGCCATGCAGGGCAATCAAACCCTGGCGCAGGGCGCCGCCGAACTGCGCGAAGTGATCGAACTGCTGCGTGCCAACGGCGTGCCGGAAAAGAACTACGCCATCAACTTCTCGATTGCGCGCGGCCTCGATTACTACACCGGTACCGTGTACGAAACGATCCTGGACGATTTTCCACAGATCGGCTCGATCTGTTCCGGTGGCCGCTACGAAAACCTTGCCGGCCACTACAGCAAGTCGCACCTGCCGGGCGTCGGCATTTCCATCGGTGCCACGCGCCTGTTCTGGCAGCTGCGTGAAGCCGGCATCCTGTCCACCGCCGAAAGTTCGGTAGAAGCCCTGGTCGGCCTGATGGACGAGAGCCGCCTCGGCCAGTCCATGGCGCTGGCGCAACTGCTGCGCGCCGGTGGCATCAATACCGAGGTCCAGCTGGAGGCGAAAAAACTCGCCAAGCAATTCCAGTACGCCGATCGCGCCGGTATCCGCTTCATGGTGCTGGTGGGCGAGGACGAGGCGGCACGCGGGGTCGTCACGGTAAAGGACCTGCGTCGCCAGGAACAATTCGAAGTTCCGCAGGCCGAGCTCGTCGCCGCGCTGAAGGTCGAGTTGGAACAACAACGCGCCATGCAGGAACGCTGAGATGAAACCGATCCGCCTCGACGGCCAGTCCCTCACCCGCGAACAGGTGATCGCCGTCGCCTACGGCGCCACGGTCGAACTCGATGCCGAACAACTGAAGAAAGTGCAGCGCGCCGCTGACTTCCTGGTCGAGCAGGTGGCCTTGCAGGAGCCGATCTACGGCGTGTCCACCGGCTTCGGCAGCAACGCCGACAAGTTGCTCGGCGCGCATCGCCTGCGCAGCGGCATGCCGGGCGTGAAGGCCAATGACGAAACCCTGCTGGAAGAACTGCAGCGCAACCTGATCGTCACCCATGCCGTGTGCGTCGGCGAACCGTTCGGCGCCGATGTCGTGCGCGCGATGCTGGTGATCCGCATCAACACCCTGATGCGCGGCCACTCTGGCATCCGCGTCAGCACGCTGAAGGCGCAGGCTGCGATGTTGAATGCCGGCATCGTGCCGGTGGTGCCACAGAAGGGATCGGTGGGCGCCAGCGGCGACCTCGCGCCCTTGTCGCACTTGGCCATCGTGCTGCTGGGTGGCGGTGAAGCATTCTACGAAGGCGAACGGATGCCGGGCGCGGAAGCCCTGAAGCGTGCCGGACTCGAGCCGATCAGGCTGTCGCACAAGGAAGGCCTGGCCCTCAACAACGGCACCGCGCAGATGCTCGCCACCGGCGTGCTCGCCTGCGCCAAACTCGAAGACTTGCTCGACACGGCCGACCTCGCTGCCGCCATGACCATCGATGCGTTCGCCGGGCGCATGCGCGCCTTCGATGCGCACGTGCACGCATTGCGTCCGCATCCGGGGCAGTTGCAATCGGCCGCCAACCTGCGCAGCCTGCTGCGTAATTCAACGCTGGCCAACATCGATTACCACCTGGTGCCGCGCTTCCGTCAGTGGGTCCCTGAAAGCTGGGACACGCCCTCGCAGCAAGCGCTCGATTTCGACATCGGCTGGGACTGGGTGCCGCTGACCATGCGCCATGGTCGCGAGCGTTTCTACCAGCGCTTCAAGCCCTTCCGCGGCGGCAAGAAGCACCAGCCGCAGGACAGTTATTCCCTGCGCTGCGTGCCGCAGGTGCATGGCGCCGTGCGTGACGCGGTGGCGCAGGCCAAGCGCGTGCTCGATATCGAATTGAATGCCGTCACCGACAACCCGCTGCTGTTCCCGGACCTGCCGGGCGCGCTGTTCGTCGAAGACCAGGTCGTGTCGGCCGGCCACTTCCATGGTATGCCGCTGGCCTTGGCGATGAGTTACGTCAAGGCCTCCATTCCCGTGCTCGCCTCGATCTCCGAACGCCGATTGAACAAGCTCGTGGACCCTGCCACCAACGACGGCTTGCCGGCCTTCCTGATCGGTAACGAGGATGGCACCGAAAGCGGCTTCATGATCGTGCAATACACCGCTGCCGCCATCGTCAACGACCTGTGCAGTCGCGCGCATCCGGCATCCGTGTACAGCATCCCGACCAGCGCCAATGCCGAGGACCATGTGTCCATGGGCGCCAACGAGGCGCGCCACGTTCTGGAGATGACCGACGACCTGGCCCGCGTGCTGGCGCTGGAAATCTATTCGGCGGCGCAGGCGCTCGACTATCGCCGCGACATGATCAACGCCGCGCGCGAACTCGCCCGCAATGGCGATGCTGAAGCACTCGCTGCAAAAATCCAGGGCGCGCCGATGCCCGGCTCACCCGATCGCGCGAAATTCCTGGAAGAAGTCGAAGCCTTGCGGATCGAGTTGGCCGAGTCCGGCGAATTCCATCCGGGTCGCGCAGTCGCTGCGACGCTGGATCGCTTGCGCGAGGACATTGCCTTCATGGACGCCGACCGCGCCATGGACGGCGAAGTAGCGCTGGCCGTGCGGCTGGTGGAGCAGGGCGAATTGCTGCGGGCAGCCAAGGCCGCCGTCTAGGCGGACACGTGCACGCGGTTGCGACCGGCATTCTTTGCCGCGTACAGGGCATCGTCGGCCTGGTGCAGCACTTCATCGGCCGACATGCTTGACCCGACCGGCACGCTGTACACGCCGATACTTGCGGTCATGGGAATTTCCTTGCCGGCGTAGCGCACTGGCACCGCGCCAATGTGCCGGCGCACACGCTCTGCAATATCCACGACGCGTGTCGCCGATACGCCCGGCAGCACTACTACGAATTCCTCGCCGCCGAAGCGCGCGCATACCGCCACTTCCTGCACCAGGCAGTCGGCCAGGTTGCGGGCCAGGCCGCGCAGGCATTCATCGCCGGCCAGGTGGCCGTACTCATCGTTCACCCGCTTGAAATGGTCCAGGTCGATCAGCAGCAGGCTGATCGGCTGTCGGGTTTCCGCCGCGTGGTGCAGCATCTGTTCGAACACCTCGCGGAAATGCCGGCGATTGAACATGCCGGTCAAGACGTCGCGCCGGTTGGATTCACGCAGGCGCGAATTGGCATCGGCCAATTGTTCCAGCGCGGCGCTGAGCTCCGCCGTGCGCCGGGAAACATTGCGCTCGAGTTGTTCGTTGGCCTCGCGCACCACGTTCTCGTTTTCGCTGCGCAGGTTCGCATAGCGGTAGGCGAGGGCGAACGACAGCAGCACCATCTCCATCGCCGAGCCGATCTGGATGCCATATTCGGTGAAGAAGTTCTTCTGCAGGATGCCGAACGACACCGAGGCGTACATCGCCGTGCCCACCAGCAGCATCGTCCATGCCGCGAGGAAGAGCCGCGCCGGGCGATAGCCGCGGCGGATGGCGTGGAAGGTCTGGTAAAGCACGGCCAGCACGCCCGGGAACACGCCATAAGTGCCCAGCTGCACCGACGTCCGATAGTCCACCCACAACGACGACAGGCCGACCGCCGCGTAGAAGGCGATGAAGGCCAGCGAAATCTTGTCGCCCAGCGGCCATCGCTGCTTTTGTTCCAGGAACAATCGCACGAACTGGTGCATCGCCATCTGCGAGAAAGCCATGGCCAGCGGGATGGCATGGTTGGCCAGCCACGGGTTGCCGGGCCACAGGTATTCGAAGGCCAGTCCGTTGAGGCAGAACAGCACCATGCCGAAGCCGGCGAGATGGCACATGTACCAGAAGTGGCTGCTGTCCCTCAGCGACAGCCACAACACCATGTTGTAGAAGAACAAGGCGAGCAGGATGCCGTCGTACAAGCCGATGCCGATCTGCGCGTCGCGCTCCATCTCGGCGAAGGCGCCGAAGGTATAGATGTGCAACGGCGCCTGCATCGAGCTTTCGCTCTGCGCGCGCACCAGCAGTTCCACTTCGGTGCGCTGCGGCAGGTTCAGCCAGAAGTTCGGATGCCGGTAACGGATCGCCCGCGCCGAGAACGGCAGCTTGTCGCCCGATGCAAGGTGGTCCACGCGCCCGTCGGGGTAGCGCATGTACACGTCGAGGTTGTCGAGCAGGGAGTACTGCAGGACCAGCAGCCAGCGTTCTTCGCTGTTGCCGTCATTGAAGAGGCGGGTATGGAACCAGTAGGCGCCGTCGCCGAATCCGAAGGTCGCATTGCCGTTGGGCAGGGGCTGGAACCGGCCCTGGGCCGCCGACTGGAACATGGTGGATGCGTCCGCGCGCCCTTCCGGATCCACCAGGTAGGTCATGCGCGGGGACAGGGACAGGTCGGTCAGGTTGGGACCGATCGTGACGCGGGCAGGCTTCGCCTCAGCCAGGCAGGCGCCGGCCAGGGCCAGGATCAGCACCAGAATTCGCAAACCCAGGCTCACCAAACACGTTCCTCCGATTTCGCACACCTTAACGGGACGCGTGGGTAATGGCTATCAGGGCGCGTTTTCCGGGGTAAAGCTTGCCAATGTAATAGCGCGCTGTTACATTGGCACAATGAAGCGAAAGCCCACCCTGCCCACTTCGCCCCCCATTCGGGGATCCGAGCCCCTCGATTGCCTGATCGAGGCCGTCCTGGCCATGCGCAGCCCGGACGAGCTGCGCGCGTTCCTGGAAGACCTGTGCACGCCGGCCGAACTCGAGGCGATCGCCGATCGCTGGCGGGTCGTACCGCTGCTGCTGCAGGGCACGGCCTATCGGGAAATCCATGACCGGACCGGTGTCAGCGTCACCACCGTCGGTCGCATCGCCCGCTGCCTCGACCTCGGCGCGGGCGGTTACCGCCTCGCGGCCGAGCGCGTGCTCGGCGATATCAAAGCCAGCCCCAACTGAATTCAAGAAAAGGACTTCACCCATGCGGACGCATGATCGCCTGCGTATTGCCATACAAAAATCCGGACGCTTGTCCGACCCGGCGCGAGACCTGCTTGCGCGCGCCGGCCTGAGCTTTCGTGAAAGTCGCGACCGCCTGTTCTGCTACGGCGATTCGCTGCCGATCGACCTGCTGCTGGTGCGCGACGACGATATTCCCGGCCTGATCGCCGAAGGCGTCTGCGACCTGGGCATCGTCGGCCAGAACGTATTGGACGAACAAGCGGCCGAGCGCCGCGCAACCGGCAAGGACGAAGCGTTTTCCGTGCTGCGTCCACTCGGCTTCGGCCGTTGCCGACTGTCCATCGCCGTGCCGAACGAGTGGGACTGGCAGGGCGACAACCAGCGCCTGGCGGGCACCCGCATTGCCACCAGCTATCCGCACCTGCTCGCCCAGTGGCTGGCGGCGCAAGGCGTGGACGCAGAACCCGTGGTGCTGTCGGGTTCGGTGGAAATCGCTCCGCGCCTGGGCAAGGCCGAAAGCATCTGCGACCTGGTGTCGTCCGGCGCCACGCTGGTCGCCAACCAGTTGAAGGAAGTTGCGATCATCCTGGAAAGTGAAGCCGTGCTGGCCGGTCCGGCCAAGCCCTTCGGCGACGTGCGCGCCGACCTTGCCGGCCTGTTGTTGCGTCGCCTCGACGGCGTGCTGAGCCTGCAATCGAGCAAGTTGCTGTTGTTCCAGGCGCGCCGAAGCGCCGTGCCGGAAATCCTCAAGCTGCTGACCGACGCCGAACCACCCACCATCACCACCATCGAAGGCCGCAGCGATGAAGTCTCGCTGCAGGCCCTGTGCCGCACGGCGATGACCTGGCAACGGCTCGAAGACATGAAGCGTGCCGGCGCCTTCGGCATGCTGGTGCTTCCCGTGGAGCAGATGCTGGCATGAAGACCCTGGCCTGGAAGGACATGGATGCTGCTTCTCGCGCGCAGGCCTTGCAGCGACCGGTGGAAGCGACCAATACCGAACTGGAAACGGCAGTCGCCCGCATCATCGAACAAGTGCGGGCCGATGGCGATGGGGCGATTCGTGCACTGACGCGACGATTCGACGGCATCGAAGTAGGCAACGCCGCCGTGGATGAGGCGCAGTTCGACGAAGCACGCGCGGCCGTTCCCGACGAAGTCTTCGAGGCGATGCAGCAGGCGCGCGAGCGGCTGATTGCCTGGCACGTCGCCGGCCAAGCGTTGCCCTTCGAAATCGAGACCGCGCCCGGCGTGCAATGTGGACGAATCCTTCGCGGTATTCGACGGGTCGGATTGTACGTGCCGGCCGGCACCGCGCCCCTGCCATCCACCGCGCTGATGCTGGGCGTGCCCGCTGCGCTGGCTGGTTGCGACGACATCGTGTTGTGCACGCCGCCGCGCCCCGACGGCAAGGCCGACCCCTACGTGCTCACTGCGGCCCGCCTGTGCGGCGTCACGCGGGTGTTCCGGATCGGTGGCGCGCAAGCGATCGCCGCCATGGCCTTCGGTACGCCGACCGTTCCCGCCTGCGACAAGTTGTTCGGCCCCGGCAACAGCTTCGTCACCCAGGCCAAGCAGCAGGTGTCCGTGCGCAGTGGCGGCCCGGCCATCGACATGCCGGCCGGCCCGTCGGAAGTGCTGGTGATCGCCGATGCCGGCGCGTCGCCGGCCTTCGTGGCGTCCGACCTGCTGTCGCAGGCCGAACACGGCACGGATTCGCAGGTCATCCTGCTCGCGCTGTCGGCGGATTTCATCGAAGCGGTGGGTGTCGAGATTGAACGCCAGTTGCTCGTCTTGCCACGTGCCGAAATCGCGCGCGCGGCGTTGGCGCATGCGCGGCTGATCCTCGTGGATGACCTCGACCAGGCCTTCGACATCAGCAACGCCTACGCCCCCGAACACCTGATCCTGGCCTTGCGCGATGCGCGTGCCTGGCTGCCCAGGGTGCGCAGCGCCGGCTCGGTTTTCCTCGGCGACCATGCGCCCGAATCGCTGGGCGACTACTGCTCCGGCACCAATCATGTGTTGCCGACCAACGGCGCCGCGCATGCTTACAGCGGCGTCGGCGTCGCCAGTTTCCAGACCAGCATCAGCGTCCAGGCAGTCACGCCGGCAGGTCTCGCCGCCATCGGTCCGTGCGCAGTCACGCTGGCGCGCGCCGAGGGCCTGGAAGCGCACGCGCAGGCCGTGTTGCTGCGGCTGGGGGCATCGGCATGAGCGCGGTGCTCGAATTGTTGCGGCCCGACCTGCGTGATTTCGCCGGCTACTCGTCTGCGCGCCGCACCAGTGCGCGCGGCTCGGTCTGGCTCAATGCGAATGAGTCGCCCGAGCCCTCGATCGCCGATGGCGGGCTGTCACTCAATCGCTATCCCGACCCGCAGCCTCGTGCACTGCGCGAACGACTTGCCGCCCTGTATGCCGTGACGCCCGGACAGTTGATGGTGACCCGAGGCAGCGACGAGGGCATCGACTTGCTCGTTCGCGCTTTCTGCCGCGCTGGCCGGGACGGCGTCGCCATCGCGCCGCCCTGTTTCGGCATGTATGCCGTATGCGCGAGAGTGCAGGGCGCGCCGCTGGTCGAAGTGCCGCTGTTGGAAGCAGACGGCCAGTGGCGGCTGAACCTGCCGGCGCTGGTGGATGTGGTCGCCGAGCGCAACGTGCGCATCGTGTTCCTGTGCTCCCCGGCCAATCCCACCGGCCAGGCCCTCGACATCGACCAGATCCGCACGCTTGCCGCTTCGTTGGCAGGACGCGCCGTGCTGGTGATCGACGAGGCCTACGGCGAGTACAGCGCCATCGCCAGTGCATCCACGCTGCTGGCGGAATTTCCCGGCCTGGTCGTGCTGCGCACGATGTCGAAGGCCTATGCCCTGGCCGGCGCGCGCATCGGTTGCGTGCTGGCCGATCCCGAACTGATCGCCGTGCTGCGCAATCTCTCCGCGCCCTATCCGGTGCCCGCGCCTTCAGCGGCGCTGGCGCTTGCGGCGCTGTCCGATGCCGGCATCGCGCAGGCGCGCCAGCGTTGCGACCTGGCCGTGGGCGAGCGCGAAGCCCTGCGCAGGGGCCTGCTCTCGCTTCCCGGCGTCACGCGCGTGTATCCGTCCCAGGGCAATTACCTGCTGGTGCGCTTCAACCGGGCCCAGGACGTATTCGACCGATTGTTGGCGGCCGGCATCGTGGTCCGCGACATGCGCGCCATGGAAGGGCTTGGCGATGCGCTGCGCATCACCGTCGGCAGCCCGGCGGAAAACGCCGCCTTGCTGGCCACGCTGCAACAGCAGGTGGCGGCATGAGCAAGATCCTCTTCATCGACCGCGACGGCGTGCTGATCGAGGAGCCCGCCGACGAACAGATCGACAGCTTCGAAAAATTCCGCCTGGTGGCCGATGTGATACCGGCCCTGTTGCGCCTGCGCGACGCGGGATTCGAATTCGTGATGGTGTCCAACCAGGACGGGCTCGGCAGCGCATCGTACCCGCGTGAATCCTTCGAAGGCCCCCAGGCGCTGTTGCTGCAGGTCCTTCGGTCGCAGGGCATCGTCTTTCGCGAAGTCCTGATTGACGAACATTTCCCGGCTGACAACTCGCCCAACCGGAAGCCCGGCATCGGCATGGTCATGCATTACCTGCGCGACCGCAGCGTGGACCTGGATGCAAGCGCCATGGTCGGCGACCGCGAGACCGACATGGAGTTCGCCCGCAATCTCGGCGTGCGCGGCTTCCGCATCGGCGCCGGGCAAATGGGATGGAACGATGTTGCGCATGCCCTGGCCGATGCGCCGCGCATCGCCAGCATCGAGCGCATCACCAAAGAGACCAGGATCCGGGTCAGCATCGACCTCGACCGCGTCGCCGACCCGGTCGTGCTGACCGGCCATGGATTCTTCGACCACATGCTGGAGCAACTGGGCAAGCACGGCGGTTTTGCGCTGGACGTCCAGTGTGCCGGCGACCTGCACATCGACGAACACCACACGGTGGAAGACTGCGCGCTGGCACTCGGCGCTGCGCTGAAGACGGCCCTGGGCGACAAGCGTGGCATCGGCCGCTATGGATTCACCCTGCCGATGGATGAAACCCAGGCCAGCGCCGTGCTCGACTTCTCCGGCCGCCCGTACTTCGTGTTCGAAGGCGAGTTCCCGCGCGACCGCGTTGGCGACCTGCCGACGGAAATGGTGCCGCACTTCTTCCGTTCGCTTTGCGAAACCTCGGGGCTGAACCTGCACCTGACGGTGCGTGGCGAGAATGCGCACCACATGGTGGAAGCCTGCTTCAAGTCCGTGGCGCGCGCGCTGCGCCAGGCCATCCGCCGCGAAGGCAGCGAACTTCCGACCACGAAAGGCGTGTTGTGACCGGCGCGCCGCGCGTCGTGCTGCTCGATTCGGGCGGCGCCAACCTCGGCTCGGTGCGCGCCGCCTTCGCGCGCCTGGGCGTGGATGCGCCGGTGACGTCCGACTGGAACACCATCCAGGCCGCCACGCACGTCGTGCTGCCCGGCGTCGGTGCGGCTGCCAGCGCCATGGCGCGCCTGCGCGAGAATGGACTCGACAAACTGGTGGCCCGACTCACGCAGCCGCTGATCGGCATCTGCATCGGCATGCAGTTGCTGTTCGAGTCTTCCGAGGAAGGCGATACCGAATGCCTGGGCTTGTTGCCAGGCAAAGTGACGCGATTGCCATCGTCCCCCGGCATCCGCATTCCGCACATGGGCTGGAATCGACTTGAAACCATGGCCGACCATCCCCTGTCAGCCGGGCTGGACCAGCAATGGGTGTACTTCGTACACAGCTACGCTGCCCGCGATGCGGCATCCACCATTACCCGCTGCAATCACGGCGAACCCTTTGCCGCCATGGTGGCAAGGGGTTCGGTGATGGGCGCGCAATTCCACCCGGAGCGATCCGCCGCCGCTGGCGCGCGCTTGCTCAAGAACTTCCTGGCGCTCTGACCGATGCCTTTCACCCTGATACCCGCCATTGACATCCGCAATGGACGCGTCGTCCGCCTCGCACAAGGCGATTACGAACGCGAGACCGTGTACGGGGACGATCCTGTCGCCGTCGCGCGCGCCTACGCCGACCAGGGCGCGCAATGGCTGCACCTGGTGGACCTGGATGCGGCGCGCTTCGGCGGCTATACACAGTTGCCCCTGGTCGAGAGACTGAAGGCGGAAACCGGCTTGCGCCTGCAGACCGGTGGCGGGATCCGCGCTGCGCAGGATGTCGAGCTACTCTTGGCTGCCGGGGTGGATCGCGTGGTTGTCGGCACCCAGGCGGTGCGCAGGCCGTCACTGGTCAGTGCCTGGTTGCGTCGCTATGGAAGCGAACACCTGACCCTGGCGCTGGACACGCGCCAGGACGAGGGCGGCGTCTGGCGGCTGCCGGTGTCGGGCTGGACCGAAGCATCGGTTTCCACACTCGATGACATGCTCGCCACCTATTCCCAGGTCGGCCTCAAGCACGTGCTGTGCACCGACATTTCCCGCGACGGCATGCTGACCGGATTCAATATCGCGCTCTACCAGATGCTGGCCTTGCGCTGGCCGCAGCTGTGCATCCAGGCGTCGGGCGGCGTGAACGGCCTGGCAGACATCAGTGCGGCGCGAGAGGCGGGCGCCAGCAGCGCCATCCTTGGTCGCGCCTTGCTCGAGCAACGTTTCAGCCTTGCCGACGCCATGCGCGCCCAGGCGCCGACATGCTGAGCCGGCGAATCATTCCCTGCCTGGACGTTCGCGACGGCCAGGTCGTGAAGGGCGTGCGCTTCCGGGACCATGTGGTGGTCGGTTCAATCGAGGACCTTGCCCTGCGCTATCGCGACGAGGGCGCCGACGAACTCGTGTTCTACGACATCACCGCAAGTCCGGAGGGCCGATCGGTGGACCGTGCCTGGATCGAGCGTATCGCGACGATCATCGACATTCCCTTCTGCGTGGCGGGGGGGATCCGTTCGGTGGCCGAGGCGCGTGCCGTGCTGGCCGCGGGCGCCGACAAGATTTCAGTGAACTCGCCGGCCCTCGAACGCCCGGCGCTGGTGTCGGAGCTTGCCGAAGCCTTTGGCGTGCAATGCGTGGTGGTGGGCATCGACAGCCTGCGTGACGAAGACGGGCAGTGGCATGTTCGCCAGTACAGCGGCGACCCGGATCGGACCCTGGCGCTGGCGCGCAAGACTCTGGACTGGATCATCGAGGTGCAAGCCCTGGGCGCCGGCGAGATCGTGCTCAACTGCATGGGTTCCGACGGCGCGCGCAATGGTTTCGACATCGTCCAACTGCAGGCGGCGCGGGCCGTATGCCAGGTCCCCTTGGTCGCCTCGGGCGGCGCCGGCACGGCCTCGCATTTCGCGGATGCATTCCTGCAGGCCGATGTCGATGCGACCCTGGCTGCGAGTATTTTCCACAGTGGCGAACTCGCCATTCACGATCTGAAACGTTCCCTGCGCAGCCAGGGCATCGAGGTGCGAGATGACTTCTGAAGATTCGGCCTTGCGGGCCGGTGATCCGCGCATCGCGGACCTGGCCTGGGACAAACAGGCCGGCCTGCTGCCGGCCGTCGTGCAGGACGCGGGCAATGGCCGCGTGCTGATGCTCGGCTACATGGATCGCGAGGCGCTCGCGAAAACTCTCGAGTCCGGGCAAGTCACCTTCTTCAGTCGCAGCAAGCAAAGGCTGTGGACGAAGGGCGAGGGTAGCGGCCACTTCCTGCAGTTGCAATCCATCGAAACCGATTGCGACGGCGACACCTTGCTGGTGCAGGCGCTGCCCCAGGGTCCGACCTGCCACCTCGGTCGCACCAGTTGTTTTCCCTCGGCGCCCGGCAATTTCCTGGCGGACCTGGATGGCGTGATCGCCGCCCGGGAACGGGACCGGCCCGAAGGCAGCTACAGCACGCGTCTGTTCGAAGCGGGCACGCGCCGCATCGCGCAGAAGGTGGGCGAGGAGGGCGTGGAAACTGCCCTGGCCGCGGTGGCGCAGGACGACGCCGAGCTGCTGGGTGAATCGGCCGACCTGCTGTACCACCTGCTGGTGTTGCTGCGCGCACGTGGACTGTCGCTGGGTGACGCGGTGGCGGTACTCGAACAACGGCACCGATAACCGCGATAATCGTCGCCTCATCCCGGGATATTCCCTATGCGCGCGACCCATTCGTCCCTTCACTGCGTCCTCTTGCTGACCCTCTTCGCGTCATATGTCTGCCACGCGGATACCACCACGCCAGGCACGCTGTCTTGCACGGGCACCGTCTTCATCGATCGCGACAACGACGGCCTGCGCGACAAGCGCGAGAGGGGCCTGCCCAACGTCGCGGTGTCCGACGGCGAAAGCATCGTTCGCAGCGACAAACGCGGTCGCTACGTGCTGGATGCGAAACCGGCGCGCAGCGTCTTCATCATCAAGCCTGCCGGCTACGTTGCCCCGCTTCGCGGCGACGGCTTGCCGGACACCTGGATCAACCTGCAACCCGAGGCAGGTCCGAAGCTGCGCTACGGCGGCGTACCTGTGTCGACGGCCGGCGGCTGCCGCGATTTCGCATTGCGCACCGCGCCGAAGCCCACGTCCGCCGCGTTGGACGTGCTGGTGTTCGGCGACCCGCAACTGAAGTCCATGGTGGATGCCGACTACTATGCGCGGGATATCGTCGCGCCCCTGCAGGGCAAGCCGGCGGCGCGCCTCGGAATCACCCTCGGCGACCTGGTCAACGACGACCTGTCCCTGTTTCCCGCGCTCAAGGCCACCGATGCGCGCCTCGGCCTGCCCTGGCTGCATGCGCCCGGCAACCACGACATCGATTTCGATGCGCCGCGCGACGAACACTCGCTCGACAGCTTCCGCCATGCTTTCGGCCCGGATACCTACGCCTGGGAAGAAGACCAGGCCAACTTCGTCGTTCTCGACGACGTCATCTACCTGCCGGGCCAGCAACCGCAGTACATCGGCGGCCTGCGCGAACCGCAGTTCGCCTTCCTCGAGTCCTATCTCGCCACGGCAGCCAAGGATCGCCTGCTGGTCCTGTCCATGCACATCCATCTGTACGATGCCGTGCCCGGCGTCGAGACCTTTCGCAAGGCCGATCGCGAACGGCTTTTCGCACTGCTGAAGCCATTCCCGAGCGTGCTCGTGCTCAGCGCACATGCGCACAAGCAATCGCACGTCTTCCACGACGCAGCCACGGGCTGGCAGGGCGCCCGGCCCTTGCACGAGTACAACGTCGGCGCGACCTGCGGAACGTACTGGACGGGCGTGAAGGATGCGACAGGCATTCCCGCCGCGACGATGAACGACGGCACGCCCAATGGCTATGCCCGCCTGCGGGTGCAAAACGGCAAGGCCGACCTGCGCTGGTTCGCGGCGCGGGCACCGCTCGATTACCAGATCAACCTGCATGGCCCGAAGGTGTTGCGTCGCGGCGAATGGCCGGGCATCGGCCTGTATGCGAACGTCTTCATGGGCCACGCCGACACGCCCGTTGAAATGCGCATCGACGAGGGCCCGTGGAAGCCAATGAAACGCGTCCTGCAAGCCGATCCCGCAATGCTTGAACAAAACCTGCTCGATGATGCCGCCGACCAGCTGCGCGGTTATGACCGTGCGCCCGAGGCGGTGCCTTCCGCGCATCTGTGGCGGCTGTCGCTGCCTACCGATCTCTCGCCCGGGACGCACAAGGTGCAGGTGCGCGCGGTGCTGGACGGCTTTGGCGAAGCCCGTGCGGAAACCAGCTATCGCCTGGACATCGCGACGCCCTGAGCTGCGGCGACCTGAAGCGCGTCGACCCGAGGCGCGGCAACCTGCCGCGCGGCGAAAATCACTCGAGCGCGTTGCTGAAACTTTCGACCCGGCGATGGCCGTGGCAGGCCTCGCCTGTGCGCGGCTGCGGGTAGTCCTCGCGACGGTCCACCAGCACCGTCTGCATGCCGGCTTCGCGCGCGGCATCGAGTTCTTCCACCACGTCCGACAGGAAAACCACCTCGCTTGCAGGCAGTGCCAGCGCGCCCAGCACGTTGCGATAACTCTGCGCTTCGCGCTTGCCGCCGACCGCCGTGTCGAAATAGCCGTTGAACAAACTGCGCAGGTCTCCGGCGCTGCTATGGCCGAACAGCAGCTTCTGCGCCGCCACCGATCCGGATGAATACACGAACATCGGATGGCCGTCGGCCTTCCATTGCCGAAGCGCGGCGACCGCATCGGGATAGACATGCGCGACGTATTCACCGCTGGCATAGCCATCGGCCCAGATCAGGCCCTGCAGCGCCTTCAATGCCGGATGCTTGCGGTCCTCGTCGATCCAGCCCTGCAGCAGCTCGACGATCATGTCGTCCTGGCACATCGATCCGGCATCCACCGCGGCCTGGTCCAGCCAGTAACGCACTTCGGGTTCACCGCCATGCTGGCGGACGAATCCGGGAAGCGCACGCCGCGCGTACGGAAACAGCACATCCTTCACGAAGGAAATCGAACTGGTCGTGCCCTCGATGTCGGTCAGGATGGTGTGCTTCACCCGTTGGCGCCGGTGTTGTCAAAGCGCGGGAATTTCTGCGCCAGGTCGGTGCCGGTGAAATGCCCGACCCAGCCATCCGGTTCGGTGAAGAATCGAACCGCGATGAAGTGGGGCGCCGGGCCCATGTCGAACCAGTGCCTGGTGCTGTCGGGCACGCCGATCAGGTCGCCCTGTTCGCACAGGATTTCATAGACGCGATCGCCGACGTGCAGGGTGAACAATCCCGAGCCGGCGACGAAGAAACGCACTTCGTCTTCCTTGTGGAAATGTTCGTCCAGGAATTTCTTGCGCATCGCCTCGCGGTCCGGATGGTCCGGCGCGATGCTGACCACATCCACGGTGCGAAAGCCCTTTTCCTGCACGATCTCGTCGATATGGCTCTTGTAGGCGGCAAGCACCGCTTCGTGGCTTGCGCCCGGCTCAAGGTCGGCGGTTGCCTGCCATTGCTCGAAGCGCACGCCGATCTTGCCCAGTTGCTCGGCAATGAACTCGTGGGTGGACGTAATCAGCATCGGATGCACGGGATCGGCTTCCGAAAAAATCCGCAGGCGGCTCATGAGCGCAACTTCCTCATCTCCAGTTCGCAGTTCAACAGGAATTCGAAGGCTTCCAGGTGGCGCCGGGCCTCGGCCATGTCGCGGCCCCAGGCATACATGCCATGGCCCTCGATCAGGTAACCCCACATGGTTCCGCGGTCGAGCAATACATCCACCTGCGCGGCCAACGTGGGAATGCACTGGTTGTTGGCCAGCACCGGCACGTCCATCTCGGTGTCATGCGTTTCCTGGCCGCGGAAGGCCTTGATCAGCTCGTAGTCTTCGAAGCGCACGTGGCCGGCGCCGGCGTACAGCCGCGATGCCAGGGTCTGCGCCAGCGAGTGGGTGTGCAGCACGCAGCCCACGTCCGGCAGGCGGGCGTAAAGTTGCGTGTGCAGCACGGTTTCCGCCGACGGCTTCTGGCCCTCGTGCACGGCCTTGCCGGTGTAGTCCACCACCATGATGTCGTCCGGTTTCAGTCGGCCCTTGTCGCGGCCGGACACCGTAACCGCCACGTGCCTGTCGTCCAGGCGCATGGAAAAATTGCTGCTGGTGGCCGGGGTCCAGCCAAGCGCGGAAAGCTCGCGGGTGGCGGCAACGATTTCCCCGGCAAGGGCGGCGAGGCGGGCGTGGTCGTAGCTGGGCGTTTCCATGGGCGATAGTCTAGCGAAAGCCGATTGCCATCGCTGCGCCGATTGGCTTGACCGCGATCAAGTCGTCTTCACGGCGCAGGATTACACTAGTGTTTTCCAGGAGCCTGCCATGAGCGAAATCCGTGATAACCGCCGTCGTTTCCTGCTGAAGGCCGTCGTGGCCGCCACCGCGCTGCCGCTGTTGGGCCGGATGTCTCCCGTTCAGGCAGCACCGCTGCCCAAGCTGCCGCTGACCAACGCACAGGCCAAGGCCCTCAGCTACACCGAGGACGCCAGCAAGACCAAGCACGCCGCGTTCAAGCCCGGCAGCAACTGCGCCAACTGCCAGTTCTTCACCGCTGCCACGGGCGCCTGCACGCTGTTCCCGGGCTTCAGCGTTGCCCCGAAGGGCTGGTGCTCGGCCTGGGCCAAGAAAGCCGCCTGAGCAAGCCGCCTGAGCTTTCTCTGCGCATGAGACGCCCGGCCGCTTAGAATCGCCAGGTCCTTGCAAGGGAATCGCGGATGGAACTGCTGATCTGGGTCGTCGTGGCGCTGGCCATCGTGCAACTGTTGGCCCTGTTCGCGCTCTGGCGCCGGCAATCGCAGTCCCGGCCGGGGGCTGAGCTCGAGGCCCGCTTCAGCCAGCTGCTGTCCGACATCGACCGGGTCGAGCGCGGCGTGCGCGAGGAACACCGGACCGGGCGCGGCGAATCACAGGCCGCGTTCGCCGGCTTCGACCAGCGCCTGGGCCAGTTCACCGAACGCACCCAGGAAGGCCTCGCCAGCCTGCGCCAGGCCCTGGCCGAAGACGCCCGCGCCGGGCGCAACGAATCCGGCGCCGGCCTGCAGCGCTTCGAAGCCGCCCTGCAACTGCGCCTGGAAAAATTGAACGAAACCACCGAACGTCGCCTCGGCGAAGTGCGCCTGACCCTGGAAGGGCGCCTGTCGGAACTGCAGAAGGACAACGCCGCCAAGCTCGAGCAGATGCGCCAGACCGTGGACGAAAAATTGCAGTCCACGCTGGAAGCGCGCCTGGGCGAATCGTTCCGCATGGTCCAGCAGCAGCTCGAGCAGGTCCAGCGTGGCCTCGGCGAAATGCAGAGCCTCGCCACCGGCGTCGGCGACCTGAAGCGCGTGCTCGGCAACGTCAAGACCCGCGGCATCTTCGGCGAAGTGCAACTGGCCGCGATCCTCGAGCAGATGCTCACCATCGACCAGTACGCCACCAACATCGCCACCGCGCCAGGCAGCAGCGAGCGCGTCGAGTTCGCGATCCGCCTTCCCGGCCACACCGACTCGGCGGAAAGCCCGGTCTGGCTGCCGATCGACGCCAAGTTCCCGCGCGAAGACTACGAGCGCCTGCTCGACGCGCAGGAAAACGCCGACCTCGAGGGCGCCACACAAGCCGGGGCTGCACTGGAACGGCGCATGCGCGACGAAGCGAAGAGCATCTCGACCAAATACGTCTCGCCGCCGCATACCGCGGACTTCGCCATCATGTTCCTGCCGACCGAAGGCCTGTACGCCGAAGTGTTGCGGCGCCCCGGGCTGGTGGAGGCCTTGCAGCGCGACCATCGCGTGGTGATCGCCGGCCCGACCACGCTGTCGGCCATCCTCAATTCATTGCGCATGGGCTTCCGCACGCTGGCGATCGAGAAGCGTTCCAGCGAAGTCTGGCAAGTGCTGGGCGCGGTGCGTACCGAGTTCGGCAAGTTCGGCACGGTGCTGGACAAGGTGCGCAAGCAGATCGGCAATGTCAGCAATACGCTCGACGACACCAGCAAGCGCAGTCGCGCCATCGAGCGCAAGTTGCGCAGCGTGGAAGCGGCTACCGACGTGGATACTCGCGCCTTGCTGGGCGACGCCATTCCGCAGATCGGTACGGATGCGGACGTGGATGCCGATCCCGAAAATGAAAACGGCGCGGAATGATCCGCGCCGTTTCCGGGTAACGCTTCGGGCAATCAATCAGCTTTCGTGTTCCGTGCCGTTGTGCAGGTGGCTGCGCTGGCGGCTATACGCGAAGTAAACGATCAGGCCGATAACGGCCCAGGCGAGGAACAGCTTGATCGTGTACAGGCCGAGGCTGACGAACAGCAAGGCACAACCGGCCATCGCCAGCGGACCCACCACCCAGATGAAGGGCACCTTGAAGGCGCGCTTGCGTTCCGGCTGGCGGACGCGAAGCAACATCACGCCGAGGGCGACGATGAAGAAGGCGAACAGCGTGCCGGAGTTGGAGATATCAGCCAAGGCGCCCACCGGGAACAGGGCCGCGAACAGGGACACTGCCGCGCCGGTGATGATGGTGACGGTGTGTGGTGTATGGAAGCGCGGATGCACGTTGGCCAGCATCTTGGGCAGCAGGCCGTCGCGGGCCATGGTGAACAAGATGCGGGTCTGGCCGTAGATCATCATCAGCACGACCGAGGGCAGGGCGATGATGGCGGCTGCGGCGACCCAGTTGCCGATGGTGCCGTGGCCGAGTTCACGCAGCACGAAGGCCAGCGGTTCTTTCGACAGCGCCAGCGCGCCGCCCGGCTGTGCACCCACCGCGCCGACGGCGGCGTAGGCAACCAGCAGGTAGAACACGGTGCAGACAGCCAGCGAGCCAATCAGGCCGATCGGCACGTTGCGCTGCGGGTCCTTGGTTTCTTCTGCTGCCGTGGACACCGCGTCGAAGCCGACGTAGGCGAAGAAGATGGACGCCGACGCACCGAGCACGCCGATGCCGGACAGCGGGGTACCCCAGCCGTTGGGCATCATCGGCACGAAGTTGGCGCCATTGACGGCGGGCATCGCGATGATCACGAACGTGGTCAGGGCCACGATCTTCACCACCACCAGCACCGCCGTGAACTTCGCGCTCTTCGAGGTGCCGATCACCAGCAGCCAGGTCACGAACAGCGAGATCAGGAAGGCAATCAGGTTGAAGCTGCCCGAAATCGTCGTTCCATCCGGCTGCACGATCGGGTCGTAAGGCCCGGTGAGTAGCGGCGCAGGCAATCCCCATCCGACGCTGGTCAGGAAGCCATTGGCATAACCGGACCAACCCACGGCCACGGCGCCGGCGGCGACCGCGTATTCCAGGATCAGCGCCCAACCGACCATCCAGGCGATGATCTCGCCAAGGACCGCGTACGAGTACGTGTAGGCGGAACCGGAGACCGGGACCATCGAGGCGATTTCGGCATAGACCAACGCGGTCAGTGCGCAGACGGCGCCGGCGATGATGAAGCTGTACATCATGCCCGGGCCGGCTTTTTCCGCGGCGACCGAAGTCAACACGAAGATGCCGGTGCCGATGATGGCGCCGATGCCGAGCATCATCAGCTGGAACCAGCCGAGCTGCCGCACCAGGCCCTTGCGTTCTGCCGTGGCGAGAATCTGGTCTAGTGGTTTGACGCGATCAAATAACATTGCCTTCCCCTGACGCGTGTAAGAGAACGCCAACCATCGCAGGTTGGCGCATGTGAATTCAGCCAGGCCCACCCTGGGCCCAGACCCTCGGTAACATAAGCGAGACCGCCCCCACCGGCAAGCGCCCACTTCGCCGCCCACAGCGAGCCAACAATGAACGATCAAGCCATCCCGGCGCAGGAACAGGTGTGCCACCTGCTGCAGGCCTTCACGTCAGCCCCTCCGGCGCCCGAGGTGCGCGACCAGTTCATGAAGTTCGCCAGCGATCACGTCGATTGCTGCGAACGCACATTGGCCGTCGGCCACTTCACGGGGTCCGCCTGGCTGGTTTCCGCCGATGGCGCGCGCGTGCTCCTGACCCATCACCGCAAGCTCGATCGCTGGTTGCAGTTGGGCGGCCACGCCGACGGCGACGGCGACCTGGCCGCCGTCGCATTGCGCGAGGCAGAGGAAGAATCCGGGTTGTCGGGACTGACGCTGGAAGGCGGCATCTTCGACCTGGACCGCCACCTGATCCCGGCCCGCGGCGACGAGCCGGCGCACTGGCATTACGACGTGCGCTTCGTGGTTCGCGCTTCCATTGAAGCATTTCAAGTCAGTGAAGAATCACATTCGCTGGCCTGGAAATCGATCGCCGAGATTGCGAATGACGCTGACGCAGACGAGTCGATGCGGCGCATGGCGTGCAAGTGGTTGGCGCTGTATTGATAGCCTAAGTGCAGGGTTCTGAGTGGGGTGGTGGCCGGTGATCATTTTGAGTCGCCACACGGAATCGGCTTGGTCAAAATAATC
>Ga0155472_161_pt2 | contig 180040 bp, 147 predicted proteins | sample RifCSPhighO2_12_FD_107130 | JGI IMG/M metagenome (GOLD analysis project Ga0155472, IMG submission 107130) | Gammaproteobacteria bacterium RIFCSPHIGHO2_12_FULL_63_22
GCCCGGGCATTCCGGACTTTGCCGCCGAACGTGTATTCGATCGCTTCTATTCGCTGCCGCGTCCCGATGGAAGCCGCAGCAGCGGCATCGGCCTGAGCTTCGTGCGCGAAGTCGCCTCGCTCCATGGCGGCAGCATCGAACTGGAAAACCGCGAGCCTACCGGCGCCATCGCCCGCCTGCGCCTGCCCGCGCGCTGACTGACTTCATCCCCGGCACACATTCGATACGTCGCGCCTTCACCCAGGCGGTGGATTCTTCGCCCAAGCGCCGGCCCTTTCACCGGCGGAAGAGTCTAGACAATGCTCGGTGCCTCGCAAACTTCGCACGATTCCGGATTCGGCCCACGCGACCACGCCCGGTGGACCGGGCGACGGCTGGCCTGGAAGGCGGTCGTGGTGGCGGTGCTGACGATCCTGTTGCTGATTCCGCTCGGCATGATCAACGGCACGATTCGCGAGCGACAGGACTATCGCCAGCAGGCAGTGACCGCGGTTGCAGGCAGTTTCGCCGGGCCGCAAACACTGGCAGGCCCGGTGCTGGTCGTGCCCTACATCGATGAAGTGCAATACGAGGACAAGGATGCGTTGGGCAAGCCCGTGCTGCGCATCAGCCGGACCTCGAAGCGCCATGTCCTGTTCCCGGCGACGATGCAGATGCAGGGGACGCTGGTGCCCTCTATTCGCCGCAAGGGTCTGCACGAGGTTCGCGTGTACGAGTTGCAGTCCACGCTCGACGCCAGCTTCGACACGATGTTGCCGGCGGTCCCTGCCGGCACCAACCGAATCCTGGGTGACCCGTACCTGAGTTTTTCGATTGCCGATGTCCGCGGCCTGGTGGGCTCGCCGGCGCTGACCGTAAATCAGCGACCGGCCGCGCTTTCCCAGGGTGTTGGCAGCCATCGCCGGGGCGCGGGCTTGAGTGCGCGAATCCCGGCGCTGGTGGATGGCGAGCGGATCCGGATGGCCACGCGACTGAAAATCGTGCTGGGTGGTACCGAGTCGCTCGCCATCGCTCCCGTGGCCGACAGCAACGTGGTGGACCTGTCGTCGAACTGGCCACATCCGCAGTTCGGTGGCCGGTTCCTGCCGCGGACGCGAAGCATCGATGCGAACGGGTTCAAGGCGCGTTGGGAGCTGTCGTCGCTGGCGGCCGGAACGCAGGAGCAGTACCGGCAGTCGGCCGACGCGCTCGACACGCTGGACCTGTCGCTGGTCGAACCGGTCAATGTCTATTCGCAGGCCGATCGCGCCAGCAAGTATGGCGTGCTGTTCGTGATGCTGACCTTCGTCGCCTTCTTCATGTTCGAATTGCTCAAGCGTTTGCCGATCCACCCGATCCAGTACGGCCTGGTCGGGCTTGCGCTGGCGATCTTCTTCCTGTTGTTGCTGAGCCTGTCGGAGCACATGGAATTCTGGATCGCCTACCTGGTTGCAAGCGTCGCCTGCATCGGGCTGCTGGGCTTCTACCTGAGTTCGGTATTGCGCAGCCGCGTGCGCGGGGCAGGGTTCGCCGCGGGACTCACGCTGCTGTACGCGGCCCTGTACGGATTGCTCGTGTCGGAAGACAACGCGCTGGTGCTCGGGTCGTTGATGTTGTTCGTGATCCTGGCGGCGCTGATGGGCGTGACTCGCCGGATCGACTGGTACGCACCGGCCGCCGATTGACCCGGATCAGGCCTCGACGACTTCCAGCTTGTGTCCCTGGGCGCGGAGGTAGTCGATTTCCGTGTCCAGGTCGGCCTGGGTCAGTGGATGCGCCGCCAGCCATTCCTTCGGCAGATGGAGGCGCATCTCGCCGTCACTGGCCTCGAGCTTCTGCACCGGGATGTCGAGCGTGTCGTGGCTTCGATGCAACAGCACGGAAAGGCGCAACAGCTTGGCGCAATGCAACGCCGCCACAGCCAGGCGGTCGGTCAGCGCGCCGATGCTGGCCATGTGCAGTCCGCGCCGCTGGTTGCGGACCAGTGCCGCGATGAACTGCTGCTCGGTGCGCGAAAAACCAGCGATGTCCGAGTGTTCGAACAAGTAGGCGCCGTGCTGGTGGTACTGGCTGTGCGCCACGGCGAGCCCGATCTCGTGGACGCGTGCCGCCCATGCGAGCAGTCGGCGATCGTCGCCGTTCAATTTCCACTCTTCGGCGACCTGGTCGAACAGGGCGAGCGCTGTCGCTTCGATGCGGCCGGCATGATCGCGGTCCACGTCGTAGCGTTCGGCCAATGCACGCACCGAACCGTCGCGCGGGTCCTGGCCGGTACCGCGTCCCAGGATGTCGTAAAGCACGCCTTCACGGAGCGCGTAGTCGCTGACGATCATGCGTTTGAGGTCGAGTTCTGCGAATGCTGCATCGAGAATGAGCAATCCGCCGGCGATGACCGGGCGGCGGTCGGCCGACAGCCCGGGCAGCTTGATGTCCTGGATGCGATCAAAGCCGAGCAATCGGTCGCGCACGGCGGCCAGCGCTGAATCGGTGATGGCGCCGCGGCCGACCTTCATGGCGCTGGCCACGTCGGCGACAGCCTTGATCGTGCCGGACGAGCCGAGCACTTCCTGCCAGCCCAGGTTGCGATAGGTGGAGGCGAACTGCTGGAATTCGGCAGTGATTTCCGTGCGGGCTTCCTTCCAGCGCTTCGCTGAAAGCTTGCCATCGGCGAAGAACCTGCGCGTCGTCGCGATGCAACCCATCTGCAGGCTTTCGCGTTCAATGGCCTCGAAGCCGGCGCCCACGATGAATTCCGTCGAGCCGCCGCCGATGTCGATCACCAGGCGATGCTCGCTGCGCGGTGGGCTGCCGTGGGCGACGCCGAGATAGATCAGTCGCGCTTCCTCGCGGCCCGAAACCACTTCGATGTCATGGCCGAGGGCAGCTTCGGCCGGCATCAGGAAGTTCTGCGGCTGGCGCAATTGGCGCACGGTGTTGGTGGCTATGGCACGGACGCGGCCGCGCGGAATCGCGGCCAGGCGCTGGCCGAAACGTTCCAGGCAATCGTGCGCGCGGATCAGCGCTTCCTTGCTCAGGCCGCCCTTGCCGTCGAGGCCTTCGGCCAGGCGCACGTGTTCCTTGATGCGATCGACGATTCGCAACTGGCCGAGCACGGCGCGCGCCACCACCATGTGGAAGCTGTTCGAGCCCAGGTCCACCGCCGCCAGCAGTTCGCCGTCGGGCAGGGGAAGGAACTCTGGGGCAGTCATGGCTTATCCACACAGCTTGGCCAGCAGCGCGCCCTGCGCCGAGAAAGGAACTTCCCCGTCGCCCGGCAGCTGGCGCGAATAGCTGCCGTCGGAGTGCAGTTGCCAGGCTTGTTGGTTGTCGAGCAGGTAGTTGGCCAGCTCCTCGTCGAACACGCGCGCGGCAAGATCGGCATCGAGGATGGGGAAGCAGGTTTCCACCCGGCGCAGCAGGTTGCGTTCCATCCAGTCGGCGCTGGAGCAGAAGATTTCGGGCTTGTCGTTGTTGCCGAACCAGTACACGCGGCTGTGTTCGAGGAATCTCCCGACCACCGACCGCACGCTGATGTTTTCCGACAACCCGGGCACGCCAGGACGCAGGCAGCAGGCTCCACGCACGATCAGTTCTATCTTCACACCGGCCTGCGATGCCTCGTACAGGGCGCGGATAACGCCCGACTCGTTGAGCGCGTTCATCTTGGCGATGATGTGGCCCTTCTTGCCCGCGCTCGCATGCTTCGCTTCGCGCTCGATCCGGGATAGCAGGCCCGCGTGCAGCGTGAAGGGCGAGACCATCAGGCGTTTCAATTTCATCGCCGGCGCAAGCCCGGACAACTGCTGGAACAGGCCATGCACGTCGGCGCAGATCTCGGGTTGCGCGGTCATCAGGCCGATGTCGGTGTACAGGCGCGCAGTGCCGGCATGGTAATTGCCGGTGCCCAGGTGCACGTAGCGGCGCAAGGTCTTGCCCTCGCGCCGCACGATCAGCATCATTTTCGCGTGAGTCTTGTAGCCGACGACGCCGTACATAACCTGCACGCCGGCTTCCTGCAAACGGTCGGCCAGGTTCAGGTTGGCTTCCTCGTCGAAGCGCGCCCGCAGCTCGATCACTACCGTCACGTCCTTGCCGTTGCGCGCCGCCGTGATCAGGTGCTCGATGATCTTCGAGTCCTTGCCCGTTCGGTACAGGGTTTGCTTGATCGCAAGAACCTGTGGGTCGTTGGCCGCGGCCTGCAGCAGGTCCAGTACGCTGCGAAAACTTTCATAGGGGTGGTGCAACAGCACGTCGCGATCGCGCAGCGTTTCAAACGGCGCCTCGTCGTCGAGCTTGGCGCGGCGAGCCTTGAACGACGGGAACTTCAGCTCCGGCCGGTCCGACATGTCGTAAACCTGGATGACGCGATTGAGGTTGACCGGACCATTGATCCGGTACACCGCGTTCTGTTCCAGGCTGAAATTCTGGAGCAGGATCTTGACGATGGACTTCGGGCAATTGTCGGCAATCTCAAGCCGCACTGCCGGCTGGAAACCGCGCGACAGCAACTCGCCCTTCAGTGCGCTGGCGAGGTTTTCGACTTCTTCCTCGTCAACGAACAGCTCGGAGTTGCGGGTGACGCGGAACTGGTAGGCGCCCTTGACCTTCATCCCCGGGAACAGGTCGTCCACGAAGGCGGTGAGAATGGCTGACAGGAAGACGAAGTCGTTCTTGCCCCCCGAAATTTCCTCGGGGAACTGGATGATGCGGGGCAGGGATCGCGGCGCGCGTACGATGGCCATGCCTCCCTTGCGGCCGAACGCGTCCTTGCCCTCCAACACGACGACTACGTTCAGGCTCTTGTTGAGGATGCGCGGGAACGGATGCGCCGGGTCCAGGCCCAATGGCGACAGCACCGGGGACACTTCGTCGTTGAAGTATTTCTGCAGCCAGCGCTTCTGTTTCGCGGTCCAGCTGTCGCGCGTCGGCACCCGGATGCCGGCCTTGTTCAAGGCCGGGCGCAGGTCGTCGTTCCAGAGCTTGTATTGCTGGTCCACCAGTTTTCCGGCCAGCGAATGCAGCTTTTCCAGCGCCAGCTTCGGGTCCATCCGGTCGGGCAGCAGCGGCGCGCCGAACTCCAGCGCGGTCAGCACGGTCGCGACGCGAACTTCGAAGAATTCGTCGAGGTTGGTGCAGGCGATGCAAAGGTATTTCAGGCGCTCGAGCAGGGGGATCGACTTGTCCTGCGCCTGGGCCAGCACCCGGAAGTTGAATTCCAGTTGCGAGAGTTCGCGATTGAGGAAGAGCTCGCCGTCGGGTGCGTCGGGATTGGCAGTCATTCGCGCATTATAACGGTTGCCGCACGAGCACCCGCTCAGGACCGAAAACGCAGGTAAAGGTGCTGCCGCGCCCAACCTCGCTTTCTATCTGCAGGTGGGCCTGGTGCAGGCCCAACACGTGCTTGACGATGGACAGTCCCAGTCCCGTGCCGCCGGACTCGCGCGACCGGCTGGTGGACACGCGGTAGAAGCGCTCGGTCAGCCGCGGCAGGTGTTGTGCCGGTATGCCGTAGCCGGAATCGCGGACCGAAAGCGCGGCACCGCCGTCGTTGGTGCGTCGCAGGGCGATCTCGACCTGTCCGCCCGTGGGCGTGTAGCGAATGGCATTGCTGACCAGGTTGGAGAAGGCGCTGTGCAATTCCTTGGATGACCCCTGCAGGTCGCAGCGCGCTTCGTCGCTGACGACTACCTGGTGGCGGCCCTGGCTATGGGCCTCGGCTTCACGCCGCAGGGTGACCAGCATCGATTCCATCGGGATGGTTTCATCGCTCAGGTGGTCACGGGCTTCCAGCCGGGACAAGGTGAGCAGGTCTTCCAGCAACTCATTCATGCGCTGGGACTGCTTGCGCATTTCATCGAGCATCGGCGCCCATTCGGGGTTGTCGCCGGGTTCCATCATGTCGAGGTAGCCGTGTACCACGGTCAGGGGCGTACGCAGTTCGTGCGAGACATTGGCGACGAAATCCCTTCGCACCTGTTCCAGCCGAACCAATTGGGTCACATCGCGCACCACCACCAGCCACTGGTCCGGCGAATACCGAAGCAGGCGCAGGCTCAGGCGAACGTTTTCATCCACGGGCGAGGCCAGGTCCAGCATTGGCTCGTCGGTACGCCCGCTGCGAAGCCACTCCGCCACGCGTGGATCACGCCAGGCGTCCAGGAGGGACGTTTCGAGGCTTTGCGGATACTGCAGCCCGAGCAATCGCCGCGCGGCCTTGTTGAACCAGATCAGGTGGTAGTCGCGGCTGTCCACTATCAGCGCACCGTCGGGCATTGCCGTCGCAGCCTGGCGGTAGGCGCGCAGCAGCCGGACCAGGCGGCGCGCGCGTGCACGCGTTTCCGTCTGTCGGCGATAGATCAAGGTTTCCAGGGCAGCCCAGAGGCCCTGGCCATGGACGGTTCGCAGTTGTTGCCGCCAGTCCAGGAAGCGCAGCACCCGGAACAGTCGCCAGTAGCCGCGCGCCGCAACCAGCAGGGTTGCCAGTAGGAGCACCCAGGCCATCTGGCCCGTCCACCAGCCGATCGCAAGCGCGACCGCATACAGCAGGATGGATCGAAACAGCGATTGCCGCCACGCCAGGCGCATCAGCAGGGAACGACGGAAGCGCTCCCCGGCCATCAAGGAAGGTTGGAAAAGCGGTAGCCGGATCCACGCACCGTCTGCACCATGTCCTGCAGGCCGCTGGGCTCCAGCGCCTTGCGCAGCCGTCGGATATGCACGTCCACCGTGCGCTCCTCCACATAGACGTTGCCGCCCCAGATGTGATCGAGCAATTGGGTGCGGGTGTACACGCGGTCGGCGTGGGTCATGAAGAAATGCAGCAGGCGGTATTCGGTGGGGCCGACATGCAGGGGCTGGTCGCTGGCGTACACGCGGTGGGCTGCGCCGTCGATGCGCAGGGCGCCCACTGACACGGAACCGTCATCTTCGTCCTCGCGCGACCGGCGGAGGACGGCCTTGATGCGCGCCAACAGCTCGCGCGCGGAAAAAGGCTTCACCACGTAGTCGTCGATGCCCGATTCCAGGCCGCTCACCCGATCATTTTCCTCGCCGCGGGCGGTCAGCATGATGATGGGAACATCGCGGGTCAGGTCGTCGCGGCGCCAGCGCCGGGCCAGTTCCAGGCCGCTCGCGCCGGGCAGCATCCAGTCGAGCAGGATCAGGTCGGGTACGCGGTCAGCGATGGCGGCCGCGGCCTCGCGACCGTCGCCGGCATGCACGGGTTCGTAGTCACCCTTGCGCAGGGCGAAAGCCACCATGTCGCGGATGGCGGGCTCGTCGTCGACTATCAGGATGCGTTTTTGCACTTCCGTACCGTGTCATTTGCAGGCGTTGGGTGCAAGTAGATAAAACTTTTGTGACGGTAGCGTTACTGGTGCGGCCAAGGACCCCCAGCAAGCAACCGGATCAGCTGTTGTCGGCGGGCAAGTCCTGGGGCTTGACCCGGCGGCGGCGCATCTCAAGAACCTCGGGGGTGATGGCCGCGATCCGGGCTTCGATGCGGGCCCGCTGGATGTAGCTGATGTCGGAGCGCTTGAGCAGGGCATTGAGCTGGTTGAGCGCGTCCTCGGCACGGCCGTTGAGGTAGGCGGTCTCGGCGTACGCTTCGCCCGCGCGCGGCAGGTCGCCGGCCAGTTCCGAGGCCCGGGCGTAGTTTTTCTGGAATAGCGGATTGTCGGCGTTGTCGGTGAGCAGGGGCCGCAGGATGGCCTGCGCGCGCTTCCCGGCATCTGCGCCGCCAATCGAGTTGAGCGTTTCGGCGAAGCTCAGGATGACGGCGCGATCGTCGGGATGGCGGGCCAGGAGCCCTTCATAACGCTTGCGCGATTCCCCCGGGTTGTGCGCGACGAAGGCGTTCTCGGCCAGCGCCAGGCCCAGCCACAGGTTGCCCGGATGCTTGCGCGACAGGGCCTGCAGCGCGTCTTCTGCGGCGGCGGGGTAGCCGACCTTCATTTGCGCCAGGGCCAGGCCGTAGCGCTGCGCATCCGTCGCCTTGGTGCCGGCCATGTCCACGGCGTTCTTCGTTTCCTTCAATGCCTTGGATGGCGTGTCGGCGCTGAGCACGCGCAGGCGCTCCCGCGCCCAATCGAACATCCGGACCGGCTCGGGTGCAACGCCGCTGCTGGCGGCGGTTAGTCCCCACGGCAACAGCAGGTTGGCGTTCGAGGCCTGGCTCGGCTTGTAGTTCGGCTTCTCCCGCTGCAGGCGCTGCGCGCGCTCGCGGGCTTCACTGAGGCGCGTGGTGTTGACCGGATGCGTCTGCAGGTAGGCCGGGGTGTTGTAGCCGCCCGAGTTGCCGCGGGTGAGCCGCTCCATGCGCTCGAAGAAGTTGGCCATGCCGTCGGCTTTGTAGCCGGCATTGAACAGGGTCTGGATGCCGACACGATCGGCCTCGGACTCGCCCGATCGCGTGTAGTCGATCTGTCGTTGCGCCGCGAGCGCCTGGCCGCCGACCACGGCCGCCATGATGGCATCGTCGCTGCTGGTGGCGCCGCCGTCGCTGCCGCGGCCGCTTTGCTGGGCCGCGATGATCATGCCCACGGTCGCAAGCATGATCGGCAACTGGTCCTTCTTGGCGCGTTCGACGGCGCGCAGTACGTGGCGCTGGGTGACATGCGAAATTTCGTGGGCGACCACGCCGGCAACCTCGTCTTCGCTTTCCGCGGTCAGCACGATGCCGGCATTGATGCCGATGTAACCGCCGAGGGTGGCGAACGCGTTGATCTGCCGGTCGCGCATCAGGAAGAAGTTGAACGGCTGGGCCGGTCGGTCGGAAGCCGCGCCGAGCCGGTGCCCCATGGTTCCCATCCAGCTGTCGATCAAGGGGTCTTCCAGCAGGTAGCCGAAGCGGCGCAGCTGGTAGAGCGTGTACGCCCCGTACTGCGATTCCTCGGCGGGGGTCAGCAATTCACCCGCGGACGATCCGATGTCCGGCAGGCTCTTGTCCTGCGCATCGGCGGGCGAGCAGGCCAGGCCCAGTGCGAAAGCGATTGCGGTAGCCAGCAGGATCGGGCGCAAGGCAGACTCCATCTATTCGCACAAGCATGCCGCATCGACGCCGGGGAGGGGTGAATCGGGGGTTAAGGTTCGTCTCGATCCTTTCACCGGCTTCGACCACCGGGACTGTAAAATGTTCCGTATCGGACCCATGTAGTGGGGACACAGGAGATTTGGATGCCCGAAGTCATCATGTACAGCACCGCCGTCTGTCCGTATTGCGTCGCCGCGAAGAACTTCCTGAAGTCCCGCGGCCTCGGCTACCAGGAAGTCAGGGTGGACACCGACCCGGCGGCGCGCGCACTGATGATGGAGCGCACCCGGCGCACGTCCGTGCCGCAGATATTCATCAACGGCACCCACGTGGGCGGCTATGAGGAACTCGTCGCGCTCGACCGCAGCGGCGGCCTGGCCCCCCTGGTGGAGGCCTCGCCATGAGCCAGGATGCGGAGTCGGACCGGCTGAAGGAATTCACCGAATTCCGGCAGCGGATGAATGACCGCATCCTCGGCCATGACAACCAGGTGGTGAAGCGTTTCTTTGCCCTGGATACGCAGACCTACAAGCCCGGCGCGCTGGACGTGAAGACCAAGGAGCTGCTCGGACTGGTCGCGTCCATGGTGCTGCGTTGCGACGATTGCATCAGCTACCACGTCGCCCAGTGCAAGGAAGCCGGGGTCAACCGGGACGAATTCTTCGAGGCCTTCAGCGTCGGGCTGGTGGTGGGTGGCAGCATCGTCATACCGCACCTGCGCCGGGCGGTCGATTTCCTGGATCGCATCGAAGGCGAGGGCGCCCATGCAGCCGCCCCCGGCCACGACCACAGCTGAGACTGTGGGAGCGGCCTTGGCCGCGATGAGCTTGCAGGCAATCGCGGCCAAGGCCGCTCCCACGGGCCGCTCCAGCAGGCCGCTGTTATACTGCCCACTGACCGCGATCCGGATGCGTCAGTCTTCCAGTAAAATCAATAACTTGGACTGAAGGCGGCCGGTTTTCGGATGACCTGAAACCACGCGGCGGGGCGGGACCCCGACAGCCGGCAACAGTCCGGTTCCGCACCACCCATTGGTTGCCATGCGCCTTTCCACGATCAAGCTGTCCGGCTTCAAGTCCTTCGTCGATCCCACCGTGCTGCACCTGCCGACCAACATGACCGGCGTCGTTGGTCCGAATGGCTGCGGCAAGTCCAACATCATCGACGCCGTGCGCTGGGTGATGGGCGAGAGCTCCGCCAGCCGACTGCGCGGCGACAGCCTGACCGACGTGATCTTCTCCGGTTCGTCGTCCCGCAAGCCGGTCAGCCAGGCTACGGTCGAGCTGGTTTTCGACAATGCCGAGGGCGCGATTGGCGGCGAATACGCGCGCTATGCCGAGATTTCGGTCAAGCGCTCGGTCAGCCGCGACGGCCAGTCCAACTACTACCTCAACGGCGCGCGCTGCCGCCGGCGTGACATCACCGACTTGTTCCTCGGCACCGGCCTTGGCGCACGCAGCTACTCGATCATCGAGCAGGGCATGATTTCGCAGATCATCGAAGCCCGCCCGGAAGACCTGCGCGTTTACCTGGAAGAAGCCGCCGGCATTTCCAAGTACAAGGAACGGCGCAAGGAAACCGAAACCCGCATCCGCCACACCCGCGAAAACCTCGAGCGCCTGACCGACCTGCGCGAGGAAGTGGACAAGCAGATCGACCACCTGAAACGCCAGGCGCGCGCCGCCGAGCAATACCAGGGCCTGCAGGCCGAGCGACTGAACAAGGACGCGCAACTCAAGGCGCTGGAATACCGCAAGCTCGATGCCGAACTCGCTGGTTTCCGCGAACTGCTGACCCAGGACGAGCTGAAACTTCAGCAGATCCTTGCCGACCAGCGCGCGGCCGAAGCCCAGATCGAAACCTGCCGTGTGCAGCAGGGCGAAGCCAGCGAAAAACTCGGCGCGGTGCAGGCCGAAGGCTATCGCGTCAGCGGCGAACTGGCGCGCATCGAACAGCAGATCACCCACCAGCGCGAACTGCGGCAGCGACTCGAGACCGCGCGCGCCGAGGCTGATGCCGCGTTTGCGCAGATTGGCGAGCACATCACCGGCGATGAACGCCAGATGGGCGAACTGCGCACCACGATCGCCGAGTCGGATCCGCGCCTGGCCGCACTTAACGCCGAAGATGAACAACGCCAGGAAGCCTTGCGCGTGGCGGAAGCCGCGCTGCACGACTGGCAGCAGCGCTGGGACGCGTACGCACGCGCCCAGTCGGAGTCCTCGCGCTGGGCGGAAGTCGAGCGCACCAAGATCGAATACCTGGAAAAGCAGGCCGCCGATGCCGCCCGTCGTCGCGACGTGCTGTCCGCGGAGCGCAGCGGCCTCGATACGGCCGCACTGCTTGCATCGCTGGCGACGATGTCGGCCGAGCACGACCAGAACAAGTCCGGGCTCGATGGCCTTGCCACCGCCCTGGAAGAACGCAAGACGGCCCTGTCCGTGCTGCAGGAACAGCAGCGCCAGATGCAGGCCGAGTTGTCGGACACGCGCAAGCAGATCCAGGCGGCGCGCGGCCGGCTCGCTTCGCTGGAAGCGTTGCAGCATGCGGCGCTGGGCCAGGAAAAGAATGTTGCGCTCGACTGGCTGAAGGCCCAGGGCCTGCAGGACAAACAGCGCCTGGGCGAGGCACTGGACGTGGACGCGGGCTGGGAAGCCGCGGTCGAGACCGTGCTCGGCAACCTGCTGGAAGCCGTGGCCGTGGATTCGCCGGAAGAATGGTTCGATGCGCTGTCGAGCTTGGGCCAGGGTCGCGTCGCCCTCGTTTCATCGAGCGCCGATGCCAGTTTCCCGGTGCCGCCCGATTCACTGGCCGCACGGGTGCGCGGACCGGCATCGGTGCGCCGTCTTCTGGCCAGCGTGCATGTCGCCGATGATGTCGCGCAGGCAAGTGCCTTGCTCGCCCGGCTCGACGGCACGGAAGCGGTGGTGACCCGCGCCGGCGAGTGGTTCGGCAAGGGCTGGATTCGCGTGCTTCGCAGCGGTGAAGCGCAACAGGGCGCGCTGGCGCGCGAGAGCGAAATCAAGCAGCTCCGCGCCGAAATCGAAGCCCTGGCTGCACGCGAGACCCGACACAACGACGCGCTGACCAGCATGCGCGACCGCCTGCTGGAAGCCGAACAACTTCGCGAAGACGCCCAGCGCGGCCTGTACCTGAGCCATCGCGGCGTGTCCGAACTGGCCGGCCAGTTGCAGGGACTACGCAGCCGCGTCGAGACCGCGCAAGGTCGCGTCGCGCACATCGATACTGAACTGGCGACATTGGCGCAGACCCTGGACGAATCGCAGACGCAGGCCCGCGAAGCGCGTGCACGCCTGGGCGATGCCGTGGCGCGCATGGGCGAGCACGAAACCGAACGGCAGCAGCTCGACGCCTTGCGACGCAGCCTCAGCGAGGCGCGCGACACGGCTCGCAACCAGGCCCGCGAAGCGCGCGAGGCGGCCCATCAGCTCGCGCTTTCACTTGAAGCGCAGCGCGCGCGAGTGCTTGCCCTTACCCAGTCACTGGCACGCATGGGCAGCCAGCGGGCACAACTGGAGTTGCGCCTGAATGAATTGCTCGGGCAATTGGCCGAAGGCGACGCGCCGATCCTCAAGCTGCAGTCGGAACGGCAGACCGTACTCGACCAGCGCGTGCTGGTGGAAAAGGAACTCGGCGCCGCGCGTTCGGCGCTGGATGGCGTCGAGAACGAGCTGCGCAAGTACGAACAGACCCGCCAGCAGCGCGACCAGCAAGCCCTGGCGCAACGCGAGGCGATCGGTGCGCGGCGCCTGCAGGAACAAGCCGTCAGCCTGAAGGCCGGGCAGATCAGCGAAGCGATTGCCGCCGCCGGCCTCGAGCTGGAAACCGTGGTCCAGGCCCTGCCGGAAAATGCCGATTTCGAGATCTGGACCAAGGCGCTGGCCGACATTGACGCAAAAATGCGCCGACTCGAGCCGGTGAACCTGGCCGCGATCCAGGAATACGGTGAGCAAAGCGAGCGCAAGACCTACCTGGATGCGCAAAACGCCGACCTGTGCCAGGCGCTGGAGACGCTGGAGAACGCAATCAAGAAGATCGATCGCGAAACCCGCGGACGCTTCAAGGAAACCTTCGACCGGGTCAATGCCGGCGTTCAGGAGCTGTATCCGCGCCTGTTCGGCGGCGGCCATGCCTATCTGGAATTGACAGGCGAGGACTTGCTCGACACCGGCGTATCGATCATGGCGCGGCCCCCGGGCAAGCGTGTTTCGAACATTTCGCTGCTGTCGGGTGGCGAGAAGGCGTTGACCGCGGTGGCCTTGGTATTCGCCATCTTCCGGCTCAATCCGGCGCCGTTCTGCCTGCTGGACGAAGTGGACGCGCCGCTGGACGAAGCCAACGTGGGTCGCTTCTCGGCGATGGTTACCGAGATGAGCGAAAAGGTGCAGTTCCTGTTCGTCACCCACAACAAGGCGACGATGGAGGCGGCGAAGCAATTGTCCGGCGTCACCATGCGCGAGCCCGGCGTCAGCCGGCTGGTGTCGGTGGACCTGGCGGAGGCCTCGCGGCTGGTGGGTGCCGCCTGAGCGCTCCGTGCGGCATAATCGGCGATAGACCGGTCCGATGGATCGGCCCCAAGCAACCTGGTTGGCACACTCCGGAGACTGGCGATGATTGAAGGACTCAGTGACACCAACATGATGCGGATCGGCATCGGCCTGGTTGCCCTGATCGTGTTCCTCGTGATCCTGTACTCCAGCCGAAACAGGCGGGGACAGGGCAGGCGCGTCGCCGCGCCGGCCGGCGACGCCGCCGACCGGGTCGAACCCACCCTTCGCGAAGTCATCGAAGCCGAAGAGGGACGGGCCGACGAACGCCAGTCCGTCGCCGGCGACGCCGTCGGTGTCCAGTCCAGCGAAGGTGATCCTTCGGCAGTGCGCCCGGCCGGATCGGTAGGAAGCCGGCCTGCTGGCGAGTACGACAAGATCGTTTCCATCTTCCTGGTGGCGCGCGCAGGCCAGTCGCTCAGCGGCTCCGACCTGGTGGTGGCCTCTGAGAAGGCCGGGCTGGTTTACGGCCACATGAATATCTTCCACCGCATGGTGGACAAGCATCCCGAGCTCGGTCCGATCTTCAGCGTCGCCAACCTGGTGAAGCCTGGTTACTTCGACCTGCGCAGCATCAAGGAACTGCAGACGCCGGGCATCAATTTCTTCATCACGCTGCCCGGCCCGATGTCGGCGCTGGATGCATGGGATACCTTGTTGCCGACGGCGCAGCGCATGGCCGAGCTGCTCGACGCCGTGTTGCTGGACGAAGAACGCAATGCCCTGGGTCGCCAGCGCATCGCCAATATCCGCGACGAGATGCGCGCCTACGATCGCGCCCGCGAGAAGATGAATATCCGACCGGGTCGCTAGGCCATGGGCGAGGTCGCCAAGCGCGCAGCCCGGCTGCGCGAGCTGATCGACGAGGCCAATTACCGCTATCACGTGCTCGACGATCCGACCATTGCGGACGTGCGGTACGACGCGTTGATGCGCGAACTGGAAGAGATCGAGCAGGCGCACCCGGAACTTCGCAGTCCGGACTCGCCCACCTTGCGAGTCGGCGCAAAAGCGCAGGGCGAGTTCGCGCCCGTGCACCACGCCAAGCCCATGTTGTCGCTGGGCAATGCCTTCTCCGAACAGGAGGTGCGGGAATTCGTCGCGCGGATCAGCACCAGCCTGGGTGAACCGGCACCCTCGTTTTCCACCGAGCCCAAGCTCGACGGCCTGGCCATCAGCCTGCGCTACGAGGATGGCGTATTCGTGCGCGGCGCGACGCGCGGCGACGGCGCCACCGGCGAAGACGTGACGGCGAACCTGCGAACCATCCGGGCTATTCCGCTGCGCCTTCGCGGCGATGCGCCGAAGCTGATCGAGGTTCGCGGCGAAGTCTTCATGCCGCGCGCCGCGTTCGAGGCTTTCAATGCGCGCGCGCGCGCCAAAGGCGACAAGCCGCTGGCAAATCCGCGCAACGGCGCTGCCGGCTCGTTGCGGCAACTCGATTCGAGGATCACGGCCTCGCGCCCGCTCAGCTTCTACGCCTATGCGCTCGGCGCGATCTCGGGCTGGACTCCGGCGCCCCGCCATTCGGGCGTGCTGCAGCAGTTCCGCGATTTTGGCTTGCCGGTTTGCCCCGACGTGGGCATTGCCGTTGGCGCGGAGGGATTGCTGGCCTACTTCGAACGCATCGGCGCGCGTCGCGACAAGCTTCCCTATGACATCGACGGCGTGGTCTACAAGCTCGACCGCCTGGACCAGCAGGAGGCGATGGGTTTCGTCTCGCGCGCGCCGCGCTGGGCGCTGGCGCACAAGTTTCCCGCGCAGGAACAGACCACGCGGGTCGAGGCCATCGACGTGCAGGTGGGACGCACCGGCGCCATCACTCCCGTCGCCCGGCTTGCGCCGGTGAACGTCGCCGGCGTGGTGGTGACCAACGCAACCTTGCACAACGCCGACCAGATCGCGCGCCTGGATGTGCGCGTAGGCGACAGCGTTATCGTGCGCCGCGCCGGCGACGTGATTCCGGAAGTGGTGAGCGTGGTCCTGGACGAGCGGCCGCGCGACGACGACGGCACGCCGCTGAATCCACCCTTTTCGATGCCGACGTCCTGTCCGGTATGCGGTTCGGACGTGGTGCGTGAAGAGGGCGAGGTTGCCGCGCGATGCACCGGCGAATTGTTCTGCCCGGCGCAGCGCAAGCAATCGCTGATCCATTTCGCATCGCGGCGGGCGATGGACATCGAGGGCCTGGGCGATCGGCTGATCGACGACCTTGTCGAGCTCGGCTACCTGTCCACCGTCGCCGACTTGTACCGGTTGACGCTGGACGATTTCCTCGAGATGCGCCGGCGTGCCGACCAACGCGATGGCACCGTGCCCGAGACCGCCAAGGGCGGCAAGGTGGCAAGCAAGTGGGCGCAGAACCTGCTCGACTCCATCGCAGGCAGTCGCGCGACCACGCTGGAGCGCGTGTTGTTCGCGCTGGGTATCCGTGACGTCGGCGAATCAACGGCCAAGACGCTGGCGCGCCATTTCGGTTCTCTGGACGCACTGATGTCTGCCGATGAAGCGCAACTGCTGGACGTGCCCGATGTCGGGCCGGTGGTCGCGCGGCGCATCGCCACGTTTTTCCATGAAGCCCACAACCGGGAAGTCATCGCGAAACTGCGCGCTGCCGGCGTCGCATGGGCCGAGGGTCCGCCCCAGCGATCGACGGAAGGACCATTGGTCGGCAAGACCGTCGTCCTGACCGGCGCACTGTCGGGCATGAGTCGCGACCTGGCCGGGGACAGGTTGGAGGCGCTGGGCGCGAAGGTATCGGGCAGCGTTTCGAAGAAGACCAGTTTCGTGGTGGCCGGTGAGGCTGCCGGATCCAAGCTGGAAAAAGCCATCGAACTGGGCGTCGAAGTCTGGGATGAAGCCAGGCTTTTGGATTTCCTCGACAAACACGCACAATGAGCCCTGCCGCAATCCGGGATAGCCAATGAAAGACTGGAAGCCGACCGCGTCGATCGAAGCCATGCAGGTGCGCGCGCGCCTGAACACGCTGGTTCGCCGATTCTTCCTGGAACGCGGCGTGCTCGAGGTCGAGACCCCGATACTGTCGGCAGCCGGCAATACCGATCCGAATATCGAGAGCTTCCACCTGGATTTCAGCGGCCATGTTTCGGCGGGTGCGGCGCGGCGCTGGCTGCGCACATCGCCCGAATTCCCGCTGAAGCGATTGCTGGCGGCGGGCGTGGGCAGCTGTTACGAACTGGGCAAGGTATTCCGCAACGGCGAGATCGGGCGACTGCACAACCCCGAGTTCACCATGCTGGAGTGGTATCGCCTGGGATGGGATCACCACCAGCTGATGGATGAGTGTGCCGAACTCGTGAAGGCGGCGCTGAGACTGGTGGGCAAGAGCGCAAGTATCCGCGATACAAGTTTTCGCCAGCTCTACCTCGAGCACCTCGGCATCGATCCGCTGACCGCGAGCGAGGCGGAATTGCGCGCGCCGCTGGCTGTGTTCGACATTCGCGCCGAAGGCCTTACGCGCGACGACTGGCTGGACCTGCTGATGACCCACCTGATCCAGCCGTCCATTCCCGACAACCGCATCTTGCTGGTGTACGACTATCCCAAGAGCCAGGCAGCGCTGGCCCGGATCCGCCAGGGCGACATCCCCGTTGCGGAACGTTTCGAGGTCTATCTTGGCCCAGTGGAGCTCGCCAACGGTTATCGCGAACTCAGCGACGCCGACGAACAGCGCGAGCGATTCGTACGCGACCTGAGCCGGCGAAAGAAGAAAGGCGATTCGATTCCGCCCATCGACGAGCGACTGTTGGCCGCACTGCCCGCGCTGCCCGATTGCTCGGGCGTGGCCATGGGCCTGGATCGCCTGCTGATGATGATGCTGGACGCCGAGCGAATCGCGGACGTCATCGCCGTGCCCTTCGACCGGGCCTGAAGCAAGGCCTGGAAAAAGCGCCGCCCTCAGGCCAGTCCGGGAATGCCCTCGGCGGGTGCCGTGGCCACCATCACCCGGTTGCGCCCTTGGGCCTTGGCCTCGTAAAGCGCCTGGTCGGCCTGCATCAACAGGCTCTCCGGCGTCTGTCCATGCTCCGGGAAAATCGCCACGCCGATGGAGGTGGTGAGTTTCGGCAGCAGTTGGCCTTCGTGCATCACGTCCATCCCGGCCAGCACGCGCATCAGCTCACCTGCGCGGCGCAGGGCAACGCCGATGTCCATCTCGGGCGCGATCAATACGAATTCCTCGCCGCCCTGGCGGCAGGCGATGTCCTCGCTGCGCGAGTAGCTTTGCAGGATGCGCGCGAAAGCGACCAGCACCGCATCGCCTGCGGGATGTCCGAAGCGGTCGTTGAAATCCTTGAAGTGGTCCAGGTCGAAGGCGAGCACCGTCAACGACAATCCGCGGCGCTTGCTGCGCGAGAGTTCGCGGCCCAGGGATTCACTCAGGTAACGACGGTTGAACAAGCCGGTCAGCGGATCGCGCACCGACAGGTCGCGCAGGCTTTGTCGCAGTTTCAGGTTGGCCAGCGCCAACGCCAGCTGATCGGCGGCGGCGACCGCCACCTGCAGTTTCGGAAAGGCGCCGGTGCCGTGCGCACTCAGGTAGATCCAGCCCAGCGATTCGCCCTGGGCGACCAGTGGGATGCAGGCGGCACTGAATGATTCGCCGCCTTCAACCGCAGCCACGTGTGCGCATAGGCTTTCCGGCGATGCGCTGTTGCCCAGGTGCATGCGCTTGCGTTGCATGCACCAACAGTCTTCGGCGCTGGCCTGGTTGTGGGTATTGCCGGCGTGGATTCCCCACAGATGGGTGGCTTCGGCAAGGCCCTCGCCATCGATCAGCGGATAGATGGTGCCGGCGCTGTCGGGCAGCAACAGGGACAGCATCTGCTCGCTGATCTGCAAGGCTTCAGCCAGGTCGGTGCAGCCGATCAGCAGATTGCCGTATCGGCCCAGCAAGGCAAGGTCGGTGCTTCGCGATTCCTGGCTCACCTGCAGCTTCTGCAGGTCGAGGCGGGCAGTTTCAGCCAATTGCTCGCTGGCGAGGGCGCGTTCTTCGGCCTGGGCCAGCAATTGGTGCACGGTGGCGATCAGGATCAGGCCGCAGGCGAGGGTGCCGGCGACGACCAGCGGGCTCTTCAGGGCCAAGGCCAGGCTCGTCACGAGGACCAGCAACAGGCCCGCCAGGCCGTAGAAGGCCGGCCGCGCGTGCCCAGGTCGCAAGGCTAGTCTCATGCCATGCACCTTAGGGGCTTTGTGGGGGGCTGACAATGCGGTGCGTGTGCGGGCGATCACAGCTCGCAAGATGAATTGCCGCTGAGCGTTGCAGGCTTGCGACGCAGTATTCGAAACGCATTCATCGGACGCCGAATATCTTTGCCTCGTCGACAGCGAGTCGATGGGTCAATTTTGGAGAATGGGCGATGAAAAGAATCTTCAAACCTGGTTTCCTGGCAGGGCTTGCGCTTGCCCTGGCGGCAGTCGCCGGTGGTGCCCAGGCAGCCTACGGCTACCAGGGCGGCTACTACGACAGCCGGTATCGCGACGATGGCTATCGCGATTCATACGATCGCGCGGTTCGCTGCGAGTCGCGCAATGGCCGCACGAACTATTGCCGCATGGATACCCGCGGCGGCGTAAGACTGATTGCCCAGATGTCGCAAAGCGCGTGCATCCGTGGCCGTACCTGGGGCGTCGGCCGGGATTCGGTATGGGTGACTCGAGGCTGCCGCGGACGTTTTGTTGCCGCGAGCTATCGTGATTCCCGCTACGGCTACCGCAATGACCGGTATGACGATCGTTACGCTGATCGCTACGACGATCGCTACGGCTACGGCTATGGTTCCGGCCGGGTGATCCGTTGCGAATCGCACGATGGCCGTTACAACTTCTGTGGAAGCTATGGTTACGGTGGTCGCGCGCAGCTTCGCCGCCAGCTCAGTGATTCCAGTTGCCGCTTGAACGTGAGCTGGGGCACTCGCAATGGCGGCGTCTGGGTGGATCGCGGCTGCCGCGCGGAGTTCGTGATCTACTGACTGGGCTTGCTTCGCGGCCGCGCGGCAGTCGATGCCTTCTTGCGTGCTGATTGAGCCGCTTTCGTTGCCTTCGCAGCCTTCTTCGCAGGCGCTGCTGGCTTCAGTGTCGGACTGGCGAATTCGGCGACACGCAGCCCCCAGGTGGTGGCCAGGCGCAGCGGCGGCAGGGCAAGCGTCAGTGCTTCTGCGCTCCAGCGCCGCAGCGTCGTCGGCGCCAGGTTCAAGGCGTCCGACAAGGGTGCGGGCAGCCAGTCGGCGCCAGCGCGTCGCAAGCGACAGACGCTGTCGGCATAGCGACCCGCGGCCCAGGTGGCGGCAACGGCTTTCGCGGTAGCGGTGATCAGAGGCTCCAGCGGCGTGTAGCGGATCAGTGGGCTGCTGACGCTGTCCGGCACCCAGGCCCTCAACACCGACTTCAATCCCTCTTGCGAAGCCAGCGGGGTCATCACGCTCTGCGTTTGCGCCACTGCGAGGATGCCCTCGACTTCCCAGCCCGCGGGCTTGAGGTGGTAACGCGCGTAGATCTGTTTCACCAGCAGGCGCTGGATACGTTCCGGCGCGTCGCCACGGCCCGCATCGGTAACGGCGCGCGGCAGGAAGGGCTTCATCATCGGCAGGCGGTCGAGGGCCACCTGCAGCGCCGCAGCGGCGCCTGCCTTGACGCAGGCGGCGTGCAGCGTGCGTTCGACGCCGGACTCGGGCAGCACCACTTCGAGATTCGCGGCGTCGGCCTTCGGGGCAGGTTTTCGAGTAATTGCCATGCCCCAGCATAACGCGGGCCAGCGAGCCCTGCGAAGCGGGCGTCCAGCCCGGCTAAACTAGGCCATCGCCCAGGAAAACCGACATGGACTTCGACCGATACGACCACATCCGGCCCATCCGATGGCACGACGGCATGCTGTCGCTGCTGGACCAGCGCAAATTGCCCTTCACGGTGCAATACCTCGACTGCAGGAGCAGCCACGAGGTCAGCCAGGCGATACGCGACCTGGTCGTGCGCGGTGCACCGGCGATCGGCATCGCGGCGGCCTTCGGTGTGGTACTGGCAGCCGATGGCGTGGACGCGGCGACCGGCGCGGCAGCGATGCAGGCCATGGAGCCCCGGATCGTCGAGCTGAATGCTGCAAGGCCAACTGCAGTGAACCTGATGTGGGCCATCGCGCGCATGCGCGGCGTGCTGGCGACGGCGGGCGCTAACTGGCGTTATGCGATCGAGTCCGAGGCCACCGCCATCGAGCGCGAAGACCTGGCAGCCAACCGCCACATGGGCGAGTTGGGCGCCAACCTGATCTCGCCCGGCTCGGGCGTCCTGACCCATTGCAATACCGGATCGCTGGCGACCGCCGGCTTCGGCACCGCGCTCGGCGTGATCCGCGCCGGGGTCGCGATGGACCGTATCCAGCGCGTGTACGCAGGCGAGACCCGGCCCTGGCTGCAAGGCGCGCGCCTTACCGTCTGGGAACTTCGCGAAGACGGCATTCCGGCCACTCTCATCGCCGACGCGGCCGGCGCCCACCTGATGAAAACGGGCGTGGTGCAGTGGCTGATCGTCGGCGCCGACCGCATCTGCGCCAATGGTGATACGGCCAACAAGATCGGAACCTACGCGCATGCCATTTCCGCCCGCCACCACGGGGTGAAGGTGATGGTGGTGGCGCCTGCATCCACGGTGGACATGGCCACGGCCCGCGGCGAAGACATCCACATCGAGGAGCGCGATGGCGCCGAATTGCTGTCCATGTCCGGCGTGCGCACTGTGGCCGACGGCGTATCCGCGTTCAACCCGGTATTCGACGTGACGCCGGCCGGGCTGATCGATGCGCTGGTCACCGAACGGGGCGTGATCGAGCATCCCGACGGTGAGAAAATGGCGGCCATGTTCGGGCCGGTGTCAAGGGCCTGAAACCCCTGATTTTCATGGGCTTTCCGGCTGCCGCGAAGGTCCCGGTTCTGGTATGATTTCCCGTCTGCGAAAGCAGCCTGCGGCGCGCGTTCGCGCCACCCCAAAAACTGCGGAAATCGGATCAAAGAATGGCAGAGCTGGCGAAGGAAATCATCCCGGTAAACCTTGAAGACGAGATGCGCAGGAGTTACCTCGATTACGCGATGAGCGTGATCGTGGGGCGCGCCCTCCCGGATGTCCGCGACGGCCTCAAGCCCGTCCATCGCCGCGTGTTGTTCGCCATGCACGAGCTGGGCGCGCATTCCAACAAGCCCTACTACAAGTCCGCCCGAATCGTCGGTGACGTGATCGGTAAGTACCATCCGCACGGCGACCAGTCGGTGTACGACACCCTGGTGCGCATGGCCCAGCCGTTCTCGCTGCGCTACATGCTGGTGGACGGGCAGGGCAACTTCGGTTCGGTCGACGGCGACTCCGCCGCCGCCATGCGATACACCGAAGCGCGCATGGCCAAGCTGACGCACCAGCTGATGGCCGACATCGACAAGGACACCGTCGATTTCCAACCCAATTACGACGAGAAGGAACAGGAACCGACGGTCATGCCGACCCGGGTCCCGAACCTGCTCATCAACGGTTCGGCCGGCATCGCGGTCGGCATGGCGACTAACATCCCGCCGCACAATCTCACCGAAGTCATCAACGCGACCATCGCGCTGATCGACGATCCGGAAGCGACCATCAGCGACCTGATGCAGTACATTCCGGGCCCCGACTTCCCGACTGCGGCCATCATCAACGGCGCCGCCGGCATCCATGCCGCGTACCACACCGGCCGCGGCCGGGTCCGCATGAAGGCCCGAGCCGACATCGAGATCAACGAGGACAATGGTCGCGAGTCGATCATCGTCACGGAGCTGCCGTACCAGGTCAACAAGGCGCGGCTGATCGAAAAGATCGCCGAGCTGGTGAAGGAAAAGAAGATCGAGGGCATCTCGGAATTGCGCGACGAGTCCGACAAGGACGGCATGCGCATCTACATCGAGGTCAAGCGCAACGAGTCGGCCGAGGTCATCCTCAACAACCTGTACTCGCAGACGCAGCTTGAAAGCGTGTTCAGCATCAACATGGTGGCGCTGGTGGACGGCCGGCCGCAGTTGCTGAACCTCAAGCAGGTGCTGGAAGCCTTCGTGCGCCATCGCCGCGAAGTGGTTACGCGTCGCACCATCTTCGAATTGCGCCGGGCCCGCGCACGCGCGCACATCCTGGAAGGCTTGACCGTCGCGCTCGCCAACATCGACGAGATGATCGAACTGATCAAGACGTCAGAAAGCCCCGCCGTCGCCAAGGACCGCATGCTCGCCAAGAGCTGGGAGCCGGGCCTGGTGCGCGCGCTGCTGGGTGCGGTTGGCGCCGAAGCGTCGCGTCCCGAAGACCTCACGATGGAATTCGGACTCCACGAGAATGGCTATCGCCTGACCGAAGTTCAGGCGAAGGAAATCCTGGAAATGCGCCTGAACCGCCTGACCGGGCTGGAACAGGAAAAGCTGACCGACGAATACCGCCAGTTGCTGGAAACCATCGCCGGCCTGATCCGCATCCTGGAAAATCCGGATGTGCTGCTCGACGTGATCCGCACCGAGCTGCGAAACCTGCAGGAAGAATTCGGCGACGAGCGTCGTACCGAGATCCGCCCGGGCGAGGAAGACCTCGACATCCTGGACCTGATCGAATCGGAAGACGTGGTGGTCACGCTTTCGCACGCCGGTTACGCCAAGCGCCAGCCGACCACCGCCTACCGCGCGCAGAAGCGCGGCGGCAAGGGTCGTTCGGCCACGGCGGTGAAGGAAGAGGATTTCATCGAGCGCCTATGGGTGGTCAACACCCATGACACGCTGCTGACCTTCACCAGCGCCGGACGCGTGTTCTGGCTGAAGGTGTACCAGTTGCCGGACGCGGGCCCGAACTCGCGCGGCCGCCCGATCATCAACTGGATTCCGCTGGAACAAGGCGAAAAAGTGCAGGCAGTGCTGCCGGTGCGCGAATTCAGCGAACGCATGTACGTGTTCTTCGCCACCCGCGACGGCACCGTCAAGAAGACGCCGCTGTCGGATTATTCTCGTCCGCGTTCGACCGGCATCTGGGCGATCAACCTCGATGAAGGCGACGGCTTGGTGGACGTGCAGATGACCAACGGCTCGCGTGACATCATGCTGTTCGCGTCCAACGGCAAGGCCGTGCGCTTCGCTGAAGGTGAAGTCCGTTCGATGGGTCGCACCGCCACCGGCGTGCGCGGCATGAAGCTGGCCAAGGGCGAAAGCGTCAAGAGCATGATCGTGGTGGACGGCGATGGCGACATCCTGACCGCCAGCGAGAATGGCTTCGGCAAGCGCACCGGGCAGGCCGAATATCCGCGCAAGGGGCGTGGCACGCAGGGCGTGATTGCGCTGCAGACCAGTGACCGCAACGGCGCGCTGGTCGGCGCGATCCAGCTGACCGAGCAACACGAGATCTTGCTGATCTCCGACCAGGGCACGCTGGTCCGCACCCGCGCGGCGGAAGTGTCGCAGGTCGGCCGCAACACGCAGGGCGTGACGCTGATGCGCGTGGCTGGCGACGAGAAGCTGATTGCCGTGGAACGCCTGGACGTGGTCGATGCCATCGCCGAGGGTGAAGAAGCCGCGCCGGATGCCGGCGTCGAGCCGGGCGAGCCGGCACCCGCCTGAACCGTGATGCGGTAGGCGTCCGCGACCCACAGGTTGCGGACGCCGTCGAACAAGGCCGAACACTCATGGATTTTTCACCCGGCTTGGCCCTAAGCTGGGGCAAGTCTTCCGGGGTCGCCATGCATCCTTCGTATCCACGCATTCGTCCGGCGCTGATCGCGCTGGCCTTGTCATTTTTTGCCGCCGTCCCCGCCATCGCCGACCAGGCCCTGCCTTCGCCCGCCGACGACAATCGGATTGCCGCCGCCAGGGACCGTGTGCTGCCCGTGGTCGTCAGCATCCTGACGGTGCGCCAGGATTATCGACAGGGTGAGCCTTCGCTCAGCGTCTCCAGCGGCAGCGGTACCGTCGTCAGCGAAGCGGGGCACATCGCCACCAACGCACACGTCACGCAGAACGGAAAATCCTTCCGCGTCGTGTTCGCCGATGGTCGCGAACTGCCGGCCAAGCTGGTCGGCACGGATACCCTGTCCGACCTTGCCGTGTTGCAGGTGCAGCCGGCCGCGCCGGAAAAATTCGCCTTCGCGCAATTCGCGACGCAGCTCGACTTGCGGCCGGGCGACACGGTGCTGGCGATGGGCGCGCCCTGGGGACTGTCCAATTCGATGAGCGCGGGTGTCGTGAATAATCCGCGCCGCCTGCTGGTGTCCTTGTTCGATGACGAGGCCGAATACGAAGACAGCCTGAGCGAGGACGAACCCACGGGTCGTTACTACGCATGGATCCAGCACGATGCCTCGATCGCGCCCGGCAATTCGGGTGGCCCGCTAGTCGACCTGTCGGGACGAATCGTCGGCGTGAACACGCGCGGCATGATCGTGGGCGGCGACCTCGCCTTCGCCATCCCCGGCGCCGAAGCGGGCCGTATCGTCGAGTCGCTGATCCAGAAAGGAAAGGTGCCGCGTGTATCGCTGGGTTTCCGCCTGCGATCCCTGAAGGGCACGCCCTACACGCAGGGCGTGCTGGTCAATGCCGTCGAACGCGGTTCGCCACCGGAAAAGGCGGGCCTGCAGGCAGGCGACCGCATCCTCAGCCTGAATGGCAGCCCGATCACCGCGCTGCAACCGATCGACGTGCCGCAGGTACAGCAGGCCATCGCCGAGCTGCCCATCGATTCGATGGTGTCACTGCAGGTCAGCCGCAATGGCACGCAGCGCGAGATCAAGCTCAAGGCGCTGGCGCAGGCTACCGAGCGCGGCCGCGAATCGGCGCTGGCAGCTTATGGCATGTCCGCCTCGGAACTGACGCCGGCCATGGGCAAGCGCCGCAACATCCAGGCCGAGTCCGGCGTGCTGGTAACGGGAATCAGGCCGGGCGGCCCCGCTGCCGTGGCGCGGCCGGAGATCGCGGCAGGCGTGGTGATCAGCGCCGTCAACGGCAAGCCCGTGGCGAAACTCGACGACATGCTGGCGCAGGCGGCGACGGCCACCGAAGAAAAGCCGCTGGTGCTGCAACTAGAGAGCAACGGCTCGCAACGCCTCAGCCTGTTGAAGCCGGTGTTCGGCGACCAGTCGCGTGAACCGCTGCCCGAGCTGCCCAAGTCCTGGGTCGGCGTGGAAGTTCAGCCTTTCACCAGCACGCTCGCCAAGGACATCGGTTTGCCCAGCGCGGGTTTCCGCATTTCGCGAATCTATCCGGGCAGTCCGTTGGCGAAGGAGGGCGCACGCGTCGGCGACTTGCTGGTCGCCATCGACGGCGAACCGCTGAAGCCGGCCAATGATATTTCGTCGGAAGGATTCGACCAGCGCGTGCACGACCTCAGCGTGGGAACCACCGCCAAGTTCACCGCGATGCGCGACGGCAAGCCACAGCATTTCGAACTGGCCGTCTTGCCCTCGCCGGTCGAGACGTCGGGATTGCGTACGCTCGCGAGCGGCCGCCTTCGCGCGCAGTTGCGCGAGCTGGGCTTCTACGATCGGGTGAACCTGCGCTTGAATTCCGACAAACAGGGCGTATACATCGATGGCGTGGAGAGTGGTGGCGCAGCCGGCCTGGCGCACCTGCGTCGCGGAGATGTCATCACCCACCTTGGCAACGAGGCGATCAGCACGCCCAACCAGCTGTCGAAGGCCCTGGAAACCGCGCTGGCCTCGCCGGGCGACAACCTTATACCGCTGCAGGTAATTCGCGGTACGCAAACCCGGATCCTGTTCCTTGAACGTTATTGGCTGAACGCGGACGCCACGGAGAAACCATGAAGATCGCCATCCTCCTCGCCTCGGTCCTGCTCGCCTTGCCCACGGCCGGGTTTGCAGCCGATGCCGCCCCCGGCATTGCACCGGTTGGACGCGATGATGCGCAGGACTATCGCGCCATCTACCGGTCGTTGACGGCGCAGCACGCCGCTTCGGTAGTGACCGTCAAGTTCGTCATGTCGGTGACCTCGTCGGGCAAGGAAGACCGCATCGAGGACCGCACGCAAGCCTTGCTGGTCAGCGCGAACGGCCTGCTGCTGGTGCCCGACCGCTCGGTCAGCGTGGACTTCCGGACTTTCATGGGCGCCGGCCAGAGTCCGGGGTCGGCGCCGGTCGCCAAGTCCAGCGAGTTTCGCGTACGCCTGGCCGGCAGCGAAGACTGGTTGCCTGCCGATCTGGTGACTCGCGACACGCAGCTGGGCCTGGCCTGGCTTCGACTGCGCACGCCACCGGCAGGGCTGACTTTCGTCGACCTGGACAAAGGCATTCGCGCCGAACCGGGCATGACCTTCTTCTCGCTGTTGCGCACGTCCGACGAGTGGGGCGGCGTGCCGGTGTTCCGCCCGGGTTTCATCATGGGCGAGACGCGGATTCCGAAGACCCTGCTGCTGGTGGACGGCGTGCCGGGCATGGCGTTCTCGGCCGAGGGCCAGCCGATGGGCTACGTGGACGTGGACTTCGGGCGGATGATGCGCTCGCGCGGCGCAAGCAACGGCCTGGGCCTGGACATGGCTGACGTGGCCTTGCAGATGACACCGATCGCCAAAGTTGCTGCCGCCACCCATCAGGCGGAAAAGCTGCCGTCCATGATGCAGCCAAAATAAAAGGCCGGCCGGCGCAATGCCGGCCGACCTTCTTGCGAAGCGTTTAGAGCCGAACGGCCTTGCCGTCGCGGATGCGCACCGAGCTGCCGACCTTCAGGTTCTTGACGCTGCTTTGGGTGACGGTTTCCAGGCGACCATCATCCATGCGCACCACGATGCGGTACTTCGTCTTCTCGGAGTTTTCGGCGATCTTCTTGCCGGCATAGGCACCACCAACGACGCCGGCGACCGTTGCCAGCTTCTTGCCGTCGCCGCCTCCGACCTGGTTGCCGATGACGCCGCCGACCACGGCGCCGGCGATCGCGCCGCCCGTGCCGCTACGGTGCCCGGTGTAAGCCTCGATGCTCTTGATCCTGCCGCAGTCGAAACAATCGGCCGAGGCCAGCATGGGAGTTGCGAGGGTTATCAGGGCGAGCAGCAGTACTGCAATCAGCTTCTTCATGGGATGCTCCTGTGGAACGAAAGGAATGGCTTGCGGCGCCGAGCGGCGGATGGATAGTCGCCCGGAATCAGGGCAGGTGCTCGAGCACGTAGTCGGCGGCTGATACCTTGAATTCGCCCGGCGCTTCCACATGCACCTGCTTGACCACGCCGTCTTCTGCATACAGCGCGAAGCGCTTGGCGCGCAGGCCCATGCCGAACGGGGTGGCGTCGAGTTCCAGGCCGAGCGCCTTGGTGAACACGCCATTGCCATCGGCGAGCATGTGCACGTTGTCCGGCACGTGCTGGTCCTTGGCCCAGGCGCCCATCACGAACGCGTCGTTGACCGACACGCAGGCGACGTCGATGCCGCGCTTGGCGAATTCTTCGAGCTTCTCGACATAACCGGGCAGGTGCTTGGCCGAGCAGGTTGGGGTGAAGGCGCCGGGCACGGCGAACAGCACGACCTTCTTGCCGTTGAACAGTTCGTCGGTGTTGATCGCCTGGACGCCGTCCTTGAGATAGTTGAGGGTGGCCTGGGGGATCTTGTCGCCTGCCTGGATGCTCATCTTTTCTCCGCGTCGTTTACAAAGGAAAACGAAGTTTAAACGAGATCGGGGCCGGGCCGCCGGCGGGGCTTGAATCTGGAAAGCCCGCGCTCACATTCGTGACAGCGGCATGAATGGCCGCGGCCGGACCAGATCAACCAGGAGGAAAGCAGACATGGGCAACAACCGATCGTTGGCGTGGAGCAGCGCCGCCAATCCGCTCCAGGAAGAAATCAAGCAGGTGTTCGACCGTTTCTTCGGCGACACCGAAACCGACGCATCCAGCGTCGTCACCAGCCAGTGGGTTCCGCGCGTGGACATCAAGGAAGAGCCCGAGCGCTTCCTGATCCTGGCCGACCTGCCGGGCGTGGACCCGAACGCCATCGAAGTGCATATGGACAAGGGCATCCTTTCCATCAAGGGCGAGCGTCGCACCGAAGCGCGCACCGAAAACGAGCGCTACTCGCGCGTCGAGCGCGCCCACGGCGTGTTCTATCGTCGATTCGCATTGCCCGAAAGCGCCAACCCCGAGGGCATCTCGGCGACCGGTCGCAATGGCGTGCTCGAAATCGCCATTCCCAAGCGCCCCGAAACCACGCCGCGCCGCATTACGGTGCAATAAGACCCTCGACGCGGACGAGGACGTAGAATTGGCCCGCGAGGCGCGCTTCGCGGGCTTTTTTCATGGAGCGGTCAATGCAGTTCAAGGATTACTACCAGGAACTGGGCGTCGAGCCCAGCGCAGGCGAGGCGGAGCTCAAGGCCGCCTATCGTCGCCTTGCCCGCAAGTACCATCCCGACGTCAGCAAGGAGAAGGGGGCCGAAGAGCGCTTCAAGTCGGTCAACGAAGCCTACGAAGTCCTGCGCGACAAGGAAAAGCGCGCCGAGTACGACCAGTTGCGCGCGAGCGGCTATCGGCCTGGCGAGGACTTTCGACCGCCACCCGGTTTCGGCCAACAGCATGGCGGCGCCGGCAATGGCGGCTTCCGCTTTGAACAAGGCATGGGCGGCGATGGTTTCAGCGATTTTTTCGAATCACTATTCGGCGGCGGCCGCGCCGCGGGCCGCGGCCCACGCGCCGCGCCGCCTCCGGGCGATCTGCGCGCAAAGATTTCCATCCCGCTGGAAGTGGCTTACGCCGGCGGCACCCAGTCCATCGGCGTGGATGGGCGCACGCTGCAGGTAAAAATTCCGGCCGGCATCCGGCCGGGACAAGTCATCCGGCTGGCCGGCCAAGGACAGTCCCAGGGACCGCACCGGTCCGACTTGCTGCTGGAGATCGACTACAAGCCGCATGGCGAGTTCGAGGTGGATGGGCGCAACATCCTGTACACCGTGTCGCTGGCGCCGTGGGAAGCGGCGCTGGGCACGACCATCAGCGTTCCGACGCTGGGTGGCAGCGTCGACCTGCGTGTGCCGGCGGATTCGGATACGGGGAAGAAATTGCGACTGCGTGGCCGCGGACTGCCGGGCAAGCCTGCGGCAGGGGACCAGATCGTCGAGATTGAAGTGACCGCGCCACGCGCGGAAACCCCGGCGCAGCGCGAACTTTACGAACAGATGGCCGAACAGTTCGGCGGCAAACCCCGCGCCTGAGGGATCAGCCCGGCACCAGCAGCGAGTTGATGACCTCGACCAACTGGTTTTCGGTGAACGGCTTGGTGATGTAGGCCTTCGCGCCCTGGCGCATGCCCCAGACCTTGTCGGTTTCCTGGTCCTTGGTGGTGACCAGAACGACCGGGATCTGCGAGGTGGTGGCTTCCTTCGAAATGGCGCGCGTTGCCTGGAACCCGTTGAGGTTCGGCATCACCACGTCCATCAGGATCAGGTCGGGCAGGGATGCCTTCGCCGCTTCGACGCCCGCGGCGCCGTCTTCGGCCGTCACTGCTTCGTGCCCGAGCTTTTCGACGATGCGCTTCATGCCCATCAGCTGCGACGGTGAATCATCAACAATCAGGATGCGTGCCATAACCCCTCCAGAGGATGCGGTGATTGTATGCCTGCATCGCGTCGCATACGCAAGGTTCGTTCACAGTTTGACGACAGTACGGCCGAATGAATCACCGGCGAGCATGGTCGGGAACACGTCCGCCAGGCCATCCAGGCCGATTTCGCGGTTGCCGATGCGACCAAGGTGCGCCGGTTTCCAGTCACTGGCGAGCCGCTGCCAGACCTGTTCGCGCACCGCTCGCGCGGTGCCGGCTGACGCAATACCCAGCAGGGACACGCCCCGGATGATGAATGGCATCACGGTGGTGGCGAGTTCATGGCCGCCAGCCATGCCGCAACTGGCGATGTTGCCGTAGGGAATGATGCAGCGCGTCAGGCCGGCCAGGGTTTCGCCGCCGACATTGTCCAGGGCGCCCGCCCAGGAGGCGGCCTCCAGCGGCCGCTGTCCCCAATGCAGTTCCTTGCGCGAGATTATTTTCGTCGCGCCCAGCGAGGACAGGAAATCGGCGTGGTCGGTCTTGCCGGTGATCGCGTGCACTTCGAAGCCCGCGCGCGAAAAGATGTCGATACCCAGCGTGCCGACGCCGCCAGAAGCGCCGGTGATGACGATCGGGCCCATGTCAGGCCGCTGGTCGTTCTGCAGCATGCGGTAGAGCGCGAGCGCGGCCGTGAAGCCGGCCGTGCCGAGCACCATGCTCTCGCGCAAATCGAGGCCAGCCGGAATCGTGATCGTGTTCTTCGCTTCCAGGCGGATCATTTCGCTGTAGCCGCCATCGCGCGTCTCGGACAGGCCGCTGCCGGTGCAGAGCACCGCATCGCCTTCGCGGAACGCGGGATCGGTGGAAGCCAGCACATGCCCGGCGACATCGATGCCGCCGTTGAGCGGGAACTGGCGAAGAATCTTGCCCTGGCCGGTACCGGCGAGGGCGTCCTTGTAGTTGACCGACGAGTACGCGGCCTTGACCAGCACTTCGCCGGTACTCAGTGCATCGGCGGAAGCCATCGTCTCGACGCCGGCGCGATAGCCGGCTGCGTCGTTGTGGATCCGAAACGCGCGGAACGGTGTCGGCGTGTTCATGGCGCGCCTCCGGAACTTCGATGCAGGATCAGTTGGCCTTGTGGATCGCCCGCTTGTCCACGGCCAGCGCGGCTTCGTGGATGGCTTCCGACATGGTCGGATGCGCATGGCAGATGCGCGCGAGGTCCTCGGCCGAACCGTGGAACTCCATCGCGACCACGCCTTCGTGCACCATCTCGGACACGTTGGCGCCGCACAGGTGCAGGCCGAGGATGCGATCGGTCTCGGCATGCGCCACGACTTTCACCAGGCCGGCGGGTTCGTTCATCGCCACCGCGCGGCCAATGGCCGCGAACGGGAACGTGCCGACCTTCACCGGGATGCCGGCGTCCTTGCATTCTTTTTCCGTCTTGCCGACCCACGCAATTTCCGGCTCGGTGTAGATGACCCAAGGCACGGTGTCGAGGTTGACGTGGCCGGGCAGGCCGGCGATCAGTTCAGCAACCGCGATGCCTTCTTCGGATGCCTTGTGCGCGAGCATGGGACCGCGCACGCAGTCACCGATGGCCCAGACGCCCTCGACGCCGGTGGCGCAGTGGCCGTCCACTTCGATCACGCCGCGCGGGCTCAGCTTCACGCCGGTGCCTTCGGCCAAGAGGCCGTCGGTAGCAGCGCGACGGCCGACCGCGACCAGCAGCTTGTCGACGACCAGCGATTGCTCGCCCTTGTCGTCGGCATAGGTCAGGTGGACTTCCTCGCCCTTGATCTCGGCCTTGCTGACCTTGGCGCCCAGCTTGATGTCGAGGCCCTGCTTCTTGAACTCGCGCGCGGCAGCCTTCGCGATGTCGGCATCGGCGGCAGCCAGGAAATCAGGCAGCGCCTCCAGGATGGTGACTTCGCTGCCGAGGCGGCGCCAGACGCTGCCCAGTTCCAGGCCGATCACGCCGGCGCCGATCACGCCGAGGCGCTTGGGCACGGCACTGATGTCGAGCGCGCCGGCATTGTCGAGGATGCGCACGTTGTCGAATTTTGCGAACGGCAGTTCGATCGGCTTGGAACCCGCGGCCAGGATGATGTGCTTGCCGGTGATTTCCGCTTCCTTGCCGTCGTGGCCCTTGATGCGCACGACCTTGCCCGGATGCAGCGTGCCGAAGCCTGCAATCGCGGTGACCGGATTTCCCTTGCTCGCCTTGAACAGGGACGTGATGCCGCCGGTGAACTGTTTGACGATCTTGTCCTTGCGGGCAACCATCGCCGGCACGTCGATGCGTGCGTTGTCGGCGCTGATGCCGTGGTCCTTGAATAGGTGCGTCAGGTTGTGGAATTGCCGCGACGAATCGAGCAATGCCTTGGACGGGATGCAGCCGATGTTGAGGCAGGTGCCGCCCAGGGCGGGCTTGCCATCCTTGCCGATGAAGGCGTCCACGCAGGCCGTCTTCAGGCCCAGCTGCGCGGCGCGAATCGCGGCCACGTAACCGCCGGGGCCGCCACCGATAATCACTACGTCGAACTGCTCGCTCATCTACGTATTCCTAATTCTTACAGGCCAAGCAACATGCGGTGCGGGTTTTCCAGCTGGTTCTTGATGTCCACCAGGAACAGCACTGCATCCTTGCCGTCGATGATGCGGTGGTCGTACGACAGCGCGATGTACATCATCGGTGCGATCACGACCTGGCCGTTTTCTGCGATCGGACGCTCCTTGATGGCGTGCATGCCCAGGATCGCCGACTGTGGTGGATTGACGATGGGGGTGGACATCAGCGAACCAAAGGTGCCGCCATTGGTGATGGTGAAGGTGCCACCCTGCAGGTCTTCAAGCTTCAGGCCGCCTTCGCGGGCCGCCTTGGCGTAGTTGGCGATGCCCTGCTCGATGTCGGCGAAGCCCTGCTGTTCGACGTTGCGCAGGACCGGCGTGACCAGGCCTTTTTCCGTCGCGACGGCGATCGAGATGTCGGCGTAGCCGTGGTAGATCACGTCGGTGCCATCCACCGAGGAGTTGACCACCGGGTACTTCTGCAAGGCGTTGGCCGCAGCCTTGGCGAAGAAGCTCATGAAGCCGAGCTTGATGCCGTGGGTCTTTTCGAACGGTTCGCCGAGTTCCTTGCGCATCGCCATCACCTTGCCCAGGTTCACCTCGTTGAAGGAGGTGAGCATGGCGATGGAATTCTTCGACTGCATCATGCGTTCGGCGATGCGCTGGCGGATGCGGGTCATCGGCACGCGCTGCTCGGGGCGGGCGCCGCCCGGTGCCGCCGAACCACCGGCCTTGATGAAGTTGACGAGGTCTTCCTTGGTCACCTGGTTGTGGCGACCCGTGCCGGCGACATCGGCCGGATTGATCTGGTTGGCTTCGGCGACGAAGCGACCCGCGGGCGACAGCTGCGAGGTGTCGGCCTTTGTGGGAGCGGCCTCGGCCGCGATTGGGGCTGCGGCGGTCTTGGGAGTCGCGGCCGAGGCCGCTCCCACAGGGGGAGTTGCAGCGGCGGCGGCAGGCGCCGGCGCGGCGGCGATCGCGCCTGCTTCAATGATCGCGACCACTTGCGAACTGGTCACCGTGTCGCCTTCCTTGAACCGAAGTTCCTTCAACACGCCGTCAACCGGCGAGGGGACTTCCAGCACGACCTTGTCGGTCTCCAGGTCCAGCAGGTTTTCGTCGCGGCGCACGCTGTCGCCCACTTTCTTGTGCCAAGTGGCGATGGTCGCGTCGGAAACGGATTCCGGAAGGACGGGGACTTTGACTTCGATGCTCATTGGCGTTGCCCTGTATGGGTTTCGATTATTCGGAGACGTGGTCGCCGTCGGCGGGATTGACCAGCGCGTCGGCAAGGAGTTTGGCCTGTTCGACCACATGCGTCGCCAGGTGCCCGCAAGCAGGCGCCGCGGAACGTGCGCGACCGGTGTAGTCGAGCACCTGGCCCGGCTGCAGGCAGGTGCGCAGGTGGTGCTGGATCTGGTACCAGGCGCCCTGGTTCATCGGCTCTTCCTGGCACCACATCACTTCCTTGGCATGGCCGAAGCGCTTAAGCTCGGCGGCCAGTTCGGCGCGTGGGAAGGGATAGAGCTGTTCGATCCGGACGATGGCGACGTCCTTCAGTTCCTTGGCGTCCGCGGCTTCCATCAGGTCGTAATAGACCTTGCCACCGCAGACGACCACGCGCTTGGCCTTGGCGGCGTCCTTGCAGCGGCTGTCCGGAATCAGGTTCTGGAAACCGCCCTTGGCCAGTTCGTCCATCGTCGAGACGGAGTTCTTGTTGCGCAGCAGGGATTTGGGCGTCATCACGATCAGCGGCTTGCGCGTGGCGCGCAGCATCTGCCGGCGAAGCATGTGGAACATCTGCGCAGGCGTGGTCGGCGTGCAGACCTGAACGTTGTTCAATGCGCACAGTTGCAGGAAGCGTTCCAGGCGCGCGGAGCTGTGCTCCGGGCCTTGCCCTTCGTAACCATGCGGAAGGAACAGCACGAGGCCGCACAGGCGGTCCCACTTGGATTCGCCGGAGGTGATGAACTGGTCGATCACGACCTGGGCACCGTTGGCGAAATCGCCGAACTGGCCTTCCCAGATATTGAGCGTCATCGGTTCGGCGGTGGAGTAGCCGTATTCGAAGGCCATCACGGCTTCTTCCGACAACAGCGAGTCGATGATGATCGCGTGCTCGGGGTCCTTGGTCAGTTCATGCAGGGGCATGTACGTACCGTCGGTCACCTGGTCGTGCAATACGGCATGGCGATGGAAGAAAGTGCCGCGACCGGAATCCTGGCCGACCAGGCGCAGGCGATAACCTTCGGTCAGCAAGGTCGCGTAGGCGAGGTTTTCAGCGAAGCCCCAGTCCATCGGCAAGTCGCCGGCCATCATCTTGCGGCGGTCTTCGTAGATCTTCGCGACGCGCGGATGCAGGGACAGGTTGGCCGGCAGCGTGTTGATGCGCTTGGCCAGGCTGTCGAGCGAGAAGCGGGCGAGGCCGGTGTTCACGGCATCCGACAGCTTGCCGGTCAGCCACGGCTTCCAGTCCACGGCGAACGGATCCGGCCCCACGTTGGCGACGTCGGTGGTCACTTCGGCGCGATCGAGCTTGTTGCGATAACCATCCACCATCGCCAACGCGGCGCTGGCGTCGATCACGCCCTGCGCCTGCAGCGCGTCGGCATAGAGTTCGCGCGTGGTCTTGCGGGCGCGGATGTTCTGGTACATCAGCGGCTGGGTTGCCGCCGGTTCGTCGGCTTCGTTATGGCCGTGGCGGCGATAGCAGACCAGGTCGATCACGATGTCGCGCGAGAAGGCCTGGCGGAAATCGAAGGCCAGTTGCGCGCAGAACACCACGGCTTCCGGGTCGTCGCCATTCACGTGCAACACGGGCGCGCCGACGATCTTCGCCGGGTCGGTGCAGTACAGCGTGGATCGCGCATCGTCCGGGCGGCTGGTGGTGAAGCCGACCTGGTTGTTGATGACGACATGCACCGTGCCGCCGACGGCAAATCCGCGCGCCTGCGACATCTGGAACAATTCCATGATGACGCCCTGGCCGGCGAAGGCCGCGTCGCCGTGGATCAAGACCGGCATCACCTGCTTGCGGCCGACATCCTGGCGGCGCAACTGGCGCGCGCGCACCGAGCCGGCGACCACCGGGTCGACGATTTCGAGATGCGAGGGATTGAAGGCCAGCGCCAGGTGCACCGGGCCGCCCGGCGTCGCGACGTCGGCGGAAAAACCCATGTGGTACTTGACGTCGCCGGAATGCTCGGGCGTATCGGGATGGTCGAACTTGCCCTCGAACTCGGCGAACAATTTGGCGGTCGGCTTGCCGAGCGTGTTGATCAACACGTTCAGGCGGCCGCGGTGGGCCATGCCGATCACTACGTCCTTCACGCCGTGCACGCCGCCACGACGCACCAGCGTATCCATCAGCGGGATCAGCGAGTCGCCGCCTTCCAGCGAAAAGCGTTTCTGGCCGACGTACTTGGTGTGCAGGTAGCGTTCCAGGCCTTCGGCGGCCGTCAGGCGCTCGAGCACGCGGGTCTTTTCCTCCGCGCCGAGGCCGAACTGACCGGCGGCGCTTTCGAGGCGCTGCTGCATCCAGTGGCGCTGGGTGGCGTCGGAGATATGCATGAACTCCGCGCCGATGTTGGAGCTATAGGTCGCCTTGAGCTTCGCGAGCAGGTCGCGCAGCTTGAATTTTTCGGTGCCGAAATAAGTTGCGACGCTGAACTCGCGGTCCAGGTCGGATGCGTCCAGGCCGTGGAATTCGAGGCCGAGGTCGGGTGCCGGCTGCGGCGGGGTCATCGCCAGCGGATCGAGCGATGCGCCGAGGTGCCCGCGTGAACGGTAGGCTGTCACCAGCTTGCCGAAGGCGGTCTGCTTGCGCGCCGCCTCCTCGTCGATTCCGCCGCTGCGCTGCGCGCCGCGGGCCGCCGCTTGCACCTGCGCCATGACCGCGGAATGCGGCACGTCGCCCGATTCCCGACCCTTGAAGCCGTCGAAGTACGATTTCCAGGCACCGCCGACACTGTCGGGGTTGACCAGGTATTGCTCGTACAGGTCTTCGATGAAGCCGGCGTTGCCGCCGGAAAGCTGGGAGGTCTGGGAAAACTGCTTGATCAGGCTGTCCACGACGTTGTTAGCTGCCTCGTTGGCGATACAGGCTGTGACGGGTTGGTTCGCCTGCCCCGTTCCAGCCGGGCAGGCAGAACGCGAATTATAGCCCGAGGCTTATAGCCGTGAGTACCCGCGACGAAGGTCGCAAGCCGCGATGCCGCGGCTTTAGATGGCCAATGAGCGCAGTTCGGTGCACGGTCGCGCCCGTTCCCAGCTGCGGCCGAACTGTTCCCGCAACTGGCGATTGCGGCCCGGCAGGGCCGGGCTCCAGTCGCCCTCGAAACGGCTGCCCAGCAGGCGGAACAAGTAGCCATCGTTGTCGTTGGCCACGAACACCGAGGGGTATTGCAATTCCTCGGGATCCTGCGGACTGCGGAACAGGAAACTGCTGGGCAGTCGCTGGGCCAGCGCCAGCAGGGGATGCGGGGTCCGCTGGGCGACGCTGGGGTCCTGGATAATGAAGCGCGCAACGGCGCCTCGTCCTGCGACGCCGAAGGTCCGGAAGGCATCGACCATGGCTGGGTGCGCGTATACCGCAGGCTCGAGGTCGCGGGTGTACACGACCAGTTCGCGTCGGGCCTGCAGCACCAGGGTGCGGATCGAATCAATGGTCTTCTCGAGACCGACGAACTCCTCCACGCCCACGGAGGGGCCACGGGGCCGGGCCGCGGCGCGCGGGCTCGGTACCAGCGGGTCGAGCTCCAGTTTCATCGCCTGGTGCTGGATGCCGGCTTCCTCGAACTGACCGCCATAGGGTTTGAAGCCGAATTTTTCATAAAAACCAACAGCGTCGACTTGCGAGTTCAGGCTGACTTCGCGCAGTCCCTGCGCGCGGGCCTGGTCGATCAACGCCACTAGAAGCGCCTCGCCCACGCCCTTGCCGCGCCACTCGCGCAGCACGGCCATGCGGCCGATCTTGTGTTCAGGCGTCAGTCGACCCGTGCCGATCGGCTTGTGTTCGGAGTCGCGGGCGATCACGTGCTGGCATTTCGGGTCCAGCTCGTCCCATTCCTCTTCCAGCGGGACTTCCTGCTCGACCACGAAAACCGGCTCGCGGATACTGCGCAGGTCCTTGAAATCGACCACGTAGTCAGCGGGTTCGACGCGGAAATCAAATTCGGGAAGGGAGCTCATTCACGGGTCCTCGAAGCGCGCTTCAAGTGATAGTGGCCACGTTGCAGCAATTCGCCGAGCGCGGTGCGTCCGGCCGCGTCGAGCTTGGCCAGCGCCGCATCGTCAAGCGCCTCGTACGATGCCAGCACATGCGCCGATCGACGATCCATCGCAAACGACTCGCCACTCACGAACAACAACGCATTGCCCGAGCGGGTCGGGCCATCGGCGACCCAAGCCGCCCGCGAGAACGGATGCCGCAGCAACAGGCCGCCCTTTGCCAGCGAAGTTTCAACGCTGGCGAGGCTCGGCACGCGCGGCCCGGCACTGACTTCGCCGGCGGCGCGGTATCGGGTGATGAAGCGGCCGAACCATTCGCGCTTTTCGGCCGCGCCAAGCGACTGAAGCGACGAGATGGCCTGGTCGACGCGGGCGAGGGCGGCATCGTCGATTTCAAACGGATCGTTCGGCTCGGTGAGGTCCGGATCCGAGTAACGCGATTCTTCGGGCAGGCGGGCAGCGAGCTCCTCGGCCAGGTCCACGATCAGTTCGGCCTGGGAAGGCGCACGCATGCCAACTGAAAACGTCATGCAGGCATCCACGGCCTCGCCGTGATGCGGCACGCCCGGCGGCAGGTACAGGATGTCGCCTGGTTCCAGCACCCATTCGTCGGATGCCGTGAATTCCTGCAGCAACTTGAGTTCGGCGTCGGCGCGGAAGGCGCGCGGCGCATCGGTCGACGCATCAACCTGCCAGCGGCGATGACCCTGTACCTGCAGCAGGAAGACGTCGTACTGGTCCACGTGCGGGCCAACCGAGCCACCCGGCGTGGCGAAGCTGATCATGATGTCGTCGACGCGCCAGGCAGGCAGGAAACGAAACCGGTCGAGCAGGGCGCGAACGTCGCTGTCCCACTTGTCCATGTCCTGCACCAGCAGCGTCCAGTCCTTCTTTCCGAGCTTCGGGAATTCGCTTTCGGCGAACGGCCCCGTGCGCAGCTGCCACTGATCGAGCTTGCGCTTGTAAGTGACCAGGCGGGAAAGCGCGGCTTCCTCGCAGGCAAGGCCAGCCAGGTCTTCCGGGCTGAGCGGCGCCTTGTAGCCGGGGAAGGCCTGGCGGATGAGCAGGGCTTCCTTCTGCCAGAACTCGCGCAGGAAGCGCGACACCGGCATGCCCAGGAAATCTTCAGCGCTGGCGCGAACCTCGGTGACCGGCATGGTCAGATCTCGCGCGCCAGGGCGTCGGCGAGGCCGACATACGTGGCGGGTGTCAGCGCTGCCAGGCGCGCCTTGGCATCGGCAGGCAGGTCGAGCGAGGCGACGAATTCGCGAAGCGCCGCCTGGTCGATGCCGTGGCCGCGCGTCAGTGCTTTCAATTGTTCGTAGGGATTGGGCAGGCCGTGGCGACGCATCACCGTCTGCACGGGCTCGGCCAGCACTTCCCAGGCGGCATCGAGGTCGGCGGCCAGTCGTTCCGGATTCACGCTGAGCTTGCCGAGTCCGCGCGCCAGCGAATCGAAGCCGATCAGCGAATGGCCGAAGGCGGTGCCCAGTGCGCGCAGCACCGTGGAGTCGGTCAGGTCGCGCTGCCAGCGGCTGATCGGAAGCTTCTCGGAAAAATGACCGAGCAGGCTGTTGCCGATGCCGAAATTGCCTTCGGCGTTTTCGAAATCGATCGGATTGACCTTGTGCGGCATGGTCGACGAACCGACTTCGCCCGCCTTCACCGATTGCTTGAAATAGCCCAGCGAGATGTAGCCCCAGATGTCGCGGCACAGGTCGATGGCGATGATGTTGATGCGCCGCTGCACGTCGCACAGTTCGGCAATGCCGTCATGCGGTTCGATCTGCGTGGTGTAGGCATTGAAGTCCAGGCCCAGCGAGTGCACGAAGCGCTTCGCAAAGGCGGGCCAGTCCACGTCCGGATAGGCCACGGCATGCGCGTTGTAATTGCCGACCGCGCCGTTGATCTTGCCTGGCATCTCAACGGTGGCCAATTGCTTGCGCTGGCGTTGCAGTCGCGCCACGACGTTGGCCAGTTCCTTGCCCACCGTGGTCGGTGAGGCGGTCTGGCCGTGGGTGCGGGACAGCATCGGCAAGGCCGCATGCGCATGCGCCATGTCGCGCAGGGTGCCGGACAGGGCGTCCAATGCCGGCAGCAGCACTTCATCGCGTGCCTGGCGCAGCATCAGCGAATAGCTGAGGTTGTTGATGTCTTCGGACGTGCAGGCGAAGTGCACGAATTCGAGCGCCGCGGCGAGCGAGGCATCGTCCTTCAGTTTTTCCTTGATGAAGTACTCGACCGCCTTCACGTCGTGGTTGGTGGTGCGCTCGATCTCCTTCACCCTTGCGGCGTCGCCGGTGTCGAAGTTGTCGGCCAGTGCGCGCAGCCGAGCGACGGCAGAGTCAGAAAGCGCGGCCAGTTCGACGATGCCCGGTTCATCGGCGAGCGCCAGCAGCCACTCCACCTCGACCCGGACCCGGGCCTTGATCAGCCCGAATTCGGAAAAAATGGGGCGCAGCGCGGCGACTTTGCCGGCATAGCGGCCATCGAGCGGGGACAGTGCCAGCAGGGTCTGGTCGGGCATCGGGTCAAGCTCCGTTCAAGACGCCAATTCTACACGGGCCGCCGGGCGCGCTCCCGCTGGCTGGCCGGGGCTATCATCGGGGCCTGAAAGACACGGAGCCGCCCATGGCCGGCAAGACCCGAATCGAACGCGACAGTTTTGGCGAGATGCGCGTGCCCGCGGCCGCCCTTTACGGCGCGCAAACGCAGCGTGCCGTGCAGAACTTCCCGATCTCCCGACTGCGCATGCCGCGCACCTTCCTGCGCGCGCTAGGCCTGGTCAAGGCCGCCGCCGCCCAGGCCAACCATGCTCTCGGCCTGTTGCCCATGGGCATTGCGAATGCCATCGTCGAGGCCTCGGCGCGGGTGGCTGCGGGCGAACTGGACGCGGAGTTCCCGATCGACCTGTTCCAGACCGGTTCGGGAACCTCCAGCAACATGAATGCCAACGAGGTCATCGCGACACTGGCCTCGCGCAGGCTCGGCAGGTCCGTGCATGCCAACGACCATGTCAATCTGGGCCAGAGTTCGAACGACGTCATCCCGACCGCCATCCAGGTGTCCGCCGCCATCGCCTGGCACGATCAGTTGCGGCCGGCGCTGAAGCACTTGAAGACCACCATCGATCGTCGCGCCAAGCAGTTGTCGAAGGTGGTGAAGACAGGCCGGACCCACCTGATGGATGCGATGCCCCTGACCCTGGGCCAGGAGCTGTCCGGGTGGTCGGCGCAGATCCACAGTGGCATTGAACGTCTGGACGACAGCAGCAAGCGATTGCACGCGCTGCCGCTGGGTGGCACCGCCATTGGCACCGGCATCAATGCGGATACGCGTTTCGGCCGCAAGGCGATCGCTGCGTTGCGCGTCTCGACCGGCGTGAAATTCCGACAGGCCGAGAACTTGTTCGAGGGCATCGCGTCGCAGGACGCGGCCGTCGAATTTTCCGGCCAGCTGAACGTGCTGGCGGTGTCGCTGATGAAGATCAGCAACGACCTGCGCTGGATGAACTCCGGTCCGCTGGCCGGCCTCGGGGAAATCGAACTTCCCGCGCTGCAGCCAGGCAGTTCGATCATGCCGGGCAAAGTGAATCCGGTGATTCCCGAAGCGATGGCGATGGTCTGCGCACAAGTGATGGGCAACCACGCGACGATTACCGTGGCCGGCGCCAGTGGAAATTTCCAGCTCAACGTCATGCTGCCCGTCATCGCGCACAACCTGCTGCAGTCGATCGAACTGCTCGCTTCGTCCACGCGGCTGTTGGCCGATAGCGCAATTGCGGGCTTCCAGGTCCGGCAGTCCCGGCTGGATGAGAGCCTCGCGCGCAATCCCATCCTGGTAACAGCGCTGAACCCGGTGATCGGTTACGAAGCGGCAGCGCAGATCGCCAAGCGCGCCTACAAGGAAGGTCGGCCGGTGCTGGATGTTGCGAAGGAAATGACCTCGCTCACCGAAAAGGAACTCCGGCGCTTGCTCGACCCGTCGGCGCTGACGCGCGGCGGCATTGGTTCGGGCGGCGGTGGCTGAAAAACAAAACGCCCCGGGATGACCGGGGCGTCGTGTTTCTTCAGCTTGCAAAAGGCTTAGCCTTCGTCCTTCCAGCGACGCAGGCGGGTCGCGGCGTAGATCATGCCGGCACCGACGGCCGCGCCGATCCAGGCGTGGGCATAGGCCAGGGTCTTCCAGCTCTGCACCACCAGCACCGTGAAGTCGAACGAGTGGTTGTCGTCGATGTGCATGCCGCCCGGCGGATCCACGAAGCCGAACCAGGCGCCCGGCACCAGGCTGAGCAGGCCGCGCAGCACGATGTTCTTGAAGAACCACTCGATGTCCCAGTTGAAGTCGAACATCGCGTCGAACCAGGCCAGCAATCCGGCAGTTAGCAGCGGAACACCCACCGCCCACAGGAACACCTTGGTGCGTGCCCAGGCCGAGACCATCATCAACCAGCCTGCGGTTGGCAGGGCCCAGACCAGGTACACCGGCAGCACCGCCAGGATCTTGAACGGCGCCAGGTAGGTAGCCGGGTTGGCGAACACGCCAGCCAGGTTCAGGCCGGTCGTTGCGCCGCTGATAACCGCGATCAGCAACACCAGGATGCTGGTGATGATGCCGAAGGCGAGGGTAATCAGCGGTGCCGCCACCAGTGCCATGGCCAACTTCGACAACACCGTTTCGCCGTCCGAGACGGGCAGCGATTTCCAGAACAACACGCTGCGGTCCTTGCGCTCGTCGAACAGGGTGCCCAGGCAGAAGAAGAAGATCACCACCGCCATCACCATGAACAAGGGCGCCGCTGCGGCGATATAGCCCTGGCTGATGGCGTTGACGATCTGGGCATGCTGTTCGGGCTCGATCACGCCGGACAGGTTGGTGACCTGCTGGCCGTTGATGTTCATGCCGTGCTTGCTCTTCATCACCAGGCCGGTGATGGCGGAAGCTGCCGTTCCCAGCGCGATGATCGATCCGACCACCAGCGGGGTCCAGAAGAACCCGCCCTTGTGTTCCCAGAATTCGCGTTTGACCAGCCACTTCATCGTGTTCATGCGTAGGTTCCTTTCATCTTGGCCACGAACAGGTCGGCAACGCCAACGTTCCGGGTTTCGCCCAATGCCGCGACCTGTGCCCGCGGCACGCCGTCGAACAACATCACCGACTTGCCGAACACCTGGCGCTCGTCGATCGGATTCAGCGCTTTTGCGGCAGTCACATTTTCAGCCGGCACCATCACTTCCACGAAGCGTTCGCTGATCTCGTCCATCGATGCCGACAGGGTGATACGGCCTTCGCGAATGAACATCAGGTCGGTGAGGATGTGTTCTATCTCCTCTACTTGATGCGTGGTCACGATGATCGTCTTCTCTTCGTCGAAGTAGTCTTCCAGCAGGTTCTGGTAGAACTGCTTGCGGTAAAGGATGTCCAGGCCCAGCGTCGGCTCGTCCAGCACCAGCAACTTCGCGTCGATGGCCATCACCAGGGCGAGGTGCAGTTGCACGATCATGCCCTTGGACATTTCCTTGACCTTCATCGAAGGCTTCAGCTTGGTATTGGCCAGGTAACGCTCGGCCTTCTTGCGGTCGAACTTCGGATGCACGCCGGCAACGAAGTCAACCGCCTCGCTGACGCGGATCCAGCGCGGCAACACGGCGACGTCGGCGATGAAACAGACGTTCTCCATCAGCTCGTCGCGATGGGTGCGCGGATCCAGGCCCAACACCTTCAATTCGCCCTCGAAGGGGATCAGGCCCAGCGCTGCCTTCAGCGTGGTGGTCTTGCCCGAACCATTGGGGCCGATCAGGCCGATGATGCGCCCGGCAGGGATTTCGAAACTGATGTTGTCGACGGCGACCGACTTGCCGTAGCGCTTGCTGAGGTTGCGTGCGGAAATGACGGCGCTCATTTGGCACCTCCCGCGCGCAGCAACTGGTCAACATCCAAACCCAGGCGCGTGATGCGTTCCAGCATCGCCGGCCATTCCTCTTTCAGGAAACGCTCGCGTTCGCTGGCCAGCAGCTTTTCGCGCGCCCCGTCGGTCATGTACATGCCAAGTCCCCTTCGTTTTTCCACCAAAGCTTCGTCTGCCAGTTCCTGATAGGCGCGGGAGACGGTAATCGGATTGAGCTGGTACTCGGCGGCGATTTGCCGGACCGAGGGCAGCGCATCGCCGGGCTTCAGGAGACCGTCGAGCATCATGCCGACGACGCGTTCCTTCAGCTGGCGATAAATGGGTGCGTTGTCACTCCAGGCGATGGACATCTCAACCCTCCCGGCGCGGCAGCAGCGGCGCGAAAGAGTAGAAGGGCATCGACATCTGGCTGCGCATGCCGCGCAGGCGCAGGCGGGCGGCCTGGAGATCGTCCAGCTGTGCTTCGACGCCGGGCTTCTTGTAGTCCATCTGGACCGTCGCCTGGGTAGGCGGGTGGCCGACGGAGTAGCTGACGCCGACCATGGACATGGCGACTGCCAGGCCTGCCAACGTGTTTTTGATTTTGTGGTACATGACGCCTCCCGTGCTGGTGAGGTAACCGAATGGTGTTGTAGCAAACTATAACACTAGATTTTTGCTTGTCAACACCCTCTACACAAAAAAGCGACCAAACTGATGGCACATATCCCGGCACTCGCCGGGCCGAGGGGCAAGTTGATGAAAGTATTGAAGTTTGTGGTCCTGGTCTTGAGCCTGGCGGCCGGTTCGGTCCACGCTGGCGGGGCCTTGCTGGACCAAAACTACCGGGAACTGGCCGGAAAGCGCGTGGTGAATTTGCAGAAGGCTTACGCCGGCAAGGTGCTGGTGGTGGTCAATACGGCCAGCAAGTGCGGTTTCACCCCGCAATTCGAGTCCCTTGAGGCCATGCATGCGCGCTACAAGGCCCGTGGCTTCGCCGTGCTGGGCTTTCCTTCCAACGACTTCATGGGGCAGGACCCGGGCAGCGAGAAACAGATCCAGGAGTTCTGCACGCTGACTTACGGCGTCAAATTCCCCATGTTCGAAAAAGTCCACGTGAAAGGTGCCGAGGCCACGCCCTTGTACAAGCGCCTGGCGGCGGAAACCGGCAAGGCGCCGGGCTGGAACTTCCACAAGTACCTGATCGACCGCAATGGCAGGGTCGTGGCCAACTTCGGCAGCCGCACTTCGCCTACGGATCCGGCCTTCGTGGCGCGGGTGGAAGCCTTGCTCGAACAGCCGATACCTGAATCCCGGAAGTGAGAGCCATTGCCGCGAGCCTGCCGGGCCGCGACAATACGCGCTTGCGCCGGGACGACCCGGCATATTCCAGGAGTGGTACCAGATGACTTCGGTTTTTCGTTCTGCAGTCTTGATGTCTGCGTTCGCCTGCAGCATGGCGTGCACCGCCCAGGCCCCGACGCCCGCGGCTGACAAGGCTGCCGCCAAGGCCGGCGACCCGGCGATGAGCCCGGCTGCCGCCGCCATGACCGACAAGCAGCGCAACAGTTACATGGTCGGCATGGACGTCGCCAAGTCGCTTGAGCCGATCAAGGATGAAATCGACATGGCCACGCTGACGCAGGCCATGCAGGCCGTGTTCGCCGGCAAGACCACCAAGCTCACCCCGGCCGAGGCCGAGCAGATCCGCAACCAGTTCAGCCAGCACCTGCAGACGAAGATGGCAGCCAAGGCAGCTGAAGCGGGCCAGAAGAACCTGCGCGAGGGCGAAGCCTTCCTGGCAGCCAACAAGACCAAGCCGGGCGTGCGCACCACGCCGTCGGGCCTGCAGTACCAGGTGATGCGCGAAGGCTCCGGCCCGAAGCCGGTTGCCACCGACAAGGTCCGCGTCAACTACAAGGGCACCTTGCTCGACGGCACGACCTTCGACAGTTCGTATGATCGTGGCGAGCCGGTTGAATTCGCCTTGAACCAGGTCATCCCGGGCTGGACCGAAGGCCTGGCGCTGATGCCGGTCAACAGCAAGTACAAGCTGTGGATTCCGTCGAACCTCGCGTACGGCCCGAACGGCCAGCCGCCGATCGGCGCGAACTCGACCCTGGTGTTCGAAGTCGAGCTGCTCGGCATCGTCAAGTAAGCGAGGACGGCGACGGCCATCGCCGTCGCCGTTCCAACGGGCAGGGAGCAAGCATGCGCGTTACAGTCTTCGGCACCGGATACGTGGGGCTGGTCACCGGTACTTGCCTTGCGGAAGTCGGTAATCAAGTCGTGTGCGTCGATATCGATGCGGCGAAAGTGGACGGCCTCAACCGGGGCGTCATCCCGATCTACGAACCGGGCCTTGAAGAACTGGTGCTCGCCAACCATTCCGGCGGCCGCATCAGCTTCACCACAGAAACTTCCGACTCCATCGACCATGGCGAAGTCATCTTCATCGCGGTGGGAACGCCGCCCGACGAGGACGGTAGCGCCGACCTGCAGTACGTATTGGCCGTGGCCCGCACCATCGGCAAGCACCTGACGCGCAGCGCGGTCATCGTCAACAAATCCACGGTGCCGGTCGGAACGGCCGACAAGGTGCGCGACGCGATTGCCGCCGAATTGAAGACGCGTGGCGTCAGCCTGGCTTTCGAAGTGGTTTCCAATCCCGAATTCCTGAAGGAAGGCGACGCGGTCAAGGACTGCATGCGGCCCGACCGCATCGTGGTCGGCACCGCAAGCGCCTCCGCGCTGGAGACGATGAAACGCCTCTATGCGCCCTTCAACCGCAACCACGAGCGCATCGTCGCCATGGATGTGCGCTCGGCGGAACTGACCAAGTACGCCGCCAATGCGATGCTGGCCACCAAGATCAGTTTCATGAACGAGATGGCGAACATTGCCGAACGCGTGGGCGCCGACATCGAGATGGTCCGCCACGGCATCGGTTCCGACCCCCGCATTGGTTATTCCTTCATCTATCCGGGCGCCGGTTACGGTGGTTCTTGCTTCCCGAAGGACGTGCAGGCGCTTGAGCGCACCGCGCGCCAGCATGGCTACAACGCCCAGATCCTCGAAGCAGTGGAAGCGGTGAACGATCGCCAGAAGCACAAGATCTTCGAATTGCTGATGCGCCACTTCGACGGCAAGCTGCAAGGCCGGACCTTTGCGCTGTGGGGCCTGGCCTTCAAGCCCAACACCGACGACATGCGCGAAGCTTCCAGTCGCACCTTGCTGGCGCGTTTGTGGGAAGCCGGTGCGAAGGTGCAGGCCTACGATCCCGAGGCCATGGAAGAAGCTGGACGCATCTATGGCGATCGCGCCGACCTGCAGTTGGTTGCATCGCCGATGGCAGCGTTGGCCGGCGCCGATGCCCTGATCGTGCTGACGGAATGGAAGGCGTTCTGGAGCCCGGATTTCAGCAAGCTGAAGGCTGCGCTGAAGGACCCCGCCATTTTCGACGGCCGCAACATCTACGAGCCTGCCGAAGTCGAAGCCGCGGGCCTGGCTTACTACGGCATCGGCCGTGGCCGAACCATCACGAAGGTCGGCTGAGCCATGCCCACGAAAGGCGACGACAACTCACTCGAATTCCAGTTCGATCGCCGGTTCACCGACCTGGAGATGCGCTTTGCGTTCCAGGAGCAGGCGCTGAACGAAATGAGCGATGCACTGGCCGCGTCGCGCGAGGAAGCGTCGCGCAACCATGAACTCCTGCAGCGAGCGCTGGAAGACTTGAAGCAATTGCGCACGCTGCTGTACTCCGATCCGGCCAACGAGCCGCCTCCGCCGCATTACTGAGCCGGCGACGCAGGTGCGTCGCAAGCGCACACGGAACCCGTCATCCATGAGCAATTCCCTACGTGATCAACTGCTGGGCCTGGGCTACAAGCCCGCGCCGAAGCCCGAGCCGGCTGCCGTAGAGCGCAAGCCGCATGTGCCCAATGAGCGCGGGGCGAAAGGCCAGCAACGTGAGGGCGGACGCCACGACTCGCGCGGCAAGCCAGCGCACGTGAGGTCCGGCCAGGACAAGCCGTCGAGCGCAGCTCCGTCGAGCGCCAAGCCTGGCGATCGTCGGCCGGGTGACCGGCGACCCGCGCACGGCCGCCCTGCATCCGCGAATGCCGCACCACGTCCTGCGCGCACCCGCGAGGAAATCGACCTCGCCAAGGCCTATGCCTTGCGCGCTCAGAAAGAAAAGGACGATCGCATCGAGGCCGAACGCATCAAGCAGGAAGAGGCGAAACTTCGTCGCGAGGCCAAGGCGCAATTGGGAGTGCTGCTGAAGGACAAGGCGCTCAACGATCCGGCTGCGGAAATCGCCAGGCACTTCCAGTACGGCGGCAAGATCAAGCGTATTTACGTCAATGCCGAACAGTTGAAGGCTTTGAATGCCGGCGAACTGGGCGTGGCGCAGATGGACGGGCGTTACCTGCTGGTGCCGCTTGCATTGCTGCTTGAGGCCGAAGCAATTTTTCCGCCCTCGGTCGCATTGAAGGTGGATCCGGATGCGGCGCCCGGCGAGGATCCGTACTCGGATCCTGCCTACCAGGTGCCCGACGACCTGGTCTGGTGACCCGGTCGCCGGATCCGATTACTCGGGATCGTAGTCGAGGTTGGACGCCAACCAGCGCTCGGCCTGGTGCAGCGAAATTCCCTTGCGCCGCGCGTAGTCCGCGACTTGCTCGCGGCCCAGCCTGCCGACCACGAAGTACTGGCTGCCCGGGTGCGAGAAGTACAGGCCGCTGACCGCTGAAGCGGGCATCATCGCGAAGTTTTCGGTCAGGCGCAGCCCGATTCGTTTCTCTGCATCGAGCAGCCGGAACAAGGTCGCCTTCTCGCTGTGCTCGGGACATGCCGGATAGCCCGGGGCAGGGCGGATGCCCACGTATTTTTCCGCCACCAGGTCTTCGACGCTGAAGGATTCATCCGGCGCGTAAGCCCATAGCTCGGTGCGCACCTTGCGATGCAGCCATTCTGCGCAGGCCTCGGCCAGGCGATCGGCCAGCGACTTGAGGAGAATGGCGTTGTAATCGTCCAGGTCCGCCTCGAAGCGGGCTACGTGCGGATCGATGCCGATGCCGGCGTTCACTGCAAACGCACCGACCCAATCCTCGCGTCCACTTTCACGCGGCGCGATGAAATCGGCGAGGCAGAAGTTGGCGCGATCGTCGGGCTTCTCCGCCTGTTGCCGCAGGCAATGCAGGACGGCAGGTCCGGATTCCGTCGAAAGTTCGATGTCATCCCCGACCGACCGCGCCGGCCACAGCCCGGCCACCGCGCTCGCGCGCAGCCAGCGTTCGCTGATGATGGTGTCGAGCATGGCCTTGGCATCGGTGAACAACTCGCGCGCCTGGCTGCCGACCACCGCGTCGTCCAGTATTTGCGGGTAGCGTCCGGACAATTCCCAGGTCTGGAAGAACGGCGTCCAATCGATGATGTCTCGCAGTTCGGCAAGCGGTACGTCATCGAATACGGTGACGCCTGGTTGGCGTGGCGCGGGTGGCTGGTATTCGCTCCATCCGCCGTCGAAACGCTTCTTGCGGGCTCGCTCCAGTGACATCAGCGGCTTCGCATCACCGCGATTGGCGTGGCGCGCGCGAACCTCGGCGTAATCCGCGGCCACCTGCGCCACGAACGGCGCGCGCAGGTCGACGCTCAGCAAGCTCTGGGTCACGCCCACCGCACGCGAGGCATCCTTCACCCAGACGACGGGTTGTGCGTAGTGGGGCGCGATCTTCAGTGCGGTGTGCGCGCGCGAAGTCGTGGCGCCGCCGATCAGCAAAGGCAGTTCCATGCCCTGGCGCTTCATTTCACGGGCGACGTGGCTCATTTCTTCCAGCGATGGCGTGATCAGGCCGGACAGGCCGATGATGTCGGCCTTTTCCTCTCGGGCGCGGTCGATGATGGTCTGGGTCGCGACCATCACGCCCAGGTCCACCACGTCGAAGTTGTTGCAGGCCAGGACCACGCCGACGATGTTCTTGCCGATGTCGTGCACGTCACCCTTCACCGTGGCCATCAGGACCTTGCCCTTGGGCTTGCCGGCGTCGCCGCTGCGCAGCTTTTCTTCCTCGATGTAGGGGATGAGGTGGGCCACGGCTTTTTTCATTACCCGCGCCGACTTCACGACCTGGGGTAAAAACATTCTTCCGGCCCCGAAAAGGTCGCCGACCACGTTCATGCCATCCATCAGCGGCCCTTCGATCACGTCCAGCGGGCGCGCGGCCTGCTGCCTGGACAGTTCGGTGTCGGCCTCGATGAACTTGTCGATGCCGTGCACCAGCGCGTGCTGGATGCGCAGGTTCACAGGCTTGTCGCGCCAGGCCAGGTCCTCGGTGCGGACTTCGCCCTTCTTCGACTTGTGCTTGTCGGCTTCGGTCAGCAAGCGCTCGGTCGCATCGCGACGGCGGTTGAGCACGACGTCCTCGACGGCTTCGCGAAGGCTGGGTTCCAGGTCGTCCAGGATCGGCAAGCCACCGGCATTGACGATGCCCATGTCCATGCCCGCCTGGATCGCGTGGTACAGGAACACGGCGTGGATCGCTTCGCGCACCGCGTTATTGCCGCGGAACGAGAAGCTGACGTTCGACACGCCGCCGGATACGTGGCTGAGCGGGAAGCGCAGGCGCAGTTCACGCGTCGCCTCGATGAAGGCAACCGCGTAGTCGTCGTGTTCCTCGATGCCGGTGGCGATGGCAAAGATGTTCGGGTCGAAGATGATGTCTTCGGGAGCGAAGCCGGCCTGTTCGGTCAGCAGCGCAAACGCACGCGAACAGATCTCGACCTTGCGTTGCAGGGTATCGGCCTGGCCTTTTTCATCGAACGCCATCACCACCACGGCGGCGCCGTAGCGACGGACCTTGGCGGCCTGCTGAAGGAACGCTTGTTCGCCTTCCTTCATCGAGATGGAATTGACGATGGCCTTGCCCTGCACGCACTTCAGGCCAGACTCGATGACGCTCCACTTGGAGGAGTCGATCATCAGCGGCACGCGGGCAATGTCCGGCTCGGCGGCGATCAGGCGCAGGAAGCGCGACATCGCGGCCTCCGCATCGAGCATGCCTTCGTCCATGTTCACGTCGATTACTTGCGCGCCGTTCTCGACCTGCTGGCGGGCCACGGCCAGGGCTTCGTCGTAGCGGTTCTCGAGGATCAGCTTCTTGAACTGCGCCGAGCCGGTGACATTGGTGCGTTCGCCGACGTTGACGAAATTCGTGTCCGGCGTGATGACGAAGGGTTCCAGGCCAGCCAGGCGCGTACGTGGCGTGATGGCGGGCAGGGCGCGCGGCGGCAAGCCGGCCACGGCATCGGCAATGGCGCGGATGTGCGCCGGCGTCGTGCCGCAGCAGCCGCCGACCATGTTCAGCAAACCGGCGCGCGCGAATTCGCCCAGCATGCCGGACATTTCCTCCGGGCCCTCGTCATAACCACCGAAGGCATTCGGCAATCCGGCATTGGGATGGCAACTGATGTGGGTATCGGCGACCTGCGACAACACGTCGATGTGTTCGCGCAGGTCCTTGGCTCCCAGCGCGCAGTTCAGGCCGATGGACAGGGGTCGCGCGTGGCGCAGCGAATACCAGAAGGCCTCCGCCGTCTGGCCCGACAACGTGCGTCCGGAACGATCGGTGATGGTGCCGGAGATCATCACGGGGACGCGTTGGCCAAGCGATTCGAACAACGCGTCGAGCGCGTACAGCGCGGCCTTGGCATTGAGCGTGTCGAACACGGTTTCGACCATGATCGCGTCGCTGCCGCCATCGATCAGCGCCTGCGCGGCTTCGGTGTAGTTCTCGACCAATTCGTCGAAGGTGATGTTGCGGAAGCCTGGGTCGTTCACGTCCGGGCTCATGGACGCGGTGCGTGATGTCGGCCCCAGGATGCCGATCGTGAAGCGCGGGCGCGACGGATCGAGCGCCTCGAATTCGGCGCAGCATTCCCGTGCCAGCCTTGCGGCTTCGCGATTGAGTTCGGGCACAAGGTGTTCGAGTTTGTAATCGGCCTGCGAGACCCGGGTCGAATTGAAGGTGTTGGTCTCGAGCAGGTCGGCCCCGGCCTCGAGGTAGGCGCGATGGATGCCGCGGATGATTTCAGGTTGGGTAAGGGTCAACAGGTCGTTGTTGCCCTTCAAATCCCCGGCACAACCGCAGCCGGGGCCGTGGCGATGCGCTTCTCCTTGGGAGAATTGAATGTCATCGGCCGCTCCCGGGCTTCCTGCCCTCCGCGGCACTCGCACATCCTGTGCGTCGTAACCTTCTGCAAAGCGAGTGCCGCGGTAGCCGGCTTCATCCAGGCCGTGCTGCTGGATCATGGTGCCCATGGCGCCGTCTATCACCAGGATGCGGGTCGCCAGGGCCTGTTCCAGCAGCGCGACGCGCGCCGGGTCTTTCCAGCGAAGCTCGATCATTCCTTGTGCGCCAGCAGGGTCAGTACTTCGAAATGCGGCGGCCGCTTTTCCTGCGTGACCACTTCGCAGACCTGCACGGCAAGGCCAGCCTTGGCCGCGAACTTTCGCAGTTCCTTTTCGGTGAAGCCCAGGTTGACGTGGCCATAGGGCGTGACCGCCCCCTTGTGCTCATGCTTGGCCAGGCAGGTCAGCAGCAGTCGGCCGCCCTTGCGCAATACGCGCGCGGCTTCGGCGACTGCAAGCGCGGGCTTGTCGGCATAGGTCAGCGCGTGCATCAGCAAGACCAGGTCGAATTGCGGCTTGTCGAAGGGCAGGGCCTGCATGTCGCCCTCCATCACCTCCACATGTTCGAGCTTGCGCAGGCGTTCGCTGGCGGCCAACACCACCTTGGTGCTGGAGTCGATGCAAACATAGCGACGGGAGTGCGGAGCTAGCAGTTCGGCCAGTACGCCGTCGCCGGAGGCCACGTCCAGCACTTCACCGGGGTCGAGCATGGGCAGGGCGGCTCGCGCCAGCGCCTCCCAGGTGCGGCCCGGCGAATAATGGCGTTCCATGTCGCCGGCGACCGAGTCGGCCCAATTCTGGTCGGAACGGCGCTGGGCGAGCACGGCGGTCAGCCGTTCAGCATCCTGCCGCAGCAGGGGATCGTCGGTGCCGCCACGCAGCGCATTCCACAGGGTACGTTCTGCCGGTTCGAGCTGGTCCTCATTGAAGCGGTAGTAGGCGGAAACGCCGGCACGGCGATCGCGCACCAGGTCCGCGTCCTTGAGCTTGGCCAGGTGGGTCGAAACGCGGGGCTGCGCCAGGCGGGTTACTGCCGACAGCTCGGCCACGGTCAGTTCGTCGCGCTCCAGCAGGGCGAGCAGGCGGACACGGGTCGGGTCGGCGAGTACCCGAAGGCAGGCCGACCAGGCATCGAGATCCATATTTATCCTTTCATCCCGATTTAAAGATATAGCAGCCTAGAGGCTGCGCCATGATGCGTCAAGGCAGTTCTCGCGGGCTTCACCGGTGCTTGCCGCTACAATAGGGGGCTGGACAACAACCTGAGGGCAAGCGCCGTGGATTTCGATTTCACCGAAGAGCAATTGATGATCCAGGACGTCGCGCGGCGCATTGCGCAGGAAAAGATCGCGCCCAGCGCCGAACACCACGACCGCACCGGCGAATTCCCCCTGGAAAACATCCGGACCCTGGGTGAAAACGGCCTGATGGGCATCGAAGTCCCGACCGAATACGGCGGCTCCGGCATGGACCCGATCAGCTACGTGCTGGCCATGGTCGAGATCGCTGCGGCCGACGCCGCGCATTCCACCATCGTGTCGGTGAACAATTCCCTGTTCTGCAACGGCATCCTGCAGTACGGCACCGAAGCGCAGAAGCAGTTGTACGTGCGCGCCATTGCCGAGGGCCGCGAAATCGGCGCCTTCGCGTTGACCGAACCCCAGTCGGGTTCCGACGCAACGGCCATGCGCTGCCGCGCGATCCGCCAGGAAGATGGCAGCTACATCGTCAATGGCAAGAAGAGCTGGATCACCTCCGGACCTGTCGCCAAGTACATCGTCCTGTTCGCGCAGACCGACCCGGCCAAGGGCGCGAAGGGCATCACCGCATTCATGGTCGACACGGCCAAGCCCGGGTTTTTCCGCGGCAAGACCGAGCCCAAGCTGGGCATCCGCGCCTCGGCGACCTGCGAGATCGAACTCCAGGATTACGTGGCCAGCCCGGAAGAAGTGCTGGGCAAGGAAGGCGAAGGATTCAAGATCGCGATGGGCGTGCTCGATGCCGGCCGCATCGGCATCGCCTCGCAGGCTGTGGGCATCGCCCGCGCCGCGTACGAAGCTTCCTTGTCCTACGTGAAGGAACGCAAGGCATTCGGTGCACAGATCGGCTCGTTCCAGATGATCCAGGCCAAGATCGCCGACATGAAATGCAAGCTGGACGCCTCGCTGTTGCTGACGCTGCGCGCGGCTTGGAAGAAGCAGCAGGTCGAAACCAAGGGCGGGCGCTTTAGCACGGAAGCGGCTGTCGCCAAACTTACCTCGTCGGAAGCCGCGATGTGGATCGCGCACCAGGCCGTGCAGATCCATGGCGGCATGGGCTACTCGAAAGAGATGCCGCTCGAGCGCTACTTCCGCGATGCAAAGATCACCGAGATCTACGAGGGCACGAGCGAGATCCAGCGCCTGGTCATTGCGCGCAACGAGACGGGAATTCGCTGAGGGCAATGCGCTGGCGTGCGAGCCGGGTTGACCCCCGGTTTGACGCAGTAACCGTTTTCCGCGCGGCTTTGGCGAGGGTCGGCGCCGATTGGCCGTGCTAGCACGGATTCCGATGCGGCAAAAGGTCGCCGTGGCAGGGCGGGGAAGCTACAATTCCGCACTTTTCACGCCCTATCGGAATCGCGTCAGATGCCTGCCCAGACTGTCCACGCCGTCACCATCGAATCGATCCAGTCCGCCCTGAAGGCGCGTGTTGCTGCCGACCGCCAGGCCGACCTGCTGGCTTTCGCGCAAGCGTTCTACGCCCGCGTGCCTGCCGAAGAGCTGGAGCTGCGAAGCTCCGACGCCTGGGCCGCGATTGCCATCAGCAATCGCGAGTTCGCTGCCCGTCGCACCCCCGGTGCCGCCAAGATCCGGGTCTTCAACCCGGGCCCGGAAGACGGCTTCGGAACAGGACATTCGGTCGTGCAGATCGTCAACGACGATATGTCCTTCCTGGTCGATTCGGTCGGCATCGCGCTGGCACGCCACGGCCTGAGCTCGCACGGCATCGTGCATCCGGTGTTCCCGGTAACGCGTGACTCCGGTGGCAGCCTGATCAGTGTCGGCGAAGGCGCGGCCGAGTCCCTGATCCACATCGACGCCGACCGCCTGCCGGGCGAAGCCGAGATGGCGGCGCTTGAAGCATCGATCGCCGCCGCACTGGCCGACGTACGGGCTGCCTTCGGCGACTGGGAGCGGATGCGCGAGCAGATGCTGAAGATCGCCGGTGAATTCGATTCCCGCATCATGCCGGCCAGCGACCAGACCCGCGCCGAAGCGGAAGACTTCCTTCGCTGGGCGGCCGACAACCATTTCACTTTCCTTGGTTATCGGGAATATGAAGTGACGCAGGCAGGAGACACGCGGGCACTGGCCGCCATACCGGGTACCGGACTTGGAATCATGCGCGGCAAGGACGACAGCGCGAAACCACGCCCGCTTGCAGGCCTCGCTGCCTCTGACCTGCCTCCCGGCGCCACGCTCGATCCGCTGATCCTGACCAAGACCAATGCGCGCTCCACCGTGCATCGCCCGGGCTACATGGATTACATCGGCGTGCTGAAGTTCGACGCCAGTGGTCGCGCCGTGGCCGAGCAGCGCTTCCTCGGCCTGTACACGTCCAGCGCCTACAACCGCCGCCCCTGGGAAATCCCGCTGGTTCGCCAGCGCCATGAGGCAGTGATGGCCGCGTCCGGCCTGGGCGAGACCAGCCATAGCGGCAAGGCGCTGCGCCATATCCTGGAAACGCTGCCGCGCGACGAGCTTTTCCAGTCGAGCATCGAAGAACTTTCCGCGACGGCGATGGGTATCCTGGCCTTGCAGGAACGCGCGCGTCCCCGCCTGTTCTTGCGCCGCGACCGCCATGGTCGTTTCTACTCGGCGCTGGTGTTCATCCCGCGCGACCGCTTCAACAGCGACGTGCGCGGCCGCATTGAGGCGATGCTGTCGGAAGAACTGCACGGCGAGCGGCTCGACACCACGGTCAGCATCGGCGAGTCGCCGCTGGCGCAGTTGCATGTGCTGGTCCGTCCGCGCCGCGGCGAGAAAGTCGAGGCCGATCCGGCCCGCATCGAGGCGCAACTCGTGCACATCGTCCGCAACTGGCACGACCAGTTGCGCGAGCGCCTGATTGAAATCCATGGCGAAGAAGCCGGCATCAAGCTGGCCAACCGCTATGGCAAGGCCATGCCTGCCGGCTATGTCGAATCCGTCACGCCCGACCAGGCGGCCGGTGACGTCGGCCAGGCGGCGCTGGTGGATGGCGTCAATGACCTGAGGCTGTCGCTGTACTACGCCGCCGATGGCGGGCTGCGCTTCAAGCTTTTCCGCACCGGCCGCGAGATTGCGTTGTCGGATGCCTTGCCGATGCTGGAAGACCTCGGCCTGCGCATCAACAGCGAGCACCCCTACGTGCTCGAACTCGATGATGCGCGCGTGGTCATCCAGGATTTCGAAGTCGAGTCCATGTCCGGCAAGGTCGACGTGGATTCATCCAGGCAGCGCTTCGAGGAAGCCTTCGCCGCGATGTGGCGTGGCGATGCCGAAAGCGACGGCTTCAATCGCCTGGTGCTGGCCGCAGGCCTGGGCTGGCGACAGGTTGCGATGTTGCGCGGGTACTGCAAGTACCTGCAGCAGACCGGCGTGACCTTTTCGCAGGCGTACATGGAACAGACGCTTGCCCGCTACCCGCTGATCGCGCGCCTGCTGGTCGAATTGTTCGAGGCGCGCTTCGAGCCGGGTCGCGACGTGAAGGCCGACCGCAAGACCTGCGAGGCACTGCGTTTCTCGCTGACCGCCATCGTCCCCGAGAACGAGCGCCCGCAACTGGCGACCATCCTCGAGGAAATGGGCAATGACCGCGCGCTCGATCGCGAAGCGCAGATCGATGCCTGCGGCGACGCGCTGGCGATCACGATGGAGCGCGTGTCGAGCCTGGACGAAGACCGCATCCTGCGTTCGTTCATGGCGGTGATCAACGCGACGCTGCGCACCAGCTTCTTCCAGAAGAAGGGCGAGGGCGGCACGCACAAGGACTACATCAGCTTCAAGTTCGATCCGGCGCTGGTTCCCGAACTGCCGAAGCCGCGTCCTTATCGCGAAATCTTCGTCTATTCGCCGTTCGTCGAGGGCGTGCACCTGCGCTTCGGCCCGGTGGCACGCGGCGGCCTGCGCTGGTCCGACCGTCGCGAGGATTTCCGCACCGAAGTACTGGGCCTGGTGAAGGCGCAGATGGTGAAGAACACGGTGATCGTGCCGGTCGGGTCGAAAGGCGGATTCTTTGTCAAGCGGCCGCCGGTGGGCGGCGATCGCGACGCCGTGCTGGCCGAGGGCATCGCCTGCTACAAGCGATTCATCAACGGCCTGCTCGACATCACCGACAACCTGGTCGACGGCCAGGTCGTGAATCCGGTCGATGTCGTCCGACACGACGGCGACGACCCGTACCTGGTGGTGGCGGCCGACAAGGGAACGGCCACCTTCTCCGACATTGCCAACGGCATTTCCGCCGAGCACGGCTACTGGCTGGGCGATGCGTTCGCTTCCGGTGGTTCGGTCGGTTACGACCACAAGGGCATGGGCATCACGGCAAAGGGCGCCTGGGAATCGGTCATGCGCCATTTCCGCGCGCTTGGCCGCGCCTGCCAGACGCAGGACTTCACGACGGTCGGCGTCGGCGACATGTCCGGCGACGTGTTCGGCAACGGCATGTTGCTGTCGCGCCACATCAGGTTGCTGGCCGCTTTCGACCATCGCCATATTTTCCTCGACCCGACGCCGGAAACGGCGAAGTCCTTCGCCGAACGCGAGCGCCTGTTCAAGCTGCCGCGCTCGAGCTGGGATGATTACGACAAGAGCCTGGTCTCGTTTGGTGGCGGCGTGTATCCGCGCTCGGCCAAGAGCATCCCGGTTTCAGCCGAAGTCCGGCTCGCCCTGGGCATTGCCGGCGACGTCGAGCAGATGACGCCGAACGAATTGATGAATGCGATCCTGAAGGCGCCGGTGGACCTGCTGTGGAACGGCGGCATCGGTACCTACGTGAAGGCCGCCAGTGAATCGAACGAGGACGTCGGTGATCGTGCCAACAACGGACTTCGCGTCGATGGCAGCCAGCTGCGCTGCAAGATGGTGGGCGAGGGCGGCAACCTGGGCATGACCCAGCGCGGCCGTATCGAGGCCGCACAGCATGGCGTGCTGCTCAATACCGACTTCATCGACAACTCCGCAGGCGTGGACACCTCCGACCACGAAGTGAACATCAAGATCCTGCTCGGTGCTGCCGTAAAGCGCGGCGAGCTGACGATGGAACAACGCAACGTGCTGCTGGCCAGCATGACCGACGAGGTCGGCGAACTGGTCTTGAACGACAACTACCGGCAAAACCAGGCGATCAGCCTGATGGAGTCGATGAGCACCTCGCGCCTGGGATCCTTCGGTCACTTCATCCGGACCTTGGAATCGCAGGGCCTCCTGGATCGCGCCATCGAATTCCTGCCCAGCGACACCGAGCTGAACGAGCGCAAGGCGCGTGGACAGGGCCTGACGCGCCCGGAACTGTCCGTGTTGCTGTCGTACGACAAGATCGTCATCTTCAATGAGCTGCTCGACTCCGACGTGCCGGAAGATCCGCACCTGTCGAAGGAACTGGTCCGCTACTTCCCGAAGGCCTTGCAGGAACGCTTCGCCGACGACATGGAAAACCATCGCCTGCGCCGCGAGATCATCGCGACTGCGGTAACGAACTCGATGGTCAATCGCATGGGTTCCACCTTCCTGCAGCGCATGCAGGAAGACACCGGTGAATCGCCGGCGCAAATCGCCAAGGCCTACAGCGTCAGCCGCGAAGTGCTCGATGCCCGGGCTTTCTGGGCGGCCATCGACGACCTCGACCTGAAGGTCACCGAGTCGTCGCAGATCGCCGCGCTGACTGCGTTGTGGCACCTGCAGCGCAACATGACCCGGTGGCTGCTGAACCGCCCTGGCGACATCCTGGTGATCGCAAGCATGGTCGAGCGCTACCTCGCGCCATTGCGCGAACTGCGCGACGTCCTGCCGAAGATCCTGCCGGCCGCCAGCCGCGCTTCGCTGCAGGCCGATCGCGACCAGTGGCGCAAGCAGGGCTTTGGCAACGACCTGGCACTGGCCATGGCCTGCGTGCCCTACCTGAGCTACGGTCTGGACATCGTGGAAGTGGCGCTGGAGCGCAACCTGCCGGTCGGCGATGTTGGCCTGGTCTATTTCGCGCTGTCGGATGCGTTGCACACGACCTGGCTGATGGACTGCGTGGAAAGGCTTCCGGTTGACGGTCGCTGGCACGCGCAGGCACGTGGCGTACTGCGGGACGAACTGCAGTCGCAACAGCGCGCGCTGGTCGGAACGGTGCTCGGCTCCGCCTCACCGGGTACGCGTCCCGAACGCCTCGTCCGCGACTGGCTCGGCCGCGACGACGCCACGCTGCGCTACACGCTGACGATGTTCAACGACATGCGAAACCTGCGCACGATGGATTTCGCGACGCTGTCCGTCGCTGTCCGCCGCCTGGCGCAACTCGCGACCGCCCACATCCGCATCCTGTAAATACCTCGAATGGCCTCGCCTCCGGGCGAGGCCATTTGGTGAGTGACATTGCGCGATTCCGGCGAGGCCGGTACCGACACCCATTTTGGGAAAATGGATATCGGTCCCCGCTGCCATAAGCCATCCGTACTGAATCCTGCTGTCCTTTCGACCATGTGGCCGCCCAAGGCCAGCGCTCTGCCTCGGCGAATTGGCAGGGTTAGAAAGAGCCATGGTCGATCAGTGGCTTTTCTTCTCTCCCTGTCAAAGCGCGGCTCCGACCACCGCAAGAATGGTTCGGCTCTTCTCGTGAATCGTGCGGCCGTGAATGGGATGACGTCGGGGGTGGGTGTGTTCGGCCGAGCGGGGCAGGACGCCAGGAGCGAAGGGCATGGATGCCCGAGTGCCGCGAGCGCAGGATGCGCATGAGCGGCCGCCGACCAGTAAAAAACAGGACGTTTTTTCCTGGGCGCGTACGAATACACCCACCCCCGGCGCCGCGCGCACTTTCTGGAACTCAGCACAGTGCGAGAAAAAAGCCACCAGAGTGGGGTACTCTTCGCCGAACACTGGACAAGACCGATGCCCATTCCGCCCAACCCCCGCATCGCCTTCCTTGCGAGCAGCACGCCCGAGGCGCAGGCCGCGTTGCAGGCGCTGGTGGCCGTGCATCCGCAGCACTCTCCCGAGGATTCCGACGTGATCTGCGCCCTGGGCGGCGACGGATTCATGCTGCAGACCCTGCACCAGCACGGCGGTACGGGTCGGCCGGTATTCGGCATGAAGCTTGGCGCGGTCGGTTTCCTGATGAACCAGTATCGGCAGGACGACCTGCTGCAGCGCTTGGGCGCTGCCGAGCCCGCGGTGCTGCGCCCGCTCGAGATGGTGGCCATCACCGAGGCAGGTGCAACGATGAACCTGCTCGCCTACAACGAAGTTTCGCTGCTTCGGCAGACGCGGCAGACTGCGCACCTGCGCGTGCACCTCAATGGCCAGGTTCGCCTGGACGAACTGGTCTGCGATGGCGCGCTGGTGGCAACGCCGGCGGGCAGCACCGCCTACAATTTTTCCGCGCATGGCCCGATCCTGCCACTCGGATCATCGGTCATCGCCCTGACGCCGATCGCCGCATTCCGGCCGCGGCGCTGGCGCGGCGCGCTGCTGCGTGCCGACACCGAAGTGAAGCTGGAAATCCTCGACCCGTACAAGCGCCCGGTCAGCGCCACCGCCGATTCGCATGAAGTGCGCGACGTGGTGGAAGTTCGCATCCGCGAGTCGCGCGATCGCACGGTCACGCTCCTGTTCGACCCCGAGCACAATCTCGAGGAACGCATCCTCAATGAACAGTTCGTCACCTAGGCAGGCATGACCGTCGAAGAGTCCGCTCCGGTACCCGAGGCGCCGCAGCCGACGAGCAAGCTGGTGGTTGCGATTACCGCGCGTGCCCTGTTCGATCTGGAGAAAGGACACGCCCTGTTCGAGGACCAGGGACTCGACGCCTACGCCGAGCACCAGCGTTCCCACGAGAACGACATCCTCGAACCCGGCATCGCTTTCCCGATGGTGCGCAAGTTGCTCGCCATGAATGCCGGGGCGCCCGCCGACGAGCCACGGGTCGAAGTGGTGCTGCTGTCGCGCAACTCGTCCGACACCGGGCTGCGCATCTTCAATTCCATCGAGCACTACCAGTTGGCCATCGCCCGGGCGGTGTTCACCAGTGGCGCCCCAACCACGCCCTACATCCAGCCCTTCGGTGCGCAACTGTTCCTGTCGGCGAACCCGCAATCGGTGCGCGAAGCACTGCGCGACGGCGTGGCGGCGGCCACCATCCTGCCTGCCAAGGCGGCGACCCAGGTCCACGACCAATTGCGCATCGCCTTCGATGGCGACGCGGTCATCTTCGGCGACGAGTCCGAGCGCGTGTCGCAGGAAGACGGTCTCGCCGCCTTCCACGCCCACGAAACCATGCGCGCCCACGAGCCCCTCAGTGGCGGTCCGTTCCGCGCCTTCCTGGCCGCACTGCATTCACTGCAGTCGGCGTTTCCTCCCGACGATTCGCCGATCCGCACTGCCCTGGTGACGGCGCGGTCCGCGCCTGCGCACAAGCGGGTCATCCTCACGTTGCGCGAGTGGGGGGTCCGCCTGGACGAGGCGCTCTTCCTTGGTGGACGCGACAAAGGGCCGTTCCTGGAGGCCTTCGGCGCGGACATCTTCTTCGACGATTCACAGCTCAATATCGCGAACGCCCGGCTGCACGTTGCAGCCGGCCACGTGCCGCACGGCGTGAGCAATCCCGACGACGAATGACGCACCGCGCATGACCGCAACCTAAACGGACTGGGTGTCCATTGCGGTGATCTGGTTCAGCAAGCGGTCGCGGATGCGATCATGAACCGAACCAAGGACAAGACTCCACGATGCGAGAGCTGGCACCCGGGAAGCATTCGGCCATGGTTTTGCAATGAGTCGCAGAATCGAGATATTGAGGCCTTCGCGCTTGCGCGCCTTCCTCAGGCGCCGCCGCGCGCGCAGCCTGCGCCCCGCCGACGAGCCCGCGCTGCGCTCGGAATTGTTCAGCGCCGACCAGATGGAGCGCCATGGCAAGGCCCTGGCGCGACAGCATCGCCTGCGGCCTGGCCGCGGCCCCGACCTGCTGCTGGGCCGCCTGGCCGACAACGAGGAAGTGCTGGTCAATTGCTGCGAGTTGCTAACCGCCGCGGCACGCGACAACCGGCGCATTACCCCGGCCGCCGAATGGCTGCTCGACAATTTCTACCTGATCGAAGAACAGATCCGCACGGCGCAGCGACATCTTCCCAAGGGTTACAGCCGGGAGTTGCCGCGCCTGGCGAGCGGCCCGTCGGCCGGCATGCCGCGCGTCTATGACATCGCGCTCGAGGCGATCTCGCATGGCGACGGCCGCGTGGATACCGAGAGCCTGCGCCGCTTCGTGGCCGCCTACCAGTCCATCTCGCCGCTGAAGCTGGGCGAGCTGTGGGCGATCCCGATCATGCTGCGACTGGCGCTGATCGAGAACCTGCGTCGCGTCGGCGCCCGCGTGCTGGCCGAGAAGGCCGATCGAAGCCTGGCCGAACACTGGGCCGACCAGTTGATGGACGTGGCCGAGCGCGATCCGAAAAACGTCGTGCTGGCCGTGGCGGACATGGCGCGATCGGGCCCGCCGATGAGCAGCGCTTTCGTCGCGGAGTTCAGTCGCCGGTTGCAGGGACAAAGTGCCGCACTTTCGATGCCGCTGAACTGGGTCGAACACTGGTTGGTGGAGGCCGGCCAGGGCATCGAGAACCTGGTGCAGCTGGAAGCGCAACAGCAGGCGGCCGACCAGGTGTCCATCGGCAACAGCATCGGCAGCCTGCGCGCGCTGGCGGCCATCGACTGGCGCGAGTTCGTGGAGACGATGAGCATCGTCGAGCAGGTGCTGCGCGACGATCCGGCGGGTGTCTATGCCGCCATGGATTTCGCCACGCGCGACCAGTATCGCCACGTGGTGGAAGCACTCTCCCGACGCTGCGCGCAGGGTGAGTCCGAGGTAGCCTCGGCCGCGCTGCTGCTGGCCCGGGTCGCCTGGCAACGTGACCCGGAATCACGCAGCGGACATATCGGTTACTTCCTGCTCGATCGCGGCCTGCCCGAGCTGGAGCAAAGCATCGAGGCGCGCAGGAACTGGATGGAGAGCGGCCGACGCCTGGCCACGCGGGCGGCCTTGCCGTTCTACCTGGGGCCGATTGCCGTCCTGTCGGCGCTCGTCGCGCTGCCTTTCGTGTTGTCGGCGCAAAGCCAGTTGGGTCCAGGGTGGTTGGCGCTTCTGGGATGCACAGCATTTCTTGCCGGAAGCCAGTTGGCGATCGCCCTGGTCAACTGGATCGCGACCTTGATGCTGCGGCCGGGCGGCTTGCCGCGAATGGATTTTTCCGACGCCATTCCAGTCGAGGCCCGGACCCTGGTGGTCGTACCGACGATGCTGGGCAGCGTCGAAGGCCTGGATTCGCTGGTCGAGGGCCTCGAGGTTCGCTACCTCGCCAATCGCGATGCGCACCTGCACTTCGCGCTGCTCACCGACTTCCTCGATGCCGGCGTGGAGTCCCTGGATGGGGACGCCGGCCTGGTCCAGTTGGCAGTGGATCGCATAGACGAACTCAACGAGCGTTATCCCGCGGAAGAAGGTTCCCGGTTCTTCCTGCTGCACCGGCCGCGCAAGTGGAATCCGCGAGAGCCTGCGTGGATGGGGTTCGAGCGCAAGCGCGGAAAGCTCGCCGACCTGAATACGCTGCTGCGCGGGGGTGGGCGTAACAATTTCTCGCGCATCGCCGGGGACATCTCGATCCTGCGTGGCGTTCGCTACGTGATCACGCTTGATACCGACACCCAGTTGCCGCGCGAGTCGGCCGCGCAATTCATCGGCACGATGGAACATCCATTGAACCGGCCGCACCACGATCCGGTCACCAACCTGGTCGTCGAAGGCTACGGCATCCTGCAGCCGCGCATCGGCATCAGCCTGTCGAGCAGTGCGCGCTCTTACTATTCGCGCCTGTTCGGCAGCGACGCGGGCGTGGATCCTTACACGCGCACGGTGTCGGACGTTTACCAGGACGCGTTTTCGGAAGGTTCGTTCATTGGCAAGGGTATCTACGACGTGGATGCCTTCGAGCGGGCCCTGGCCAACCGGTTCCCGCAGAACAGGATACTCAGCCACGACCTGATCGAAGGTTGCTACGCGCGCTCGGGCCTGATCAGCGACTTGCAGCTGTACGAACAATACCCGTCCACGTATCGCACCGATGCAAGCCGTCGCCATCGCTGGATTCGCGGCGATTGGCAACTGCTGCCGTGGTTGCTTCCCTGGGTGCCGGTGAAGGCAGGCAGGCGTGAGCGCAACCCCCTTTCCTCGCTGTCGCGATGGAAGATCCTCGACAACCTGCGTCGCAGCCTGGTGGCACCGGCGCTGGTGGCCTTGTTCGTATTCGGCTGGGCTGTTTCCGACGCGCCGGTCGCCTGGACATTCGGCCTGCTCGGCATCCTCGCGCTTCCTGCAGCGCTGTCGTTCGCGCTGCAATTGATCCGCATCCCCCGCGAGGCGCTGGTTGAAGAACACGTCACCCTGACCGCCCAGGAACTTCTCGCGCAGGCCGCACGCGTCCTGCTGTCGCTCAGCTGGCTGGCGCACGAGGCCTATTTCAGCCTGGATGCCGTGCTGCGCAGCCTCTGGCGAATGTTCATCAGTCGTCGCCGCCTGCTGCAATGGACGCCGTCCAGCGAAGTCGAGCGCACGGGCGAACAAGGGCTGTCGGGCGCCGCGCGTCGCATGTGGTTCGCGCCGGCATTGGTTCTGGCCGTGGTCGCCCTTCTGCTGGCAAGAGCGCCGCTGTCCCTCTTCCTGGCCATGCCGGTGCTGGCCTTGTGGTTCGTTTCGCCGGCGATTGCCTGGCAGATGAGTCGGCCGCGGATACTCACCGAGGAAACGCTGGAACCGCACCAGGAAAAATACCTGCGCCGGCTTGCCCGCAAGACCTGGGCCTTTTTCGAAGATTATGTGGGCGAAGCCGACAACTGGCTTCCACCCGACAACATGCAGGAGCAACCCACGTCGGTGGTTGCGCATCGCACGTCGCCGACCAACATCGGGCTTTCACTGTTGGCCAACCTGGCCGCGCACGACTTCGGCTATCTCGGCCAGGGTGGGCTGCTGCAGCGAACGCGCGACACCTTTGCCACGCTCGACCGCATGGAGCGCTACCGGGGCCACTTCTACAACTGGTACGACACACAGACATTGCAGCCACTGCAGCCCCGGTATGTATCGTCGGTGGACAGCGGCAACCTGGCGGGACACCTGTTGACGCTTCGGCAAGGCCTGCTCGCCTTGCCCGATCAGGCGCTGGTGGACGGCCGGTTTCGCCAAGGCTGGCTGGATGCGCTGAACCTGGTTTCGCATTCCGAACCCGTGCTGGAAAAGAATCCGACGTTCGTCCGCCTGCGTGCCGCCATCGAAGCGAGTTTGCTCGTTCCGGCATCAGGCCTGGAGGCTATCGTCGCCACCGTGGATTCCATTGGAAGGGTGGCGCGCGAACTGACCCTGGATGCGGATGTGCAGGCATCCACCGAGGCGCATTCCTGGGCGGTCGCGCTGCAACACCAGGTAGCCGGCCTGCTGCAGGACCTTCAGTACCTCACGCCGTGGCAGGGCGTTGACGCCGCGCCTTTCGCCGATCGCATGCCCAGCCTGCGTGACATCGCCGGCTTGCGCAGCGACGACTGGTCCCTGGTATTGCGCGACCTGGTTGCGCTGGCGCAGTCGCGCGCGTCCGAGCGGATGCAGCTGATCGCCAGCCTCGCGAGCCAGGCCGAACAATTCGCACAACTCGAATACCTTTTCCTCTACGACCCGAATCGTCACCTGCTGGCGATCGGCTACAACGTCCAGGACCGGCGCCTGGATGCCAGCTATTACGACCTGCTTGCGTCCGAGGCGCGCCTGGCGAGCTTCGTCGGCATCGCGCAGGGGAAACTACCGCAGGAAGGTTGGTTCACTCTCGGCCGCCTGTTGGCCAGTGCTGCGGGCGAGCCCGTGCTGCTGTCCTGGAGCGGCTCGATGTTCGAATACCTGATGCCGCTGCTGGTGATGCCGAATTTCCCAGGCACCTTGCTCGATGAAACCAACAAGGCGGCGGTCGCCCGGCAGATCGAATACGGAAATTCCCGCGGACTGCCCTGGGGCATCTCGGAATCGGGCTACAACACGGTGGACGTGCATCTCAACTACCAGTACCGCGCCTTCGGCGTGCCGGGCCTGGGCCTGAAGCGCGGTCTGTCCGAAGACAGCGTGATCGCGCCCTACGCCTCGGCGCTGGCGCTGATGGTCGCGCCTTCGGCCGCCTGCGAAAACCTGCGGCAGTTGTCGGCGATGGGCATGGAAGGTCGCTACGGCATGTACGAGGCCGTGGACTTCACGCCAGCCCGGCTGCCACGCGGCCAGACCAGCGCGACCATCCGCTCCTTCATGGCCCATCACCAAGGCATGAGCCTGCTGTCATTCGCCTACCTGTTGCTGGGTCGCCCGATGCAGCGACGATTTGCGGCTGACCCACAATTGCAGGCGACCCTGTTGTTGCTTCAGGAGCGCGTGCCGCGCACGGCGTCGCGCCTGCTGCAGGCGGGCGAACTGCCATCGCTGGGCACCGCATCGAAGGTGGCCGAGACCAAGCTGCGGATCTTCACCGACCCGGACTCGAGCCGGCCGGCGCTGCAGCTGCTTTCCAACGGGCGTTACCACGTGATGGTGAACAGCGCAGGTGGCGGTTACAGCCGCTGCCGTGACCTGGCCGTGACGCGCTGGCACGAAGACGTCACCAGCGACGCCTGGGGCCAGTTCTGCTACCTGCGCGACGTCGCCAGCGGCGAGTTCTGGTCCACGTCGCTGCAGCCGTCGCTGCGAAAGCCCACGCGTTACGAAGCGATTTTTTCGGATGCCCGCGCTGAATTCCGCAGCCGTGAAATGGACTTCGACGTCCATGCCGAGATCGTCGTTTCACCCGAGGACGATATCGAACTGCGACGCACCACCATCCACAACCGCTCACGCAGCCGACGCACCATCGAGCTGACCAGCTACTCCGAAGTGGTGCTGGCGCCGGCGATTGCCGACGCCTTGCATCCGGCCTTCAGCAAGCTGTTCGTGCAGACCGAACTGGTGCGCCCGCTGCAGGCCATCATCTGCACGCGACGCCCGCGCGCCGCCGACGAAGCCGTGCCTTGGATGTGCCACCTGATGGCCATCCACGACGCGGACGCGCATGCCATCAGCTACGAAACGGACCGCTCGCGGTTCCTCGGTCGCGGCAATTGCGTGGCGCGGCCGGCGGCGATGCTGGCAGAAGCCCTGTCGGACTCGGAAGGTTCAGTGCTCGATCCGATCGTCTCGATCCGCTGCCGCGTAACCCTGGAGCCCGACCAACAGGTGACGGTGGACGTGGTGACGGGCATGGGCGAAAGCCGGCAGGCTTGCATCGGGCTGATAGAAAAATATCGCGACCGTCGCCTGGCCGACCGCGTGTTCGACCTGGCCTGGACGCATAGCCAGGTGTTGTTGCGGCAGTTGAACGCCACGCAGTCCGAGGCGCAGTTGTTCGAGCGCCTGGCGGGTTCGATCCTGTACGCCACCAGCGCGATGCGGGCGCCGGCCGCCGTGCTCGCGAAGAATCGTCGCGGCCAGTCGAGCCTGTGGGGCCATTCGGTATCGGGCGACTTGCCGGTCGTGCTGGTGCAGATCAGCGATGCCGCCAACATCGAACTGGTCCGTCAGATGGTGCTGGCGCATGCCTATTGGCGACTGAAGGGCCTGGCCGTGGACCTGGTCATCTGGAACGAGGACCGTGCCGGCTACCGACAGCACCTGCAGGACCTGATCATGGGCCTGATTGCGGGCGGGCTGGAAGCCAGCCTGATCGACAAGCCGGGGGGTGTCTTCGTGCGGCCGGCGCACCAGATATCGAGCGAAGACCGGATCCTGATGCAATCGGTGGCGCGCGTGATCCTGAGCGACGACAAGGGTTCGCTGGCGGACCAGGTCGGTCGCCGTCCGCTCGAGACGCCATTGCCGCGTGCACTCGAGCGCGGCGCGCCACGCAGCGAAGTCACCGTCGTTCCCGAGACCGAAGAACAGGTGGAACTGCGCGAGGGCATGATCCTGCGCAACGACCTGGGCGGATTCTCCGCAGACGGCAGCGAATACGTGATCCGATTGTCGCCGGGGCAGGCAACGCCCGCGCCGTGGGTAAATGTGATCGCCAACGCCCATTTCGGCACCGTGGTTTCGGAATCGGGTGGCGCCTACACCTGGGGCGAGAATGCGCACGAATTCAGGTTGACACCCTGGCATAACGACCCGGTGTCGGATGGCAGCGGTGAAGCGATCTACCTGCGTGACGAGGAGACCGGGCAATTCTGGTCGCCCACGCCACTGCCCACGCGCGGGCCGGGCCGCTATGTCACGCGGCATGGATTCGGCTACAGCGTGTTCGAGCACAGCGAAGACGGCATCAGCAGCGAATTGTGGGTGTATGTCGCACTCGATGCGTCAGTGAAGTTTTCGGTGCTGAAGCTTCGCAACCAGTCCGGGCGCCAGCGTCGCCTGTCGGCCACCGCCTATGCCGAGTGGGTGCTGGGCGACTTGCGATCGAAGCAGGCGATGCACCTGGTCACCGAGGCCGATGGGGCAGGTGGCGCACTGTTCGCGCGAAATGCCTACAACATGGAATTCCCCGATCGCGTCGCCTTCCTCGACGCCGACGCCGGGTCGCGCAGTGTCACCGGCGACCGCGGCGAATTCATCGGTCGCAACCGGTCCTTGCGCAATCCCGCGGCAATGTCGCGATCGCGTTTGTCCGGCCGCCTGGGCGCGGGCATGGACCCGTGCGCCGCCATCCAGACTGCCTTCGAGCTCGAAGACGGTGAAGAGCGCGAGATAGTCTTCCGGCTGGGCTTGGGCCGTGACCTGCAGGACGCGCGCACGCTGGTGCAGCGCTTCCGTGGTTCGGGCGCGGCTGCCACCGCGCTGCAAGCCGTGCGCGACCACTGGCGGCATACGCTGTCGGCCGTGCAGGTTTCCACGCCCGATTCGGCCCTCGACGTGCTCGCCAACGGTTGGCTCATGTACCAGACCATCGCCTGTCGCTTCCTGGCGCGGAGCGGTTTCTACCAGTCCGGCGGCGCCTACGGTTTTCGCGACCAGCTGCAGGACAGCATGGCCATGCTGCATGCCGCGCCGGCGCAGGTTCGGCAACACCTGCTGCTTTGCGCGGCGCACCAGTTTCCCGAAGGCGACGTCCAGCACTGGTGGCATCCGCCGCTCGACCGCGGTGTGCGCACGCACTGCTCAGACGATTTCCTGTGGCTGCCGCTGGCGGTCAGCCGCTATGTGCAAGTCACGGGCGACACCGGCGTGCTCGACGAAGTGGTCGGCTTCGTGGAGGGTCGTCCGGTCAGCCGCGAGGAAGAAAGCTACTACGACTTGCCGGTGCGATCCGAGCAACGCGAAACCCTGTACGGGCACTGCCTGCGCGCGCTGGAAAACGCGAAACCTCGAGGCGTGCATGGCCTGCCGCTGATCGGTTGCGGCGACTGGAACGACGGCATGAACCTGGTCGGTGCCGACGGCCGCGGCGAAAGTATCTGGCTGGCCTTCTTCCAGTACGACGTGCTCGGGCGCTTCGCGAAGATCGCCGAGCGCCGGGACGATGCCGACACCGCAGCGCAATGCCGCGCGCAGGCCGAATCGCTTCGGCTCGCGGTCGAGGCCAATGGCTGGGACGGCGCCTGGTATCGGCGCGCGTACTTCGACGATGGCACGCCGCTTGGCTCGGCCGGCAACGACGAATGCCAGATCGATTCGATTTCGCAAAGCTGGTCGGTCCTGTCCGGTGCGGCCGGCCTCGAGCGGACGCAGTCCGCGATGCAGTCACTGGACAAGCGACTCGTGCGTCGCGATGCCGGCATCGTGCAACTGCTCGATCCGCCCTTCGACAAGTCCCACCTCAACCCCGGCTACATCAAGGGCTATGTTCCCGGCGTGCGCGAAAACGGCGGCCAATATACCCACGCTGCCGTGTGGGCGGCCATGGCATTCGCGCAGTCGGGCCAGGGCGAACTCGCCTGGGAACTCTTCGACATGATCAACCCGGTCAACCATGCGCGCGATGCGGCGGCCGTGGCCGTGTACAAGGTCGAGCCCTACGTCCTTGCCGCCGATGTCTACGCAGTCGCGCCGCACGGTGGACGCGGTGGGTGGACCTGGTACACCGGTTCCGCGGGCTGGATGTACCGGCTTGCCGTGGAGTCCCTGTTGGGGCTGCGCGTGGAAGAGGGACGCCTACGTGTGCAGCCGGTTGCCAAGGCCGGCTGGAACGGCTTCGGGATGGATTATCGCCACGGTTCAACGATTTATCGCATCAGGGTGGAGTTCGGACTGCCAGGGGAGGCGGCGGACCATGGCACGTGGCTGGAGGGCCAGCTAGAGGAAGATGGAATCGAGTTGGTGGATGACGGCCGGGAACGCCAGGTTCTGGTCAGGGTGGCGGCCGCTGCCGACGCCCGGGCCCGTGTTGACTGATAGCATGACAAAGCGGTTAATATCCTTGACACAGCTTCAAGCGCGGGGCCGCCAAGCGTGGTTTCCCGATCGGTAAACAACCTGCGGGGGAGGCGTCTGCACATGATCGTCCAAAACGAGTCCTTGAATATCAAGCACGTGGCCCTGGCGGCTGCGATCGTCCTGGCGCTGGCAGCCTGCGGAAAAAAGGACGAGGCCGCGCCCGCAACACCGACCGCCGGCGCGCCGGCGGCACCGGTGATGGAAGGCGCCCTCGACATCATCGCGTGGCCGGGCTACATCGAGCGCGGCGAAAGCGACAAGAGCTATGACTGGGTCACCGAGTTCGAAAAGAACTCTGGCTGCAAGGTCAACGTGAAGACCGCGGGCACGTCCGACGAGATGGTGTCGCTGATGAACCAGGGCGGCTACGACCTGGTGACAGCCTCGGGTGATGCATCGCTTCGCCTGATCGCCGGCGGCAAGGTACAGGCCATCGATACCGCGCGCGTTCCTTCGTACGGCACGCTCGACCAGCGCCTGCAGGATGCCGCCTGGCATACCGTGGAAGGCAAGCACTACGGCGTTCCCTACCAGTGGGGCCCGAACGTGCTGATGTACAACACCAAGGTATTCAAGGAAGCGCCGACCAGCTGGAGCGTGGTGTTCGAGGAACAGCGCTTCCCGGACGGCAAGTCCAACAAGGGCCGCGTGCAGGCCTTCGACGGCCCGATCTACATCGCCGACGCCGCCCTCTACCTGATGTCGAAGCAACCGGAGCTCGGCATCACCGATCCGTACGAACTCAACGAAGAGCAGTACGCCGCGGTGCTGGCCGTACTGCGCAAGCAGAAATCACTGGTCCATCGCTACTGGCATGACGCCACGGTGCAGATGGGCGACTTCAAGAATGAGGGCGTTGCCGCTTCCGGTTCGTGGCCTTACCAGGTGAACGCACTGGTCCTGGAAAAACAGCCGATCGCGTCCGTCATCCCCGCGGAAGGCGCCACGGGTTGGGCGGACACCACGATGATGCACAGCGAGGCCAAGCATCCCAACTGCGCGTATGCGTGGATGGAGTGGTCGATCAGTCCGAAGGTGCAGGGCGACGTGGCTGCGTGGTTCGGCTCCCTGCCGGCCGTGCCGGTGGCTTGCGAGAACAATGCGTTGCTCGGCGCGGAAGGCTGCAAGACCAACGGCATCGACAACTTCGACCAGATCCATTTCTGGCGGACGCCCGAGGCCAAGTGCGGTGACGCGACCTGCGTGCCGTACAGCCGCTGGACCGAGGACTACATCAAGATCATGGGTGGCTGATTCCGACCTCCTGGGCCGCGCATGTCGTTCGCCGTCGAGTTCCAGGAAGTTTCCCGCCACTACGGAAAGGTGAGGGCCGTCGATGGCGTGTCCCTCGCCATCGCCGAAGGTGAATTCTTCTCGATGCTCGGTCCTTCGGGATCGGGCAAGACCACCTGCCTGCGGCTGATCGCCGGCTTCGAGCAACCCACGTCCGGATCCATCCGCATCCATGGCGTGGAAGCGGCCGGTATTCCGCCGTTTTCGCGCGACGTCAACACCGTGTTCCAGGACTATGCGTTGTTTCCGCACATGAACGTGCTCGACAACGTGGCCTATGGATTGATGGTGAAGGGCGTTGGCAAGGACGAGCGACTGGCGCGCAGCCGCGAGGCGTTGGCGATGGTGGACCTGGGCGAGTACGGTGCACGCCGGCCATCGCAATTGTCGGGCGGACAGCGGCAGCGCGTGGCCTTGGCGCGCGCGCTGGTGAATCGCCCGCGCGTGTTGTTGCTGGATGAACCACTCGGCGCGCTGGACCTCAAGCTGCGCGAACAGATGCAGGGCGAGTTGAAGGCGCTGCAACGCAAGCTCGGCATCACCTTCGTCTACGTGACCCACGACCAGGGCGAGGCCCTGTCCATGTCGGATCGCGTGGCGGTTTTCAACCAGGGCCGGATCGAGCAGGTGGATACACCGCGTGGGCTCTATACGCGTCCGGCCACGCCTTTCGTCGCGCGCTTCGTGGGTACCTCGAATGTTTTTACGGGCGCTGCCGCGGCACTGCTTGGCGGCCCGGGCATGGGCGCGTTTTCGCTTCGACCCGAGCATGTGCGTTTGCAGCGATCGCCTGCGGGCGCCGCGGGCAACAGCCGCCAGCTGCCGGCGCGCGTGATCGGCGTCCAGTACCACGGCGCAAGCAGCCGCATCGAACTGCAGTTGGCCGGCGACGTGCGCCTGGTGGCGAACGTCAACAATGACGAAGGTGATGGCGAGTCGCTGCCCGAGGTCGGCGACGAATTGTTCGCAACCTGGTCCGACCAGGCGATGGTGCCCTTGCGGGAACTGCCCGCGTGAACGCCAACGCCGTCTACCTGCGCACGCCGTTGCGCCGGGTGGCGGCGCTGCTGCATCGCCGCGGCGGCCTGATGCTGGCGGTGTTGCTGGGCCCGCCGCTGATCTGGATGTGCGTGATCTACCTGGGGTCCTTGCTGGCCTTGCTGTGGCAGGGCTTCCACGGCTTCGATGATTTTTCGATGAGCGTGTTGCCGACGCTAACGCTCGACAACTACGCGAAGATTTTCGAGAAGGGAAACTTTGACATCGTGCTCCGGACCCTGGCCATGGCCTGCGCGGTCACGGTCGCCGCGGCGGTCATCGCATTCCCGATTGCCTACTACATGGCACGTTACGCCGGTCCGCGCACCAAGGCCTTCTTCTATATCGGCGTGATGTTGCCGATGTGGGCCAGCTACATCGTCAAGGCCTACAGTTGGTCGGTCATCCTGGCCAAGGGCGGCATCGTCTTCTGGCTGATCACCAAGCTGCACCTGCTGTGGTTGCTGGACGGCGTACTGGCCTTGCCCTACGTGGGTGGATCCACCTTGTCCACGTCGCACCTCGGCCGCTTCCTGGTTTTCACCTACATCTGGTTGCCCTTCATGGTGCTGCCGATACAGGCGGCGCTGGAACGCGTGCCGCCCAACCTGGTGCAGGCGTCCATGGACCTGGGCGCGCGGCCGCGACAAACCTTTCGACACGTGATCTGGCCACTGGCGTTTCCCGGTGTTGTGGCGGGATCGATCTTCACGTTTTCGCTGACCTTGGGCGATTTCATCATCCCGACCTTGATCGGCCCGTCGGGACTGTTCATCGGCACCTACGTGTACGTGCAGCAGGGCGCCGTGGGCAACATCCCGATGGCGGCGGCGTTCACGATGGTGCCGATCGTGCTGATCGCGATTTACCTGATGATCGCCAAACGACTGGGGGCCTTCGATGCGCTCTGACGCGCCCGGTTCCGATCGCGCGGGCTTCGGCCTGAAGCTGGCTGCCTGGGCTGGCCTGTTCTTCATGCATGCGCCGATCCTGGTGATCTTCCTCTACGCCTTCAATACCGAACGCAGCGCTTTCAGTTTTCCGTTGCAGGGTTTCACGCTGGAATGGTTTGGACAGGCCTGGGCGCGCGAAGACGTGCGTTCGGCAATATGGCTGTCGCTGAAAATCGCAACGCTCGCCACGATAGCGGCGATGGGCCTCGGTACGCTCGCGGCGGCTGCGCTGTACCGGCGTGATTTCCTGGGCAAGGAAGGCATCACGCTTCTTTTTATCCTTCCCATAGCATTGCCGGGCATCGTCACCGGCATCGCGCTGTTGTCGGCCTTCAAGCTGGTGGGTGTGGAATCGGGACTGTTCACCATCGTCGTCGGCCATGCCACCTTCTGCATCGTGGTGGTCTACAACAACGTGATCGCGCGTTTCCGGCGCAGTTCGCCATCGCTGGTGGAAGCGTCCATGGACCTGGGCGCGGATCCCTTCCAGACCTTCCGCTACGTGGTGCTTCCCAATATCGCCACCGCCTTGCTGGCGGGCGGCATGCTTGCCTTCGCATTGAGCTTCGACGAGATCATCGTCACTACCTTCACCGCCGGCACCGAACGCACCTTGCCGATCTGGTTGTTGAACCAGCTCAGCAAGCCCCGCGACACACCCATCACCAATGTCGTGGCGATGATGGTGATGCTGGTGACGATGTTGCCGATCCTCGGCGCGTATTACCTGACCCGCGGCACTGATTCGGTGGCGGGCAGCGGAAAATAGGAAACCAGACGGAGACTTTCGATGCAGACCCGGATGTTCATCAATGGCCAACTCGAAACAGGGCAGGGCGACTTGTTCACCGTATTCAACCCGGCGACAGGCGCGGAAATCGTGCGGATTCCCGAGGCCAGCCCCGCGCAGGTCGCGGCGGCAGTGGCCGCTGCGGATGCCGCCTTGCCGGGCTGGTCGCGCACTGCGCCCAAGGATCGGGCCGCAATCCTGTTGAAGATTGCCGACCGCGTCGAGGAGAAAGCGGAAGAGCTGGCGCGGCTCGAATCGGACAATTGCGGCAAGCCGTTCCAGGCTGCGTTGAACGACGAGATTCCGGGCATCGCCGATGTGTTTCGCTTCTTCGCCGGTGCGGCGCGATGCCTCGGTGGTTCGGCTGCAGCGGAATACCTGCCCGGACACACTTCGATGATTCGGCGGGATCCGGTCGGCGTCATCGCCTCGATCACGCCCTGGAATTACCCGTTGATGATGGCGGCATGGAAGATGGCGCCCGCGTTGGCGGCAGGCAATACGCTGGTTCTCAAGCCTTCCGAAATCACGCCGCTGACGTCTTTGCGTTTCTTTGAATTGATTGGAGACCTGTTGCCGCCGGGTGTCGCCAACATCGTGTTCGGTCGCGGCCAGACCGTGGGCCAGCCGCTGGTGTCGGCCGACGCGGTGCGCATGATTTCGCTGACCGGATCGATCGCGACCGGGCAGAAGATGCTGGAGGTCGCCGCGCAGACCCTGAAGCGCACGCATCTGGAACTCGGTGGCAAGGCGCCGGTGATCGTGTTCGACGATGCCGACATCGAGGCCGCCATCGAGGGCATCAAGGTGTTTGGTTACTACAACGCCGGCCAGGACTGCACGGCCGCGTCGCGCATCTATGCGCAGGACAAGAAGTACGAGAACTTCGTCGCCGACCTGGCCTCGGCCGTGTCTTCCATCAAGCTGGGTACGCAGGACGAAGAGGGCGTGGAACTGGGTCCATTGGTGTCCATCGCGCATCGCGACCGCGTCGCCGGCTTCCTCGACCGCGTGCGCGCCGACAAGCACCTGGAAGTCGTGACCGGCGGCCATGCCGTCGCCGGCAACGGCTATTTCTTCGAACCGACCGTGGTGGCGGGCGCCACCCAGGCCGACGAGATCGTGCGCAAGGAAGTATTCGGCCCGGTGGTTTCGGTGACGCGTTTCAGCGACGTGGACCAGGCCATCGCCTTTGCCAATGACAGCGACTACGGGTTGGCATCATCGGTGTGGACGTCGGACATCGGCAAGGCGATGCGGGTCAGCGCCGAATTGCAGTACGGCTGCACCTGGGTCAACACGCACTTCATGCTGGTCAGCGAGATGCCGCATGGCGGCGTGAAGAAGTCCGGCTACGGCAAGGACATGTCCATGTACGGGCTGGAGGACTACACCTCGGTCCGCCACATCATGATCAAGCACTGAGGCCCTGCCTCGGGATTTCCGGCTATCATCGGGGCATCCATCCACCGGATGCCCCCCGATGCGACTGCTCCTGATCCCGCTCTGCCTGTCCCTCGCCGCTTGCGGCGGCAATCCCGAACCCGAGGCCGATGCGAGTCCGGCGGCCACCACGCCAGCGGCCACGACCGCCGGTGCAACGACGCCCGTTGCGGCGACCGCGGCGCCGGTCGCGGCACCTGCCACCGCCACCGCATCGCGCACGCTGCTGGACGCCTACCTGCAGGCCTGGAACGCCCGCGACGCCGACAAGGTCGCATCGTTCATGGCCGACGACGTGGTGGTCTTCGATTCACTGCTCGGCAATCTGTCGAACGGTCGCGCCGAAGCGCGCAGCAATGTGGTCGACATGTACCTGCGCGCCGTGCCAGACGGCCAGTGGACCTTGCGCGGCGAGCCGATCGTGTCGGAAGGTGGCTTCAGTTACGAATGGACGCTGACCGGCGTCAACCTGGGCAACTGGGCGACTTACCTGCGCGGCAAGGGCCAGAAGATCAACTTCAAGGGCATCACCATCGTCCGCACCCGCGACGACAAGATTGTTTACCAGGCCAACTACTTCGACACGAACGCACTGGGTACGCAGGCGGGTTGGTAAACGCGCGGATGCCTCAAGCGCCTGACGGGCGTCGCGTGCGCAGTGAGTAGACGAGCCAGGCCATCGCCGCTGCGCCAGCGCCCGCCAGGAAGGCCGCACGGCCGCCGCCCAGATCCCACGCGTATGCGGACATGCCCGCGCCCAACACGCCGCCTACGCCCGAACTGAAGCCATACAGCAGGCTTTGTCCGGCGGCTGCCCGCTTGCCGGGGAAAAACTCCGACATCATGCGCATGCAGCAGGCATGGAAGATGGCGAAGCTGAAGGCGTGTAGCGATTGCGCCGCGAACATCAGCGGCAGGTCGCGCGCGAACAAGGCCGTCACCACCCAGCGCAGGATCGTCACCGCGATGCAGAAGGCCAGCAGCGACTGCGCACCGAAGCGCGCGATCAGGCGGGGCGCCTGCCAGAACATGATGATCTCGATCAGCACACCGGTGCCCCACAGCGCGCCGATGGTGGCGCCGTCGTGGCCGTTGGCCTTGAGGTGCAAGGTGTAGAAGACATAGAACGCGCCGAAGCCCATCTGCATCAGCAGCGCGACGAGCAGGAAGCGGCGCACGCCCGGTCGCTTCCACAAGTGCTCGGCATCATCGATGGTTTCCAGATGCTCGGGTGGGCGGTCGTTGCGATGCGGCCATGCGGCCGCGACCATTGCGACGAAGAGCGGAATCGTCACCCACGGAAAGCTGGCGTCGCCAAGGCGATCCATCAGCCAGCCGTAGGTCGAGGCGACGATCAGGAAACCGACCGAGCCCCAGACGCGGATGCGACCGTACTCGGCGCTGCGCGTGCCCAGCGCGGCCAGCGTCATCGCTTCGAATTGGGGCATTATCGCGTTGTAGAACAGGCCGAAGCAGGCCATCACCGCCAGCAGTGCGAAGGCGCTGTGGCTGAATGTGAAACCAGCGAAGCACAAGGCAGTCAGGGCGCAGCCGGCGACGAACCAGTTGCCGGGCCGGGTGCTTCGTTGCAGCAATGCACTCCACAGTGGCGGCGCAAGGATCCGGCTGCCGTACCACAGGCCCAGCATGGCGCCGACCACATAGCCGTCGTGGCCCATCGAATCGACCCAGCGGCCAATGTAGGGCGTGTAGGCGCCCAGCGCGGCGTAGTAGCAGAAGTAGAATATCGAGAACCGGCGCAGGTCCGATCCCACGCTCAGAATTCCAGGTCGAGCGCGGCGCACAGATAGTCCACCAGCGGCGCCAGTCCGGCCAGGTGGGTCGCGACCGCCTTGCGCAGGTTGGGGCCCAGTACCGTCTCGTCGTCGAGGTTGGCGCTGGCGACGAAATCCTTTCGCTTCAGGTCGCCGATCAGTTCGTGGTCCGCGGGGAAACCACGCGGCGGTCGCACCAGCGAATCACCGACCAACTCGAAACGACGCTTGAAGGCAGGCGACTGCACTGCCGCTTTCCAGGCGCCCGGATTGTCGAAGATGAATTGCCGCACGCGCCGCTGCGTGTCCGACTCGGGCTGCCAAAGGCCGGCGCCGATGAAGCACGAGCCCGGTTGCACGTGCAGGTAGAACGAGGGCGCGGGTACCTGCTTGCTGCGCGCATGGAAGAAGCGCGCGCCCGACCAGGTCTTGTAGGGCGTCTTGTCGTTGGAAAAACGCGTGTCGCGGTGGATGCGGAACAGGGAACCGCCGACACCGCGCGGGTCGGCGCGGTAGTGCTCGCTGATGGTGTGCACATCCGGCGCCAAGTCGGTGATCAGGCGCAGGAAGGGCTGCCTCAGGTGAGCTTCGTAGTCTTCCTTGTGCGCGTGGAACCACTCGCGTGAATTGTTTCGCGACAGGGCGCGCAGGAACTTGAAGGTCTTGGGGCTAAAGTAAGGAGTGGCCACGTGATCAATCGTCCGTCAGGGGGGCACCGGCCTGGGCCAGTTCCGATTCCAGTTCGCGGCCCCAGGCTTCCAGTGAATCGAGCAGTGCCTGCTTCGGGCCCGCATCGGCGGTGAGCCGCAGCCGGCCAATGGTTTCGTGGAAGGAAGCGAAGCTGTATTCGGACAGGCCGCAATCGCTGCCCAGGCGGCGCTGGCGATAGTCGTTCCAGCGCTGGAGTTCGGCGACATCCAGGCTGTCGGGCCAGTTGCGGGCGCGATAGCGGAACAGCAATTCCGGAAAGCGCGGATCCTTCAACTGGTCGGCGATGGCGCCCAACTCGGAAGGCTCGCTGCTGCGGATGCGCGTGAACAGGCGTTTGTCCGCATCGGCCACGAATCCGTCGTAGAGCGCAGCATCGGGATCGGCTGCCGCGCGCGCGCTTTCGCCGGCGAATACGCGGCGCACTTTTTCGGCCAGTCCCGGCGCCGCCTGCAGGCGTTCGGCGTTGGCAAGGCAGGCAGGCAGGTCGATGCCGAGGCGCTGCAGGTCGGCTTCGCGCAAATGCGCCAACGGGACCAATACCGGGCATTTGTTGCTGTGGATTTCCTTCAGAGGCACGCGCGCTTCGCCTTCGGGCAAATCAGCCTTCGGCGTGTACAGGCGGTCGGCGATTTCCTCGGGTGACAACGCGAGCAGCGGCGCCGGGTCGACGTCGAGGTCGCAGGCGATGACCCGGGAGTCGATGCGTGGATGGCGCGCCAGCGGCAAAACCAGCGCCGCGCAGTGGCGCGATGCCGGGTACTTGCCGGAAATATGCAGCACCGGCAGACCGATGATGGGGTCGAGCAGGCTCGCTGCCTGCTTCTTGTCCCGCGCCTTCAAGGCGTAGTCCCAAAGTCGGGGCTGCGCCGAGCGCATTTTCCTCGCGAGGCCGATCAGCGCGCGCACGTCGGACAAGGCTTCATGCGCCTCGCCGGTCCGGGTGCCGTTGGCCTGTGCCAGGTGCTCGAGCTTGAAGCTCGGCAAGCCGTCGTCGCGCCGCGGCCATTCCATGCCTTCCGGCCGCAAGGCTTCCATCAGCCGCATCACGTCCAGCAGATCCCAGCGCGAGTTGCCGTTGCGCCACTCGCGCTCGTAGGCGTCGTAGAAATTTCGGTACAGGCCGAAGCGGATGAATTCGTCGTCGAAGCGGATCGAGTTGTAGCCCACGGCGCAGGTGCCGGGCTGCGAAAGCTCGTCGTGCAGGCGGGCGAAGAAAGCGGGCTCGGGCAGGCCATCGCGCTGCGCCTGCTGCGGGGTGATGCCGGTGATCAGCGTGGCTTCGGGCGAGGGCAGCAGGTCGCGGGCGGGCTGGCAGAACAAGGAAATCGGTTCACCGATTTCTTCAAGCGATTCGTCGGTGCGGATGGCGGCGAACTGCGCGATGCGGGTGCGGCGCGGGTCGCGGCCGAAGGTTTCCAGGTCGTACCATAGGAAACTGACCGCCATTTCAGTCTTGCCCCAGCACGCTCAATCGCTCTTGAACGAGTTGGTCTGCCTTCGCAAGATCCACTTGGCTGATGTCCTGAAGGCCTTCGCAACATTCCACCAGCAGTTGTCGCTGGACCTTGCCGCGTTCGAAGGCCGTGGCATACGGCACTCGCATGAAGCTGACCATGGAGTACCGCGGCACGAATCGTCCGGGATGACGATCGGCCAAAAGACGTTCCAGTTTCCGACGCAGCAGGAAATCCGCATCGTCCACCTGGTCGCGCATCTCCACATAATTTTCCAGCGCCATCGCCTGGATGGCCTGGGCATTGGGGCGACGCTCGTTCTCGAAGCCTTCGAATGCCGATTGCCAGTCGGCGGCCTGTGCAATATGCCGGTCGAGCGCAATGCAATCCTCGAAGGCGCAATTCATGCCCTGGCCGTGGAAAGGGACCATGGCGTGCGCGGCATCGCCGATCAGCACGGCGCGATTGTCCAAGTGCCAGCGGTCGAGGCGGAGCGTGCCCAGGCCGCCAGTCGGATTGGCGATCCAGTCCGCATCGAATTCGGGAATTCGCTCGAGCGCATCGGCGAAATCGCGCTCGAACAAGGCGCGCGCCGCGGCCAAGTTGGGCAGTGTGTCGAAACTCGGGTCGCCGCTGTTGGGCAGGAACAGGGTGACGGTGAAGGTCTTTTCGGTGTTCGGCAGCGCGATGCACATGTAGCCGCCGCGCGGCCAGATGTGCAGGGCGTTGGCCTCAAGCTGGAAGCCGCCATCTGCTGCCGGTGGCACTTCCAGTTCCTTGTAGCCGTGGCCGAGCGGTTCGAAGTTCTCGCCCAGTTCCAGCCAGGGTTTCAACGCGGCACGCACGCCCGATCCCGCGCCATCGGCGCCGATCAACACGGCAAAATCGAGTTCCTCGACGCTGCGGTCGTGGTCGTTGACGATGCGCAGTCGGCGCGTGTCGAAATCAACCTCGTCCAGGCGGGCATCGAAACGGATGCGCGCGCCCGCGGCTTCGGCGGCATCGAGCAGGCTGATGTTCAAGCGCCCGCGATGTACCGACCAGATCACTTCGGAGTCGTCCTTGCCATAGCGCAGCAACTGGGTCGATCCGTCCAGGCCATGCACCATGCGGCCGCGCATCATCACTGCCTGCGCCATCACCGCATCCTGCAGGCCGGCCAGGCGCAGCGCGTGCAGGCCACGTTCGGCCAGCGCCAGGTTGATCGAACGCCCGCCCTCGTAGGCACGCACACGAGGGTCGGGTCGTTTTTCGAATACGTCCACCGACCAGCCGCGCCGGGCGAGCAGCGTGGCCAGCAGGGCGCCCGCCAGGCCTGCGCCTGCGATGGTGATGCGACCGCTGCCCACGTCCATCAGGAACCCCGCCAGGCTTCGACTGCGCGCACGAAGCGCAACACGTCGGCGTGTCGGTTGTACAGCGGCGTCGGTGAGATGCGGATGACGTCCGGTTCCCGCCAATCACCAATAATCCCCGCCGACGACAGGTGTTCGAACAAGGCGCGGCCCCGCTCACGCCCGCCGATGACGCGCAGCGACAACTGGCAACCGCGCCGGGTGGCGTCGCTCGGCGTCGCGATGTCGAGCACATCCGCAAGGCGTTGCTGGATCAGGCTTTCGAGATAGCCGGTGAGGCGAATGGATTTTTCGCGCAGGGCAGCCATGCCGGCGCGCTGGAATATCTCCAGCGAAACACGTAGCGGCGCCAGCGCCAGGATCGGCGGATTGCTGAGTTGCCAGCCATCGGCGCCCGGCGTCGGAATGAATTCGGGGCCCATGCGGAAACGCGTCGCCTGGTCGTGTCCCCACCAGCCGGCAAAGCGCGGTCGATCGCTGCGCGCATGGCGTTCGTGCACGAAACAGCCGGCGACGGCGCCCGGGCCGGAGTTCAGGTATTTGTAACTGCACCAGGCAGCGAAGTCCGCGCCCGAATCGTGCAAGTCCAGCACGCGATTGCCGGCGCCGTGGGCGAGGTCGAATCCGGCCACGCAGCCCTGCACCTGTGCGAGCCGTGCAATCTCCTTCAAGTCAAAGGCCTGGCCGCTGCGATATTGCACGCCCGGCCACAGCACCAGCGCGATCTCGCTGCCGCGCTCGGCCAGCACGCGTTCGATCGCCTGCATGGAAATCGTGCCGCCGGGTTCGTCAGCTTCGAGTTCGATCAGGGACGTTGCCGGGTCGAAGCCATGGAAGCGCACTTGCGATTCCACCGCGTAACGGTCGGATGGGAATGCGCCAGCCTCGATCAGGATGGCGTGGCGTTGCGGCGTCGGCCGGTAGAAGCTGACCATCATCAGGTGCAGGTTCACCGATAGCGAATTCATCGCCACGACTTCTGACGGCATCGCGCCCACGCAGGCGGCCAGCGATTCGCGCACGAACTCGTGATACGGCATCCACGGATGCTTGCCGAGGAAATGGCCTTCCACGCCGAGGTTCGCCCAGTCGTCGAGTTCGTCGATCAGCGCGCCGCGCACTGCCTTCGGTTGCAGGCCGAGCGAATTGCCGCAGAAATAGGCTTGTTCGGCATCACCGTGGCGCGGGATATGGAACTCGTTGCGGAACTCGCGCAGGGGATCGGCTTCGTCCAGTGCCAGCGCGTGGGCTTCGGTATCGATGTCACCCATGTCAGTCGAACCGTGCCTTGTTCAGGCCCAGCCATTCCAGCGCCGTGCCGTGGTAGAGCCGCGCCTGCGAGGCTTCGTCCAGGCCCAGCGCGGCGATGCCGCTGCCCGGTTCCTGTTCGCCGAGCGGGAAGGGATAGTCGGTGCCCAGCATCACCGTGTCGATGCCGACCGTGTCGATGAGGTAGCGCAGCGCGCGCGGATCGTGCACGCATGAATCGAAATAGAGCTTGCCGAAGTACTCGCGCGGGTTGCGCGGGTTGTCCATCGCGACCAGGTCGGGACGCATGTTGAAGCCGTGTTCGATGCGACCGATGGTGTACGGGAAACTGCCGCCGCCGTGCGCGAAACAGATCTTCAGTTTCGGGAATTTCTCGAGCACGCCGCCGAAGATCAGTGCGCAGGCCGCGCGCGATTGTTCGGCCGGCATGCCGACCAACCAGGGCATCCAGTACTTGGGCATGGTGTCGGTGCCCATCATGTCCCAGGGGTGGATCAGGATGGCGGCGTCCAGATCTTGCGCGGCTTCGAAGAAGGGTCGCAGTTCGTCCGCGTCCAGGTTCCAGTCGTTGATGTGCGAACCGATCTGCACGCCCTGCAGGTCGAGCTGGTCCATGCAACGCTCGAGTTCCTGCACGGCCAGTCGCGCAGACTGCATGGGCACGGTGCCGATGCCGGCGTAGTGGCGCCGATGCGAGCGGCAGGTCTCCGCCATGTGGTCATTCAGCGACTGGTGCAATTCAAGCGCGTGCTGCGGCTTGGACGTATAGCTGAACATCACCGGCACGGTGCTGATGACCTGCACCTGCACGTCGAAGCGCGCGTAGTCGGCGATGCGCACGTCCGGATCCCAGGTCTTGGGCCAGATCTCGCGGAAGAACTTGCCATCCTTGTAGATCCGGTGCCGGCCATCGTCGCCGTGGTGGATTACCGGGAAGCGGTTGTCGCCATATTTGGCGGCAAGGTCCGGCCAGTCCCGCGGCAGGTAGTGGGCATGGGTATCGATCTTGAGCATGCCCACAGTTTACCGGGTTTGCGGCTCAGGTCGGGTCGATGGCCGGGGCGTCTTCGAAGCGGGCGGGACGCGGGTTCACGTGGCCGCAGGCGGTGCAGGTGCGGCGCTGGATGGACAGGTAGAAATGCTCGAACACCTTGGGGAAATCGCGTTCGATGTCCACCAGGTGGAAGTATTCCTCGTACAGCAGGTGGTTGCAGCGTTCACAGAACCAGAGCAGGCCGTCCTGTTCGTGCGCCAGCCGCTTGCGCTCGATCACCAGGCCGATGGAGTGCGCCGCACGCTGGGGCGAATGCGGCGTCCGCGGCGGCAGGTAGAACATCTCGCCGGCCTTGATCGGAATGTCGCGAGCCTGGCCGTCTTCCTGGATCTTCAGGACCATCTCGCCCTCGAGTTGATAGAAGAACTCCGGGCCTTCTTCCCAGTGGTAGTCGGTGCGCTGGTTCGGGCCGCCGACGATCATCACGATGAAGTCGCCATCCACGATGCACTTGTTGCCCACGGGCGGCTTGAGCAAGTGCCGGTGTTCGTCGATCCAGCCTTGCAGGTTGAAAGCGGGCGTCAGCATGTCAGGTTCCCTCGGGCAACACGGCCAGGCACTTGAGTTCGATGGCGATCGGCGTGGGCAGGGCGGTGATGCCCAGCGTGGTCCGGCAGGGCGCCGATGCGGCATCCGGGAAATATTCGGCCCAGACTTTGTTGTAGGCGGGAAAATCGCGGGCCATGTCGGTCAGGTACACGGTCACGTCCACCAGGTCGCCCCACTGTGCGCCGCTGGCCTCGAGCACTGCGCGCACGTTGGCGAACACCGAATGGCATTGCGCGACGATGTCGTAGGACAGCAGGCTGCCGAACTCGCTGAGCACGTTGCCGGGAATCGAATTGTCCGCGGCGTTGCGCGGGCCGATGCCGGACAGGTACAGCATCTGGCCGACGCGGCGAGCGTGCGGGTAGTGGCCGACGGCGCGCGGGGCCTTGTCGCTGTGCACGACCTGGCTCATGCCGGTTCCGGCGTTCCCGTGCCACGCAGCAGCGCGGCGGCGTAGGCAGCGGGCAGGTCGTCGCGACCCGAGATGTCCATGCCCAACTGGCGCACGCGTCCGTCGAGCAGGCTGTACACCCAGCCGTGCACCGACAATTCCTGGCCGCGCGACCACGCATCTTCGACGATGGTGGTCTGGCAGACGTTCATCACCTGTTCGATCACGTTCAACTCGCACAGCCGCGCGTGGCGCAAGGTTTCAAGTCCGATATTTTCAAGTTGGCCGGCGTGCTTCTGCGCCACGTCCCCGACATGTCGTAGCCAGTTGTCGGCCAGGCCCACGCGGGTGCCGGTCAGGCTGGCGTGCACGCCGCTGCAACCGTAGTGGCCGACCACGAGAATGTGTTCGACCTTCAGCAGGTCCACGGCGAACTGGATGGTGCTCAGGCAATTCAGATCGGTGTGCACGACCAGGTTGGCGATATTGCGGTGTACAAACACTTCGCCAGGCGCCAGGCCCATGATCTGGTTTGCCGGCACGCGCGAATCGGAGCAACCGATCCACAGGAATTTCGGCGCCTGCTGCGTGGACAGGCGCTTGAAGAAGCCCGGGTCCTCCTCGCGGACGCGCTCGGCCCAGGCTTTGTTGCGTTCCAGCAGTTCGCTCAATTGGGCCATGGTTTATCCGAGGTTGATGCAGACGTTCTTGGCTTCGGTGAAGAAGCGCATTGCTTCCAGGCCGCCCTCGCGGCCCAGGCCCGATTGTTTCATGCCGCCGAAGGGCGTACGCAGGTCGCGTTCTAGCCAGGTGTTGATCCAGACGATGCCGACGTCCAGGCCGGCAGCCAGACGATGCGCGCGGCGCAGGTCGGACGTCCAGACGCTGGCTGCCAGGCCGTAGGACGAGGCATTGGCAAGTGCGAGTGCATCTTCTTCGTCGTCGAAGGGTTGCAGCGTAACGACCGGGCCGAAGATTTCTTCAGTATTGGTGCGCGTCTGCGGCCCGAGGCCCTCGATGACGGTGGGCGCGATGTACCAGCCGTGCTCGCCACGGCCCGGGGGCTGCACCGAGTTGCCTCCACAAAGGACTCGCCCGCCCTCGGCGCGCGCGAGGTCGAGGTAGCCCATGACTTTTTCGAAGTGACCCTTCGAAACGACTGGGCCCACTACGGTTGCTGCGTCGAGCGGATCGCCCACGCGCAGCTGACGGACCCGGGCCACGAACTGGTCGCGGAATTCATCGTAGAAACGGCGTTCGATGAGGATGCGCGAGCCGCACAGGCAGATCTGCCCGGAATTCTGGAAGGACGAGCGCAGGATGAACTCGTACAGCGCCTCGCGCGGCGCATCGGCGAAGATCAACGTCGGATTTTTTCCTCCGAGTTCCAGCGAGGATTTCTTCAATGCACCGGCGCAATGCGTCGCGATGCCGCGGCCGACGGTCGTGCTGCCGGTGAAGCTGACGGCCTTGACGCCCGGATGTTCGACCAGGGCCCGGCCGGCTTCGGCGCCGAAGCCCTGCACGATGTTCAGCACGCCCGGCGGAAAACCAATCTCGATTGCCAGTTCGCCCAGCATCCAGGCAGTGAGCGGCGTCACTTCGCTGGGCTTGGCGACCACGCAGTTTCCCGCCGCCAGTGCCGGCGCGATCTTCCACGTGAACAAATACAAGGGAAGGTTCCATGGACTGATGCAGCCGACCACGCCGATGGGCTGTCGCAGGGTCAAATTCAGTCCCGCTTCGCCCTGGTGCGACTCGCTGGCGAATTGCATTGCGGCCGACGCGAAAAACCGAAGGTTGCTGACGGCGCGCGGAATCTCGATGATCTTCGCCAGCGCAAGCGGCTTGCCGGCGTCACGCGATTCGGCCTTGGCGAATAATTCAAGGCGTGACTCGAGCGCGTCGGCGAGGCGTTGCAGCCAGCGCGCGCGTTCGCTGGCGGGCAGGCCGGACCAGGCGGGGAAGGCGCGCCGTGCGGCGGCGACGGCCGCATCCACGTCGCTGGCCGAACCAGCGGGACAACGCGCGAAAACGGAGCCGGTGGCAGGCTCGAAGACATCAAGCCAGTTTTCCACGTTGGCAGCCGCGGCCCGGCCGTCGATGTAGTGGGAGAGGCTGATCATGGGCGAGCGGGGCTCAGGCCGGCGTAGGCGGAATGGATTGCGGCTCGTGGTATTCGAAGCCGATGCAGCGCGGGTCGTCGCGCGCCACGCGCGCATCCACGCCCACTGCGCGGCCCGGTCCATTCACGAAGAACAGTCGCACCAGAGCGCCTTCGCCGAGGTCGCAATCACGCGGACGAAACGCGCTGCAACCGCCTTCGGAGACATCCTGCAGTCCGGTGCGCCAGGCCTCGCGATCGTGCACGACGACCAGCTCGGATGCGTAGGGAACGCGCGGGAAAAAGCGCTGGTTGTCCCGGGACTGCTGCTGGTTCATAGCGATCGCGTCCTGCCCCCGTCCACGGGGAGATTGATTCCGTTTATATAGCCGGCTTCAGGCGAGCACAAGAAGGCCACGGCGGCGGCAATTTCTTCCGGTTGCGCGAAACGACCCGCGGGCACGGTGGCCAGCATGGCATTGGCGATATCGGCCGGGGTCTTGCCGGTACTTGCCGAACGTTCGGCCAGGATCTGGTCCAGTCGCTGCGTGCGCGTATAGCCCGGCAGAACATTGTTGACGGTGATACCGAATCCGCCGAGTTCGGACGACAGGGTCTTGGCCCAGCTGGCGACGGCGCCGCGCACGGTGTTGGACACGCCCAGGTTGGCGATGGGTTCCTTCACCGAGGTGGAGATGATGTTGACGATGCGTCCCCATGCGGCCGATTGCATTCCCGGCAATACAGACTGCAGCAAGACCTGGTTGGCGATCAGGTGTTGCTGGAAGACGGCGAGGTAGGCGGCAGGATCTGCCGAATGCGCGGGGCCACCGGGCGGGCCGGCGGTATTGTTGACGAGGATGTGGACAGGCGCGCTCGCGCATAGTGAACGCACTCGTTCGCTCAAGCTCGCGGCATCGGTTACGTCGGCAGACAAACCCTGGTGCGACTGTCCCGGCGCATTGTTCGGAAGCTCGGCAACCAATGCATCTAGTCGATCCCGCCGCCGCGACAGCGCAGTGACGGACGCGCCCATCTTCGCCAGCGCGAATGCCGTCGCGCGGCCGATGCCTTCGGACGCGCCGCAAACCAGCGCATGCCTGCCGGCGAGGGGCAGGTCCACGATCAGTGCCTCGGCCCGAGCGTGCGGATCATCTGCGGCAGCAGTTCTTCATCGCTGTCACCATGCGGCGGCTGCAGTTCTTCCAGCAGCATGCCGATCAGCTCGGCATCGTCGTCGTCCATGCCTTCCAGCGATCGGAAATCGGCATCCATCAACGCGGCGCGCGCGATGTCGTCACTCTCGTAGGTGAGGGTGTCACCCTGGCTGTCGAAGACATGCGCGACGCCGCTGTGCAGCACGCGCAGGCGCGCCCAGACCAGCAGGTGTTCCGGGGCGGCCAGCCACCACTCCTCGAACTCGAAGTCCTGGGCGGCATAACCTTCGTACATTTCTTCTTCGCTCATTTCAGGTTCTCATGTTGGCGGCGATGCAGATCGCCGTGCCAGTGATGCCGACAAGGGTAATCCAGCCCATCACGCCGGCGATGGTTCCGAACTGCCGAAGCGCCGGGTCGCCGAGCCGGCGCTGCGCAAAGCGCATCAGCCACCAGCTGTAGGCCAGGCCACCTTCCTCGGTGCCCGGCGCGAACGCCAGGCCCTTGTCCAGTTGCTGGCGGAACGACAGCACGCGCATGCCGAAGTGCGCCGGCCCCGCAGAGCCGGCCAGGCCGAGGAACAGGAACAGCAGCGCCTGGACCACGGATCAGAACGTCGCCAAACCAGGCGCGCGCGGGTAGGGGATGGCGTCTCGGATGTTGGACAGGCCACAGACGTAGACCACCAGGCGCTCGAAGCCCAGGCCGAAGCCGCAATGCGGCACGGTGCCGTAGCGGCGGAAGTCGCGGTACCACTCGTAGTGCGAAGGATCGAGGCCGAATTGCGCGATGCGCGAATCGAGCACCTCCAGGCGCTCCTCGCGCTGGCTGCCGCCGATGATCTCGCCGATGCCGGGCGCCAGCACGTCCATCGCAGCGACGGTGCGGCCGTCGTTGTTGAGGCGCATGTAGAAAGACTTGATCTGTTCGGGATAATTGACGACCACCACCGGGCGGCCGATATGCACCTCGGTGAGCCAGCGTTCGTGCTCCGTTTGAAGGTCGAGGCCCCATTCGACCGGGAAGTCGAATTTCTGGCCGGACTTCTGCAGCAACGCCACGGCATCGGTGTACTCGATGCGTTCGAACGGCGCGGCGATGAAGGCCTCGAGCTTGGTGATCGCGGTTTTTTCGACGCGTTCGGCCAGGAAGGCGAGGTCGTCGGCGCGTTCGTTCAACACGGCCTTGAAGATGTACTTCAGGAATCCCTCGGCCAGGTTCGCGTCGTCGTTGAGGTCGGCGAAGGCGATTTCCGGCTCGATCATCCAGAACTCGGCCAGATGCCGCGTGGTGTTGGAGTTTTCGGCGCGGAAGGTCGGCCCGAAGGTATAGACCTTCGACAGCGCGAGGCAGAAGGCTTCGACGTTCAACTGCCCGGACACGGTCAGGAAGGCTTCCTTGCCGAAGAAGTCCTTCGAAAAATCGACCGCGCCCTTGCCGTCGCGCGGCAGGTTCATCATGTCCAGCGTGGAGATGCGGAACATCTGCCCGGCGCCTTCGGCGTCCGAGGTCGAGATGATGGGCGTGTTGACCCAGTAGAAGCCTTCTTCATGGAAGAAGCGGTGGATCGCCATCGCCATCGTGTGGCGGATGCGCGTGACCGCGCCGAACAGGTTGGTGCGCGGACGCAGGTGGGCGACGTCGCGCAGGAATTCCAGCGAGTGCGCCTTGGGCTGGATGGGGTAGGTTTCCGGGTCCTCGACCCAGCCGGTGACTTCGATGGACGAGGCCTGGATTTCGAAACTCTGGCCCTGGCCCTGCGAAGCGACGAGGGTACCGGTCGCGATGACCGAGCAGCTCGCGGTCAGGCGGCGGACCTCGGATTCATAGTTGGGCAGGGTGGACGGCACCACCGCCTGGATCGGGGCGAAGCAGGAGCCGTCGCTGATATTCACGAAACTCAGGCCGGCCTTGGAATCGCGGCGCGTGCGCACCCAGCCCCGGACGGTGACTTCGCTGCCCGCGGCAACCTTGCCTTCGAGCGCCTGCTTTACGCTGACCACTGACATGCCTTGAATCCCCGGCCCACATGGCCCAAATATGAAGCGACAAGGATACCGCAGGCGGGCCGTTCAGCTGCTGCAGACCTTTGAACGGGCCGTTCAAACTGCCCGCGCTATACTTGAGCCGCAACAGGAGTCCGACCATGGCCGTAACCCTAACCCCAAGTGCCGTCGAGCGAGTCCGCCAGTTCCTGGCAGAGACGCCGGGCGGCATCGGCCTGCGCTTCGGGGTCCGCAAGGCGGGCTGCTCGGGCTGGGCCTACGTGGTGGATATCGCCACCTCCGTGCTGGCCGGCGACGCCGTGTTCGAGCAGGACGGCGTGACGGTGCGGGTGGATGCCGACAGTCTGGCCCAGGTGGACGGCACCGTCATCGACTTCGTGAAGACCGGCCTGAACCAGCAGTTTGTCTTCCGCAACCCCCGCATGGCTGCCGAGTGCGGCTGCGGCGAGAGCTTCACCACGGCCGACCAGGCTGCCTAGTTGTGGGAGCGGCCTTGGCCGCGATGGGTCTGCAGGGCATCGCGGCCAAGGCCGCTCCCACATGGTAAATCCCTGAATTCTCTGGCATAATGCGCGGCTCCCAGCGGCCCGTTCGCCGGGATTACTTGCTCCACGGCTCCGCTCAGGCGGTTTGTCCGGGGGCTGCCAGGCCGAAAGGCCGCATCCATAAGCCAAAGGATTCAACCCATGCGTCACTATGAAGTCGTGTTCATGGTCCATCCGGACCAGAGCGAACAAGTGCCGGCCATGATCGAGCGCTACAAGGCGCTGATCGAGGGCGACAACGGCAAGATCCATCGTCTGGAAGACTGGGGCCGCCGCCAGCTGGCGTACCCGATCGAGAACCTGGTCAAGGCCCATTACGTGCTCATGAACATCGAGTGCGGCCAGAAGGTGCTGACCGAGCTCGGCGACAGCTTCCGCTTCAACGACGCCGTGCTGCGTCACATCGTTCTCGCCCGCGAAGCGGCCGACACCGAGCCGTCCCTGATCTTGAAGAGCAAGGATGAGAAGGGTGACCGCCGTCGTCGCGATGACGATTCGATGGATGGCGGCATTGACGCCGTCGACGCTGCCTGAGCCTGAGAGGACAAGACCATGTCGAAATTTTTCCGTCGCCGCAAGTTCTGCAAATTCACCGCCGAAGGCATCACCGAGATCGACTACAAGGACCTGGGCACCCTGCGCCAGTACCTGAGCGAGAACGGCAAGATCGTGCCGAGCCGCATCACCGGCACCAAGGCCAAGTACCAGCGCCAGCTGCAGACCGCCATCAAGCGCGCCCGCTTCCTGGCCCTGATCCCGTACACGGACAACCACAACGTCTAAGTATTTTCTCGTCCTTACGGACAGCAACAGTTGCGGCGCGATCGCGCCGCTAACGTAACGGAGCTGCACAAATGAAACTGATCCTCCTGCAAAAAGTCGTGAACCTCGGTGGCCTCGGTGACAAGGTCGACGTGAAGCCGGGCTACGGCCGCAACTTCCTGGTGCCGTACGGCAAGGCCGTGCCGGCCACTGCCGCCAATGTCGCTGCGTTCGAAGCCAAGCGCGCTGAATACGAAGCCAAGGCCGACTCCATCCTCGCCGCTGCCCAGGCTCGCCTGGCTGGTTTCGAAGACGCCTCGGTCACCATCACTGCCAATGCTTCCACCGAAGGCAAGCTGTTCGGCTCGGTCGGCGCCCGCGATATCGCGGAAGCCTTCACCGCCGCCGGCCACAAGCTGGAAAAGTCGGAAGTCGTGATGAGCGACGGCCCGATCCGCCGCACCGGCGAATTCGAAGTCACCGTGCACTTGCACGCGGACGTCGAAACCAAGGTCAAGGTCATCGTCGCGCCGGAAGCCTGAGTTCCAACGCGTTTCACAGTGAAAAGGCCACCCTCGGGTGGCCTTTTCTTTATGCCGCTTCATCGGCGAAGCCGACAGCTGGTGGCGTCGTGGGGTACAACTTCTACGGCCGCCCCGGCGTAGCCGCATCCTGCGGACTCAGGGGCGTGCGGCCGGCCATCCATGGCCGGCCTCCTACGAAGTCATACCCCACGTCGCCACCAACTGTCGTGTAGGGACGTGGAGTGTTTAAGGAAAAAGCCGCGGAGCAAAGGCACACTCTTCTTCGCAAGCAGCGCGTTGGAGCTCGGTTCCTTTGAAGTTGGAACAGCGCATGGATTCTTCTTCGTGCATTCACCTCGGCTGTTCCCGGACGCTTGGCGGTGACGGGGGGTGGGTTCGAACAGGAGGTCGGCCATGGATGGCCGACCGGTCGACTCTGAGTCCGCAGGAGCGGCTACGCCGAGTCGACCAGGGCGAACCCGCCCCCCGGCGCCGTCAAGCGTCCGCGCTCGGCGTCTCAGGTGAGGTGTCTCGGGAGATGAGACGGATTGGTGTTATCCACAGACTTATCTGCAACAGATTTGCCGTGGAAGGACTACGATGGACTCGGGGTTTGTGACAACTTTCCTGATGACATTCGAAACGAGCCTTGCACGACGCTGGCGCAATGGATCGCGCGGCACGATTTTTACCTGGTAACACCGGAATCCAAGCAATCCATGGCCGCACGCCCCGAATCTTTTCGTTCCGACAGCAAACTTGACGCCTTGCGCGTGCCGCCACAATCGGTCGAGGCCGAGCAGGCGGTCATCGGTGGGCTGATGCTGGCGCCCGATTCGCTGGACCGGGTCGGCGACTTCCTGACTGAACACGATTTCTACCGGCGCGACCATCGGCTGATCTATCGCGGCATTCGCGAACTGTCGGAAAAGAGCAAACCCTTCGATGCCGTCACCCTGGGTGAATGGTTCGAGGCCAACAACCTGGCCGACCAGATCGGCGGCACCGGTTACCTGATCGAACTGGCCAGCACCACGCCGTCGGCCGCCAATATCCGCGCCTATGCCGAAATCGTCCGCGAAAAATCGGTGATGCGGCAGCTGATCGACGCCGGCACCGAAATCGTCAACGACGGTTTCCAGCCCGAAGGCCGCGACAGCCAGGAAGTACTTTCCGCCGCCGAAATGAAGGTGTTCCGCATCGCCGAGCAGGGCCGCCGTGGCCGCGCCGACTTCATCCCCTTGCGCGAGGCGATGAAGGACGCGTTCCAGCAGTTGCAGGAGCGCTACGAAAACCAGGGCACCGTCACCGGCCTGCCGACCGGCTTCCACGACTTCGACGAGATGACCGCCGGCCTGCAGCCGTCCGACCTGATCATCCTGGCCGCGCGCCCGGCGATGGGCAAGACGACGTTGGCGTTGAACATGGCCGAGTACGCGGCGCTGAAGACCAAGAAAGCCGTCGCCGTGTATTCGATGGAAATGTCGGCCTCGCAGCTGGCCTTCCGCCTGATCTCCTCGATCGGTCGTGTCAACGCCACGCGCCTGCGCACCGGACAGTTGGAAGACGAGGATTGGTCGCGCGTCAACATGGCGATCAAGATGCTGTCCGACGTGAAGATCTTCATCGACGACACGCCGGCGCTGTCGCCGGATGTCTTGCGCTCGAAGGCGCGGCGCATCAAGCGCGAGCACGACCTCGGCCTGATCGTCATCGACTACCTGCAGCTGATGACGGTGCCGGGCACGGGCGAGAACCGCGCGACTGAAATCTCCGAGATTTCCAGATCGCTCAAGGCACTGGCAAAAGAATTGAACGTGCCGGTGATAGCCCTGTCGCAGCTCAACCGCGGCCTGGAATCCCGCACGGACAAACGCCCGGTGATGGCCGACCTTCGCGAATCGGGCGCCATCGAGCAGGACGCCGACATCATTGTCTTCATCTACCGCGACGAGTATTACAACAAGGAATCGGCCGACAAGGGCCTGGCCGAGGTCATCATCGGCAAGCAGCGTAACGGCCCGACCGGCGTGTGCAAGCTGAAATTCTTCGGTGAATACACCCGCTTCGACAACCTGGCGCGAGACGCCATCGGCGCGTTCGAATAAGCTTTACGCATGTCCCGCGCCACGACCGCCACCATCCATGTAGACGCGCTGCGCCATAACCTGGCGCAGGTGCGCGCGCTGGCGCCCCATTCGCGGGTGATGGCGGTGGTGAAGGCCGACGGCTATGGCCATGGCTTGGAGCGAGTGGCCCATGCGCTGGAAGGCGCGGATGCGTTCGGCGTGGCCGCCCTGTCGGATGCCGAGCGACTGCGTGCCGCCGGCCTGTCGCAGCGAATCGTGCTGTTGTCGGGCTTCGACGAACCGGCCGACCTCGCGCAGTTGCGGCGCTTGGGCGTGGACACTGTCGTCCACCACGAATCACAACTGGCGATGCTCGAGGCCGACGCCAGCGCCGAGCCCATCCGAGTCTGGCTGAAATTCGATACCGGCATGCATCGCCTTGGCTTCGCGCCGACGCGAGCCGGCGAAATCCATGCGCGCTTGCGTGCGTTGCAAAACGTGGACGCCGAACTGACCCTGATGACCCATTTCGCCAGCTCCGATGAATTCGGTGGCGGCCAGACTCGCGAGCAGATCATCGGCTTCGGTGAAGCGACGGCGGCACTCGGCGGCGCGGTTTCCCTTTCAAATTCCGCCGCCGTGCTTGGCTGGCCCGATGCGCACCGCGATTGGTTGCGCGCGGGCGGCGCGCTGTACGGTTTGTCGGTGGTTGCCGGCAAGACCGGCGCCGACTTCGGGCTCAAGCCCGCGATGACGCTGTCCACTCGCATCATCGCCATCAATCGCGTTGCGCGCGGCGAACGCATCGGCTATTCGGCCACCTGGCAATGCCCCGAGGACATGGACGTGGGCGTGGCGGCGATCGGCTATGGCGACGGCTATCCGCGCGCTGCGCCGGCCGGCACGCCGGTGCTGGTCAATGGCGTGCGCGTGCCGGTAATCGGCCGCGTCTCGATGGACCTGATGACGCTCGACCTGCGTGGACTATCAGACGTCGCCGTCGGCGATCCGGTCACGCTTTGGGGACCGGACCTGCCAGTGGAGCAAGTAGCCGAGGCCGCCGGCACCATCAGCTACGAGCTGACCTGCTCGATCACGCGGCGGGTTCGTTTCGTCGAAGCCTGAAAACAGCGACCGTCAGTGGTCGAACTGCAGGCGCGCCAACTCCGCATACAAGCCATTCTGTTCCATCAACTGCGCATGCGTGCCTTGCGCGACCACGCGACCCTGGTCCATCACGACGATGCGATCAGCCTTCAGCACGGTCGCCAGGCGATGGGCGATGACAAGCGTGGTGCGGCCCTGCATCAGTCGCTCGAGCGCCTGTTGCACGGCGCGTTCGCTCTGCGCGTCCAGCGCGGAGGTGGCTTCGTCCAGCAGGAGAATTGGCGCGTCCTTCAATAGTGCGCGCGCAATGGCCAGGCGTTGCTGCTGGCCGCCTGAAAGACGCGCGCCGCGCTCGCCCAGTTCGCTGTCGTAACCCTGCGGCAATACCGACAGGAATTCGTGGGCTTCGGCGCTGCGGGCAGCGGCTTCGATCTGCTCGTCGCTGGCATCGAGCTTTCCGTAGCGCAGGTTCTCGCGCGCGGTGGTGCCGAAGATCACCGGGTCCTGCGGAACCAGGGCGATGGCCGATCGCAGCTCGCCTGGATCCAGTTGGCGCACGTCGATATCGTCAAGCCGAACGCTGCCCGATTGCGGATCATGGAAGCGCAACAACAACTGGAACACCGTGCTCTTGCCGGCGCCGGACGGGCCGACCAGGGCCACGGTTTCGCCGGGCGCCACATGCAGGCTGAAATCTTCGAGCGCCGCAGCATCGGGACGGCTCGAATAGTGGAAGCGGACATTCTCGAGTTTGAGGTCGCCACGCAAGGGCCGCGGAATGGCCGTCGGCGACGGCGGCGGGGTGAGCCCCGATACTTCCTGCAGCAACTGGTTGATCCGTTCCATACCGCCACTGGCGCGCTGCACTTCGCTCCAGACTTCGGTCAGCGCGCCGACTGATCCGGCGCCAATCATCGCGTAAATGACGAATTGCGCCAGTGTGCCGGCACTCATTTCTCCGGCGATTACATCCTGCGCACCGACCCACAACACCGAGACGATCGCGCCGAACACCAGCACGATGACGCTGGCGGTCAGGATGCTCTGCATGCGGATGCGCTTGCGCGCCGCACCCAGCGAAAGTTTTACCGCTGCCGAGAAGCGATCGCGTTCGAACGGTTCGCGCGCATAACTCTGAACGGTGTGCATCGCATTGAAGGTTTCGCCGGCGCGGGCATTGGCATCGGCCACGCGATCCTGGCTGTCCTTGGCTGCGCCGCGAACGCGTCGTCCCGACAGGGCGATCGGCAAAACGATCAGCGGGATGCCGATCAGCGCCAGCCCAGCCAGGCGCGGACTGGTGATGGCAAGCATCACCGCACTGCCTGTGACAGTGATTGCGCTGCGCAAGGCGATCGACATGCTCGAACCCACGACACTGCGCAACAATTCGGCATCGGCCGACAGGCGCGACAACAACTCGCCGCTGCGGGTGCGTTCGAAGAAGTCCTGGTCGAGGGAAAGCAGGTGGCCGTAGAGTTTCTGGCGCAGGTCGGCGATGACGCGTTCGCCCAGCAAGGACACGAAGTAGAAACGCGCTGCCGTCGCCAGCGCCAAAACCACGGCCACCACGAACAACAGGATGAACCAGCGGTCCACCGACGTGCCCTTGGCGAAACCCTGGTCGATCATGTGCTTGAACGCCACCGGGAAGACCAGGGTGGCGCTGGAGGACAGTGCCAGCGCCGCGAGCCAACTGGCGAGCATGACCCGGTGCGGACGCAGGAATGGAAGCAGGCCGCGCAGCGACATCAGGCGCTGCTTGGGGGATTCCATCGGGGTACTCATGCGCCGTCGGCCTCGTGGATCGTCAATGTGGCGGCGCCGCGACTGAGGTCGCGCAGGCGCTGTGCCAGGCCTTCGAACATGGAGGCGGGCAGGCGCAAACGCAAGCGCAGGCCGTGTTCGTCGAAGCTTTCCCCGATCTTCTCGGCCTGGAAGGCGGGCAACAGCGAATGCACCGTGCCCGACAGGGCGAAATCACAGGCGATCTCGGCCTCGGCCAGGTCCACCAAGGGCAGGCGTTGCGCCGTGCGCAGGCATTCGGCCGCGCATCCGCCGTAGGCTCGGGCCAGGCCGCCGGCGCCGAGGTTGATGCCGCCATACCAGCGGGTAACCACCACCATCACCTGGTCGAATCCCTGCTGGTCGATGGCAGCCAGGATCGGTCGGCCGGCGGTTCCGCCCGGTTCGGCATCGTCGGATGAGCGGTAGTCCGCGCCTATTCGATACGCCCAGCAGTTGTGCGTGGCATCGGGCACGGAGACTTCGCGCAACCACGACATCGCTTCGGCGGCATTGCGCACGGCGCTGGCGTTGGCACGGAAGCGGCTCTTCTTCACTTCCAGCAGGAACGTCGCCGGCGCCGCCAGCGTGTCGAGGATCATTCGCGCAATAGCGGCGCGAGATCGGCAGGCACCACGTAGTTGGGATAGCGCTTGTGGAAGAGTTTGAGGCTGGCGCGTGCCTCTTCGGTGCGATTGGCAGCGAGCAATTGGCGAACCTGTGCAAGCCAGGCCGCGGGTTTCATCGGGCCGGTGGCAGTCGCTGACGGCGCGGCGAACCCAGAAACGTCGGCCGACTGTTCCCGCGCGCTGCCAGCCGCGTCGCGCGCAGCCAGGTTCGCATCGGCGGCCTTGCGTTGCCGCGCTTCGACCTTGCCGATCTGTTCAGCGGTGAGGATGGTGGTGGATTCGACCGATGCCACGTCGATTCCGGAAACCTTCGGCGCTGCCTCCGATCGCGCCGCAACGCCTTCGTCCAGGCCGTCATGCGGGAAGGACAAGGGTTCAGAGGCGCGTGCAGGCGCCGCCGGGGCGGGCCGGGGCGCTTCGGCCACGGCCTTCGCCATCGGTGCGCCACTGTCCTGGACGCGCGCGGGCGCCGGGGCGTTCGCCGGAGGCGGGCCGGGCATAGGCTGCGGGGCGTCACGCCTCGTTTCACCCAGTTCAACAACGACGGCGCTGTCGGATTCCTGCGCGACGGAAACCGGCGACGTCCGTTCGCCGTAGCCACGCGACGGATCGAGCATCTGCCAGCTGACGCCCAGTGCCAGCACCGCTGCGGCGGCCGCGCCAATGCCCCAGAGCCCGCCTGCCGAGGCGAACCAGCGAACATGCGGCTTGCGCGAACTGGCCGAGGCATTCGCGGCGGAACGCAGGATGCGCGCGTCGAGTTCCGGCGACGGTTCGCCGGCCGGCAACGCACGCAGGATTCGCGCGAGTTCGCGTTCCTGATCGTCGTGAGCTTCGGTGGGCGGTTTTGGCGCGGTCATGGCTTGAGTCTCAGGCGCAACTTGTCGATGGCGTAACGCAGCCGCGATTTGACGGTTTCGCGGCCCACTCCGGTGATCTGGCCGATCTGCTCGAGCGAGAGCTCCTGTTCCAGCCGTAGCAGGACGACCTCCCGCTGATCTGCGGGCAATTCCTCCAAAGCCAACTGCAGGCGGCGGCGTTCTTCGAAGGCGGACAGTTGCCGTTCCGGTGTTTCCTGGTCGGCCTCGCGGATAGTGCGCTCCTCGGCATCGGCCGGGGCCGGTGGGCGGTGCTGCAGCGCGCGCCAGTGGTCGGTGAGGCGATTGTGCGCGATCTGGAACAACCAGGTGCTGAACCGTGCATCGGGCTGGTAGCGCGCCCGGGCCGTGATGACCCGCTGCCAGACGTCCTGGTAAAGCTCTTCGGCCGTGCCGTGGTCACGGACCTGGTGCAGCATGAAGCGAAACAGCGGCCCGCGGTGCCGCGAGTACAAGGTTTCGAACGCGCTCGCCTCGCCGGCGCCGTAGGCCAGCATCAACTCTTCGTCCGTAAGCTCCGCCTGCATGAGACGGAGCGTACGAAGTTTTGCCGTCCCCGGATAGCCGCTTGGCATTCCCGGTCATTCGCTGACCGCAACCGGCGCGCCGTCGCCGGTCAGGCGGCGGGCGCGATCGACCAGGTCGAGGAACTCGGCGCGATAGCCCCAGGGGTCCTTGCCGCCCGTCTTGGCGGCGAGGTTGCGCACGCCGTCCCAGTTGAATGCGCCGACATTCTTGCCGCCGCGCAGCAAGTCTGCGTAGGCCGCGACGGCGGCCGACCAGCGCAGCCGATCGCTCGGTTGGGGGCGGATATCGGCCAGGCGCATCGGTGTCTCGATCAGCACGCTGCTGCTGTTGCCGGGCTTCTTGTAGCGCAGTCGCAGCAGCGCAATCTCGTCGCCCTTGGCGCTTGCCTCGGCACGCTTGCCGTAGCGAAGCGGATCCACGCTACCGGCGCCTGAACCGACCAGGGTGATTTCATACAGTGCGGTCACGTCGTGACCTGCACCAATTTCACCAGCGTCCACCTTGTCGTTGTTGAAATCCTCACGGCGCAGCGCGCGGTTTTCGTAACCGATAAGCCGATACTCGGCGACCACCGACGGATTGAATTCGACCTGGATCTTCACGTCCTGCGCGATGGTCAGCATGGTCGATGACAATTCCTCCACCAGCACCTTGCGGCCCTCGTTGAGCGAATCGATATAGGCATGGTTGCCGTCGCCGATATCGGCCAGTTGTTCGGCCATCGCGTCGTTGTAGTTGCCGGTGCCGAATCCCAGCGTGGTCAGGGCGATGCCCGACTTGCGCTGGTCGGCGACCATGGTTTCCAGCGCCTGCTGGTCCACGGTGCCGACATTGAAGTCGCCGTCGGTGGCCAGGATCACGCGATTGACGCCCTTGGCGAGGAAGGCGCTGCGCGCCATCGCGTAGGCCAGTTGCAGGCCTTCGCCACCATTGGTCGAACCGCCGGCGGACAGGCGATCCAGCGCGCCCAGGATCAGGTCCTGGCGGTCTCCGGGCGTGGGCGGCAGCACCAATCCGGCGCTGCCGGCGTACACCACGATGGACACGCGATCCTGCGGACGCATTTGCCGTGCTAGTTCCGCAAAGCTTCTCTTCAGCAGCGGCAACTTGTCCTCGTCCTGCATCGAACCCGAGGTGTCGATCAGGAAGACCAGGTTGGCTGCGGGGATTTCAGAGGGCGCGACGCGATAGCCCTGGATGCCGACTTGCAGCAATTGATGGCGCGGGTTCCATGGCGCCGGGGCGATTTCGGTGCTGACCTTGAACGGGACCGAGCGATCTGCAGGCATCGGATAGCCGTAGTCGAAGTAGTTGATCATCTCTTCGGCGCGAACGGAATCCGCGGGCGGACGTTGGCCGGCCAACAGCATGCGCCGCACATTGCTGTAGCTGCCGGTATCGACGTCGATCGAAAAAGTGCTGACCGGATTGTCGGACACAAGCTGGATTGGATTGTCGGCGTGTTCTTCGTAATTCTCGGTGTTGGCTGGCTGTGCGGGGATATTCGCCATCATGCCGTGGACGGTTGGAGGAGGCGGCGCGACGGGCCGGGCAATCATCGCGAGCGGTTCGGAGACGACACGGCTGCGTTCCTGTCGCTGCGCGCGCGCAGCGGCCGCTGAAACCTTGCCGAGCTGTTCGGCAGTCATTACCGTCGTGCTCTCGACCGAGACGACATCTATCGCGTTGACCGAACCCGCAGTCACGGCCTTCACCTCGTCGAGTTCGGCGCGGGGTTGCGGCTGCTGGCAACCGGCCAGCAGGGTCAGGGAAATGGCGAGGCAGAGCGGTGACAGGCGCATGGTCGACTCCGTTTGTTGGGTTCGGCAAGGTGAACGTGCCTGCCGGACAAACGGGGTTAATCCTGTGGACTAGCGCTTGCGGGTTACCTGGACTTCGATCTCTCCAACGGCGAGCCGGGCTTCCAGTACCTGGCCCGGGCTGACTTGCGAGGCGTCGCGAACGATCACGCCGGTAGCGGGGTCGCGGACGATCGAATAGCCGCGCGACAGGGTCGCGAACGGACTGAGCGAATGCAGCGCGCGCGCCAGGCCCTGCAGCTGGATGCCGCGCTGCTGCACGTCGCGCTGCGCGGCCGATTCAAGTCGCTGCCGGAGCAGGTCGGCGCGATGGCCCAATGCAGCGAGCCGCAGCCGCGGGTGTTGTTGTTCCAGGGCGCGGACACGATCGCGCAGCCGTTGCGCGCGGGATTCGAGGACCAGCGCCTGCACCGATTGCAGGCGGGCGAGCAGCAATGCGAGCCGGTGCTGGCCTCGTTCCAGGCGCAACTGCGGGCGCAACGCGCGCAGTCGCAACGAGGCCTGGTCGGCACGCTGCGCCAGGCCTTCTCGTAGCCGTTGCATGGCCGCATCCATTCGCCGCCGGGAGTGGGCAAGCGAAGCCAGCAACTCGAGACGATCGGGCACCATCAATTCCGCAGCAGCCGATGGCGTCGGCGCGCGCAGGTCGGCGGCAAAATCGGCCAGGCTGAAATCCACTTCATGGCCGACCGCGGAAACGATCGGAACGGGCGAGCCGGCAATGGCGCGCGCCAGTGCTTCGTCGTTGAACGACCACAAGTCTTCCAGCGAGCCGCCGCCACGCGTCAAGAGGATCGTGTCGTAGCGATGGCTGGCGATGGCGCGGGTGAGCATCGTGCGAATCTCGGCGGCGGCGCCATCGCCTTGCACGGGGACAGGCAGCACGTCCACGTCCATCATCGGGAAACGCCGGCCGAACACGCTGAGCACATCGCGCACCGCCGCACCGGTGGGCGAGGTGATCACCGCGAGGCGGCCGATGAAGCGCGGCAGGGCGCGCTTGCGTTCGGCGTTGAAAAGGCCTTCTGCCGCGAGCGCCTGCTTGATTGCCTCGAAGGCGATGCGCAGCGCACCTTCGCCGGCCTCTTCCATGTGTTCGAGCACCAACTGGTACTCACCACGTGCCTCGTACAATGTGACTCGTCCGCGCACGAGCACCAGCGCGCCATCGCGCGGCGCGAAGCGAAGGTACATGGCTTTCTGCTTGAACAGCGCGCAACGCACCTGCGCGCGGTCGTCCTTCAGCGTGAAGTACAGGTGTCCCGATGCCGGTCGCGAGAAGTTGCTGATCTCGCCCTGCACCCAGACCTGCGCGAAGCTGCCTTCCAGCAGGTCGCGAGCCAGCGCATTGAGTTGCGCTGGCTTCAGGATGGGACGTTCACGCACCAGTTCGGTCATCCGGCGATTCTACCCGCGATCGGGAGCGTGGCCGGTCGGCCTGGATCAGGGCGGACAGACGCCCGGGGTCACCAGCGGGATGGCGCTGCCTTTCCAGCCACCCGAACCGGTCAGGTCGCTCGCGACATAGCTGCAGTTCGCGATCGGCAGGTAGTCGGTGCCGGTGCTGGTGGTGATGTTGACGACGTCGTTGGCGTTGATGGCGGGCAGGTCGATCGTGGTGTATTCGGTCAGCGAGCCATCCGGCGTTGACGGCGATCCGGTGGAAGCCACGGCGAACGGACCGGCGACGGCGGCGCCGTTCACGTCAACGCTGCTGACCGTGTAGTTCTTGCAGATGGTCTGCTTGTTGAGCAGGTAATTGGTGTTGGTGCTGGTCCCCGTCAGTACCTTTACGCCCGACGGCCCCGTGCAGTTGAGCGAGCCGGACGTGCCCAGCACGGTTTGTGCGTAGTTGTAATTCTTCATGCGCATTGTTACCGGCACGCCGAACGCGACCGGGTTGGGCGTGACGACGATCGGGTTGGGCAGCGTGAAACCGCTGACGATGATGCCTGTCTGGTAGACATACGACGACGCGGGCGACGTGTCGATGACGGGACGCGCGCCGCTGCTGAGTGGATAGGTGCCCAGGATGGCAACCTTGTACGAAGCCGTGGTGCCGCCGCCGGATCCGCCGGCGATGACGAAGTTCTGGTGGTCGGTGACCGCGCTGCCTTCGTCCGGATCGATGGTCGCGGACAGGGCGGCAAGGGTCGAATTGGAGGGATGGATGCTCGCCGTCACGGCAGGCTGGTTCCCGGACGTCGCGCTGACCTGGATGCGCTGCACCAACCCGCGCACGGGACGGCTCGGATCAATGGTCACCGTTGATCCGTTCACCGTCGCGGTGCAACCCGCTGCGGGTCCGCCATCGGCGGCCGGCACGGTGCACTTGAGCAGGTTGTTGTAGACCAGCACGTCCTGGCCGCCCGCATCGGCAGGCTGCGCTGGGGTCCAGTTCGCAATTTCGGTCAGGTTGATGGACGTGAAGGGAACCAGGCGCAAGACCGCCGCCTCCTTTTTCGCCAGCGTACTGGCACATCCGCCGACGCCCGCGTCGATTGCGCACAAGGTCTTCGCCTGGACGATCGCGGCGATCACTTCCGGTTCCAGGTAATCAATGTACAAGCCGCGGTTGTGCAACCACTTCTGCACTCCGTCCTCGATGCTGATGGTGGCGGGTTCGTTGATCGATTTGCTCGGATAAGTGGCGGGAACCGGATCCTCCAGCGCTGCGACGACCGAACCCGACAAGGAGTTGTTGAGGGTCGTGGCACTGGTGGTGTTCACCAATCGCGCGTCAAGCAATTTCAGCGCGAACTCCTGGTAGTTGCTGGTTGCCTGCGTAGTCGGGATGTAAGGCGTCGTGCCGCCGTCATTCTTGGTTTCCAGCAAGTTCACCTGGTCGGTATAGGCATCGGCGGTGACGCGATACACGCCGTCCACGCGCACCAGGCGACAGGATTCCTCGTACACGCCGGAATTGCCCGAGCTGACCAGGTTGCCGCCCGAGTCATGGCGGTAATGCATGTGGTTGCTGCGCCGCGGGTCGAACTTGGGGCCGTTGTTGCTGACGTCCGCGCCTGCCACCTGGTCGTGGTGGTCGCGGCAGCAGGACGTGCAATGGGTGCTTTCGTTATCGGCCTGCGTCCAGCCTGCCGGTTGCGTGGTGATGGCGGGCTCCGGCGGCGTGTAGCGATAGGCGTTCCAGTAGCTGGGCCGATAGCCGACGACGCTGGTGTCGGCATTGGCGTAGCTGCAGGTGCAGCCCACCACGATCGTCTCGATCTTGGACTGGGCCGTAGCCGTGCCGCCGCTGATGGCGCCGTAGGTGAGGATGTTGTAGCGGGTTTCCGCGACGCGATAGTCGGCGCCCAGCAGGCGCGGCTGCGGATTGGTGGCCGCGGTGCTGGTGCCGTCCACGCTGCTGTCGCTGCTCAGCGCCAGCGGGATCACGCCATTGCTTACGCCGTTGGTCAGGGTCGGGTCGTTGATGATGACCTCGACCGTGCGCGGTATGACCGCCGAGCCGCTGCGCGAAATCAGTGCGCCGTCGCTGGGCGAAAGCGAAGCGATGGCATCCTCGAGCGCGACGGTTTGGGTGGCACCGGTCGTGTCCACCCAGGTGACGCGGACCTGGATGCGCTTGAATTCGTTGTCGTCCACGTAGCCGGTGGAGGTGTTGCCGTTGAACGGATTGGGTGTGTCGCCGGTGTCACTGCCGTAGGCGAGGAACATGCGGTCGGCCGTTGCAGGATTGCCATCCGGGTTCCGGTTGTAGGCGTAACGGGTAACCGTCCAGCCACGGGAATATTCCACGCCACCCACGTTGCCCGGCGTGTCGGTGCCGTCGGTCAGCGATTGGTAGGAACGCACGCCGCGAACGTCATTGAAGGTGCGCAGTTCCTCGAGTTTGTCCTTGGCCAGCGACAGCGCGACCGAATACGCCTTGGAATCGCTGGACGTGCGCACGATCGACATCTGCAGCGAGGCGAGCGCCAGCAGGCCCACCGACAACACAGCGGCCGCAACCAGCACCTCGATCAGGCTGAAACCAGCTTGCATCCGCAGGGGCGCGAATCGCTTCATCGGCTAGAATCCCTGCTGCTTGTCAAGCCAACTGCCGGGCACGCGGGCGAAGCGCGCCTTGGTCGGAAGCTTGTAGGGGTCGGTGTTCAGCGACGTGTCGTCGTAAACGATGACCGAGTTGCCGGTCATGGTGATGTCGCCTTCCACCACCAGCGAGCCGAAGATGGTCGCTCCCTGCATGTCCATGCGGTAACCCGACGATGCGTTCTCGATGCCGACGTTGTCCGAGTGCACGAACAGCATCCCGAACAGGATCGAATTCTTCAGGACAGCTTCGCCGAACACCACGATGATGACCGGCGCATTCTTCGACCCGACCGTCACGCCGTCGATCGAACAGTTGCCGGTGACGTAGTACAGCCCATAGGACGCCGGGCCGAACTGGTCGCTGGCGCAGTTGCCCTCGATCACTGTCGCACCCAGGTCGTTGCGCAGGGCATAGTCCGCGCAGTTCTGGCTGGGTGGCGAGCCCGGGCCGCAATTGGTCAGCGTCGTACCGTTGATGTCGTGGTCGGCAACCACGTAATTGACGCCGAAGATCCATTCGAACAAGGAATCATCCGATGCGGCCGAGGCGTTGGACAGCAGCGTGTTGGGCGCTGCGCCCACCAGCCGGTCCAGTGCGATGGGCGTGCTGAGTGGATTGGTCACGTCGGACGGTCCGGAGCCCGGAAAGAACTGGATGTCGGGCGGCCTGGGGCTGCCGACCGCACCGGCATTGTTGTCGCGGTCCAGCACATCGATGTTTTCGCGCTTGGTGCCGGCCGCTGAGCCGGAAAGCCAGAAATCGTCCTCCGATTTCGCCGAGGGACAGTGGCAGGGCGGCGAACTTCCGCTTTGTGGGCAGATTTCCTTGGCGCGCGCCAGCGTCGGTATCAATTCACCCTTCATGAAATCCTGGATGAAGCAAGTCGCGATGTTCGCCACGCCGCCACCCGTGCTGTTTTCCACCTGCACGTCGTTGGGCGACCAGAGCGAGCCGGGCAGGCCATAACCACCTGCATTGGGATTGGTGACGATGGTGATCGTGCCGCCGGTGCTGAGCAGGCCGCTGGCGATCAGCGGCACCGCTGAATTGGAATCGATGGCGCCCAGCGTCGCCCAGGTTTCCTTGATGGTGGCGCTGGATGATTCGCCAGGCAGCACGACGTTGGCGATCAGGCTGACCGCGATGCGGTTGCCCCTGACGGGATCCGCACGGCAGGCCGGGTTAGGCAGGCTGCTGTCGATACGGCAGAGCAGCGCGCGCACCGTCGTTTCGGTCGGGAAGGCGGCGGTCCCGCCAACACCGACGCCAGGCGTTTCGAGCTTTACCGCGTCAGGCATCAGCTGCTGGTAGGGGACGGTCATCTGTGCGGCGCCGTTGCTGCCGTCGAGGCCGTAGAAGTAGAGCTGCCCGCGGCGCCCGCCAGTGCCGGCACTGGTTGGATACTCGCTCGAGGCGCTGGCATCGCGCTCTGTCATGCACGGATGCGGCGTGCCGTCGCTCAGGTTGGGGATGTTCGGAAAGCCGGTGACGGTGGAGCAGAGCACCCACTTGCGTCCCGTGCTTGCGTTGGCCGCGAGCCAGCCACCGGTGGTGGCCGTGCCTGCCGTGCGCGAGATGATGTAGTCGCGATTGGCCTTGAGGTATTCGCCGGCCAGGTTGATGCTGTACTCGGCGGCTTGTTCAACCAGGCGAGATCGGTTCTCGTTGGTGCTGGTGCGTTGTTCGAAGAAAGCGACGTGCGTGGAGTACAACACCACGATCGTCAGGATGCCGAGGATCACAAGCGCAACCAACAGCGTGGCCAAGCCGCGCTGTCGCTTGAAGCGGATCGCTTTTGTCGGATGACGCATGATCAGTGGAAAGGTCTGTTCTCGTGCGCGGGTCAGGTCCCGGGGGCAGTATCGCACAGGGTTCCGGTGGTATCGGGCGTGCTGGATGCCGCAACCGGACGCAGGCATTCAGCCCGGACGCGAACGCTGCTCTGCATCTCGCGCGTGTATTCGTTGGCGCCGACCAGCACGCCGCTCATGGTGAGTTCCAGGTCACGAATCTTCGAACCGTGGCTGACTGCCGTCGGCGGATTCCACAATGAACTGTCGATGATCCGGAACCGGGTGATGTCCAGCTGCAGGGGATCGCTGAGCGGACACCAACCGGTTCCGGTGTTGCAACTTGCCGGATAGCTGGCGTAGTCCGGGCCGTCGGCATCGCAATCGATCGACGTTGCCGCGGCACTGGACTGGGCGACTTCCATCACGCCCACCAGCTTGCCGCTGACAGTGCGGGTCATGCGGCGGATGGCGCGCAATTCACCGCCCGCAACGTCGAGCCGACCCGGCCCGGTGCTCGTGCCATTGCCTGCCGTCTTGCTGTCGTAGGCGTAGATGACGCAACTGTTGTCAGCCTCTGCGCGTACGACCTTGATCGAGGAGAAGGGCGAGGTCGTGTTGTTGCTGGCGGTCAGCGCGATGTATTTCATCGCGTTTTCGTCGTAGCCGGCGCGGCGGAGCTCGCGGGTGACGAAGTCCATGTTGCTTCGCAGGTCCTGGTTGAAACGCGCGGATCGGACGAAGTCGGTATTGCTGTCCAGGCTGGAAAGCACGAAGGCGACCGCGGCGCCGGAGACGACCAGGCCAGGAACGACCGACACCATCAGTTCGATCAGGCCGAAGCCGCGTGCGGGCAGGGAAGGCATCATGCGCATGGGTTCAGTCCGCACAACGACGCTTGTCGTATTCGGGCAGGCGCGCCGTGGACGAGCTCGACTCGCAGAGCAGGCCGCGGCCGAGTTGGTCCACGTACAGGTTCAGCTTGTAGGCCATCTGGCCGGGCGGGCCCGCCAGGCTCAGCGTGCCCTTGTCGGTGGCTTCGGTCAGCGCAGTGCGCTTGGGCTCGATCACCACCGGCTTGATGGACAGCAGGCTCGTGGTGCCGCCCAGGCTGATGCCGGTGACTGTCACGTTGTTCCATTCCGACTGGTCGGCCGGATAGCGCATGACGTCGCAGACGTTGGTCGCCGGTGCCGCGCTCATGCAGTCACAGGTCGTTGCATCGGCTTCGTCGGTGGTCGTGGCGGCCCCGAGGCAGAAAGCGCCGTTGGATCCGGTGCGCACGCCCACCTTCACCAACTGGTTGCGCTTGACTGCCTCGAAGCGCGCCTCGTTCCAGAAGGCAAGCACCTGGTCGCCTGCACCGCGGATGGCCGCGCGCTGCTTCAGGCCGGCAAACGAGGGCACCGCCATGATGAAGAAGATGAACAGCACCGCGAGGGTGACCATCATCTCGATCAGCGTGAATCCGGTGCTGGGTTTGCGGCGCTGGGGCATGTGGACCTCTGGTAGGGCAGGCGTGGTTTTCGACGTGCTTTTTCCGATGGACCCATCTTATGGATCGCCGATCCGGCCGCTATTCGTACTTCTACCTAGGCCCGGCGCGGGACCCGGTTGGCCGCGCCGCCGCCGTCTCGCGTAAACTTGGGCCTGCGTCACGTAAACGGAGCGCTGCATGAGTCAAACCTACCGACTGCTCAGCGAAGGGATGCCGGGTCCCCGGGGCGTCGGCGCGCCCACGTTCCAGGCCGATGCGCGCAAGACCCGTCTGTGGGTCGCCGCCCTGCCACGGGCCAATGCGCTGGCTACGCAGCAAAGCCTGGACACGGCGCTGGACAGCCTGGCCGGGCAACGCCTGGACGGATCGCAGCGACTGTCGGTGCTGGAGGAACTCCGTTCGGCCATCGGCGAATCGATCGGCTTGCTCAAGCGCGAGTACGCAGGCAGCGCATTGCCGCTGGCCGCGTCGAAAGCGGCCGCGGCGCACCAGGTCGAAGCCTTCCATCTGGCGCTGGGCCACGGCTACCGGATGGCCGCCGTGGAAATATGCTCGCCCGCCGGAAACATCCCCATGCTTCGCGGCAATACGGTGGCGACGACGCTGGCGCGTTCAACCTGGCATTACGTGCAGGCACTCGCCGTTGCCTGGCGTGTCTATCGTGCGCCGCCCGCGGGTGCCTGGCAGGGTTTGCACCGCCTGCGCCACTTCGCCATCGAACATCGCCTCGATGCCCGCCAGGTGGACGACGTGCTGGCAGGCGGGCCGGTCGAGATTCGCACCCTTTACCTGCAGTCACTGCTGATGGCGATTACCCATCCGCTGGCATTCAGCCAGGTCGAGCAAGACCTCTTGTGGCAGTGCACGCGTGGCTTCGCCGGCAACTGCAATGTTTCGCGCACCCTTCCCGGCGACAATGCCCCCGTGGTTCCCGAAGACGCCGACCGTGGTCCGGGTCCCGCCGTGGTGGGCGAGCCGGCGACCCAGTGGCTGGACATGAAGGCGTTCTGCGTCGAGGTGGATGATGCGCTGGCGCGACAGGCAGACGGCCACGCCGAGCTGGTGGCGTCCGGCGGCAAGGGCATTCGCCTGTCGGTCGAGATGCTGGAGCGGCTGCGCAGGTCGTTCGGACTTTCCGCAGCACGCTCGCACAAGCGCCTGCCCGCAAGCCACGTGCTGCGCACCGTGTTCGGCCTGAGCAGCCTTCATTTCTACCTGGCCGGGCAGCGTGACTTCGATTCGTTCATGCGGCAGGCATCGCAGCAGATCGTGCACATCGTCGATCGCGCTTCCTGGGCGGGCGCGGCCACGGATGCCTCGCGCGTGCCGGTGCACGAGGCGACGGTGCTCGACCAGAGCCTGGGCGGCTATCGCATGGCCTGGGCCCACGCCAGCCAGATTCGGGCCCGCGTCGGCGAATTGGTCGGCCTGACCCTGGCCGATGCGGATGAATATCCGGAGTGGATGCTGGGCGTGATCCGTTGGCTTCGTTATGAGGCCGACGGCGGCTTGTCGGCGGGCATCGAACTTGTCAGTCGTCGCACCGCTGCGGTCGGACTTCGCGTGCATGGCAGCGATGGCTTCACGCAGGAACCAATACGCGCCCTCGAGATGCGTTCGCTGGTGGACGAGGAAGTTAATTTCCTCGCACCCAATACCCTGGACTGCGGCGCCACGCGCATCGAGGTCGTGCGAGACCTGGTGGCGGGCGCGGAGAACGAAGCTCGCGTCGAGGAGATCCTGGCGGGCGTGGACGTGCTGCTGAATGCCGGCGACTATGCCCTGCTTCGACCGCTGCGCAGCGACCTGGTGGCGGAAGCGGAAACCGAAGCCGGAGCCGTGCAGTGACGACAGCGGTGGCGCAGCCGCGTCGGGTCACGCGCGAAGTACTGATCGGCTCGGTGCGGGTAGGTGGCGGCAGGCCGGTGGTGGTCCAGTCGATGACCAACACCGACACGGCGGATGTGGCAAGCACCGTCAAGCAGGTCGCCGACCTGTGGCGCGCCGGTTCGGAGCTGGTCCGCGTCACCGTGAACAATCCGGAATCGGCAGCCGCCGTGCCGCGCATCGTCGAAAAGCTGGCGATGATGGGAATCAACGTGCCGATCGTCGGCGACTTCCATTACAACGGCCATCAGCTGCTTACCGCTGAACCCGCCTGTGCCGAGGCGCTGGCGAAGTACCGCATCAATCCCGGCAACGTCGGCTTCGGCAAGAAGCGCGACAGCCAGTTCGGCGCCATCATCGAACTCGCGATGCGCTATTCGAAGCCGGTGCGCATCGGCGTCAACTGGGGTTCGCTCGACCAGGCGCTGGCCGCGCGACTGATGGATGAAAACCACCTGCGCGACGAGCCCTGGGATGCGGGCAGGGTGCTTCGCGAGGCACTGGTGCGATCGGCCATCGACTCCGCCGCGCAGGCCGTGGACATGGGCCTGCCTGCCGATCGCATCGTGCTATCGGCGAAAGTCAGTGGCGTGCAGGAGCTGATCGCGGTCTATCGCGACCTGGCTGCGCGCAGCGATTTCCCCTTGCACCTGGGATTGACCGAAGCGGGCATGGGCAGCAAGGGCATCGTTGCATCGACGGCGGCATTGGCCGTGCTGATGCAGGAAGGCATCGGCGACACCATCCGGATTTCGCTGACGCCGGAACCGGGTGGTTCGCGCACCCAGGAAGTGATCGTCGCGCAGGAACTGCTGCAGACGCTTGGCCTGCGCGCGTTCACGCCCCTGGTGACGGCATGCCCAGGTTGCGGACGCACCACCTCGGAGTTCTTCCAGGAGCTGGCGCAAACCGTGCAGGAGCACGTGCGTGCCCGCATGCCGATGTGGAAGGTCAGCCATCCGGGTGCCGAGCACCTGACGTTGGCCGTAATGGGTTGCGTGGTGAACGGCCCTGGCGAATCACGCCATGCGAACATCGGGATATCCCTGCCGGGAACGGGCGAAGCACCGGCTGCGCCCGTGTTCATCGATGGCCAGAAATCAGTGACCTTGCGCGGTGACAATATCGCGCAGGAATTCGTCGCATTGATCGACGACTACGTGGATCGCAAGTACGCCCGCAGCGGTGACTAGGCAGGCGGCTGGAAGGCAGGCGCCTGGAAGGCAGGCGCCTGGCAAGCGTGTGCTGTCGCCGTTGGGCATGTTGGCGAGCGAACTGGGCTATGGCCTGGAATTCATCCGCAGGCATCCGTGGCGGCTATTGCTCCCGTTCATCGGCGTGCTGCTGCCCCTGTGGGCCTTTGCCGGGCTTGCCAGCGAGATGCGCGAAGACGGGTTCCTGTTCTTCGACATTCCGACGATGGTCTTCCTGCACCAGTGGGCCTCGCCGCGAATCGATGCGTTCTTCAGCGTGGTTTCGCAGATCGGCTACGTGTGGGGCGTGGTGCCGGCCAATGTGTTGATCCTGCTATGGCTGGTCGTGCGGCGACGGTATCGCGACGGATTGTTTTTCGGCCTGGCCGTGGTGGGCTCGCTCGCTTTAAACCTGGTGGCCAAGAATTATTTCGCGCGCGTGCGGCCGGAACTCTGGCTGTCGATAGCGCCGGAACACAGCTATAGCTTTCCCAGCGGCCACGCCATGGGCTCGGTGTCGCTGGGCGTGGCTGCAGCCTTGTTGTGCTGGCATTCGCGTTGGCGTTGGCCGGTGTTCGCTGCCGCGACTGCCTTCATCTTGCTGGTCGGCATGTCGCGGATCTACCTGGGCGTACACTATCCCTCGGACATCCTGGCCGGCTGGGCTGCAGCAATGGCATGGGTCGTAGCGATGTACCACCTGGTGGCGCGCGAAGCACCGAAACCCAAGCCGGCCACTGGCGCCGAAGAAGACCTGATCACCCGCCAGTAGTTCGCGGTCAGCGCTGCTGGGTTTCCGGATTGATGTCCGGGTCGGTCACCGCGCGTCGCGCCAACCTTGCTTCGCGATGCGCGATATACACGTTGGAACCGAAGATGATGGTGGCACCGGCAACGGTCCACCCGTCCACGGTTTCGCCGAACAGGAAATAGCCAAAGCCGCCGACCACCAGCACCTGCAGGAAGCTGATTGGCGTCAGCAGCGAGGCGTCGGCCAGGGTCAGGGCACGGGTCCAGCACATGTGCGCGGTGGTGCCGAGGAAGCCCGACAGCACGATCCACAGCCAGGTGATGCCAGTCGGCTGGGTCCAATAGAACAGCGCAGGCACCAAGGACAGAGGCACCCAGATCATCGTGGTGTAAATGACGATGGCATCTGCCTTTTCCGTGCGCGAAAGGAACTTGATGCTGATCGCGACGCTGGCGCTCATCACCGCCGCCAGCACCGCGACCAGGCTGGCGAAGTTGAAGCTGTCGGTGCCCGGGTGCATCAGCACCAGCACGCCGAGGAAACCAATGATGACGGCAGTCCAGCGCCGGGCGCGGACGACTTCGCCCAACACGAATACCGCGCCGATCGTGACGAAGATCGGCGTCGAGTAGGACAGGGCCACCGCCTGAGCCAGCGGCAGGTGCACGATCGCCCAGAAGCCGGCAAGCATGGAAACGATGCCGATGCAGCAGCGCAGGAAGTACAGCGGCAGCTTGTCGGTGCGCAGGATTCCCCAGCCGTGCCGGAACAGCAGCGGAAACGTGAAGACGAAACCGAACAGGTTTCGGAAGAAGGCAATTTCGAACGGATGCAGTTGCGATGACGCAAGCCGGATGCAGACTGCCATCGCGCCGAACAGCACCGTGCTGGCGACCATGAACATGACGGCCCGCGGCACGTTGTCCACCGGGCGAATGGTCGGAGTGACGGTCACCGCTGCCAGCGCGCCCCGATCAGTCGCGGTTCCGGCTCGAGGCCGACCCCGAACGTTTCCTGCACCGAATCGGCAACCCGGTGCGCGAGTGACAGCAGTTGCGCACCTGTCGCATTGCCGTGGTTTACCAGTACCAGCGCATGCTGCGCGGCGATGCCGGCATCACCTTCGCGGAAGCCCTTCCAGCCCGCTTTTTCGATCAACCAGGCGGCAGATACCTTGCGCAGTTCGGAACTTGTTGAGGGAAACACTGGCAACAGCGGATGCGTTTCCTTCAAGGCATCGGCCTGCGCGGCCGGCAACACCGGATTCTTGAAGAAGCTGCCGGCATTGCCCAGCAACGCCGGATTCGGCAGCTTGCGGGTGCGGATGCGGCTGATCGCCTCAGCCACATGCGAGGCGCGCGGTGTGTCCACGCCCATGGCCGCGAGTTCCTCGCGCACACCTGCGTAGTCGAGCTTGAGTTCGCGTTGGCGGGGCAGGCGGAACTCGACAGCCGTTATCACCCACTGGTCGAGGTCAGCCTTGAAGCGACTGTCCCGATAAGCGAACTCACAGTCGGCATGCGCCACGCGCTTGATCTGCCCGGTGCCACGGTCGAAGGCTTCGACCGTCTCGATGAACTCGCCGACTTCGACGCCATAGGCGCCGATGTTCTGGATCGGACTGGCGCCTACGGTGCCGGGAATGAGCGCGGTGTTTTCCAGTCCGCACAGGCCGCGGCCCAGCGTCCATGTCACCAGGTCGTTCCAGGACAGGCCAGCCTCCGCGCGCACCAGCGCATGCGACCCATCGTCTTCCACGATGTGGACCTTGGCCATCGTCAGGCAAACCACCACGCCCGGGAAATCCGCGGCGAACAACAGGTTGCTGCCTTCGCCCAACACCATCACCGGACCCTCGCGCAGCATGGCGAAGTCGAACAGTTCGGACAGCGCCTCGCTACGCGTGACGTCGGCCATCATCGCGGCGCGGGCGGCAACGTGGAAGGTATTGCGGCCGGCGAGGGAAACATTCTCGGCCAGCTGGTATCCGCTCACGCAACGCCCTCGCGCAAGCGGCGGATCGAGCTGACGCATTCGCCGATGAGTTCAGGGCCGCGATAGATCATGCCGGTATAGAACTGCACCATGCGCGCGCCGGCTGCCATCTTGCCGGCTGCATCGGCGCCGCTCAGGATGCCGCCCACGCCGATCAGCGGGATGCTGTCGTCCAGCCGCAGGCGCAGCTTGCGCAACACCGCCGTGGACCTTGCGTAAAGGGGTTGGCCTGACAGGCCGCCCGTTTCGCCAGCATGCGGATGGCCCTGGATCTCGCTGCGGTCAAGCGTGGTGTTGCCGATGATCACGCCGTCGATGCGCGCCGCGTTCAGCACGCTGGCCATGCCGTCGAGTTCTTCGTCGGTCAGGTCGGGCGACACCTTCAGCAGCATCGGCGTGCGGTGGCCGTGCACGCCGCCCAGTTCTTCCTGTGCCTCGCGCAATTCGCCGATGAAGCGTCGCAGCGTCTCTTCTTCCTGCAGGTCGCGCAGGCCGGTGGTATTCGGCGATGAAATATTGACCGTGATGTAGTCGGCCAGCGCGAACACGCGTTCCATGCAATGGATGTAGTCGTCGGACGCCTTTTCGTTTGGCGTGTCTTTATTCTTGCCGATGTTGATGCCCAGGATGCCGTTGCGCTTGGCCTTTTCGACATTGCGCACCAGTGCATCCACGCCCAGGTTGTTGAAGCCGAGCCGATTGATGACGGCCTGGTGCTCGGGCAGGCGGAACATGCGTGGCTTCGGGTTGCCCGGCTGCGGGCGCGGCGTGGTGGTGCCGATCTCGACGAAGCCGAAACCCAGCGACATCAAGGCATCGATGTGCTCGCCATTCTTGTCCAGGCCGGCTGCGCAGCCGACAGGGTTTGGGAAATCGACGCCGAATACGCGCGTCTTCAAGGCTGCCGGGCGCATCGCCAGCAAGGGATTCAGACCGCTGCGGTAGGCGGCCTCGATCGCGTGCAGCCCCAGGCCATGGGCCCGTTCCGCATCGATGCGAAACAGGAACTGCCGGGCGAGGGGATAGATGGCCATCGCTTATCCGAGTTGGCCGTTCATGCCCAGCCAACCCAACAACACCGCGAGCCCGCCGAAGAACAGGATGACCAGCATCAGGCCGATGAAACTGATCACCACCATCGCGTAGCCCAGCACGAGCCCGGCGACGGCAAGCCCATCACCTTCCATGGTGCCGGCGCTGCGCCGGATTTCGGCGCGGGCCATGTGGCCCGTCACGATGGCGACGATACTGGCGACCCAGGGCAGGATCGTCCAGCCCAGGATTCCCGAAACCAGGCTGACGATGGCGAGGTTGCTGGTGCGGATGGTGGTGTTCATCGCTGGCTCCCGTGTGGTCTGCGAGATTGCTTACAGGTCGAACTTGATTCCCTGCGCCAGGGGCAGCGCATCGGAGTAGTTGATCGTGTTGGTTTGGCGGCGCATGTAAACCTTCCACGCGTCGGAGCCCGATTCGCGGCCACCGCCGGTTTCCTTCTCGCCACCAAATGCGCCGCCAATCTCGGCGCCGGAGGTGCCGATGTTCACATTGGCGATGCCGCAGTCGGAGCCGGCAGCGCTCAGGAATTTCTCCGCCGAGCGCAGGTCGCGGGTGAAGATGGACGAAGACAGGCCCTGCGGGACGGCATTCTGCATGTCCAGCGCCTGGTCCAGGGTCTTGTACGGAATGACATACAGGATCGGCGCGAAGGTTTCGGTCTGCACGACTTCGTGGCTGTTGGGCACGCCGGTGATGATGGTTGGCAACACGAAGTTGCCCTTGCCCTCGATCGCCGAGCCGCCGGTCTGCACGGTGCCGCCCGCAGCCCGCGCCTTGTCGATGGCGGCAAGGAACTGCTGCACGGCCGCCTGGCTGTTCAACGGGCCCATCAGCGTGGTGGCCTGGGTCGGGTCGCCGATCTTGGTCTCGACCTGCTTGTAGGCCTTGACGAGGGTTTCGAGCACGCTGTCGAAGATGCTTTCCTGCACGAACACGCGGCGCGTGGTGGTACAACGCTGGCCGGCCGTGCCGACTGCGCCGAACACGATGGCCGGGATGGCCAGCTTCATGTCCGCGCTTTCTTCCACGATGATGGCGTTGTTGCCGCCGAGTTCCAGCAAGGATCGGCCAAGGCGCTGTGCGACGCGCTCGCCGACGATGCGGCCGACGTGGGTGGAGCCGGTGAAGCTGATCAACGGCACGCGCTTGTCGTCCACGAAGTTGGCGGCCAGTTCGGTGCCGGCGTCGTTGAACAGGAAGAAGATGTCCGGGAAACCACCGGCCTTGAGCGCCTCATTGCAGATGCGAAGCGAGGCGATGGCCGACAGCGGTGTCTTGGGCGAGGGCTTCCAGATGCAGATGTCGCCGCAGACGCCAGCCAGGAAGGCATTCCAGGCCCAGACCGCGACCGGGAAATTGAAGGCGCTGATGATGCCGACCACGCCCAGCGGTTGGTACTGCTCGTACATGCGGTGGCCCGGGCGCTCGGAATGCATGGTCAGGCCGTACAACTGGCGCGACAGGCCGACGGCGAAGTCGCCGATGTCGATCATTTCCTGTACTTCGCCATCGCCCTCGGGCTTGATCTTGCCCATCTCCAGCGCAACCAGCGAACCCAGTGCGTCCTTGTGCTTGCGCAGGGCATCGGAGCACAGGCGGATGGCTTCGCCGCGCTTCGGCGCGGGGGTGCTGCGCCAGACCTTGAAGGCGGCCTGCGCGCGTTCGAGGATGATCTCGTAGTCGGCTTCGCTGGACGCCTGCACGCGGGCCAGGATGTCACCGGTGCTCGGATTGATTGGCTCGATCACGCCGGCATCGCGGGTGGCGGACCACTCGCCGTGGCCGAGATAGGTGCCGGATTCATTGTCGGACAGGCCGAGGGCGGTAAGGACGGGGTGGGTCATGGCAGCTCCGGAAACGTGTGGTTGCGCCATTGCGCGCCGCACCCGCCGCCGGTGGCGGAGGGGCGGCGGATGCAGCAATGGCGAGTGGCGACCCCGGCGCGATTCGAACGCACGACCTGCTTCTTAGGAGGAAGCCGCTCTATCCAGCTGAGCTACGGGGCCAATGGCCAATTATCGCAAGAAACACCCCAGTGCGTATCATTGGCGCCCTGTCCCGATGGAGTTTTCCATGCAAATCACGATGTTCGCCCTTGCCCGCACCACTGCGACCCGCGCCATGCGCAACCTCGACGCGATCCTGGACAAGGCCCTGGCCTCGGCCGAAGCTCGCAAGATCGATCCGGCGGTATTGCTCGGTTCACGCCTGGCCCCGGACATGTTCCCGCTGATCCGCCAGGTGCAGATCGCCTGCGATTTCGGCAAGGGCCCGATGGCGCGCCTGGCCGGCATCGAAAATCCGAAGCACGAGGACACTGAAACCAGCATTCCGGAATTGAAGGCGCGCATCGCCAAGGTGCAGGCCTTCATCGACAGCATTCCCGAATCGGCGCTGGCGGGCTCCGAAGACCGCGACATCACCATACAGGCAGGCTCGCAGACCCTGGAATTCAAGGGCTTTGCCTACCTGGTCGGGTTTGCCATCCCCAACCTCAACTTCCATCTGTCCATGGCCTACGCGATCCTTCGCCACAACGGCGTGGAGATCGGCAAGCGGGACTACATCGGCCCGGCCTGAGGCCTGGTTCCCTTCGTCCGCATGTCCCCGATCCTCAATGTCGCCGCGTATCGCTTCGTGGCCATCGACGAACCCGACGCGGTGGCTGCGTGGCTGCGCGAGCTCGCCGAGGCGCGTGAGCTGAAGGGTTCGGTGCTGGTGGCAGCGGAGGGTATCAACCTGTTCCTGGCCGGGCAGGCTGAAGATGTGCATGGCCTGATGGACGACCTTGGGCGCGACCCCCGGTTTCAAGGGATTACGCCGAAATTCAGCCTCAGTGACTCGCGTCCGTTCCGGCGGCTGCGGGTCAAGGTAAAGCGCGAAATCATCAGCTTCGGTGGGCGTATCCGCGCCGCGGATGCAGCGCGGGCGCCTGCGGTGTCCCCCGCCACGCTGCGCGACTGGCTGCGCCAGGGGCACGACGACGTTGGGCGGGAACTCGTCCTGCTCGACACGCGCAACCAGCAGGAAGTTGCCTTCGGCAGTTTCAAGCAGGCAATTAAATTGCCGATTGACCGCTTCACGCAGCTGCCCGATGCGCTGGAATCGCACCGCGACGCGCTGAAGGGCAAGGCGGTCGTCAGCTTCTGTACCGGCGGCATCCGCTGCGAAAAGGCGGCGCCATGGATGGCCGAGGCCGGCTATGGCGACGTACTGCAGCTCGAAGGCGGCATCCTGGCCTATTTCGAGCAAGTGGGCGGGGAAGGCTACGAGGGCGGCTGTTTCGTCTTCGACGAGAGGGTGGTGCTCGACCCGGCGCTGCAGCCGATGCCCGCCGATAGCGCCACTTCAGCCTGATTCCCGCGCCTGCGGGCCTCGGCCGACCCGGCCGGTGTGGGATACTGCGTCATTGTTTATCGTGAGCCGTCTGATGAGTGAAGCTTGCATGCGGGCGCGTTGTCGCGCTTCGTGGTCAACGTCCCGGGGCCGTTGCTGATGTGCCCGAGCCAGGTTCCTGAAGGTTCCACCCGTGGCTGGATCGTGCCGATTGGTGGTGGCGAGGAAAAGGAAAACAATCCGCAGATCCTGCAGCGCTTCGTCGAGCTTTGCGGCGGCCGCGATGCCGACATCGTGGTGTTGCCGACGGCCAGCCGCCTGGCCGACACCGGCGCCCGCTACGAAAAGATTTTTTCCGGCCTCGGTGCCGGGCGCGTTGCCAGCGTGGACTTCGACTCGCGCGCCGAATGCGAAAACCCCGAAAGCCTGCGCCGTATCGGCGAGGCGACCGGCATCTTCTTCACCGGCGGCAACCAGCTCAGCCTGTCCACCATCCTGGGCGGTACGCCCGTGGCCAAGCTGGTGCGGACCCGCAACGCCGAGGGCGTGCACGTGGCCGGCACCAGCGCGGGTGCGAGTTTCATCAGCGAACACATGATCGCCTTCGGCGAAGAGGGCGCATCGCCTATCGCCGGCAGCGTGCGACTCGCGCCGGGCCTGGGCCTGACCAACCGCGTCATCATCGACCAGCATTTCCGCCAGCGTGACCGCATCGGCCGCCTGCTGACGGCCATGGCTTACAACCCGTTCGCGGTCGGCATCGGCCTGGACGAGGACACGGCCGCCTTCATCAGTCCCGGCAATGTCATCGAGGTCGAGGGCAGCGGCGGCGTTACGCTGATTGACGCCAGCGGCATCGAGTTTTCGTCCATGGACCTGGTCGCCGAAGGCCAGCCGGTGTGTATGCTCGGAATCAAGCTGCACCTGCTGGTGGCTGGCACGAATTTCGACCTGCACACGCGGGATGCAAGCGCGGGCAAACTGGCGCGACCCAAAATCTGATTGACTGATCGCGCCACCCGTGGCGCAAACCGCAGCAAGCGAGGGAAACAAAGATGCGCATCCTGGACCGTTCCGTTTACGTAGGCCCCTCCCTTTACGCGCACTTCCCGGTCATCCGGCTTGAACTAGACCTGGGCGAGCTCGAGAACTGGCCCTCGGCCAAGCTCGGCGATGCCTTCATCGATGGCTTGCTGCAAGCGCTGCCAGGGCTGGCCGAACACGGTTGTTCCTACGGCGAGCCGGGTGGTTTCGTGCGCAGGCTGCGGGAGGATGAAGGCACCTGGCTGGGCCACGTGCTGGAACACGTCGCGATCGAATTGCAGAACGTGGCGGGTGAACAGGTGACCTTTGGCAAGACCCGCGGCGCCGGCAAGCCGGGTGTCTACACGGTCGTGTATGAATACGCACAGCGCGAAGAGGGCATCGAGGCAGGCGAGCTTGCGATGCGCCTGCTGACCTCCCTGTTGCCGAAGGAGTTGCAGACCAACGGCCTCCTTCCCGCCGACTGGGACTGGCCGACCGCGCGCGACGAATTCATCCGCTACGCGCAACGCCGCGCGCTGGGCCCGTCCACCGCCTCGCTGGTGCACGCGGCTGAAGAACGCAACATTCCCTGGCTGCGACTGAACTCGCAGTCACTGGTGCAGCTCGGTTATGGCAAGTACCAGCAGCGCATCCAGGCGACGATTACCGGCAAGACTTCGCATATCGCGGTGGAACTGGCCAGCGACAAGGAAGAGACCAACAAGATCCTCGCCTCGCTGGGCCTGCCCGTGCCGCGCCAGGAACTGGTGCAAACGGAGGACCAGGCCAAGCGCTCCGCGCGCCGCATCGGCTATCCGGTCGTCACCAAGCCCTACAACGGCAACCACGGTCGTGGCATCTCGATCCGCCTGACCAACGACGATGAAGTGGTTGCCGGTTTCCGCGCCGCCCGTGAACATTCGCGATCCGTGATCGTCGAGACCTTCGTTACCGGCGACGACCATCGCCTGCTGGTGGTGAATGGCGAATTGGTTGCCGCCACGCGGCGTACGCCCGGCCACGTCGTCGGTGACGGCGTGCACACGGTCGCGCAGCTGGTTGAAGTAGTGAACCAGGATCCACGCCGCGGCGTCGGCCACGAAAAAGTGCTGACCCGCCTCGAACTCGATGCCCAGGCTGAAATGATGTTGGGCCGCGTCGGCTACGACCGCGATTCCGTGCCGAAACCCGATGAGGTCGTGTACCTGCGATCCACTGCGAATCTTTCCACGGGCGGCACCGCGACCGACGTCACCGACATCATCCATCCAGACAACCGCGACATGGCCGTGCGCGCGATCAAGGCGATCGGGCTGGACGTGGGCGGCGTCGACTTCCTCAGCGACAATATCGCCGAAAGCTACCAGACCCACGGCGGCGGCATCTGCGAGGTGAATGCCGCGCCCGGCTTCCGCATGCACGTGGCGCCCAGCGAAGGCACGCCACGCGACGTGGCCGGCCCGGTGATCGACATGCTGTTTCCGCCAGGCTCGCCGGCGCGCGTACCGATCGCCGCGGTCACCGGCACCAATGGCAAGACGACGACCGCGCGCATGCTCGCGCATATCACCAAGATGGCGGGCTTCACGCCCGGCCTGACCACCACCGATGGCGTCTATATCGACGGCCAGCGCACGGTGGAAGGCGACATGACCGGCCCGATGGCCACGCGCATGGTGCTGGCCGACCCGCAGATCGACATGGCGATCCTGGAAACCGCACGCGGCGGCTTGTTGCGCGCCGGCATGGGCGTGCCCTTCGTCAACGTGGGCGCGGTGCTGAACATCGCCGCCGACCACCTGGGCATGAAGGGCATCGACACGCTGGAGCAATTGGCGGAAGTGAAGCGGATTATCGTCGAGGTCGCGCGCGATTGCGCAGTGCTCAACGCCGATGACCCGCTGGTGCTGAAGATGGCGGCCTACACCGACGCCAAGACCATTTGCTACGTCACCATGAATCCGCAGCACGCGCTGGTGCGCGAGCACATCCGAGCCGGCGGCCGCGCTTGCGCGCTGGAAGCGGGCATCAACGGCCAGATGATCACGCTGTACGACAAGGGCAGCCATATCCCGCTGCTGTGGACGCACCTGGTGCCGGCGACGCTGGAGGGCCGTGCCCTGCACAACGTGCAGAACGCGATGTTCGCCACCGCGATGGCATTCTCGATGGGCATCAAGCTCGATGCCATCCGCCAGGGCCTGCGTACCTTCGGCAGCACCTTCTTCCAGGCCCCGGGCCGCATGAACGTGTTCGACGAGCATCCCTTCAAGGTGATCTTCGACTACGGCCACAATGCGCACGCGGTGGGCGTGATGGCCGACCTCGCGCAGCGGCTGGACGTGCAGGGCCGCCGCATCATCGTGATGGCGGGCCCAGGCGATCGCCGTGACGAGGACATCCGCGCGATCGCCGAGGCCGTGGCCGGCCGCTTCGATCATTACATCTGTCGCCGCGACGACGGCCTGCGCGGCCGCGATGGCGACGAAGTGCCGCTGATCCTGGCGCGCACGCTGAAGGCGCAAGGCGTGGACGATGCCAACATCAGCATCATCCCCGACGAGCAGGAAGCCATCGATGCCGCCTTGCGCATGGGCCAGCCCGGCGACCTGGTGCTGATTTTTGCGGATGCATTGACGCGATCCTGGAAGCAGGTGATCAAGTTCCGCGCCGAGGGCGCTGCGCCGCTTCGCAAGGCTGAAGCGACCGTGCCGGCGACGGTGATGAGTGCGGATGAGCCGGTGACCGAAATCGAAGGCCTGGTGCGCGATGAACGCGGCGTGCGCCTGGGTCGCGAGGAGGACGACTGAGCGAGTCCGCGCCCGGCTATTTCGACAGCTCCAGGCGCCTGACCGGACCCAACCTGTATTTCCACGACTGCGCGGCGATAGCCGACGTACTCGCGGCCGACGACGCACAAGTCGCCGATTGGGAATCGCGGGTGCGTCGCATGGTGGCAGCGCTGGAGTGGCCGGAACCTGCGATTTCGATCGACCGCCATGCCGGCGGGGCCTCGCTGGCGTTCACCGCGCCACTCGACCAGTTGTTGTCGGCTACCGAAGTCAACGAGTGGGCCTGGCAAGGTGCGGCCGTGGCGGTGCAGGCATTGCCGCTGCCACAGGCGCCGGGCTATCCCACCACCTGGGATTTTGATTCGGCATTGGAAACGATTCGTTGCTTCGCCGCGGCGGAATCCAACCAGAAAGCAATGATGTTGCTGGCGATTGCCTCGCAACACGGTCTGCCTGCCTTCTACGACGATGATTCCATTTCCGTTGGCGCGGGGCAGGGTAGTCGCACCTGGCCGCTCACCGAATTGCCAGCGAACCTGGCCGATGTCGACTGGACCGGGCTGCACGATATTCCAACGGTGCTCGTCACCGGATCCAACGGGAAGACCACCACAGTGCGCCTGTTGGCGGCGATGTTCGGTGCGGCCGGAAAACCTGCCGGCTTCAATTGCACCGATGGCGTCTTCATCGACGGCGAACAGGTGGAGACCGGTGACTTTTCCGGCCCGTCCGGCGCGCGCCAGGTATTGCGCGACACGCGCGTGCAGGCGGCGGTCCTTGAAACCGCGCGCGGCGGCATCCTGCGCCGCGGCCTGGCGGTGAACCACGCCAACGCCGGCATCGTCACCAATATCAGTCCTGATCATTTCGGCGAGTACGGCGTGCATGACCTCGCGCGCCTGGCCGATGCCAAGCTCGTGCTCGCACGCGCCATCGGCGCCGATGGCGTGCTGGTGCTGAATGCCGACGACGCCTTGCTGGTGGAGAAATCCGCCAACCTGGCCTGTCCGCTGGCCTGGTTCTCGCTGGACCATATGAATCCCCGCTTGCAGATGGTTCGCGCGGCGGGCGGCATGAGCTGCGGTGTCGCGGACGGTGAGCTCCTGCTGCATGTGGACGGATTGGCCCACCGCCTTGGAGCCGTTGCACGGATGCCGCTGACCATCGCAGGTTCCGCGCGCTACAACATCGCCAATCTCGCCGGCGCCGCCCTCGTCGCCGCCGCACTGGGCATCGCGGCGGATGTCATCGCGAGGGTTCTGTCCGAGTTCGGCAGCCATCGCCTGGACAACCCCGGTCGGCTGGAACGCTGGCAGATCGGCGGCGCGGACGTGCTGCTCGATTACGCGCACAACCCGGACGGCCTGCGCGGACTGCTGGCCGTTGCCGAAGAAATCCGCACCCGCTCTGGCGGCCGCCTGGGACTGCTGCTCGGCCAGGCCGGCAATCGCGACGACAAGGCCATTCGCGAATTGGCGTGCACGGCCGCGGCAGCCAGGCCGGAGTGGGTTGTGCTGAAGGACATGGCTGGCTACATGCGCGGCAGGGACAGCGGCGCCGTGCCGGCCGTGCTGCGTGACGAATTGCTGCGCCAAGGCGTGGCCGAAGCCAGCGTGCATACCATCCTGGTCGAGGTCGATGCCGCCGTGGCGCTGCTGGAATGGGCGCGTCCTGGCGACGTGCTCGTGTTGCCCGTGCACAACCTGGACGCACGAGCCGAGCTCGTGTCGTTGCTCGATGCCAGGAGCGCCTTGGCGTCCTGATCGTGCTGGCAGCGTCGCGCGGTGGGCGGTGCTATCGTTTCTGCACTTCCGCCCTGGCCACCACCATGTTCCGACCGACGATGCTCGCCTTCCTCGTAGCCGGACTGCTGTCCGGCTGTTCCACATCGCCCGCGCCCATCGAGCTTGCTGCGCCGGCCCCGGCTCCGGTCTCGATCGCCCGGCTCGAAGCCGATATCACTCGCGGCTATTTTTCGCTGCTTCCGGAAATGGCGACCTACTACGGGGTTCCCGATGCGATTGCGGGAGGCGGCCTCCACGGCCGGCTGACGAAGCGAGGCGTGTCCGACGAGGTGAACAAGCGCGAAGCCCTGCGGATACTGCTGTCGCGACTCGGTGCCTTCGATGTCGCTTCCGCCAGCGACCGTGACCAGAACCTGCATGCCCTGCTCACGACCCAGCTACGCAGCGCCCTGGCTCCGGCGAACGTGGTCGAATACGGCGTGGCCTTGAGTGACTGGGGCATGTGGTACGTGCCCTATCCGGTTACCCAGCTGTCAGGTCCGCAGGACGCGGTGCCGAAACTGCTGGAAAGCCAGCACACGGTTCGCAGCGCGGCCGACGCCGAGAATTATCTTTCCAGGCTGGCCGCCTATGGCGCGACCGTGGACGACGCGATCGGCAAGATCGAACACGATCGGAAGCTCGGCGTGGTTCCGCCGGATTTCATCATAGGCAAAGCCCTGGCCACCCTGCGTGGCCACGACACGCCGGACGCGGCCGGGCACCCGCTGGTGTCTTCCTTCCGCGAGAAGCTCCGCGGCGCCGACATCGCAACATCCGATGCACTGGTCCAGCGCGCGCGTGTGCTGGTAGCCGATGTCGTGCTGCCGGCCAACAGGCGACTGGCCGCGAAATTGGAAACGCTGCGCGCCGAGGCCGTGCACGACGCCGGCATCTGGCGTTTGCCGAAGGGGCCTGAGCTTTACCAGGCGATGATCCTGCACATGACCGACACCACGATGTCGCCGCAGCAGATCCATGACCTTGGCCTGGCGGAGGTCGCGCGGATCACGTCGGAAATGGATGCGTTGCTCAAGGCGCAAGGGCATGCCAGCGGCAGCGTGGGCGACCGGATGACGGCACTGAGCAAGCAGTCGCGATTCGCCTATTCCAACGATGCAGCCGGGAAGCAGCGGCTGCTCCACGACCTCAATGGGCATTTGGCGGAAATCGCCCCGCTGTTGCCCCGATGGTTTGGCAAGCTTCCCGCCCAGCAGGTGGAAGTGCGGGCGATTCCGCCGCAAGCCGAGAAGAGTTCCAGCGGCGGCTACTACGACGCCCCCGCGCTTGACGGTTCACGGCCCGGCATCTACTGGATCAACCTGCGCGACACGGCGATCTGGCCGTCCTACAAGCTCAAGACGCTCACCTACCACGAAGGCAATCCGGGCCATCACCTGCAGACTGCCATCGGCATGGGCCTGGATGCACCGATCATCGCCAGCGCGCTGTACTCGAATGCCTTCGGCGAGGGATGGGGGTTGTACTCGGAGTCGCTTGCCCACGAGATGGGCCTGTACCGGAATGATCCGTACGGCGACCTCGGCCGACTGCAGGATGAATTGCATCGCGCGGTACGCCTGGTCGTGGACACCGGCATGCATGGACTGCGCTGGAGCCGGGAACAGGCGATCAGCTATGTCGTCGACACCGAAGGCGGGCATCCAGCCGAGGCCGAAGCGGAGGTCGAGCGTTATGCGGTGTGGCCCGGGCAGGCGCTCGGCTACAAGGTCGGCATGCTGGAGATCCAGCGCCTGCGCGCAGTTGCTGAAAAAGCGCTGGGCGAGCGCTTCGACGTCCGCGGTTTCCACGACGAAGTGCTGAAGGATGGTGGCGTGCCGCTGCAGGTCCTGCAGGTAAAGGTGCAGCGCTGGGTCGATCGCCAGCAGGAGTCCGCTTCGCGCTGAATCAGCCGACCGGCTTGAACATCGTGATATTGGTGGATTCGTAGCCGAGTGATTCGTACAAGGCGCGCGCGCCGGTGTTGTGGCCGAATACGTGCAGGGCGATTCCCGACAGCCCCATTTCCCGTACCTTGTCCTCCAACGCACGGAATGCACGCTTGGCGTGGCCCTGGCGTTGGAACTGCGGCTGGATGACGATTTCGTACACGTAGGCGATTCGGTCGGCGGCGCGCTGGCGGATCGCGAACCAGAGCACGCCCAGCAAGGGCCCATCCGCTGTCTCGCGCAGTCCGAACAAATGGTTGCCCGGCGTATCGAGTCCGTTCGGCAGGAGCAAGTCGAAGGCCTCGCGCGCCAGCCGCATCGCGTCGGCTTCGGCCCATTCGCCGGACCTGACCTTCTCGTGGGCATACATGGGGATGGACGTCGACTTGTAATCCATGAACTCCGCCGGCGTCAGCGGTACCAGCAAGGTCACGTCCGGCCGCCGATCGGTTCATTTTCAATGCGCCGGTCCGGCACCTTCAGCTCCAGCGCCATGATGGTGATCAGGATGGCGATGACGCCATCGCTGAAGGCTTCCATGCGCGTCTTGCCGATGGCGGCGGTCATTCGATCTTCCCAGACAAGCGTTTGCCTATGTTGGAAGTCTCGCCAGACCGGGTCAAGTGGAAGGCTATCGGTGTCAGCCCAGGTTTGCGCGACTCCAATGCGCAAGTTGTTCCAGGGTCACGACCATCCCGCCGCAGACGATGGCGACCACACTGCGAAGTCCGGCGAGCGCCGGGTGGTCTGCGTACAGCGGCGCCAGCGCTGCGCCGCAAGCGGGTTCCACCACCTGTCCATGGTCTTCGGCAAGCCTTACACAGGCTTGGGTCGCTTCCTCGTCGCTGACAGTGAGCGGAGTAACCTTTCGCCCGGCGCAGGCCGCCACCAGCGACGGGGCGATCCGCTTCACGCACAGGCTGCTGGCGACTGAATTCGGCCGTTCCAGTTCGACCACGCGCCCCAACTGCAAGCTTGGCCCCAGCGACGATGCGCGCTCGGGTTCGACGGCGAACACGCGCGTGTCGCGCCATCCCACGCTGGCCAGTCCTTCCAGCACGCCCAGCAGCAGGCCACCGCCGCCCACCGCGAGCAGGATCGCATCGGGCGCGCGTTCGCATTGCACGGCGAGTTCATCGACCAGCGAGGCGTGGCCCTGCCAGAGCATCGGGTGGTCGAAGGGAGGGATGAAGGCGCAGCCCGGCGAGCGGGCGAGTTCCATGGCCGCGGCATTGGCATGGTCCCAGACGTCGCCGACGACATTGACGCGGGCGCCGAGCGAGGCGATCCGCCGGCGAACGTGTTCGGGCGTGTTGCCGGGCACGAAAACGGTCACGGGTACGCCCAGCGCGCGACCGGCCCAGGCGACGGCATAACCTGCGTTTCCGGCGGAGGAACAGACAAAGTGCCTGACACCGCGATCGGCATGGTGCTGGCAGAGTTTGCCGATGCCCCGCAATTTGAAGGATCGGGCGGGTTGCAGGTTGTCGAGCTTCAGCCCGACCCTGCGCCCGTTGATTTCGGCGCCAAGCAGCGGCGTAACGATGTGCAGCGGTGCAACGTCACGCGAATTCCCGGCGCGACGGCCGCTGGCTTGCAGATGGAATGCAGCGTGGTCGGTTTCAGCGAAGTCGTGCGTGGCCTGGTGTTCGAAGGACGGAGTCATGGGTTTGCTCGCAAGTCGGTGTGCGCAGGGCGCGGAGGATGCGTGACGACGACTCGCTGCTAATTCGCTGGTTCATGGTGGTGCTCCTTGTGATGTGTAGACGATGTTTGGGGATCAAAGCCAGGTAGCCTGGAAGCCTGGTGGCGGTGGTGGTTCGGGCGGCGGGGGGACGACCTTCACCAAGCGCACCTCCACCAGGCGTTCCAATTGGCGGCACAGGACCAGCGGGTCGCGTTCACCGGCCAATCGCAGGCGCACGACATAACTTTCCTCATCGGGTTTGTCGGCGGCGAGGTTCAACAACGCGAATCCGCGCCGCTCGATGGTGCCCAGCAAGCGCAGCAAGGCGCCCTCGCTGTGGTCGAGCTCGATGTGGAAGTCAACGCTCACGCGGCACAGCCCATCATTTGCCCATTCGACTTGCCGGGCGGCACCAACGGCCAGACATTGGCGCGCGGGTCGATCTTCACGTGGCAAAAGAGCGGGCCGTCTTCCTCCAGCAGTCGCTCGATGGCGGCCGGCACCTGGTCGGCGCGTTCCACGGTGAAAGCCGGGATGCCGAACGCGCGGGCCAGCACGGCGAAGTCGGGATTGTCGGAAAGATCGACCTCGCTGTAGCGCTCGGCGAAGAACAATTCCTGCCACTGCCGGACCATGCCCAGGCAGGAGTTGTCGAGCAGCACGATCTTGACCGGGATGCCGTAGCGCTTGAGCGTGGCCAATTCCTGGATGTTCATCATGATCGAGCCATCGCCACTGACGCAGACCACGCAGGCGTCAGGACGCGCCAGTTGCGCGCCGATGGCGGCGGGCAGGCCGAAGCCCATCGTGCCGAGGCCGCCACTGGAAAGATGCGCGGCGGCGCGCGGCACGCGCCAGTGCTGCGCCACCCACATCTGGTGTTGGCCGACGTCGCTGGCGACGATCAGGCGGTTGCCGCCGGCCTCGGACAGTTGTTTCAGCAACGCGGGCGCGAACACGCCTTCTCCCGGCGCGTCATAACGCTCCGCATGTTTCGACTTCAACTCGCGACAGCGCTGCAACCACGGCGAGATTTGCAGCGGTTGCGCCAAAGCCGGCAATTGTTCGCCCAGCTTTCCACGCAGGCCGACATCGGCCTTGCGCAGCTTGCCGATTTCCGCAGCGTCGATGTCCATGTGCAACACCCGTGCGCCGGGCGCAAAGGTGTCGAGCTTTCCGGTGGCGCGATCATCGAAGCGCGCGCCTGCCACGATCAGCAGGTCGCATTCCTGCACGGCATGATTCGCCGCAGGATTGCCGTGCATGCCCAGCATGCCGAGGTTGAAGGGCGCATCCGGATCGACCGAGCCCAGTCCCTTCAGCGTGTACACGGCAGGCAGGCCGGTCGAGCGCATCAGCGAGCGTAGCGGGCCTTCGGCATTGGCCATGCCGACGCCGCCGCCGACGTACAGCAACGGGCGTTTTGCAGTGGCCAACAACGCGCGCGCACGCATCAGGCCCTCTGATTCACCGCGTCGATCGGTGCCGTGCTTGAAGCGCGGCGCGCGCGCCTGGGCACTCGCCAACGCGACATCCTTCGGCAGGTCGATCAGCACCGGACCCGGGCGGCCGGAGCGGGCGATGGCGAAGGCCTCGCGCACGGTCGCATAGACGTCCTCGGCGCGACGCACGATATAGCTGTGCTTCACGACCGGCAGGCTCATGCCGAACACGTCCACTTCCTGGAATGCATCGGTGCCCATCACCATCGTCTGCACCTGGCCGGTGATGGCGACCATCGGCACGGAATCGAGGAAGGCATTGGCGATGCCGGTCAGCAGGTTGGTGGCGCCCGGGCCCGACGTGGCGAGGCAGACGCCGACTTTTCCGGAGGCGCGCGCGTAGCCGTCGGCCGCCAGCGCGGCGCCTTGTTCATGGCGCACCAGGATGTGCCTGATGGAACTGTCCACGAGTGCGTCGTAGACAGGCATCACCGCGCCGCCGGGATAACCGAACATCACCTCGCAGCCTTCTTCCTCCAGCGCTTGCAGCAGCCACTGCGCGCCGGTGCAGACCCGGGTGGATAATTGTCGTGATCCGTCCATGTCGTCATGCTCCCGCGGGATTCAACCAGGGCATTCGCGCGCGCAGCGCAAGGCCTACCTGTTCGATCGGGTGGGCGAGGTCGCGTTGTTTCATGGCGTTGTAGTTGCCGTTGCCGGCTTCGTATTCGGCCACCCATTCCTTGGCGAATCGGCCGTCGCGGATTTCGGCCAGCACTTCGCGCATGCGGGTGCGGGTTTCGTCGTTGATCACGCGCGGGCCGCGGGTCAGGTCGCCGTACTGGGCGGTTTCGGAAACGAACTGGTGCATCTTGGCCAGGCCGCCTTCGTGCAGCAGGTCCACGATCAGCTTCAGTTCGTGCAGGCACTCGTAGTAGGCGACCTCGGGCTTGTAGCCGGCTTCCACCAGCGTCTCGAAGCCTTGCAGGACGAGTTCAGTGGCGCCGCCGCAAAGCACAGCTTGTTCACCGAACAGGTCGGTTTCCGTCTCCTCGGCAAAGTGGGTTTCGATAAGCATCGCGCGCGCGCCGCCGATGCCGGCCGCGTAGGCCAGCACTTTTTCGCGGGCATGGCCACTGGCGTCCTGTTCGATGGCGAACAGGCAAGGCACGCCGTGGCCTTTTTCATATTCGCGACGCACCAGCGCGCCCGGGCCCTTGGGGGCGACCAGGATCACGTCGATGTCCGCGCGCGGCTTGATCTGTCCGAAATGCACGTTGAACCCATGGGCGAACAACAGCGCGGCGTTGGGCTTGATATTTGGCGCGATGGCTTCGGCATAAAGCGCGGGCTGCACCATGTCGGGCGTCAGCACGGCGACGAGATCGGCACCCTTCACAGCGTCTGCGGGTTCGGCGACGCGAAGCCCGTCGGCTTGCGCCTGGGTCCAGCCCTTGCCGCCTGCGCGCACGCCGACCACGACATCGAGACCCGATTCGTGGAGGTTGAGCGCATGGGCGCGTCCCTGGCTGCCATAACCCAGGATGGCGATCTTCGATTGCTTCAGCGCGTCGGTGGTGGCGATGGTGGTGGTCATGCGGTTTCTCCGGAACGGGATGGGATATGAAGTGATTCGTCGGTGACGGCGCCTCGGGCTGCCGAACCGACCAGTCGGGCGTACTTGGCGAGCGCGCCGCGGGTTACCTTGGGTTCCGGTACGCGCCAAAGCGCGCGGCGGGAATCGAGGTCGGCGTCGGTTTCGAGACGCCGCGAATCGGCGTCGATGCGTACGAGGTCGCCCTCGCGCAGCAAGGCAATCGGTCCGCCGCGCGCGGCTTCGGGGGCGATGTGCCCGACCATGAAGCCGTGGGTCGCGCCGCTGAAACGACCGTCGGTGATCAGGGCGACATCGTTGCCCAAGCCGCGTCCCACCAGCGCAGCGGTCACGGCGAGCATCTCGCGCATGCCGGGACCGCCTGCGGGACCTTCATTTCGGATGACGAGCACGTCGCCCGGCTTGATGCCGTCGGATTGAACTGCGGCGAACGCTTCTTCCTCGCTTTCGAACACGCGCGCCGGCCCTTCGTGATGCAGGCGGCCGTGGCCGGCCAGTTTCAGCACGCAGCCTTCGGGCGCCAGGTTTCCGTACAGGATCGAGAAACCACCGCGCGCCTTGATCGGCGCGGCGACGGTGCGCACGACTTGCTGGCCTTCAGGCGCGGCCATGGCGGATTTCAATTCGTCGAACAAGCTTAGACCGGTGACGGTCGGCGTGTCCTCGATCATGCGGGCCGTCTGCAATTCGCGCGCGACCTGGGTCGTACCGCCCGCTGCGGTGAGTTCGACTGCGGTGAAGCGACCACCGGGCTTCAAGTCCGCGATCACCGGCGTGCCACGCGCTGCGTCTTCGAAATCTTCGAGCACCAGCGGCACGTTCGCCTCGTGCGCGATGGCCAGCAGGTGCAACACGGCATTGGTCGATCCTGCGGTTGCGGCGACCAGCCGCGCCGCGTTGCGGAACGACGCGGGGGTCAGCATGTCGCGCGGGCGGATGTCTTTTTCCAGGCAGGCCATCGCGATTTCGCCACAGCGAAACGCGGCCTCGGCCTTGGCCGGGTGCGTGGCGGGGATGTCGTTGAAGCCCATCGGCGACAGGCCCAGCGACGTCAGCACCATGGCCATGGTGTTGGCGGTGAACTGGCCGCCACAGGCGCCGGCTCCGGGGCAGGCGTGTGATTCGACCTTGGCAAGTTGTTCGCAACCGATCTTGCCTGCGCCATGTGCGCCGACGGCCTCGAACACTTCCTGGATGGTGATGGCCTTGCCGTCCAGCGTGCCGTGGTCGATGCTGCCGCCGTACAAGACCACGCCGGGCAGGTTCATCCGCGCCAGTGCCATGGCTGCGGCAGGAATGGTCTTGTCGCAACCGCACAGCACCACGACGGCATCCAGGCAGTGGCCCTCGACCGCGAGTTCAATGGAGTCGGCGATCAGCTCGCGCGAGACCAGCGACGCGCGCATGCCAGGCGTACCCATCGCGATGCCGTCGGTAACGGCGATCGTGTTGAACTCGATCGGCGTGCCGCCGGCGGCACGCACCCCCGCGCAAGCCGATTGCGCCAGGTCGCGAAGGTTGAGGTTGCAAGGGGAAACATTCGACCAGGTGTGCACGACGGCCACGAAGGGCTTGTCGATGGCGGCATCGTCCAAGCCGGTGGCGCGCAACATGGCGCGGGCCGGCGCCCGGTCGGGCCCAGCCTTGATCGCGTCGCTGCGCTGCGGCTTGCGCGTGCTCATGCGGCGGCCTGCCTGCTGTCGAAATGGGCGTCGCGTAGTGCCTCGAGCACTTCGTCGGTGATTTGCGACGTGCTCGCATCGCCGCCCAGGTCGCGTGTCAGTTCGCAGCGATCCAACACGGTTGAGACCGCTGATTCGATGGCGGCTGCCTCCGCTTCCAGGCCCAGCGAATGCCGCAACATCAGGGCCGCACTGAGAATGCTGCCGAGCGGGTTGGCCCATTGCTTGCCGGCGATGTCCGGCGCCGACCCATGGATCGGCTCGTACAGTCCGCGCTTGCCATCACCCAGCGATGCCGAGGGCAGCAGGCCGAGCGAACCGGCCAGCACGGCGGCCTCGTCGGTCAGGATGTCGCCGAACAGGTTCTCTGTCACCAGTACGTCGTAGGCGGATGGCCGCGAGATCAGAAGCATCGCCATCGAATCGACCAGTTGGTGTTCCAGGCAGACATCCGGGTACTCGTTGGCGATGCGGATTGCCGTCTCGCGCCACAGCCGCGAGGTTTCCAGCACGTTGGCCTTGTCTATCGAGGTCAGGTGGCCGCGACGGCTGCGCGCGAGTTCAAAACCGCGACGCAGCACGCGTTCGATTTCGATCACGGTGTAGCGGCATTGGTCGCTGGCGCTGTCTGCATCGCGCTGGCGTTTGCCGAAATAGCTGCCGCCGGTCAATTCGCGCACGAACATCAGGTCCACGCCGGCCAGTCGGTCGGCCTTCACCGGGGAGAATTCCGCCGCGCGCGGATGCACGCGCACCGGCCGCAGGTTGGCGTAAACGCCCATCGCGCTGCGCAATTGCAGCAGGCCTTGTTCGGGACGCACGCTGGCTTTCGGGTCCGACCATTTCGGTCCGCCGACCGCGCCCAGCAGCACCGCATCCGCGGCCAGGCAGGCGTCGCGCGTGGAATCGGGCAGGGCGCTGCCGAAGGCATCGATGGCGCAGCCGCCGATGGCGCCTTCGCTGAAGTGGAATTGGTGGCCGGCTGCTGCGGCGACCGCGCACAACACGGTCGCCGCGGCGTCGGTCACTTCCGGACCGATGCCGTCACCGGGCAGCAGGGCGATGCTCGCCTTCATGCATGGGCCCCGCGTTGATTTTCGAAGGCAGCGATCTGCGGTGCGTGCTGCTGCAGGAAGCCGAGCTGGTCCACGCCCTGCAGAAGGCAATGCCGGGCGAAGGCATCGATCTCAAAGCGGAAGCGACCGCCATCGGGCAGTTCGATCGTGCCCGCGGCGATGTCGATCGCCAGTTCGATATGCGGATGCTTGAGCAGGTAGCGATGCTCGGCCTCGCCCAGCACTACGGCCAACAGGCCGTTGCGCAGGGCATTGCTGCGGAAGATGTCGGCAATCTCGGACGAGAGCACCGCGCGGATTCCATAATCGAGCAAGGCCCAGGGCGCGTGCTCGCGCGACGAACCACAGCCGAAATTGCGCCCGGCCACCAGGATTTCGCAGCCTTGCGCCGCCGGATGATTGAGCGGGAAGTCCGGATCGGGTGAACCGTCAGCCTGGTAGCGCCAGTCATGGAAGGCGTGGCGACCCAGGCCTTCGCGACCGGTCGTGGTCAGGAAACGCGCCGGGATGATCCGGTCGGTGTCGATATTTTCGTGCGCCAGCACGGCGGTGCACGAGTGCAGTCGGGTGAACGGTTTCATGCGGCTTGCTCCGTTTGCGCGCGGGCGAATTGCAGCGGGTCGGCAATGCAACCGGCCAGGGCGGAGGCGGCGGCAATGCGCGGACTGGCCAACACCGTGCGAGCGCCCGGTCCCTGGCGACCTTCGAAATTCCGGTTGCTGGTGCTGACCACCAACTGCCCGGGCTTGGCGAGGTCGCCGTTCATGGCGATGCACATCGAGCAACCCGGCTCGCGCCATTCGGCGCCGGCGGCGCGGAAAACCTGGTCCAGTCCCTCGGCTTCCGCTTCGCGCTGCACGGCGACGGAGCCGGGCACCACCAGCATCCGCACACGCGATGCGATTCGCCGTCCGCGCAGCAATTCGGCTGCGGCGCGCAGGTCGCCCAGTCGCGAATTGGTGCAGCTGCCCAGGAACACCAGGTCCACCGGCATGCCCGCCATCGGCTTGCCCGATTCCACGTGCATGTATTCCAGTGCGCGTCGTTCCTGCAGGTCGCGCGGCGCGGGCACCGGCGCATGCAGCGTCGTGACCATGCCCGGATGGGTGCCGTAGCTGATGGTGGGGCGCACGTCGGCGGCGTCGAAGCGTTGTTCGCGGTCGTAGCTGGCGCCTTCGTCGCTGGGCAGCGCGCGCCAATGCGCGAGGGCGCGATCCCAGGCTTCGCCCTGTGGCGCCATCGGCCGTCCCTTGAGGTAGGCGAAGGTGGTTTCATCGGGCGCGATCAAGGCGGCGCGCGCGCCTGCCTCGATGGACATGTTGCACAGGGTCATGCGCTGTTCCATGTCCAGCGCACGGATGGCGCTGCCGCGGAACTCCAGCACATAGCCGGTTCCGCCATTGACGCCGATCTTGCCGATCAGGTGCAGGGCGAGATCCTTGGCGCTGGTCTCCGCCGGCAATTTGCCTTCCACGTGGATGGCGAAATTCTTCGGCTTGCGCTGCAGCAGGCACTGCGTCGCCAGTACATGGCCGACTTCAGTCGTGCCGATGCCGAAGGCCAGCGCGCCAAAGGCGCCGTGCGTGGTCGTGTGGCTGTCGCCGCAGACGATGGTCATGCCCGGCTGAGTCGCGCCGAGCTCCGGGCCGATCACATGGACGATGCCGCGGTGCTCGCTGCTCCAGCCGTGCAGCTTCACGCCGAACTGCATGCAGTTGATTTCCAGCTGCTGCACCTGCGCGGCGGCCTCGGCGTTGGCGTACAGATGCTGGCCCAGGTCGTCGGTGGGCGTGGTCGGCGTGGAATGGTCGAGTGTCGCCAGCACGCGATCCGGTCGCCGCACGGGCAATCCCCGCATGCGCAGTTCGTCGAAGGCCTGCGGCGAGGTCACTTCGTGGATCAGGTGCAGGTCGATGTACAGGATGCCCGGCGTGGACTTCGTTTCAGCCAACACCTGGTGGGAGTCCCACAGCTTGTCGAGCAAGGTGCGTTTGTTGGCGGACATCACGCGGCCTCCATTTCACGGGCGGCGGTTTCCGTCACCGGCGTCAGCCAGCCCCACTGGTCGGCGGTGCTGCCGTCGAACAGGCCGAAGAAAGCCTTCTGCAGGGCCTTGGTCACCGGGCCGGGTTGGCCCTTGCCGACCTGCTTGCGATCGACCGAGCGCACTGGCGTGATTTCCGCGGCAGTGCCGGTCATGAAGACTTCGTCGGCGAAATACAGCATTTCGCGCGGCAGCGATTGTTCCACCACCTCATAGCCCAACTCGCGGGCCAGCGTGAACACGGTATCTCGCGTGATGCCGCACAGGATGCTTGCGCCGGCCGAGGGCGTATATATCCGTCCCTTGTGCACGACGAAGATATTTTCGCCGGCGCCCTCGCTCAGCAAGCCGCCCGGCGCCAACGCGATGCCTTCGACGAATCCGCCACGCACTGCTTCCTGCGCGATCAACTGGCTCGACAAATAATTGCCGCCTGCCTTCGCGCCGGTGGGATAAGTGTTTGGCGCAGCCCGCGTCCACGAGCTCACGCAGACATCCACGCCGTCCTGCAAGGCAGCAGCGCCATGCATGCTGCCCCATTCGATGGCGATGATGGCGACATCCACCGCCACGTCCGCCGAAGGCGCCAGGCTGAAGGTGAAGCCCGAGCGATAGGCGATGGGACGGACGTAGGCACTGGCCAGGCCGGTGGCGCGGATGACTTCTTCGCAGGCTCGGTTGATCTGGTCGGGCGTGTAGGGGATGGCCAGGTCGTAGATCTTTGCCGAGTTGAACAGGCGCTCGGTGTGTTCGGCCAGGCGGAAATACTGCGGGCCTTGTGGCGTGGCGTAGACGCGCTCGCCTTCGAACACCGACGACCCGTAGTGCAGCGCATGCGCGCCGACATGCACGCTGGCCTCATGCCAGGGTTTGATGCGGCCGTTGTGCCAGAGCAGGGAAGGGGCTTTCATGGTCTGTTGCTCCGTCAAGGCTGGAGTGCGGCGCGCATCGGCGTCGACACGGATGGATTGGAATGGGCTGGGTGCGGGGGCACTGAGGGCGATTGATCGGCCAGTCGTTCGATCCGATTGACGACTTCCAGCGCGGCCAACGCCGCTGCTTCAACGATGTCGGTGGACACGCCATTGCCACGGATGGAGCGACCCGCGTGCTCGACGGTCAGCGTTGCCTGCCCCTGTGCGTCGCCACCGAGGCTGAGCGAGCGCACCTGGAAATCACCGATGGCCAGGTCATGGCCGGTGGCGCGTTCGATCGCGCGCACCACGGCGTGCACCGGCCCGTCGCCGATGGACGCCTCGGACGCCTGTCGACCGTCCTCGTGCGACAGCTTCACCGTTGCGGACGCCATGCCGCCGACGTGGCTGGAGGTGTGCAACTGCGCGATCCGCCACGGGCCCAGCGCATCGGGATCGCGGCCCAGCGCCATGGCTTCCAGGTCGTTGTCGAATACCTCGCGTTTGCGATCGGCCAGGGTCTTGAAGCGGGTGAAGATCTCGTCGAGCTGGGCGTCGTCCGGGTGATGGCCCAGGCCCGCCAGCCGCTCGCGCAGCGCGTGCCGGCCGCTGTGCTTGCCCAGCACCAACTGCGACTGGGCAAAGCCGACGTCTTCGGGACGCATGATTTCGTAGGTGCCGCGGTGCTTGAGCATGCCGTGCTGGTGGATGCCGGCTTCATGCGCGAAGGCGTTTTCGCCGACCACGGCCTTGTTGCGCGGCAGGCTCATTCCCAGCAGGTTGGTCAGCAGGCGCGCGGTCGGGTAGAGGCGCTGGGTGGCGATGCCGGTATCCACGCCGAACAACTCCGAGCGCGTCTTCAGGGCCATCACGATCTCTTCCAGCGCGGCGTTGCCGGCGCGCTCGCCGATGCCGGTGAGGGTGCACTCGACCTGCCTTGCGCCCGCCGCCACGGCGGCCAGGCTGTTCGCCACCGCCATGCCCAGGTCGTTGTGGCAGTGCACGCTGATGATGGCTCGATCCATATTTCGCACGTGCTTGCGCAGGTAGGCGATGCGCTCGCCCATTTCGGCAGGCGTGGTGTAACCGACCGTGTCGGGCACGTTGAAGGTGCCGGCGCCGGCGTCGATCACCGCGGCCATCACCTCGGCCAGGTACTCGGGTTCAGTGCGCATCGCGTCTTCAGCGGAAAATTCCACGTCGTCACACAATTGCCGGGCGCGGCGCACGCCCGCGACCGCGTTGTCGATGACCTGCTGCTTGCTCATGGACAGCTTGTGTTCGCGGTGCAGCGGACTGGTGGCGATGAAGACGTGGATGCGCGATTTCTGCGCGGGTTCCAGCGCCCTGGCGGCCGCTTCGATGTCGCCGAACTGGCAGCGGGCCAGCGCGCAGACGGTCGGGCCGCGCAGGTCGCCGGCGATGGCGTGCACTGCGGCGAAGTCCTCGTCGGAGGCCTGCGCGAAGCCCGCTTCGATGATGTCCACGCCAAGGTCGGCAAGTGCCTGGGCCAGCCGGCGCTTCTGCGCGCGGCTCATCGAATAGCCGGGCGCCTGTTCACCGTCGCGCAGCGTCGTATCGAAGATCCGCACGCGGTCGCGGGCGGGTTCGGCAGTTTTGGCGTCTGGATTTTGTGTTTGCATGGTTCGCTTTGGCGAGCCGGGCAACAAAAAACCCCGCATCCGTTTCCGGGTGCGGGGTTTCAGGTTTTATCGTCAGTTTCAGTATTCGACGAACGCCCTCAGCCCGCACCTCCGGGGATAATAAGGACGAGTACGAGTACGAGCGCTACGAGGGCCGACAGCGGCGCCAAGCCAATCGCGAACACCGGGAGGACCCGGGCGTTCTGGATTGCGTGCGTGGCGTGGTGTGAAGGCATGACCCGACACTAAACTGCGATTTACAGGCCTGTCAACAGGCAGTTTAGAGCAGTTGTTCTAGCGGCCCGCGGTCGATCAGTAGCTGAGGGCGCGCGTCTTGCCCCAGAAGACCCGGTACGAATACGCGGTGTAGCCAAGGATGGCCGGCAGCGTGATGGCGATGCCCACGCCCATGAATTTCAGGGATTCCGTGGCCGTGGCGGCCTCGAGATAAGTGATCTTGTCCACCACGAGATACGGGAACAGGCTGTAAGCCAGGCCGATGAAAGACAGCAGGAACAGGGACACCGCAGAGGCGAAGGGCAACCAGGCACGATGCGGTTCCGCCCGGCCCATGCGGGCCAGCGTGCGATGGCAGAGCAGGAAGATTCCAGCCGTAAGCAAGGGGATCGGCGCCAGCAGGAACAGATTTGGCAGCGCAAACCACTTGTCGAAGATCCGGCTGCTGACGAGTGGCGTCGCCACGGATACCGCGATGATGCCCACGCCGGTCAGCCACAGGCTTCCGCGCGCCCAGGTGACCGCGCGCGCCAGCAACTCGCCCTCGGTCTTGAGGATCAGCCAGGTCGCGCCGAGCAGGGAATAGCCCGCCACCAGCGACAATCCGATGCCGAGTGCAAAGGCGATGTTGCCGACCGAGTATTCGAAACCGAGCAGGTAGATGCCGAGCATGAAGCCCTGCGACAAGGTGGTGAGCAGCGAGCCGAAATAGAACGCGCGGTTCCACCAGATTCGATGGTCGTCGTGCGCCTTCACCCGGAAATCGAAGGCGACCCCGCGCAGGATCAGTCCTCCCAGCATCGCTGCGACCGGAAGATACAGCCCGCCCAGGATGACGCCGTGGGCCTTCGGAAAGGCAACCAGCAGGATGCCGACACCGAGCACCAGCCAGGTTTCATTCGCGTCCCAGAACGGGCCGATGGAGGAAATCATCTGGTCCTTCTGCGCATCGGTCGCGCGCCGCACCAGGATGCCGACGCCCAGGTCGTAACCGTCCAGCACCACGTAGATCAGCATGGACAGGGCCATCAGGAACACGAACACCAGAGGCAGCCATTCGCTCATGCCGGCAACTCCACGCCAGGTTGTTGCTGTTCGTGGGCTTCATCCATGCCGACGCGCTTGCGCGCCAGGTGGAAGACGACGGTAACGTAGGAAACGATCAGCAGCAGGTACAGCGCCAGGTACATCGCCAGCGAGATGCCGATGATCGGCGCGGCGGTGCTCGATGCGGCGTCGCGCGTCAGCAGCAGGCCTGATACAAGATAGGGCTGTCGGCCGATCTCGGTGACATACCAGCCTGCCAACGTCGCCAGCCAGCCACTGAAGGTCATCAGCACCAGTCCGCGCGCTGCCCAAGTCGACAACGAACCGCCGCGGCGCAACTTGAGCGCGGCGAACCAGGACGTGAGCAACATCAGCACGCCCATCCCGACCATCACCCGGAAGGCCCAGAACACCGGCGCGACGGGCGGATGTTTTCCTTCGAACTGGTCCAGCCCGCGAATCTCGCCTTCCGCGTCATGGGTCAGGATGAGGCTGGCCAACTTGGGGACGGAGATGACGGCATCGTTCTTCCTGCCGGCCTCGTCGGGCAGCGCGAACAGCAAGAGCGGCGCGCCTTTTTCGGTATGCCAGATACCTTCCATTGCCGCGATTTTCGCCGGCTGGTGTTCCAGCGTGTTCAATCCGTGCAAGTCGCCGACGAATATCTGGATCGGAATTAGCGCGGCAGCCACGAACACTCCCGCGCGCAACGCAGCCAGCACCGCCGGCACGCGGTCACCGCGCAACCACTGGTAGGCGGAAATTCCCGCGACCAGGAACGAGGCGGTCAGCCCCGAAGCAATCAGCATATGCGTCAGGCGATAGGGCAGCGAGGGATTGAAGATCACCTCGAGCCAACTGCTGACATGCGCCTGTCCGTCGATCATCACGAAGCCGTCCGGCGTCTGCATCCAGGAATTCAGCGCCAGGATCCAGAACGCGGAAAGCGTCGTGCCGGCAGCCACCAGGAAGGTGGCCAGCGTGTGCATGTTGTCCGACACCCGGTCGCGCCCGAACAGCATCACGCCGAGGAAGGTCGCTTCCAGGAAGAAGGCGCTCAGGACTTCATAGGCGAGCAACGGACCGGCGATGTTGCCGACCGTGTTCATGTAGCCGGGCCAGTTGGTGCCGAACTGGAAACTCATGGTGACGCCGCTCACTACGCCCAACGCGAAACTGAGCGCAAAGACCTTCACCCAGAAGGCATAGGCCTTCATCCACTTGCCGTCGCCCGTCGCACGGAAGCGAAGCTTGAAGAACAGGAGGAACCAGCCCAACGCAATCGTGATCGTCGGGAACAGGATGTGGAAGGAAATGTTGGCAGCGAACTGGATTCGGGCGAGGTCGATGGGATCCATGCTTGCTTGCCGTCGAGTCCTGGATTACCTGGCTGCGGGTGGTTCGGCAGGGGGCTTGGGAAGCAGTTGTTCCGGGAAAGGCTTGCGGCCTTCCACGATGTCCTTGATCTCATCCATCTCGAGTCCATACGAGCGTTTGATATTGCGCGGATGGTTTTTCATGTCTTCAAGCACGGCGGCCTTCACCAACTCGCGGTCCTTGCTGTCCGCAACCACGTCGACTTCGTAGGAAATCAGCATGGGCAGGCCGTCCGGTCCACGAAAGGTGCGGGTCGGCTGCGGAGACAGAGTCTCGCCGAATGCATTGACGCTGGCGGTGGGTTTGTCCGGTGTGGCGGGGCCGGCGACCGGGGCAGGCCTCACGTCGGGCGAAGCCGGTCGTGTCCGCTGGCCCAGGAAAAACGCGGCGGCCGCGACGGCGCACACCAACAGCAGGATCCACAGGTTTTTCATGCACCTATCCGGGAAATGGTGGAGCGGAAGGGGATCGAACCCTCGACCTCTGCATTGCGAACGCAGCGCTCTCCCAGCTGAGCTACCGCCCCACTGGGGTGATGATACCCCGGGCGTCGGGCGGAGCCAATCCGTGCGGCCGGCTAGCCTTCGAGGTTAAGCAAGCGATCACGAAGATGGCCGTAGTCGGGCTGCATGGCTTCGGCGTGGCTGGGTCGGGCGAGCAGCGCGGCCAGCATCGGGGGCACCGGCACGGGCCCGTGGACCAGGGGCTCCACCACGCCTTCGAATTTCGCCGCGTGGGCCGTCGCCACGATCGCCCAGGCGTCGGCCGGATTGCGAGGGCTCGATTGCAGGGCGTGCAGGGCCGTCGCGGTGTGCGGACAAATCACTCGACCGGTATGCGCGTGGTGGCGAACGATGGCTTCGCGGATCTGCTCGTCGGAGGTTGCGATTGCAGTGAAGGAAGCCCGTAGCAGCGTGTCCTCGGGATACATCCATCGAAGTCGCTCGAAATTGCTCGGCGCGCCGACATCCATGGCATTGGCCAACGTCTGCTGGCTGGCCTGCGGCGTGTAGTCCGCGCCTGAAAAATAGTGCGGCAGCACATCGTTGGCATTGGTGGCGAGCACGATCTGTCCGATCGGCAGGCCGATCCGGCGTGCGAGAGCGGCGGCCGCGGCGTTGCCCAGGTTGCCGGTCGGAATGATGAAGTTCAGCACTGACCGCGTCAGGCGAAAATGCGCCAGCGACGCCTGGGCGTAGTAGACCATCTGCGGCAACCAGCGGCCCAGGCTGATGCTGTTGGCGGAACTAAGCGGTACGGCCGATTGCAGGCCGGTGTCGGCCAAGGCCTGTTTCACCAGCGCCTGGCAGTCATCGAAGTTTCCGCGCACGGCAAGGGCAAGTACGTTGTCGCCGAAGCATCCCAGCTGGTGCGCCTGTCGCGGCGACACACGGCCGTCGGGGTACAGGATGACCACGCGCATGCCCGGCAGCCGATGGAAGGCGGCGGCAACCGCTGCCCCGGTGTCGCCCGACGTCGCGACGAGGATCGTCAGGGGGCGTGCATCGGGGCGCGGCAGTCGCTGGAGGCACGCAGCAAGGAAGCGCGCGCCGACATCCTTGAACGCGGCAGTAGGGCCATGGAACAGCTCGAGCTGGAAGATCCTGCCGCCTTCGACCGCAACCAGCGGGGTTTCGAAGTTGAAGGCTTGCGAGCAAATGGCAGGAAGTCCACCGAGCAATGCATCGCCCTCGAAGAAGGGCGTCAACAAGGGCACCGCAACTTCCGCCAGTGAATTCGCAGTATCGAAATCCGCCACTTCCAGCCGGGGCAGGGACTCAGGCACGTACAGGCCGCCGTCAGGCGCGAGGCCGGCGGCAAGCGCCACGCCGATATCGACCCGCGGCGCATTGCCGCGCGTGCTCACGTACTTCATGCCATGAGCTCCGCGGCCGGGCCGGCGACCGGCGATACGTAGGCCTGGCTCTGGAAACCGGCGTGCTGGAACGCTGCCTGCATGGCTTCGGCGGCGCCTTTGGCGCCCGCGCGTGTTTCGAACCACGCAAACACACTTGGCCCGGCGCCCGAAATGCTGGCGCCCATCGCTCCGGCTTCAAGGGCCGCGCGTTTCACTTCGGCGAAGCCGGCAATCAGGGGAGCACGACGTGGCTCCACCAGGACATCGTCAAGACCCGCGCGTACCAGCGCGGCATCCGATTGGAAGCATCCTGCCAGGACCAGGGCCAGGTTCGCGCTTTGCGCCACGAACTCGCGAAGTCTGTAGTCGCCCTGCAAGGCTTCGCGCGCACGACGCGTTTCCAGCACGGCATCGGGATGCACGAGCACGCAATGCCATTCCGGTGGCACCGGAATGCGCACGAGTCGGTCGTGGCTGGCCAGCACCAGGCCACCCAGCAACATCGGCCCGACGTTGTCGCCATGCAGTCCGCCACTGGCGATGGCTTCGCCCGCCAGCGCAAATGGATACAGCGCTTCGCGATCGAGCGGTGCATCGAGCAAGGCATTCGCCGCAACCAGCGCGGCCACGCAGGATGCCGCCGAACCGCCCATGCCCGATCCCAGCGGCAGGCCTTTTTCCAGTACCAGTTCGAAGCCAAAATCGAGGTCCAGGGCTTCGCGCATCGCCATCAGCGCCGCGCCAGCGGTATTGCGTGCCGCATCGAGCGGAAGATCCAGCGACAAACCGTGGATCGCGGAGATCACCACGCCAGGCGTGGCGATTCGCCGTACTCGCGCGCGATCGCCAATGCCGGCGACCGTGTGGCCGAGGATGTCGAAGCCCACGCCCACGTTGCCGACACTTGCAGGCGCGAAAGCTTCTTTCCAGCCACCACTCATACCTGTGCTCCCAGACTCGACGAAACGCGCAAGAGGTCCGCGAACACACCCGCCGCCGTCACCTCGGGGCCGGCGCCTGGGCCTTGCACCACGAGCGGATTATCCGCGTATCGGCGCGTCGTGAACTGCACGATGTTGTCGGTCAGCCGAAGATTGGCGAAGGCGTGCGACCGGGCGACCTCGGCCAAGCCCACGCTGGCGCAGCCCTGTGCGTCGAGTCGGGCAACGTAACGCAATACTTTTCCATCGGCAGCGGCCCGCGCTTGGCGAAACGCCATCTCGGCATCGGCTTCGGGAAGGCGCAGCAGGAAATCCGCTCGACTGGTGCTGGCCAGGCTCTCCGGCACCAGGCTGCCCACCTGCACCTCGTCCAGTGACAGCGGCAGGCCGGCCTCGCGGGCCAGGATCACCAGCTTGCGCGCGACGTCGATGCCGGACAAGTCGTCGCGCGGATCCGGTTCGGTGTAGCCCAGTTCCAGCGCCCGCAATACCAGTTCCGAAAACGGCCGCGAGCCATCGAACTGGTTGAACAACCAGGCCAACGTGCCGGAGAAGATGCCTTCCACCGAGTGCAGTTTGTCACCCGTGTCGATCAGGTCGCGCAGGGTCTGGATGACGGGCAGGCCGGCGCCGACGGTGGCCTCGTAACGAAACCGCGCCCCGCTGCGCGCGCGGGCTTCGCGGATGGCCTGGTAGCGGACGAGTGGGCCTGCGCCGGCCTGTTTGTTCGGCGTCACTACATGGATGCCTTGCGCCAGCCAGTCGGCATAGCAGGCGGCCACCGCATCGCTGGCGCTGCAATCGATGATGACGGCGTGTGGAAGGTGTTCGGTATGCACGTGCGAGGCGAAGGCCTGCAGGTCGGTCGGCGTTTCCGCGGCGTCGAGCGAGGCATGCCAATCGCCATCACCCAGGCCCCGCTCATCGAGCCACATGCGACGACTGTTGGCGAGCGCGCGAACGCGCAGGTCGAGCCCGGCGCTTTCGCGCAGGCGGGGCAGGGCTTCGTGCAACTGGCTAAGCAAGGCGGCTGCCACTTTTCCGGAGCCAATGATGCCCACCGAAATCGTCTGCGGCGACAGCCAGAAATTCGCATGCGCCGCGCGCAAGGCGCGATGCGCGTCGCGGCTGGAGATGGCGACCGAGATATTGCGTTCGGACGATCCTTGCGCGATGGCGCGGACGTTTACCCTGGCGCGCGCCAGGGCATCAAAGAGCCGTGCCGCAACGCCGGGCGTGCCGGCCATGCCGTCGCCCACCGCAGCGAGCACGCTGATGTCGCGCGTCACTTCGATCGACTGGATCTGCCCGCGGCGCAGTTCGCTATCGAAGGCCCGGGAAAGGGCCTGTTCGGCCAGGGCAGCCTGCTCGGCGCGAACCACGCTGCAGATCGATTGTTCGGACGAACCCTGCGAAATCATCACCACCGACACATCGGCGCGGCGCAGCGCCTCGAACACGCGTTGCGCGGTGCCCGGCACGCCGATCATGGCGGCGCCTTCCACGTTCACCAGGGCCAGGTCTGGATACAGGGTCAGGGCCTTCACCGGACCGGATGGATCCGCAGACGGTCCAATGCGCGTACCAGGAAATACCGGATTGAAGGTGTTGCGAATCAACACTGGAATTTGGCGATCCAGTGCAGGCACCAGCGTTTGCGGATGGATGACCTTCGCGCCGAAATAGGCGAGCTCGAAGGCTTCGCGATAGGACAGCGAGGGAAGGGATACCGCTTCCGGCACCAGCCGTGGGTCGGCGGACAGGATGCCGTCCACGTCGGTCCAGATCTGCAACTGGCTGGCATCGAACAGGTTGGCGAAGATCGCACCGGAGAAATCGCTGCCGTTGCGCCCCAACGTGGTCGCGCGGCCGTTGCGGTCGCTGGCGATGAAGCCGGTGATGACGACTCGCGCCTGCGGATTCATGTCGCGCCAGGCGCGCAGGCGGCTGCTGCTTTCGGGCCAGTCCACGACCACGCCCAATTCACCAGGATCCACGACCAGCACCTGCCGGGCATCGAGGAAGGCGGCGTCGCTGCCGCGGGCGAGAAGCGCGGCATGCAGCAGCTTCGCCGAATAGAGTTCACCCAGCCCTTGTATCCGTTCGATCGTCTCGCGGCCCGAAATTCCGAGCACCGCGAGCGCGTGCAGCAATGCCGATAGCCCGTCGAATTGTGCCGACAGCCACCGGGCCGTTTCGGTATCGGACGGCACCAGCGCGGCAGCGGCGTCCAGGTGGCGCTTGCGCAAGGTCTCGAGCTCGGCCTCCCAATCGGTCGATCGTCGTGATGCCGCGTGCGCGAGCTCGGTCAGCGCATCGGTCACGCCCCGCATTGCCGACACAACGATGGATTGTCCAATTTCGGGGCGAGCCAACAGCAGGTCGGCGACGCGGGCAATGCAGCCTGCATCCGCCATCGAGGTGCCACCGAATTTATGCGCGACCCAGGTGCCGGCAGCACCGGGCGATGCTGGTTGGGCGGGGTTTGCTTGTGTCGAATCCAACGTTTGCATCCAAGCCTCCAGGGGAGGCCCCTTCTCGTCGGGATGCGTGCCACCGCATCCTCGTCGAGGTGCGGGGCCATGGTTTACGAGAACTTACTCGCGCACGACCGACCGCCCCGTAAGGGTGCGAATCGTAGTCGTAGTGGTTACGGCGGCGCGGGTCATGGCTTGAGTGGAACCGAAGTGCTTCGAGCTGTCAACCCGGCCGGCTCAACCGAGCAGCGGCGCCAGCACCGGTTCGAGCAGGCTGCGGCGCCAGCCCGCCAGCGCATCGGGCCAGCCCCTGCCTTCCATCAGGACTTCGAGATGCTTGCGGGCGCACAACAGGCCTTCGGGCACATCCAGGCCGGTCGCGAGCGCCGCAACGGCTTCCTGCATCCGCTTCAGGCGTTCCTTGTCGAGTCCCTCGCCACTTCGATTGAGCGGGAGATTGGCTTCGTCATCCGCCATCGGCGCCGATACCAGGTCCCAAAGTTCGCGTCGCGCCTTGCGTGGCGCTTTTGGGTTCGCGTCCATCACGGCGCTGAAGCGATGGAAATCATCGAAGGGACGGCGGCTCAGTTGCACCGCGAGTTCGTTGTCGAGTACCCAGCTCTTGGGCCGGTCGGAGCGCCGCGCCTCGGCATCGCGCCAGGTCAGCAGGCGGCGCAGCCGGGCCTGTCCGGCGGCGTCCAGTGACTGCGCACTGCGCACGGCCAGGTGGGGATTGGGATCGTCAGTGTCCAGCCGCGCATTGCGTATGGCGCGATCGCTGTCGGCCTGCAGCCAACCCAGTCGGCCCAGTGCGCGCAATTTCGGCTCGACCACGGCATGCACCGCGTGCAGGTGCAGTACGTCATCCGCCGCGTATTTCAGCTGGGAATCGCTCAGGGGCCGACGCAGCCAGTCGGAACGCGTCTCGCCCTTTTCGAGCGTGACGCCGGTGACCTGCTCGACCAGTTTCAGGTAGCTCAAGCCTGAACCCATGCCCGCGAGCGCCGCGGCGACCTGGGTGTCGAATACCGGCGACGGCACGGCGCCGCAGCCGCGCAACAGGGCTTGCAAGTCTTCGCTGGCGCTGTGCATCAGCTTGGTGATCGAGCTGTCCTCCAGGAAACCAGCCAGCACCGCCGCCACGCCGGGATCCAACGGGTCTATCAACAACACCTCGCCAGGGACCGCCAGCTGCACGAGGGCCAGCTGCGGGTAATAGGTGCGTTCGCGGATGAATTCGGTATCCATCGCGACCACGGTTTGGCCTTTCCAGGCGTCCAGGTGCGCGGCGAGGGTGTCAGCTTTGTCGATCCAGTGGGTCACGTGGGTTTGATTGCCAAAAGAGGGCAGGTTAGCCTAAGTTCGATTCGCCCGCGCCCGTTGCGGGCCCGAGGTCCCGGTCCATGGCTCGCCTGCGTCATCTATTGATCAGCATCGGCGTGTGTGGATTGCTCGCGGCCTGCGACCGACCCGCCGCACCCCAAGCCCCCGCTGCACCCGCGCCGGCAGGCGCCGAGCCCAGCGTCGTTGCCAAGGCGTCGGTGCCCGAGCAACCGGTGGATACGGCGTGGAAGTCGCAAGTGCCGGCCATCAGCGCCGCGGAAATACCGGACACCTTGCGCCAGGCCGACGAGGCTCTTGCGCGCGGCCAACTCGACCAGGACCGCAGTCCTGGGCCGGGTGCACTGGAACTCTACCTGGCAATCCTCGCCATCGAGCCTGGCAATACGCGGGCCCTTGCCGGCGTTCAATCGAGCCTGGATGCACTGCTTGAGCGCGGCAGGCTGGCAGCGCGTGCAGGCAGGTTCGCCGATGCGCGGCGCGTGGTGAAGATTGCCGACCAACTGTTGCCCAATCATCCCGACCTGGCCGGTTATCGGCGGCATCTCGCCAGCGCCCAGCAAGCTGCCGAATGGGTCGGCAAGGCGCAAGCTGCCGCCGCGGCCGATCGATTCACCGAGCCGGCGGGCGAAAGCGCGCTCGACTTCTTCACCCGCGCGATGCAGGCCTATCCCGACTACGAACCCGCGGCGGTCGAGCGCAAGCGATTGAATGCGAAGCTGCTCGACAAGGCATGGAAGCTGGCCGTGTCCGATGATTTCCACCAGGCCGATGCGCGCCTGCTGGAGTCGGAGCGTTTCCTGCCGGGCAGCGCCGGGGCACGGGTGATGGGCCTTCGCATCATCGAGCGGCGCGAATGGCGCACCGCCAACCTGTTGGCACGCGGCAACGAAGCCGTGGACAGGCTGCGGCTCGATCGCGCCGATGCCTTGCTCAAGCGAGCAGGGATGGTGGCCGCGCAGCCTTTCGGCGTGGAGGCGCTGCGCGAGCGAATCCACCTGGCGCGACATTACGGTCCGTTCAAGCCCGCGGAAGTGTTCGCGGAAAAACTGAAGGTGGGCGGCAACGCACCGGAGATGATCGTCATTCCCTATGGAAAGACCGTCATGGGTTCGGATGAAGCCGATCCCTTGCGCAAGGCAAGCGAGCAACCGGTCCACGCCGTCGAATTCCGTCGTGGTTTCGCGATTGCCCGCAACGAATTGACGGTCGCCGATTTCAGGCGCTTCGTCCAGGCCACCGGCTATCGCACCGTGGCTACGCGTGAAGGCCATTCCACCGTGTACGACGAGAAGGGCGGCGTCTTCAGCGAACACGTTGGCGTTGACTGGCGTCGCGACCACGTCGGGCGAATCGCATCGGCATCCTTGCCCGTGGTCCATGTCGCGTGGTCGGATGCGGTTGCCTATACGACCTGGTTGTCCACGCAAACGGGCGAGGTCTATCGCCTGCCGAGCGAGGCGGAATTCGAATACGTGCTGCGCGCCGGCAAGCAAACCATCTATCCCTGGGGTTCGGGACAGCCCAGCCGGATCGTCGGCAACCTGACCGGCGATGGCGACCTGTCGCGAACGGGCAGGAAGTGGAGCAATGCGATTCCCGGCTATCGCGATGCCTTCTGGGGTCCGGCGCCGGTCCGGAATTTCGAGCCGGAGGGCTTCGGCACCTTCGACATGATCGGCAATGTTTCAGAGTGGACGCTCGACTGCTGGCATGACAGCTACCAGCGTGCGCCGATGGATGGCAGCGCGTGGGTGAATCCCGGCTGTCCACGACGCGTCGCGCGCGGCGCATCGTGGGGAAGTTCCTTGGATCAGGCCCGATCCGCGAATAGACTGCCGATGGCGGTCGATAGCACCACCGCCAGGCTGGGTTTCCGGGTGGTGCGCGAACTTTGATCCACGGAAGGAGGAGCTTGCATGGCAATGCTGGGTGGTGGCACCGACGGTCGGGTGAGGCGCAGCGGCGGAATTCGCTGGTGGGTCCTGATCGTGTTTGCCGTGTACGCAGCCTTCAGTTGGTTCGGCGGCGCGAAGACCGATCCCTACACGGGTGAAAAGGCCCGTTACGGCGCCAGCGTGGATGAGGAAGCGCAACTCGGCCTGCAGGCTTTCGAGGAAGTGCTCAGCCAGGAGAAGCCGCTCGATGCTTCCGATCCGACGGCGAAGCAGATCGAAGGCATCGCCCGTCGCCTGGTCGCGCGCGCCAGCGACGTCGAGGCGCAACTGGCTGCGGAACATTCCCAGCCGTCGCCGGACCTTGCCAAGACTTTCGAGTGGAGCGTGGCGGTGCTGCAATCGGAGCAGGCCAATGCGTTCTGCCTGCCCGGCGGCAAGATGGCCGTCTACACCGGCCTGATCCCGGTAACCCAGAACGAAAACGCCATGGCCGTCGTGATGGGCCATGAAATCGCCCACGCATTGCTCCGCCACGGATCGCAGCGCATGGCGCAACAGAAGCTGGTGCAGATCGGCCAGATGGCGGCAGGTGTTGCGGTCGGCGACATGGACATGCAACAGCAGCAGATGCTGATGGCCGTGCTCGGCGCGGGCCTGCAATACGGCGTGGTCCTGCCCTATGGCCGCGACCACGAAACCCAGGCCGACGAAGTGGGGCTCATGCTGGCGGCGGCTGCCTGCTACGACCCGCACGAGGCCATTCCCTTGTGGAACCGGATGTCGCAGATCGGCGGCGGCGCGCGGCCGCCGGAGTTTGCGTCCACGCATCCTGATCCGGCCAACCGGATCGCGAACCTGCAGGCGATGATGCCGCGGGCCGAGCAGTATTTCGCGAAGTATTGCGGCGGCCAGCCCGCGCCGGCCAAATAGCCGCGCCGCGTTTCAGAAACTCATGAACAGGCCGCCATTGACCGGCAGGTTGATGCCGGTCAGGTAGCCGCATTGTTCCGAGCACAGGAAGGAGATCGCGTTGGCGACGTCCTCGGGCAACCCGATGCGTCCCACCGGAATCGACGAGACCATCTGCGTGCGCAGCTCGGCCGGTATCGCTGCGGTCATCGCGGTATCGATGTAGCCCGGGCTGATGCTGTTCACGGTGACGCCCTTGGCCGCGACTTCGCGCGCCAGCGCCATCGTGAAGCCGTGCATGCCTGCCTTGGCCGCGGCGTAGTTGCTCTGACCAAACGCGCCGGTCTGCCCGATGATCGAGCTGAGGTTGACGATCCGACCATGGCCCTGCGCGCACATGCCCTCGACGACCAGGCGGCTGAGGTTGAACACGCTGTCGAGGTTGACCTGCATCACCTGCTGCCACTGGTCCAGGCTCATCTTGCGCAGGCTGACGTCTCGGGTGATGCCGGCGCCGTTGACCAGCACTGAAATGGTGCCGTGCTTCGACTGGATTCGTTCGACCAGGCCGACGCAGGAATCCATGTTGCTGACATCGGCCGGCTCGAAGCCAACATCCAGCCAGTTCATCTCGTCCATGAAAATACGCAGTCGGTCTTCGCTGGCGGGAAGGTCGGATGCGATGACCTTGAAGCCGTCGCGGGCCAGCCGGCGGCAGGCAGCCGTGCCGATGCCACCGATGCCGCCGGTGACCAACGCCAGACGGTGCGTCATTGGCGGGCGGCGCGCTTGCGCTGCCGGGGCTCGGTCTTGGTGGGCTCGTCGGGTTTTTCGGCAACCGACGACAGGCCGGTCTTGATGCCCTGTTGCAGGCCTTTCCAGACCTCCATGTTGCGTTCGGTCAACTGGCTCAGCAGCGCCCAGGGGTTCTGCACCACGGTGCCGATGTGGCCGCGCAGTTGTTGCTGTTGTTCGTTGAATACCTGGATGGAACGTTCCAGGTAACTGCCGACGATTCCCTGCAGGGAATCGCCGTAGAAACGGATAACGGTGGTCAGCAACTGGGTCGAGAAGATCGGTTGGCCGATGTCCTCGTGTTCGGCGAGGATCTGCAGCAGCACGGCGCGGGTCAGATCCTTGCCGCTGCGGGCGTCGCGGACCTCGAAGGACTCGCCTTCGATGATGAGCTGTCGCACGTCTTCCAGCGTGACGTAGCTCGATATCTCCGTATCGTACAGGCGACGATTCGGATACTTCTTGATGATGCGGACTTGAGACATGACCACCCCGGAACAAGACGCAAATACCACAAGGAATCTGTACCGCTAATTTCCCGAGCATCGCGTGTCTGGAGGCAGCTTGCAACTAAACAGGGGAGCCTGGGTGTGAAGGGCGGCACGGAACGGCCATGCCAACCGGTCAGGACTGCGCCAGCCAATGGTCCTGCGCCGGAATGGATGCCGGGTTGAAAACGGTTACTGCGCGTGCGAGCGCTTGCCGGGCGTGTTCGGCTCCTTGCATCGCTGCCACGTCCTGACCCAGCAGGCCGAAGGCTTTGACCAATGCTGGCAGGGGATTGCCCGGGTCGAGCGGCAGCGAGGCGAGGGACTTGCCCAGCTTGGCGCCATTGGCTTCGCGCACCACGGGAAGGTGCGCATAGGATGGCGTGGGATAGCCGAGCAGGCCTTGCAAGGCAACCTGCCGCGGCGTGGAGTCGAGCAGGTCGGCGCCACGCACGACCTGGGTGATGCCCTGCAACGCATCGTCCACCACCACCGCCAATTGATACGCCCAATAGCCGTCGGCGCGCAGCACCACCACGTCACCGACGTCACTGCCCAGGTCCTGCGCGACATGGCCACGAACGGCATCGTCGAACGAGACCATCTTGCGCGGCAGGCGCACCCGCCAGGCCGCGTGTTTTCCTGAAGGCTGCTTCACGCAATGCTTGTGGATTCCTCCCGAGGCCGCCAGGTCGCTTCGGCTGCATCGGCATTCGAAGGCCCAGCCATCCTCACGCAGCTTTTGCAGGGCTTCGGCGTAGAACGCCGATCGTTCACTCTGGCGAAGCACGGGCTCGTCCGACACGAGGCCGAAGCTGGCTAGGTCGCGCAGGTGCCGGTCGGCCATGCCCGCCTGTTCGCGCGGTGGGTCGAGGTCTTCTATCCGCACCAGCCAGGCGCCGCCGTGGTGCCTGGACATCAGCCAGCTGCCCAGGGCGGCGGTCAGTGAGCCGAGGTGCAGAGCGCCAGTCGGGGAGGGCGCAAAGCGGCCGCGATAGGGCTGGGAGGGGTCTGGCGCCGCAGTCATTGCGTCTGGTTACTTGAAATTCACGGGTTCGATCTCATTGTATGGGCACGAGCGCCGATTGGCGGCGCAGTGGAGTGAACATGTTCAAGCGAGTCGGATTGCTGATTGCCACCAACCTGGCGGTCATGCTGCTGCTCGGCGTAGTGCTGAGCGTCCTGCAGCGTTACTTCGGAGTAAACCTCGGCCAAAACTCGACCCTGCTTCTGATGGCGGCGATCTTCGGTTTCGGCGGTGCGTTCTTCTCCTTGATGATTTCCAAGTGGATGGCCAAGCGCACCACCGGCATGGTGATCCTGGAACAGCCGCGCAACGATGGCGAGCGCTGGTTGCTCGATGTCGTCAGCCGGCAAGCCGCGGCCGCAGGCATCAAGATGCCTGAAGTGGGCATCTACGATGCGCCAGAAATCAATGCCTTTGCGACTGGACCGAGCCGCAACAATTCCCTGGTTGCCGTGTCCAGCGGCTTGCTGCGCGCGATGAGCCGCGACGAGGCGGAAGCCGTCATCGGCCACGAGATCAGCCACGTCGCCAATGGCGACATGGTCACCATGACCCTGATCCAGGGCGTGCTGAATACCTTCGTCATCTTCCTGTCGCGCGTGGTCGGCCGCACCATCGATGCCGCCATCAGCGGCAATCGCGAGGGCGGACCGGGCTTTGCCTATTACGGCATCGTGTTCGCGCTGGACCTGGTGTTCGGCATGCTGGCCCAGATCGTGGTGATGTGGTTCAGCCGCCAGCGCGAGTTCCGTGCCGATGCGGGCGGCGCCCGCCTGGCCGGCAAGCCCAAGATGATCGCGGCCTTGCAGAAGCTCGGCTTGAACCATGGCGCCAATACCTTGCCCAGCGCAGTGAAGGCGTTTGGCATCTCGGGTGGCATCGCCCACGGCTTGCGTGGTTTGTTCATGAGCCATCCGCCGATCGAAGTGCGCATTGCGCGCCTGCGCGAGGCGCAGATCGAAGCCTGAGGCCGGGCTGCTACCGGATTCGGCTGACTCGTCAGCCGAATTCGTAGTTCATCGAGGCACTGGGCGGGGCCAGGAAGTTGCCCTGCACCAGGTCCACGCCGATCGAAAAGAGAACCGTCATCGATGCGGCGTCGGATACGAACTCGGCGATGGTCTGCTTGTCGAGCTTGCGCGCTTCGGTGACGAATTCGCGCACCTTCTTCTGGTTCTCGGTGTTCTTGGCCAGGTCGGCGATGAAGCTTCGGTCGATCTTCAGGATCGCCGGATCGAAGTGCCCCAGCATCTGGAAGGAGTTGAGGCTGGTGCCGAATTGTTCCAGGCACAGGCGGCAGCCGAAGCTGGCGACGATCTTCTGGAAGGCCTGCAGCGGGCGCAGATGGGTATAGATCTTCGATTCCGGCAGCTGCAGCACCAGGTGCACGCCGGGCACCGAATGCGCTTTCAGCTGGGATCCGATGTAGTTGTGCAGGTCGCCCTCGACCAGCGATGACGGCGCCACCTTCACGAACAGCGTCGTGTCCTTGCCGGCGCGACGACGCTCGCCCAACAGGCTGATCGTGCGGCCGATCACCCAGCGGTCCAGGTCCACGAGCAGGCCGTGTTCCTCGGCGATGGGCATGAACTGGTCGGGCGCCACGATTTCGCCGGTCGGCGCCTTCATGCGCAGCAGCACTTCGTAGTTTTCGTTCGGATCGCCGGTCAGGCTGATCATCGGCTGGAAGTTCAGGACGAATTGGTCTTCCCGCAGTGCTTCCTTGATGCGTTCGACCCAGGCCTGGATCCGGTCTTCCTCGGCGCGATCGCGGGCCGCCGGGTCGAAGATTTCGATGCGATTGCCGCCCACGCCCTGCGCGGATTGCAGGCACTGGCTGGCCTTGGCCATCACCTGCGGCAGGCTGGCGATCTTCTCGCCGATCTGCACGCCGCCGATGCTGACGGTAAGCGACAGCGATTGCTTGCCCACTTCCAGGATGTGGCCGTCGAATGCGGCGCGGATGCGCTCGGCAATTTCCTCGGTTTGCTTGTGGTCGTGGTGGCGGCAAAGGACAGCGAAGCTGTGGTCGCTGAAGCGCGCTGGCGCAACATCACCCAGCATCGCCGTCTCCAGGCGCGCGGCGATCTGCTTGAGCAGTTCGTCGGCATGCGCCAGCCCGATTTCACCGAGTCGATTCTCGTAGTTGTCGGGTTCCACCAGCAGCAGGCTCTGCACGCCCTTGCCGTCGGCGGCAATCGCGACGGCGGCTTCCACTTCGGTCATGAAGTGCTGGCGATTGAACAGCTCGGTAACCGGGTCGCGCTGGCGCAGCGTGTCGAGCTCGCGGACCATGTTGGCGTCCACGGTCTGCTGGCGGAACACGATCTGCAGGCAGGGTTCGCCCTCGTAGGTGGCTGAAGTGAATTCCATCGCCGCATCGAACTCGCTGCCGTCTGCACGCTGGGCGCGGATGGGAAGTTGCCGGGGCGGCGATTCGCCCTTGTCGATGCGTTTGAGCAGCGCCTTGAACGCCTCAGCCCCTGCGGGCGAGATCAGGTCGAGGATGGACAGGCCCTCGATGTCATCGAAGACCTCGAAGCCGAACATCTCGAGGTAGGCCTCGTTGGCGCGGATATGCATGCCCTCGTGCACGTACGCGATCGGGTCGCGCGAGGACGAGATCAATGCGTCACAACGACGCTCGGTTTCACGCAGCGCTGCTTCCAGGTGGCGCAGGCCGCGCCGGCTGAGCAGCGACTGGAATTCATTGCGGACGACGAACTGCACGTGTTCGGGCCGCGATCGCAGGGCCACGTCCCGCGCGCCAGCGGCGATTCCTGCCAACACCGTGGTTTCGTCGAGCACGTCCGCCGTGGCCAGCACCGGGATGTCCTTGCCGGTGGATTCGACGCGCCGGGCGACGTCGGCGAAAGGGATGTATTTCGCCTCGGTGCGGGCAAGCACCATGTCAATGGCCTGCGTGGCTAGCAGGTGGTCAAGGTCGTCCAGGGACTCCGGCCGCTGCGGACGGATCGCCATGCCGCCATTGCGCAGCATGCTGATCAACTGCTCGGCGTCTTCCAGTTGGTCTTCAACCAAAAGCAGGCGGATGACCGCATCCTGCTGTGCCATCAATGGCACTCCTTATTCTTCAATGACTTATCGGCGTAGCTTAAAACGATACCAGAACTCTTTATGTGAATGCCATCACAGCGGGGTCTTGCCCGGTGCGCCCGCCACCTCGCGCACCAAGCGAGGCACGAGATAGCCGGGCAGCAATGACTGTAACTCTGAATGCAGAGCGCGGGCGCATTGATCGTCAACTTCGAAATGAGCCACCCCGGCGACGCGGTCGAGCTGGTGCAGGTAGTAGGGCAATACGCCGGCATCGAACAAGACCTCGGACAGTTCGGCGAGGACCCGGGCATCGTCGTTGACTCCGCGAAGGAGTACCGACTGGTTCAAGAGCACCGCCCCCGTTTCGCGGAGTCGGCGCAGGGCCTGCGCGACCTCCACGTCGATCTCGTTGGGGTGGTTGGCGTGGATGACGATGGACACCGGCCAGGGCAGGGTGCGGAGCCAGTCGAGAAGCGTGGCATCCACGCGTTCCGGCAGCACCACGGGCAGGCGCGTGTGCAGGCGCAGGCGACGCAGGGACGCAATGCCGCGCAGCGCTCCGGTCAGTTCGGCCAACTTTCCCGTGGCGAGGGACAGGGGGTCGCCGCCTGACAGGATGAGCTCGCTGATGGAAGAGTCGTTGCGCAGGAAGTCGATCGCCGCCTGCCAGTGGTTCGCCGCCGCCGTCTGCTCGGCATACGGAAAATGACGACGGAAGCAGTATCGGCAGTGCACCGCGCAGCTGCCGGTCGCGACCAGCAAGGCTCGGCCCCGGTACTTGTGCAGGATGCCGGTGCCCGCATTGGCAGCTGCATCGCCTACCGCGTCGAGGTCGAAACCGGGGACGAGCCGGTCTTCGTCGTCGAGCGGCAAGACCTGGCGCAGTAGCGGGTCCGCCGGGTCGCCGCGCCGCATGCGCATCGCAAAACCGCGCGGCACGCGCATCGGAAACTGCGCCTGGGCATCGGCCGACAGTCTGGCAGCCACCTGGGGCAGGTCCAGCAGTTCCAGCAACTCGCGAGGGTCGCGAATCGCGTCCCGCCAGGCGCGGCGCCAGTCCGAAGTGGGTGCAAGGGGGACGACGAGGCCGTCCTGCGGAGTCGGGGCGGGTTGGGCTGGGGCGGAGTGTGCGGGTATCATAGGGAGCTCAGCGCAGGGCAATCGCCTGCAATGTCCCCATTTTAGCTGCCCGACCCGGCAGCCCGGATTCTTTTTTGGAGTGTACTGATGGCCTCTTACGGCATGAACGACGTCAAGCCCGGATCGAAGATCCTGGTCAACCGCGAACCGTGCGTCATCACCGAGGCCGAGTACGTCAAGCCGGGCAAGGGCCAGGCCTTCACCCGCATCAAGTTCCGCAACATCAAGAACGGTCGCGTCGTTGAAATGACGATGAAGGCGACCGACTCGCTGGAAGCAGCCGACGTGATGGATACAGACATGCAGTTCCTGTATGCCGACGGCGAGTACTGGCACTTCATGCAGACCGAAAGTTTCGAACAGGTACAGGCCGAGAAGGCCGCGGTCGGCGACAGCTGGCAGTGGCTCAAGGGCGAAGAGAACTGCGTCGTCACCTTGTGGAATGGCCAGCCGATCGCGGTGCAGGCGCCGAATTTCGTCGAGCTGAAAATCGTCGAAACCGATCCGGGCGTACGCGGCGATACCTCGGGCGGCGGTGGCAAGCCGGCCAAGCTCGAAACCGGCGCGACGGTTCGCGTGCCCCTGTTCGTCGGCCAGGAAGAAATCATCAAGGTCGATACCCGATCCGGTGAATACGTCGGCCGGGTGAAGTAAGCCGGCCGATGAGCGTCGAACCCCGGCAGCCCTGCGACCATTTGATCGAAGCCGGCTGGATCGTCCCGGTCGTGCCGCACGGCATCGTGCTGGAAGACCACGCGCTTGTGATCGACGGCGACCGGATCACCGACCTGCTGCCGCGTGCCGAGGCGCACGCGCGCTACGCACCTCGAACGATCACGTCGCGTCCCGAGTCGGTGCTCATCCCCGGTCTTGTCAACGCACACACGCACAATCCGATGACGCTGATGCGTGGCGTCGCCGACGACCTGCCGCTGATGCCCTGGCTGACCGAGCACGTGTGGCCCATCGAAGCAGCGGTGATGAGCCCGGCCTTCATCGCCGATGGCGTGGAGCTCGCCGTGGCGGAAATGCTGCGCGGCGGCACCACCTGCTGCAACGAAAACTATTTCTTTCCCGACATGCAGGCCGCGACCTATCGCCGGCTGGGGTTTCGCGCCGTGGTCGGCATTCCCTTCATCGAGTTTCCGTCGGCCTGGGCCGGCAGCGCGGCCGAGTATTTCGACAAGGGCCTGGAAGTCCATGACAACTACCGGCGCGATCCGCTGGTCAGCCTGAGCTTCGCGCCGCATGCGCCGTACACGGTGAATGACGACAGCTTCGAGCGCATCCGCATGCTGGCCGAGCAACTGGATTTGCCCGTGCATTGCCACGTGCACGAGACCGCGCAGGAAATCGAGGACTCCCTGAAGCAGTACGGCCAGCGGCCGCTGGCGCGCATGGACCGCCTGGGCCTGGTCAACGAGCGCCTGATCGCCGTGCACATGACCCAGCTGACCGACGCTGAAATCGCGCAGTGTGCGGAACGCGGCGTATCGGTGGCGCATTGCCCGCAATCCAACCTGAAACTGGCTTCGGGCTTCAGCCCGATCGAGCGGCTTCGTCGCGCCGGCGTCAATATCGCCATCGGCACCGACGGCTGCGCCAGCAACAACGACCTGGACATGTTCGACGAGATGCGTTGCGCGGCCTTGCTGGCGAAGGGCGTGTCAGGCGATGCGACGGCAATGGATGCCGCGACCACCTTGCACGCGGCGACGATGGGCGGCGCCAGGGCGATCGGCCTGGGCGACCGGATCGGCTCGCTTGAAGTCGGCAAGCAGGCGGACATCGCCTGTGTTGCCCTGGACGCATTGGAAACCCAGCCGCTTTACCACGCCGTGTCGCAACTGGTTTATTCCACCGGCCGCCAGCAGGTGACCGATGTGTGGATCGCCGGGCAGCGCAAGCTCGCCGACGGCGTGTTGGTGGACATGGATATTCCGGGCCTGCTCGCGCGGACGCGCCAATGGCAGCAACGCATCGCCGCCGTGCGAAGCCCGAAATGACGCAGGAAAACGTCAGCCAGGCCGAGATCACGCGCTTCGGCGCATTGGCGCGCCGCTGGTGGGATCCCAATGGACCGCAGCGGCCCTTGCACGAACTCAATCCGGCGCGACTGGGCTACGTGTCCCAGCGGGTTCGCTTGCGCGACGCGAAGGTGCTCGACGTCGGCTGCGGCGCGGGCTTGCTGAGCGAAGCGATGGCTCGGGAAGGCGCGCATGTCACGGCGCTGGACCTGGCCCCCGAACTGATCGACGTGGCGCGCCTGCACTTGCTGGAATCGGGTCTGCAGGTGGACTATCGGCTCGTCGCCGTGGAGGAACTGGCGACGCAAGCGCCGGGTTCCTTCGATGCGATCACCTGCATGGAAATGCTGGAACACGTCCCAAACCCCGGCTCGGTGCTGCGCGCCTGCGAGACCTTGCTCAAGCCCGGCGGAAGACTTTTTGTCTCCACACTCAATCGCACGCCGCTCGCGTTCGCCGTGGCCATCGTCGGCGCCGAATACCTGGCCGGCCTGCTGCCCAAGGGTACGCACGACTACAAGAGCTTCATCAAGCCGGCGGAATTGTCGGCCTGGTTGCGCGATGCGGGTTTCGAACTCGAAGACGTCAGTGGCCTGGCCTATGACCCGATCCGGCGCAAGGCCTGGGTCAACCGGCGCACCGACATCAACTACCTCGCCTGCGCGGTGAAGCCGTGAGCATCGCGGGCATCAAGCCGTTGGTGCTGTTCGACCTGGACGGCACCCTGGTGGACAGCGCTGTCGATTTATTGAACGCGCTCAACGTGATTGCCGCGCGCGAGGGCATCGCTGCATTGCCGCTGGCTGCCATCCGTCCCGTGGTTTCCAAGGGCGCGCGCGCAATGCTTGCGGTTGCTTTTCCCGAGCGCAGCGCCGAGCAACGCGAGTTGTTGTGGCAGCCCTTCCTGGATGTCTATGCCGAAGCGGTTGCCACGCACAGCACGCCGTTCAACGGCGTGGCGGAAGTGTTGCAGGCCATCGAGGCTGCCGGTTCACGCTGGGGCATCGTCACCAACAAGCCGCATTACCTGGCCGTGGGCGTCGTGGCGAGCATGGGCTGGACGCAACGCAGCGCGATCTTGATTGGTGGCGACAGCTTGCCGCGAAAGAAGCCCGATCCGGACCAACTTTTCCACGCCTGCGAAAGCCTGGGCAGCACGCCCGCCGATTGCGTCTACGTGGGTGACGACGAGCGCGACATCCTTGCCGCGCGCAACGCCGGCATGAAATCCGTGGCGGCATTGTGGGGTTACCGGCAGGACCACGAAGACCCGAGGCAGTGGCAGGCCGACGCCTATGCCGAGCAGCCCATCGACATGATGCGCCCGGGCATCCTGGGCGGCTGAGATGGACGGCCAGTCGCAGGACGCCGGCGCGCATTTCGTTGCCAAGTGGCTGCAGCGCGAACCCGAGATGGTCTTCGCCGAAGTATTTTGCCCCGTGGCCGACAAGCCAACCTTTCGCGCCTGGGGCGCCTTGCTTCACGAATTGCGGGAGTCGCTGTTCGAACTGAGCGATCCGGGCGTGGCGCGCATCAAGACGACCTGGTGGGCCGAAGAAATGATCGGGCTGGGGCAGGGCAGGCAGCGCCATCCGCTGGGCGTCGAATTGCTTGGCCGCGAGGCGCCGTGGTCGGCCTTGGGCCGGGCCCTGCTGGCTTTCGAAGCCGATTCAATGCGCGCTGCCGATACCGAAGAAGCCGTGGCGGCACTCGCCCCGCTGGCCAATGCCGTGCTGCAGGTCGAAAGTCGACTGTTCTCGGCCCACGAGTCCGCCGGGGCCAGCCGCAGCCTCGCGATCCACTGGTTGCTGCAGCGGCTGCCGGAAGGACTCGCCAGCGAGGACCAGGCGCGCATTCCGATGCATTTGTTCGCGCGCCACGGCATAAGCGCGGCCGAGTTGCCTACGGTGCAGGGACAGGCTTTGGTGCGTGACTGGGCTGGCGAACTGCTCTCGGCCCTGCCGCCCGTCCTGCCCGGTGCGGCACTCGTCAGGCGCTCACGCGCCGGCTTCGACCAGGCCCGCCTGCGTCGGCTGGCCGGCGGCAAGCCCTTCGGTGCGCCGTCGCCCCCGGCCAGCCTGTGGCGCGCCTGGCGCGCTGCCCGGCAATCGTGAGTTGCTGCCGAGTGGTTGACGTACCCTGCACAAGACCCCATCTACACTGTTCACCACTCCCACTGCGAAGCTGCCCATGGCCCCGATTACTGAGAACCTCGCGCGCGTGATGCCCGACATCGCCAATGAGGCGCGTCCCGCGGTTGCCGGCCTGCTCGATTGGGTCGGCATGGGCGAGATCGAAATCCCCGTGGCGATCTCCGACGCCGCGGGTGCGGTGCACACGAGTGGCGCGCGGGTGAATGCCTTCGTCAACCTCAATCGCGCCGACGTGCGTGGCATCCACATGTCGCGCCTGTACCTTCACGTGGACAAGGCCCTGGGCGCGGAACCGCTGTCGCCCTGCAGCCTGCGTCGCCTGCTCAAGGATTTCCTCGATTCGCACGCCGACCTGTCGGACCGCGCCATGGTGCAGGTCCATTTCGATTACCTCGTGCGTCGTCCGGCATTGGTCAGCGACAACACCGGCTGGAAGTCCTACCCGGTCAGCGTGACCGCCTTGCTCGATCGTGGGCAGTTTTCGCTGGAAGTCGGCGTGCAGGCGGCCTACTCGAGCACCTGTCCGTGCTCGGCGGCACTCGCGCGCCAGCTGATCCAGGAAAATTTCGTCGGCGAATTCCCGGCAGGCTCGCCGCTCGACCATGCCGCGGTACTGCGTTGGCTGGGCAGCGAGCAGGGCATCAACGCCACGCCGCATAGCCAACGCAGCACGGCCGAGGTAAAGGCCAGGCTCGCTCCGTCGTTCCAGAACCTGCCCTTCATCGAAATCATCGACCGCATCGAAGGCGCGTTGAAGACGCCGGTGCAGACGGCAGTGAAGCGCGAAGACGAGCAAGCCTTCGCCCGGCTCAACGGCCAGAACCTGATGTTCTGCGAGGATGCCGCGCGCCGCATGCAGAAGGCGCTGGACGAGGACGAGCGCATCAGCGACTTCTGGGTTCGCGCCTCGCACTTCGAAAGCCTGCATCCGCACAACGCGGTGGCCATGGCCACCAAGGGCATTGTCGGCGGCTACAGCTCCACGCCCTGAAGCCCGGGTCGTTTCGCTAACTGAAAAATAACAAGGCCGGGTCTTCCCGGCCTTCGTTGTTATTGGGGCGCGTGATCGGTCAGACTGCGCGCAACAACGGGTCCCCACCCGGGCGAGGGGTGCGCATGAATTGGGTGCTTGCGTTTGTCGCCGCGATTGTCGGCGCCGGCCTGGCCGAAAGCCGAAATCTTTTCGGCGCGGTCGCGGCTTTCATACTGGTGATGATGTTGTTCGCGCAAAGCCGGCTGCGTCGCGATGCCGACGCTGCGGCACGCGAGGTTTCGAGCTTGAAGGCAAGGCTGGCTGCCTTGATGGCCGCCAGGCCCGAGCCAGTTGCGCCAGCGCCGGAGCCCCGCGCCGCAGCATCGCCCGCTCCCGCTCCCGCTCCCGCTCCCGCTCCCGCTCCCGCTCCCGCGCCGCCACCGCTTCCCGAGACGATGCAGTCCGTTCGCGAAACCGCAGCGCCTGCACGCGCACCTGCCGCGTCAGCACCCCCGCGTGCGCCGGCGGAACCTTCGTGGGACGCCAAGCTGGTTGCCAGCGTCAAGCGCTGGTTCACCGAAGGCAACGTGCCCGTCAAGATTGGCGTGCTGGTGCTGCTGTTCGGCGTCGGCGCAGCACTGAAACTCGCGGTCGAGAAAGGCTACTTCACGCTTTCCATCGAAACGCGACTCATCGTGATCGCCGTCGCTGCGCTGGCCGGCCTGGCGCTGGGATGGCGTGAACGAATCAGAAAGCCAGCCTTCGGGCTCAGCTTGCAGGGCGGTGCGATCGGCGTCTTGTTGTTGACCGTGTTCGCGGCCTATCGCCTGTATTCCCTGTTGCCGTCGGCACTCGCATTCGCGCTGGTCGTGGTGCTGGTGGCCGGGTCGGCCGCCTTGTCGCTGTTGCAGAGGAACATGTCGCTGGCGGTGCTGGGCTTCCTGGGTGGTTACCTGGCGCCGGTCATCATCTCGACCGGCAGCGCCAATCATGTCGCGCTGTTTACCTACTACGCCGTCCTGAACGGCGCGGTGTTCGCCATTTCGTGGCGACAGAGCTGGCGCCTGCTGAACTTGATGGGCTTCGCCTTCACCTTCGGTGTCGGCACGGCCTGGGGCAAGCAGTATTACCGCCCCGAGTTGTTCGCCACGGTCGAGCCCTTCCTGATCCTGTTCTTCGTCTTCTACATCCTGATCGGATTGATGTACGTCCTGCGCCAGACCGAACATCGCCGTCCCTGGGTGGATGGCACGCTGGTATTCGGTACGCCGCTGGTCGCGTTTCCGCTGCAGGCCGCGATGCTCAAGCACGACCGCATCGGCATGGCCTTCAGCGCTTTGGTAGTGGCTCTGGTATATGCGGGCCTGGTCGCCTGGCTGCGCAATCGCCGCGGCGAGCGCCTGCTGACCGAAGCGTACGCCGCGCTGGCGCTGGGCTTCGCGACGCTGGCGGTGCCGCTGGCTTTCAGCGCGAGCACGACAGCCAGTGTGTGGGCGCTGGAGGGCGCGGGCGTCGCCTGGCTGGGCTTGCGCCAGGATCGCAAATTTCCCTGGTTGGCCGGACTGGCCCTGCAATGGCTTGCCGCCGGCGCGTATGTCATGAGCGTTTCGAAAAACACGTTGCCGCTACCGGCTGAAACAATGCTCCTGCTCAACGCGCAGTGGCTGGGCGCCGCCATTCTTTCGTTCTCGGGTTTCGCGTTGGCCCTGATGCACGATCGCCACCGCCCGGTGCTCGGGCTGCCCTTGATGCTGTTCGCCTGGGGCGTGCTGTGGTGGGCGGTCGGGGTGATCGGGCAACTGGACGACGCGAGTCGCGGCACGCTGGGTGAATGGCGCTTCGTTGCGCTGTACCTCGGCATCTCGTCGATCGCGGCGACGATGCTCGCCACGAAGCTGTCGTGGCCCCGCCTGCGCTGGCTGGGCGTGTTGGTGGCGCTGTGCGGATTCGGCCTGGTGCTGGCGGCAGACGGGGAGTTCGGCTCGCCGTTCGCGTCGCCGACGCTGGGCTGCTGGCTGTTGTTCGGCGTCGCGCAGGCCTATGCGTTGTGGCAAGGCAGGGACGATGAAACGCGGGTGCTGCCGATCCTGCATCTGTCCGTCATGTGGACGCTGGCGCTGGGACTGATGATGCAGGCGAAGGACTTCATCGATGCACAGCAACTCGCGCAGGGTTGGCAATTCATTGCCCTGGTTGCACCAGTCGGATTGATGACACTGGGCCTGTGGCGCCGTCCGCATTGGTTCGCATGGCCGGCGGCAGAAAAGTTTGACGAGCACTATCGGGTTGGCTGGTTCGCGCCGGCGATGTTGCTGCTGTCGGCAGCCTTCGTGCTCGGCTTGTTCCTGGAGGGCAGCGCGATGCCGCTCACGTTCGTGCCGCTGCTGAATCCGCTGGAACTGGGCTTGCTGGCGGTGGCAGCCATGGTGCTTGCCTTGTGCGGCGAGATTCCGGAGCTCAAGCCCTTGCGTGCGGCATGGCCCCTGCCGGCATTCGCCTTCGTGACGATGGCCACGCTGCGCGCCGTGCATCACCTGCATGGCGAGCCCTGGAATGAAAACATCCTCGATTCCGGATTCAGCCAGGCCAGCCTGACCGTCTTCTGGAGCCTGCTGGGTGTCGCGGCCTGGGTTCGTGGTTCACTGCGTCGCGATCGCACGGTCTGGATGGGCGGCGCGGTGTTGATGGGCATCGTGCTGGCGAAGCTGCTGTTCGTGGATCGCAGCTACATGGGCAACTTGCCGGGCATCGTCTCGTTCATGGCGGTAGGCTTGTTGCTGGTCGGCGTCGGTTACGTCGCGCCATCGCCGCCGCGCACCCAGCCATCGGGGGAATCGACATGAAGAAGTTGATTGCAGTGCTTTCGATGTTTGCCGCACTGTCGATCGCTGCGAGCGAGCCCAATGACTTCGCCCGGCAGTGGCCCGTGCTTGGCCACTGTGGCGCCGGGCCCAATGCCGCCACGCCCGAGGATGAAAAGCCGGTCCAGTGCGACGGTGCCTTCGCGCTGGCACTGGATGAATCGGTCTATCGAATCGCGACGCGTGCAGACCTGGGCGACGTGGTTGCCTTCAACGGCGACGACCAGCCCCTGGCCTTCGGCCCGATGCCAGCTTCGTATGGCCCGCCCCCTGCAACCTGGCGCGAAAGCCCGTGGTTTGCGTTGCCGGCGCCTGATCCGAACGCGCCCGCAGACCTGCACCTGCACATCACCCGATCGACGACTGGTGACTTGAGCCTGGACGCGACGCTTCGGCACGGGCCGGAAGAAACCATCACCGACTACCTGGTGGATGTGCGGGCACCCGACCGAACCATCGAGGCGATCGAGTTCGAGCTAACCCTCGACGCACCGGATTTCAGCAGCCAGTTGCGCGTGCAGGCCAGCGACGACCTGCAGTCCTGGCGGACGCTGGTTGACGCAGCGACGATTGCACACCTTCGGCAGGGTGGGCAGTCGCTGCTCCGCCGACAGATCGAGTTCGCGCCGATTTCGGCACGCTACCTGCGCTTGCAGATCGTCGATGGTACACGCGGGTTGCCGCTGCGCAGCGTGCGCCTTTTGTTGCAGCCCGCCACCGCCGCTCGGGAAATCCACCAGCGCAGCCGCATCGCGGCCGAGTTCGTGCGCCGCGACGGGAAGGCCTTCGTCTATCGGCTTCCGGCGCGGGTTCCCGTTGAGCGGGTGAACATTGAACTGGGCGATGACAACGCGATCGCGGCCTTCAGCGTCAGCGCCCGGGAAGTGGATGCCCGCGACTGGATCTACATCGGCCAGTTGACTGCTTTCCGCCTGCGCGGCGCGGGCGTGCAATTGGACAACGAGGCGATGCCGATTTCCGGCACGCGCATGCTCGAGTGGCGAATCGAGCCCAGCATCGAGCTGGCCCGTACGCCCATCCTCGAATTCGATTACCGACCGGAAACCTGGCTGTTGCTGACGCACGGCAAGCCACCTTTCAAGGTGGCGGCAGGAAGCTCGACGCAACGACGCCAGGACTTTCCGCTGGATGCCCTGGTGGGGCAAGTGCGCGCCAAGTACGGGCGTGACTGGTCGCCCACCGAAGCCACGCTCGGCGCCATGCAGACCGCCGGTGGCGAGGCTGCGTTGACGGCCTTCGATCCGGAAAGCAAGCGGGCGTGGCTGCTTTGGGCGGTCTTGTTGATCGCCGCCGTGGCGATTATCGCGATGGTGGTGCGCTTGCTCGGCTCGCCGCGGGATTGAGCGACGGATCGACCAGCAATTGCGGATCCACGCGCACGCCAAACCAGTTCATGCCCCAATGCATGTGCGGGCCCGTGGCGCGACCCGTCGCGCCGACGAGGCCGAGGGACTGGCCTTTCTCGACGCGTTGGCCGACGCTGACATCCAGCTGGCTCAAGTGCAGGAAGCTCGAACTCAATCCGTGGCCATGGTCCACGAGTACCGTTCCACCGGTCAGGTAAAGATCGGGGTTGGCGAATGTGATGGTGCCGCCGGCGGGCGCCAGCACGGGCCTGCCCTTCGGTGCGGCCACGTCCAGCCCGGAGTGCGGTGATTTCGGCTTGCCGTTGTAGATTCGCTGGCTTCCATAGACGCCGCTGATGCGCCCGGTCAGGGGCCAGTCGAAGCGGGCCACGAAATCGTTTCGGTCGTCGTCGCGCTCGCGCGCCTTCGCTACCAATGCCTGCTCGCGCTCGATCCGCGCGGCGATGGCGGGGGGTGGTTCGACCGTGGCTTCGGGCACGCCGTCGACACGCTCAAGCTTCCACTCGCGCGTCGTGACCTTGACCGCGAAGTCGCAGGCGAGGCCATCGGGTGTTTCAAGATGAAGCCGAACCGGCCCGCTTGCATCGCGGCCGACGCCGAAGACGAATTCGCCTTCGCTGCCGACACGCAGGTTCCTGATGGCAAGCGCGGGGTCGCCAGCGGATTCGCCGCCGAGCATCGACAATTCGCTGCCCGCTGGCACTCGCCCGCGCACGATGCCGCCCTGGGGTACCTGCCCGGGAACGGCGGCAGGGGCAAGCCCTGCGCAATCCACGGCAGCGTGCAGGTTTCCTGCGGCCAATCCGGCGAACGCAAAGGCGGCGCTGGCCAGGCCAGGGAGGAGGCGGTTTGAACTCACTCGTGGTGTCTCGTTGGAAGATCTGGCACGGGGTCGTGGCCTCCGGGATGGAAGGGATGACAGCGTCCGATGCGCCGCGCACCCAGCCATAGACCACGGAAGACGCCGAAGCGTTCAACCGCCTGCATCGTGTAAGTCGAACAACTCGGGTAGAAGCGACAGCGTTGGCCCAATAGTGGACTTATCAACAGCTTGTAGCCGCGGAGCAGGAAAACTATGAATGATCGGAACATTTGCGCGGCCATGGCGATGAGGATAAGGTTGCCGCTCGTCGAGGACTAGGCTATAACACGCCGCCTTCGTGACTCAAGGAAAGCGAGGAAAATCCGAGTGGCCACCAAGAAAACAGTGAAGAAAGCTGCCAAAGCCGCTGCCAGGAAACCCGCCCCGCAGGCCAAGAAGCCCGCGAAGGCGAAGCCTGCTGCCAAACCCGCGAAGGCCAAGCCCAAGCAGGCTGCAAAGCCCGTCAAGAAATCCCCGGCCAGGAAGGCCGCACCCAAGCCAGTGAAGAAGATCATCAAGACCGTAGCCAAGAAATCCCCAGTAAAGCCGGCCAAGAAGGCCGCCAAACCCACTCCCAAGGCAGCGACGAAGCCCAGCAAGAAACCCGTTGCCAGCAAGGCCCCGGCAAAGGCTGCAAAGCCTGCGCCTGCCGCCAAGTCCAGCAAGGCTGCCAAAGCTGTTTCCAAGCCCGCAGCGAAGCCTGTCGCCAAGCCAGCAGTCAAGCCAGCAGTCAAGCCCGCAGCCAAACCTGCCGCCAAGGCCGTCGCTCCGGTTGCACCCGCGCCTGTCGCTGCCAAGCCCGTAGCGGCCAAGCCGGCCCCGGCCAAGGCGGCACCGGCTCCTGCCAAGTCCAGCGCCAAATCGAGCGCTCGCTCAGTTGCGCCTGAACCGGCAGCAGCGAAGGTGGAAGCGCCGCGTCGCGAAGTTGGCGTGCGCGCCGGCTACGTCAAGCCCACCAAGCCGCGCCCTGACCGGGTGAAGCCGGCGGTCGCCCGCCAGCGCGTCGTGCTGCCTGCCGGTTACAAGCCGCGTGCAGACGAGGAATACATGGGTCCCTACCAGCTCGAATACTTCCGCCAGCGCCTGCTGAATTGGAAGAGCGACCTGATCGAAGAATCCAAGCAGACCATCGAAAACCTCAAGGAAGAAGTGCGTGACGTCGGCGATGAAGCCGAGCGGGCCACGCGCGAAACCGAGAATTCGCTCGAACTGCGTACCCGCGATCGCTATCGCAAGCTGATCAACAAGATCGACAGCACGCTCAAGCGCATCGACGACGGCAGCTATGGTTACTGCGTGGACACCGGGGACGAGATCGGCCTCGAGCGCATGGAAGCCCGCCTTACCGCCGAACGCACCCTGGATGCCCAGGAGCGTTGGGAACACCTGCAAAAGCAGATGGGCGACTAGAACAACGCGTCACGCAGCTTGAACCAGGCCATTGCGGCCACCAGCATCGGCGTGCGGAACACCCGCCCGCCGGGAAACGGCCGATGGCCGATTCGGGAAAACGCGTCCAGGCGACTCGCCTGGCCGCGAATCGCTTCGCCAATGACTCGTCCCGCCAGCCCGGTGGCGGCAATGCCGTGGCCGGAAAAACCCTGCGCGAAATAGACGTTGCTGCCCAGGCGGCCCCAGTGCGGCGCCCGGTTCATGCTGATGTCGACGTAACCACCCCAGACGGTGTCCATCTTCGCGTCGGCCAACTGCGGAAAGACGCGGGTCATGCGGCGCTGCAAGGTGCGGCGCAAGTTGGGGGGCGGCAGCGTGGAATAGCTGGCGCGGCCGCCGAACAGCAAGCGGTGGTCGCGGCTCAGCCGGAAATAATCCAGTGCCCAGTTCACGTCGGCCACTGCCATGTCGTTGCTGATCAAGGAGCGCGCGCGCTCGACACCCAGCGGCTCGGTTGCGCCGATGTAGGTGCCGACCGGCATGATGCGCGAATCGAGTTCCGGCGCGATGCCGTGCACGTAGGCGTTGCCCGCGAGTACGGCGAAATTGCATTGGACTTCACCGTGCGCGGTTTTCATCGCGGGCCGCACGCCGCGATCGAGTTTTACCACGGGCGATTCCTCGAAGATCCTCACGCCCAGCGCCAGGGCGGCACGCGCCAGCCCCTGCGTGTACCTGAGGGGATTGAGGTGGCCGCTGCGCGGATCGAATAGCGCACCCAGGTACCTTTCGCTGGCCAGTTTCCCCCGCAGTGCGCCCTGGTCCCACCACTGCACGTCGTAGCCGTAATTTTCCGACAGGTCGGCCTGCCATGACTGCAGTTCGACGACCTGGCGTTGTTTGATCGGGACATGGGCGTGGCCGTCGCGCCAGTCGCAGTCGATGTCGAACTTCGCGCAACGTTCGTGGATCAACCGGATGCCTTCCAGCGACCAGTCGAACAAGCGCCGGGATTCCGGCAAACCGACCATCGCCGCGATCTTGGACTGGTCGCAACCGAAACCGAAGATGGCCTGGCCGCCGCTGCGGCCTGACGCGCCCCAGGCGATCCGCTTCGCCTCCAGTACGACCACGCTCAAGCCGGCCTCGGCCAGTTCGATAGCGGTGGACAGGCCGGTCAGCCCGGCGCCCAGGATGCAGACGTCCGCCTGCACGGATCCTTCCAGGCGCGGCTGTGCGTCGGGGGTCGGGGTCGTTTCCGAATAGGCGGTGCGGGGCAGCGCGATGGTGGCCTGGGCAGACGCTCGCGCGAGACTGTCCATGCTCAGACCTGGCGCAGGTACCAGTCGTATTCCAGCGTCGTGACCTCGGTGTAGAAGCTGCGCATTTCCTTGAGCTTCTGCTGGCCGAAGATGTGCTTGAACTGCGCGCCAAAGGCCTCGGTGACAAAACTGCTGGCCATGAAGTCGTTGATCGTGTCGCGCCAGAACAGGGTGCGCTGCTCGGTTTGCTCGTAGGCGTTGCCGACGATCGCCGGACCCGGGTCACCCTTGTCTTTCAGTCCCTGCAGGATGCCTGCGAGCACGGCGGCGGTAACCAGGTAGGGGTTGGCGTCGGCGCCGGCGATGCGGTGTTCGACGCGGATATTGGCCGGGTCGCTGTGCGGGATGCGCATGGCGACCGTGCGGTTGTTGAAACCCCAGCAGTCGTTCAAGGGCACGAAGGCATTCAACACGAAGCGCCGATAACTGTTGGCGTGCGGCGCGAACATCAGCATGCAGCTTGCCGAAGCTTTCTGCAGGCCCGCGACGGCGTGACGCAGGGTGTCGCTGGGCGCGTCAGGCGTGCAGGCAAAGATATTGTTGCCATCCTGGTCGAGCACGCTCACGTGGATGTGCATGCCGCTGCCGGCCTGGTCGACGAAGGGCTTGGCCATGAAGCTGGCGATCATGCCCTGGTCTTCGGCGATGGCCTTGATGGCGCGCTTGAGGAAGATGGCATCGTCGCAGGCCAACACCGCGTCGCTGCGGTGCTTGAGGTTTATCTCGAACTGGCCCGGCGCGTATTCGGCGACAGCGGTATCGGCCGGGATCTGCTGCGCGCGACAGGCGTCGGCGACCGCATCGGTGAATTGCTGGTAGTCGTTGAGGTCCTGCATGTAATAGACCTGCGTGGTCGCATTGCGCACGCCGGTTGCAGGATTGATGGACGTCTGCGGCCTTCCATCCACGGTCAATTCGGCGTCGAGCAGGTAGAACTCGAGTTCGACGGCAACGACGGGCGTCAGTCCGCGGTCAGTGAATCCCTGCACCACGCGTTTCAGCACTTCGCGCGGGTTCGCCTCGAAGGCGCCGCCATTCGCGTCTTCCATGTTGAGCAACAACTGCGCCATTGGCCGTTCCTGCCAGGCAATCGGTCGCAGCGTGCCGGGAATCGGCCGGCAGATCCGGTCCTCGTCGCCAATGGCGTAGCCCAGGCCCGTCTCTTCCACGGTGTTGCCGGTGATGTCGGTGGCAATCAGCGACATCGGCAGGCAGACGCCGTTGGCGTAAACTTTTTCAAGCGCGTCGCGCGTGATGCGCTTGCCGCGCAGCAGCCCATTCATGTCGGGCAGCAGCAGGTCGATCATCTCGCAGCCGGCGATCTGGTGGAGCTCGGCGGCATCCTCGTCCGGAAGGCCGGGGGCGGGGATCGAATGCAGTGGCATCGGCTTCGAGGGTCGGGTCATGGCGGACTTCCGCTGGGGTTGGCCGGAGTTTAGCAGAGCCCCCAGTGGGTGTAAAAAATACTCAACAGCGTTGATAAAATCAAACGGCTGGCGTAGGGTTGCTTCAAATCCGGGACCGAGCCGTTTATGCCGCGCGCGCCATTGGTAGGACTTCCGTCGGACAGCAAGCCCATTGGCCATCACCGCTACCAGGCGGTCGGCGAGAAGTACGTCCGCGCCGTGGTGGAGGCCGCAGGCGCCATCCCCGTGATGATTCCCTCGATGTCGCCGCCCTTGCCGCTGCGCGAATTGCTGGAGCGGCTGGATGGGCTGTTCCTTACCGGCTCCTACAGCAATATCGAGCCCCATCATTATTCCGGACCCGCAAGCTACCCGGGCAATCTCCACGACCCGGCGCGCGACGCGACGAGCCTGCCACTGGTGTCGCTGGCGATTGAAATGCACTTGCCCGTGCTGGCGGTCTGCCGCGGCATGCAGGAGGTCAACGTGGCCCTTGGCGGCACGCTGCACCAGAAGGTGCACGACGTCTCGGGCTTGAACGACCATCGCGAAGACGAATCCGCGGATCTCGACGTGCAATACGGTCCGGGCCATCCCGTGGCGCTTAGCGGAAGCCTGGCTCGCATCGCCGGGGCCGATACCGCGCTGGTCAACTCATTGCATGGACAGGGCGTCGACCAGTTGGGTCGCGGCCTTGTGGTCGAAGCGATCGCGCCGGACGGCCTGATTGAAGCAGTGCGACTCGATTCGGACCAGAGCTTCCTGCTTGCGGTGCAATGGCATCCGGAATGGAAGGTCACCGAAAATCCCTTCTATCTTGGAATATTCCAGGAATTCGCCGCGGCCTGCCGGGCTCGCGCTGCATTACGAGACTGACCATGGCCGCCAGGAAATCCGACAGCAAGCCCGCCAGGAAGCCGGACAAGAAACCGGTGAAGAAGCCCGACAAGAAGAAGGTCGCCGGCGGAAAGAGCGGTTCGAAACCGCGGCCAGCTGAAGCCAAGACCGAAGAAAGCTCGCTCCTGCGCTGGTTGAAGGACCGCCGCATCACCGAGGTGGAATGCCTGGTGCCGGACATGACCGGCAACGCGCGCGGCAAGATCATCCCGGCGGCGAAGTTCTCGCACGACTACGGTACGCGCCTGCCTGAAGGCATCTTCGTCACCACCGTCACCGGCGACTACCCGGACGAATATTATGAACTGGTTTCGCCTTCGGACTCGGACATGTTCCTGCGCCCGGATGCGGAAACGGTGCGCATGGTGCCGTGGGCATCCGACCCGACCGCGCAGATCATCCACGACTGCTTCACCCGCGACGGCGCGCCGCACGAGCTCGCGCCGCGAAGCGTGCTGCGGCGGGTGATCGAGCTGTACGACGAACTCGGATTGAAGCCCATCGTCGCCCCGGAACTCGAATTCTTCCTGGTACAGAAGAACACCGATCCGGATTTCCCGCTGCAGCCTCCGGCCGGCAGGTCGGGCCGCCCGGAAACCGCGCGGCAGTCCTATTCCATCGATGCGGTGAACGAATTCGATCCGATCCTGGACATGATGTACGACTACGCCGAAGCGATGGAGCTCGACGTGGACACCCTGATCCACGAGTCGGGCGCGGCCCAGCTGGAAGTGAATTTCCAGCATGCCGACCCGATGTCGCGCGCCGACCAGGTTTTCCTGTTCAAGCGCACCATGCGCGAGGCGGCGCTGCGCCACGGCATCTATGCGACCTTCCTGGCCAAGCCGATGGAAAACGAGCCGGGCAGCTCGATGCACATCCACCAGAGCATGCTCGATGCGCGTACGGGTGCCAACGTGTTCGCGGCGACGAAGGCCGGCGGGCACAGCAAGTTGTTCCAGCACTACCTCGGCGGCCTGCAGAAGTACGTGCCGATGGCGATGCCGTTCTTCGCGCCCAACGTCAACTCCTACCGACGCCTGGCCATGGGCGAGGTCGCGCCGATCAACGTGCAATGGGGTTACGACAACCGCACCTGCGGCCTGCGCGTGCCGCTCGACTCGGCGGAGAACACACGGGTCGAGAGCCGCTTCGCGGGATCCGACGCCAATCCCTACCTTGCCATGGCGGCGACGCTGGCCTGCGGCTACCTGGGCATTCGCGAAAAACTGATGCCCACCGAACCCTTGTCCGGCAGCGCGCAGGATTTGGGTTACGGCCTGCCGCGGTCGCTGGAAGTGTCGCTGGACCTGTTGGGGGCGTGCGTGCCGCTGCAGGAGCTGATCGGCAGCCGCTTCGTCGAGGCTTACATCGCAGTGAAGCGCAAGGAATACCAGACTTATTTCCGCGTCATCAGTTCATGGGAACGTGAGTTCCTGCTGTTGAACGTCTGAACCACATCATCCCGGAGTGCGTCCCATGAACCACCTCGACACCCATGCGCTTCAAGTCCTCGATGCCGCACACCACCTGCATCCTTTCAACGACAACGCCGCGCTGGCCAAGCGCGGCACCCGCATCCTGACCAAGGGCGAGGGCGTGTATGTGTGGGATTCGGAAGGCAACAAGCTGCTCGACGCGTTTGCCGGCCTGTGGTGCGTGAACATCGGCTATGGCCGCAAGGAACTGGGCGAAGTCGCTTCGAAGCAGATGACCCAGCTGGCCTACTACAACAGTTTCTTTTCCTGCACGACCGAGCCCACGGTGCGGCTGGCCGCCAAGCTGGCGGAGCTGTGCCCCGGCGACTTGAACCACGTTTTCTTCAGCAATTCCGGCTCCGAGGCCAACGACACCATCCTGCGCATGGTCAGGCATTTCTGGGCAGTGCAGGGCCAGCCGAAGAAGAATGTCTTCATCGGCCGTCTCAACGGTTACCACGGGTCCACCGTCGCCGGCGCCAGCCTGGGCGGCATGAAGGGCATGCACGCGATGGGCGGCCTGCCGATTCCCGACATCGTGCACATCAACCAGCCTTACTGGTTTGGCGAGGGCGGCGACCTCAGTCCGGAGGAATTTGGACTGCAGCGCGCGCGCGAACTCGAGGACAAGATCCTGGAGCTCGGTCCCGATCGCGTCGCCGCCTTCATCGGCGAGCCGATCCAGGGCGCGGCGGGCGTCTTCATTCCACCGATGAACTACTGGCCGGAAATCGAACGCATCTGCCGCAAGTACGACGTGCTGCTGGTGGCCGACGAAGTGATCTGCGGCTTCGGTCGCACCGGGCACTGGTTCGCCTCGGAGTATTTCGGCATCCAGCCCGACATCATGACCCTGGCCAAGGGCATCACTTCCGGCTACATCCCGCTGGGCGCGGTGATGTTCAACGACCGCATCTCCAAGGTGCTGATGGAGAAGGGCGGCGAGCTGGCGCATGGCTATACCTACTCGGGCCATCCCGTCTGTACGGCCGTGGCGTTGGAGAACATCCGGATCCTGGAAGAGGAAAAGATGGTCGAGAACATCCAGGCCAATACCGGCCCCTACCTGGCCAAGCGCTGGGCGGAGCTCGGCGAACACCCGCTGGTCGGCGAGGCCCGGCTGGTGGGCATGGTCGGGGCGCTGGAACTGGTTCCGCGCAAGCCGAGCCGGGAGTACTTCCCCGACCGGGGCGCGGTCGGCCAGATGTGCCGGGATTTCGCCCTGCGCAACGGCCTGATCCTGCGCGCCACCAACGATGCCATGCTGCTCTCGCCGCCGCTCATCATCACCCGGGACCAGATCGACGAGATGTTCGACAAGGCCTGGAAATCGCTGGACCAGACGGCGGCAGCGCTGGGGATAGGAAAGGTCGCGGCCTGACTTGCCGAGGGCCTGTTCACGTTGTATATGTGAAGCACATCACTCGTTCAGTTCCACTCACGGAGAGCGCCACATGAAACTTCGCACGCTTACGGTTGTGCTGGCCACGCTGATGCTGTCGGCGTGCAACAAGGACAAGGCGGCCGACCCGGCGGCCGGGGGCACGGCGGCTGCGCCGGCCGCCGAGGAAAAAGTCCTCAACGTCTATAACTGGTCGGACTACATCGCGCCCGACACGGTCAAGAAATTCGAGGACGAGACCGGCATCAAGGTCACCTACGACGTGATGGACAGCAACGAGACGCTGGAGACGAAGATCCTCGCCGGCGACACCGGCTACGACATCGTAGTGCCGTCCTCGTCCTTCCTCGGGCGCCAGATCAAGGCGGGCGCCTACCAGAAGCTCGATCGCGCCAAGCTGGCCAACTGGAAGAACCTCGATCCGGGCCTGATGGCCAAGCTGACCGACGTGGATCCGGGCAACGAACATTCCACGCCTTACCTGTGGGGTACCACGGGCATCGGCTACAACGTCGACAAGATCAAGGAAATCTTCGGCAACACCGACGTGGTCAACAGCTGGGACCTGGTGTTCAAGCCGGAAAACCTCGCCAAGCTCAAGGCTTGCGGCGTGACCTTCCTGGATGCCGCATCGGAAATCATCCCGGTCACCCTGCATGCCATGGGCGAGGAGCCGAACAGCTTCGATCCGGCTGTCATCGACAAGGCCGCGGCCAAGCTCGAGTCCATCCGTCCCTCCATCACCAACTTCCACTCTTCGGAATACATCGAGTCGCTTGCCAGCGGCAACGTCTGCCTGGTGGTCGGCTGGTCGGGTGACATCATCCAGGCCAAGGCTCGTGCCGAAGAAGCCAACAACGGCGTGCACATCGGCTACAGCATCCCGAAGGAAGGCACGGCCATGTGGTTCGACATGATGGCGATCCCGAAGACTGCCAAGCATCCGGGCAATGCCCACCTGTTCCTGGACTTCCTGATGCGCCCGGAAGTGATGGCCGAAATCTCCAACTACGTTTCCTATCCCAACGCCAACCTCGCATCGCAGGCGCTGGTGGACAAGGCGATCACCGATGACCCGATGATCACGCCGACCAAGGAAACCATCGACACCAAGCTGTTCGGCTTGGCCGTGCTGCCGCCCGAAGTCAGCAAGAAGTACACCGACGTCTGGACCGAGCTCAAGACGCAGTAAAAGCACGGGACAGGGCGGCGTGATGCCGCCCTGTCTTCATCAGCATCCTTCACGCCGGGAGTTTGAATGGCTTCGCAAGCAGCTTCGCCGCAGGCAGAGCCTGCACCGCGCAACGACCGGCCGGGAAACGACAAGCGGGGCGACGACAACTACCTGCGCATCGTGGACGTGCGCAAGGAATTCGACGGCTTCGTGGCGGTTGATGATGTCAACCTGTCGATTCGCAAGGGTGAGATATTCGCGTTGCTGGGCGGCTCGGGTTGCGGCAAGTCGACGCTGCTGCGTTGCCTGGCCGGGTTCGAGAAGCCGACCGCCGGCAAGATCATCCTGGACGGGCAGCTGATGAACGACATCGCCCCGTACGAGCAGGCAGTGAACATGATGTTCCAGTCCTACGCACTGTTCCCGCACATGACGGTGGAACAGAACGTCGCCTTCGGGCCAACCCAGAAAAAGATGCCGAAGGCGGAAGTCGCCCAGCGCGTCGAGGAAATGCTGGCGCTGGTGCAGATGACCAAGTTCGCCAAGCGCAAGCCGCACCAGCTGTCGGGCGGCCAGCAACAGCGCGTCGCGCTGGCGCGATCGGTTGCGACCCGTCCGAAATTGCTGTTGCTCGACGAGCCGATGGGCGCGCTCGACAAGAAGCTTCGCTCGCACATGCAACTGGAGCTGGTGAACATCATCGAGAAGCTGGCCGTCACCTGCGTGATGGTGACGCACGACCAGGAAGAGGCGATGACGATGGCCCATCGCATCGCCCTGATGGATGCGGGGCGCATCCGCCAGGTAGGTACGCCGGACGAAATCTACGAACAGCCGACCAGTCGCTTCGCGGCGGAATTCATCGGCCTGTTGAACGTGATCGAAGGCACCATCGAACAGGACCATCCCGATTTCGTCACCATCCGGTCCGGGGCGCTGCCCGACCCGGTGTTCATCGGCCACGGCATCAGCGGCTTCGAGGGACAGCACGTCGCCTTCGCGGTGCGACCCGAAAAAGTGGGCATCAGCAAGCAAGAGCCCGTGCAGAAGCACAACAAGGCGCGCGGGACGATCGAGGAAATTGCCTACTACGGCAGCCACTCGGTGTACCACGTGCGCCTGCCGAGCGGCTTCAAGGTCATGTCCAACTTTGCCAACCGCGAGCGCTGGGCCAGCGACAGCTTCACCTGGAACGACGAGGTCTGGGTGTCCTGGGACGACAACGCCGGCGTGGTGCTCAACTCATGAAGTGGCGCCGCACGCTGCTGCCGCATTCCCGCTGGGCGGTGATTTCCGTCCCTTACCTGTGGATGCTGCTGTTTTTCGCGGTGCCGTTCCTGATCGTCCTGAAGATCGCCTTTTCGCACCAGGCGCTCGCGATACCGCCGTACACGCCGGTCCTGGAGTTCGTGGACAAGGCGGTGATGCTCAAGCTCAACCTGAGCAATTTCCTGGAACTGGTGCGCGACGCGCATTACCTCGAGGCGTACGCGAGCTCGCTGAAGATTGCGGCCATCTCCACGTTCTTCTGCCTGCTGATCGGCTATCCGATGGCCTACACCATCGCCCGGCTGCCGCCGACCTCGCGCAATATCGCGCTGATGCTGGTCATCCTGCCTTCGTGGATTTCCTTCCTGATTCGCATCTACGCCTGGATGGGCATCCTGCAAACCAACGGCCTGTTGAACAAGGCGCTGCTGTCGATTGGCATCATCGACGAGCCGCTGCGGATGATGAACACGCCGCTGGCGGCCTACATCGGCATCGTCTACGCCTACCTGCCTTTCATGATCCTGCCCCTGTATTCCAACCTGGTGAAGCTTGACCTGCGCCTGCTGGAGGCAGCCTACGACCTGGGCGCCAAGCCGTGGAAGGCCTTCGTCAAGATCACGCTGCCGCTGTCGCGTAGCGGCATCATCGCCGGATGCATGCTGGTGATGATTCCGGCGGTCGGTGAATTCGTCATTCCGGAATTGCTGGGCGGTCCCGACACGCTGATGATCGGCCGCCTGTTGTGGAGCCAGTTCTTCAGTGCGGGCAACTGGCCGATGGCATCGGCGGTCGCCATCGTGATGCTGGTGCTGTTGCTGATACCGATCATCGTGTTCCATCGTTTCCAGCAGCGCGAGCTGGAAGGACGTCTGGCATGAGCAGCAATTTCAGCGTGGGCTGGGGCGGCAGGACGATACTCGCGCTCGGCTATGCGTTCCTGTACCTGCCGATCCTCATCCTGGTCGTCTTTTCCTTCAACGAGTCGCGCCTTGCGACGACGTGGTCGGGCTTTACCTTCAAGTGGTATGTCGAGTTGTTCAAGGACGACTCGATGCTCAGCGCGGCCTGGATCAGCCTGAAGATCGCCTTCTTCTCGGCGACTGCCGCGGTGATGCTCGGCACCTTGGCGGCCATGGTGATGACCCGCTTCAAGCCCTTCCGCGGCAAGACCCTGTTCGGCGCATTGATCACCGCGCCGCTGGTGATGCCCGAGGTCGTGACCGGCCTGTCCTTGTTGCTGATGTTCGTCACGCTGTTCAGCCCGCTGGGCCTGTCGCCGAAAGGCATGACCTCGATCTGGATCGCGCATGTCACCTTCACCATGGCCTTCGTGACGGTGGTGGTGTCCTCGCGGCTGGCGGACCTGGACAAGTCGCTGGAAGAAGCGGCGATGGACCTCGGCGCCAATCGCCTGAAGGTCTTCTTCGTCATCACGCTGCCCATTATCATGCCGGCGCTGATGTCCGGCTGGCTGCTGGCATTCACGCTGTCGCTGGACGACGTGGTGATTTCGAGCTTCGTGGCAGGTCCTGATTCCACGACCCTGCCCATGAAGATTTTTTCGTCGGTGCGCCTGGGCCTGAACCCCAAGATCAATGCGCTGGCGACCTTGCTGGTGGCGGTCGTGTCCAGTGCGGCGCTGATCGGCTGGTGGATTGGCTACCGCGAAGAGAAGCGGCGCATCCGCGACATGCAGATGGCCCTGCAACAGGGCTGAATCCGAGGGCAACACGATGACTGTCGAAATCACCAATCCCTGGACGGGCCAGGTGGACTATCGCTATGACTACCAGGACGCGGCCGCGGTCGAGGCTACGTTGGCGCGATCATTGGCGGCGTTTCCGGCATGGTCGGCCCTGTCGCTGGATGACCGGGCAGGCTGCCTGCGCAAGGTCGCCGGCCAGTTGCGCGACAACAAGGAACGCATCGCCCGCATCATGTCGGCCGAGATGGGCAAACTGCACCGCGAGGCGCAGGCCGAAATCGAAAAATGCGCGGGCGCCTGTGACTACTACGCAGGACATGCCATCGACTATCTGCGCGACCAGCCCATCGCGACGGAAGCCACGCGCAGCTATGTCTGCTACGAGCCGATCGGCTGCGTATTCGCGGTGATGCCATGGAATTTCCCGATCTGGCAGGTGTTCCGCTTCCTCGCGCCCGCCTTGATGGCTGGCAATGTCGCTTTGCTGAAGCACGCGACCAACGTGCCACGCTGCGCGGACGTGATTGCCGAAATACTGGCGAGTGCTGGTGTTCCGGACGGCGTTTTCGGCGTGTTGCACATCGACAACGAGCAGGCCGCGAAAGTCATTGCCGACCCGCGCGTGCAGGCCATCACCTTGACCGGCAGCGACCGGGCCGGGCGATCGGTCGCGTCGAATGCCGGAAGAAATCTCAAGAAGTGCGTGCTCGAGCTGGGTGGCAGTGATCCGTTCGTGGTGCTGGACGATGCCGACCTGGACGTGACGATCCCGATGGCGGTGGCATCGCGATTTGGCAATGCCGGGCAGACCTGCATCGCCGCCAAGCGCTTCATCGTTACCCAAGGCATCGCCGATGAGTTCGTGCGTCGATTCACCGACGCCGCGTCGAAGCTGGCGGTCGGCGACCCGAATGACCCGGCCACGACGTTGGCGCCGATGGTGCGCGCCGACCTGCGCAATGAATTGCACCAGCAGGTGCTCGATAGTATTGCTGCGGGCGCGAAGGCACTCGTGGGCTGCGTAACGGGGCAGGGACCCAGCCACTATCCGGCGTCCATCCTCGACCATGTCGGGCCGGGCATGCCGGCCTACAGTGAGGAACTGTTCGGCCCGGTGGCCAGCATCATCCGCGTGCGTGACGATGCCGAGGCGGTGCGGGTTGCCAACGACACCAGCTTCGGCCTGGGCGCCAGCGTCTGGAGCCGCGACAAGGCACGGGGCGAGG